>VAPR01001022.1_pt1 | contig 15419 bp, 12 predicted proteins | sample 3380701 | NCBI WGS metagenome assembly VAPR01 (sample SAMN11536904, study PRJNA540576) | hot springs metagenome | isolation source: hot spring wet sediment | place: Spain: Lobios | collected 2014-01 | reverse complement strand
GGCCTCCAGACTGATCTGTGCCCCGCCCGCCCCCGCCCGCCGGTCCGGGCCGGCGGGCGCTGCGCTTTGTGGGGGGCGGCCTTTCGCGTCTCAGCTCTCCGACCGTCGGCGGCGGGCGGCCCGCTCCCGCGCGAACCGCTCCACGTCGTCGGGGTCGAAGAGTCTCCCGTACGCGCTGCGCACCGCCCGCAGCCGCCCGCGATCGGCCAGCCAGCGCACGTGCGTTTCGGACAGTCCGAGCCGCCGCGCGGCCTCCGACAGGCTGATCCAGTGGATCGTGGACACCATTGCACACCTCCTTGCGGAGTGGTTCCATCGAGGAATATATCCCGGGCGAGACCGACTGCATTCAGGCGCATGCCCTGTGGCCTGCCTTAAGGGTGAGAGATGGGGGTCGGAGCGCCTCACGCTGACCGTCGGATGGCAGCTGTGCAGCGACGGCGGTCTCCCAGCGCCCGGTCCAGCCGGGCCACCGCCTCCTTGTCCCGGCCGGCCAGGAGCTGGTCGCGGATGCCCAGGGTGGTGGTGACCCGGCGGTGGTCCAGGAGATGCTGCACGCGTGTCATCCCCAGATCGCCGAGATGCTGGGAATGGAACCGTGCATCTCTGACCGGACTCGTGACCGCGATAGTACAATGACGCCCTGCCGAACACGATTGCAGCGGCTGGCGCTCTCGAACTGGCTCTCCCGGGCCAGTGTTGCTTGGAAGCCGGACGACGTCCCACCCTCTGCCACCGGGCCGCCTCGTCCACACCGCCTGTGATGACAGGGGAGAAGAGGCCGGGGCCAGGGCTCTCTCCCGTCAGGTTCGTGGGCGGAGAAGGGACGGCCAGGTGCCCCTTCTCTGGAGAATGCCTTCCACTGGTCTGGTCCAACGCTTCGATGTATCTTTCGCCGGAAGCCCCGCGCGGCCGTCGATGCGATGCCACCGCGGTCGCGCAGAGGCTGCCCAGACCAGGGGGAGAGGGACGGACACCATCGTGCACTCAAGGCAGAAGCTCCGCGCTGGCCGCCCCCGGCACCCACGGCAGACGCGTGAGTTTGGCCAATGCCCTCTTGACAGGCCCAGCGGGACGGCTAATCTGTGGGGTGCCCCGACCATCCGAGTCCCGGCGCTGACACGAACCACCCGGGGCGCGGCCGAGGCGTAGCGGAGACCAGAGGGCCACTCCCGCCGCCATGCCCAAGGTTGCTCCGCCGCGGCACACCGTCGGTGGGCGAGGCGCGGGGAAGCCATGCGGCGGTGGCCACCCAGGGAGAGATGCGGCGTCTCACGCTTCTGGTCCTGGTGACCGTGGTTCTGACGCTGGAGCCGCACCGCCCGGTGACGGCAGAAAGAGCGGGGCCGGCCCCGCCCGCGCGCCAGGTCGTGATCGGCCCCCCGCGGCCGGTGACAGTCGCAGCCCTGCCGCCGTTGACGCCTCCGGCCGGGCCGCCGGGGGTCAAACCCTTTCTGCCCCTGGACCCCGCCCGCTATGCCCAGGCCAAACAGGGCCTCGTGCCGGCCAGGGCCCGGTCTTCCGCCTGGCCGCTCCGCCAGCGCTCACCCCAGACCTTCTCGTCCTGAACGGTTTCGCCGGCATGGGGCAGGCCCAGCAATGGGCCGCCTCAGGCTGGCCTATGACGCCGCCTGACACCCAGCTTGCTGCAGGCCCGAACCATCTTGTTCAGATGGTCAATGTGGCCGGGGCGATCTGGTCTAAGTCCGGCTCTCTGGTGACGACCTTCAGCCTCCGGTCGTTCTTTGGCATACCTTCGAGGTACCAAACGCTAAGCGACCCCCGCGTTATTTACGACGTATTGAGCGGACGGTGGTTTGCGTCGGTCTTTGCCTGGGTTTCAGACGCAGACCGAAGCAGCGCCGTGTACCTGGCGGTCTCCGCCGGCCCTGACCCGACAGGGCTCTGGTGGGTCTATGGTGTGGCGAGCAACCAGAACGGGATTCTGTACGACCAGCCTTTCCTCGGCGGCAGCAGCGACAAGGTCGTCCTCGCCTGGAACGATTACAGCGGGACTCCTTGCTCCGGGGCTGGCTTCGGATTCGCCGGGCAGGAGACGGTGGTGCTGGAGAAGGCCGACCTTTTGAGCGGCCTCGCTCCTCGGAGTGTCCGCTTCGGCCCGGATTGCCAGCGGTTCCGGCTCGTGCCGGCGCAGCCTTTGACGCCCACGGGGCCGGCCTACCTGGTCTACAACCGCGGATCTGTTCCCGGACAGGGGCTGCTGGGGCTGGTGGCGGTGACGGGCTCGCCGGCCACCGGGGATGTGGTCTGGGCGGAGCGAGCGCTGGGGATGCCGGCCACGACACCACCCCCATCCGCCTTCGACTGGGGAAGCGGCGTATACCTGGAGACAGGGGACGATCGCTTGCTCTCGGCCGTGTGGCAGAATGGACTCCTCTGGACGGCGGGGAACACCGGGTGCGTCCCCCCCTGGCGACGCCACCGTCCGGTCCTGCGTGCGGTTGGTCCAGGTATCGACGCTCACACCTGCGCTACTGCAGAGTTTCGACATCGGGCTGCCGGGGGGGTACCTGATGTATCCGGCCGTCGCTCTGGACCGGGATGGGAATCTTTTTGTGGTCTTTTCGGCCACCGCCCCGCATACGTATGCGGGAGCATGGGCGGGGTATCAGGCTGCCACTGGGCCTCTTTTCCAGATCGGAGGTCCGGTCGCTCTCCACTCTGGTGAGGCTGCCTATCTCTGCCGACTGAGTGGCCGCTGGGGCGATTATTCTGGCGCCGCCCTCGACCCAGCAGACCCGACGACCGTCTGGCTGGCCGGAGAGTACGCGGCCGCGCGGACTGTCGACTGCAACTGGGGAGTCTGGGTGGCCCAGGTGCGGGTCCAGCTGCCCACGCCCACGCCGACCGCGACTCCCACGCCGGCTCCGACGGCGACCCGGACCCCCACGCCGAGCCCAACCCCCACTCTGCCTCCTACTCCCACCTCGACGGCGACCTCGACCCCCACCCCAAGGCCGACACCACGACCTTACCGCCTCTGGGTGCCGGTTGTCGGTCGAGGGGGCGGGTGATGGGCTCTCCTCTGGGGGTCCTCTGCGCCCTGTGGGGGCGTGCGCCTTTCTGGCGCAGGCCACCCCGACGGGCTCCCTGTAGGGCCCGATCACCATCGGGCCTTTTTCAGCGATCGGCCCCCTCTGCGGGGCCGCCATCCCCAGGAGTCTGCCCGTGCCAGACCTTCCGGCGGCGACGCGCTCACGAGCGGACCGCGGGGGCGCGGTTTGCCGCAGCGGAGGCCGGCGCGTGCCAGAGGGAACGTGCGCCCGAAGCGCCGGGGACCGCGGCCGGCCTTCACCCAGGATCCGCCCCGGCCGAGTGAGCGTCGGGCGGGAGAGACGGTGCGTCTCGTCATCCATCCGGCCACCGGCCTCCCCGGGGCGAGCCTCCGACGTCCGTCGGTTCCCGGCCCCACGGAAGACCAGGGGGGCGGTCTGGGAGCCCGGCCTCTCCCAGACGCGTGATGGGGGCTGCCCGGCGAAGCCCCCGGGCAGCGACGGTTGCGTCTATCCGGAGGAGGAGAACGATGGGGCAAGACGTGGAACCCTCGGCGGCATACTGCCCGCGCTGTGGACATCGTCGAGAGCGGGGCTGGATCTACTGCCCGGCCTGCGGCTTCCGCCTGGTCTCAGACGCCCTGGCCCCGACCGAGCCCCTGCCCCTTGTTCCCCCGCGCGGGCGGCTGCGTCGCTGGCTTTTCCTCGCTTGCGCAAGTCTCGCCCTCCTTGGCCTCCTGGGGGCTGGGATCAGCCTGTCCGCAGGCGGGGCGTCTCTCCCAGGGGCGGTGCCGAACCCGTTGGGCGCTTTCTTCCCGACGCCCACCCCAACGCCCACGGCGACGCCGACGCCCACGCCAACGCCGACGCCGACCTGGACGCCAACACCCCTGCCGACGCCTACCCCCACGCCGCAGATCCTGCTCTACCGGCAGGTCTCTGTTCCCGCTGGCAGCTCCTACCCATTTAGTTTTGAGCTCTCCACAAGAGGCGAGCTAGTCTGCGCGATCTCTGTCGCGGCGCATGACATCACTGTCATCTTTCGCCAGCTGACGGGAGGAACGCACTGGGAGGCCTATCAACCCCTGGCGGGCACCAACACCCTGCGCCTTACTGTGCCCGGGCGCGGTCTCTATACCCTGGAGCTGGACAACACGTACTCGCTCTTCACCCCCAAGGTGGTGGGCCTCTCCTGCGTGTGGGTGCCTCGTTCTCCCTAGGAGGCCTGCTGGGTGTGCCTGCCTCTTTGTCCACGTCTCGACTGAGGAGTGGACCGGGGGCGACAGCCTGGGCCCCTCGATCCAAACCGGCAGGAAGCACTGCCAGACCCACCGCTAACAGGTCCGCGATGTGGAAGAGGCCATGAGCCCCAGTGAGATTGGCCGGGCTCTCGCAACTCTGCCTCGGGAGAAGCCCGGTAGCCGTCCGGTCCACGGACAGGCCTTTACCGCAGCGGTGCGGCACAACCGGATCAGGACGACGGGAGAGAGGACCGAGCGGCGGGGGATGGCCCGGCCGGGCGCTAAGACCCTCTGGGGCGTGCTCCCCCGCACGCCGTAACAGTCCTCGCCCAGACGCTGCAGTGCCCTGGCCTGGTTTGAACGATCACTCCCCGTCATGCGCCTTAGGAAAGTGCAAACCGGCTTTCCTGGGGCGCGCGGTATCCCTTTCCGAGGACCGGCTGCCAAGGCGGCAAGGTGGGCCGGGGCTCAGTGTGATGCAGACTCTGGCGCTTACTCTGATTAAGGACGCTGGGGTACCGGTTCGTGGTCGATGGGCTTCGGCCTGGAGCGCCCGGGCCGATCAGGGCCTGGGCCGGCTCAGCAGCCAATAGCCCTGAAAACTGGAAAGCCCTGGAGCGAGAAGGCAAGCACAGTGAACGATGTAGTGGATCCTGATTCATCTTCTGGTGGCCAGAAGACTCACCCGACAGAACTGCTGCGCGGTCCGCTGCTCCGATCGCCCCTTCGTACCCTGTCTGGAGAAACGCTCTCATGTGGGACCGCGGATTTGCCCAATCAACGACGATCTCGAGATTGGGGCCGTTGCTCTGGCCGTTCGTCGCGGCGGATTCAGAACCCCACGCGAGAGATTGTGACCGTGGCGACCGGGGCTCGCAACATCGCGGGCATGTGAACGAACCAGCCCGGACCGTTCATGGCCGCCAAGGCGAAGGAGAGCCGCTTGCGCAGGCACGCCTTGGTCCAACCTCGCCATCCGGGGACAGGGATACTCCGTGATAAGGCGACCGCCAGGTCACGATCGTGGCCGGCGAATGGGATCCCTTCATTTGGCACATGGTCCGCCAGGTCGCTAAATCCAACCAGGGGGAGGCCTGGTATGCCTCAAGACACCCGGAAGGTAACGAACCCTAACATGAGCCAGGGCTCGATGAGCAGGTTGATCAGCCCGTGGGCGAGGACCGGCCCCGTGAGGCTCTGGCGGCCGGCCAGGTAGAGCCAGACCAGAACTAATCCCAGCACGAAGGTGAATCCCAAGCCGGGCAGCAGGGCGAGTTGGCCCCGAAGGAGGGCGTAGCCTCCGTGGATGAGTGAAAACAGTAGCGCCGACGCCACGGCTTGAGCCACCGGGGGAAGCCCGGCCTCCTTCAGTTCGGTGATTACGAAGCCCCGAAACACCAGCTCCTCCACGACACCCCCGACCACCCCCACCAGGGCTCCCCAGACCTTGAAAAGACTCAGCTCGGCGGCGTAGCGGCCGAACAGAGGCGAACTCAAGGTGAGGGCGGAATAGATTAGAGCCACTCCGATGGCGGCGACGGTCGCCAAGCGCGTTGTCGGTCGTCCCCAGCCCAGATCAGCCAGGGCTCTACCGGCCACCCTGAGCCAGCCGAGGAGCAGGCCGAGCACCGTGAGCTCGGCCATGAGAATCAAGCCGAGAAAGACGGTCGTCCGGCTCCGGGGATCCGCCGGAACGGCTGGCCCGAAGGCGAAGGGGGAAAGAACCGCCAAAAGCAGGTTATAAATGACGGTTGGGGTGAGTACCAGTATCCAGGTTCTAATGATCCTGCTCATCGCAACCGCAATCTCCCTCTTGATTGATTAGTGGCGGGGCCAAAACAATTGCCTTTTCGAACGAGGTCGATCCGGACTCCAAGCAAAGAGCGAACAGAGCACCCCTGAGGTCGGGCTCATCCTCCCGAGAGCCCTTACGCAAGAGAAACTGCTGCTCTCAGAAAGGATCATACCGATAGTGCCGCCCGCACGACAGGGCCGGGGAAAGGAGCTGGTACAATGCGATCTTTCACGCGCTGTCGTCAGCATACTGCCGGTCGGACCCACCGTCAAGGGGCTGTACTCGTTCAGCAGGACTTCCCAGTTTTTGAGGCTGGGCTATTCTTGGGTTGAAGCTATTGAGGGGAGATGGCCGTGCCAGGCCCTCTTTGCTCCCGATGGCCGGACACTCTTCTTCCTGGCTGGCTCTCGCAAGGACCGGAGCGTGGTGATCGTGGCTCTCTCCCCCGCCAGATGGCCGCCCGGCGGTCATTGATACTACCGGACGAAGAGCAGTTAGTCCGGCTGCTTCTCACCGCCTGTGGGCGTTGTTTTGGCCGGTGGCTGAGGCCAGGGTGGGGCAGGTGCCGCTCCAGGCGGTGCTCTCCTCCGACAGCCGGCAGCTGTCTGGGCCGGGAGTGCGGGTAACGGCCCTGCAGCCCGACCCGTGGGGGCGGCGGCGCGAGGAGTGGAGCGAGGGGATCTGGGTGCTGGCAGCCGCTGATCGCCAGCCACTGGGCCGGTTGTTGCCAGAGCGCAGGCTCTGGGGCTGGGGGTGTTCTGGCCCCCTCGCCGACGGGGGACTGGCTTTATGTGCTGGAGCCGGAGATATGCAGGGCTCTGAGAGTGGGAGACGCCCGGAGCGGGCCGGTCCGGGCCACCTGGACCGGTCTGACGGCCGCCAGGGGGCCGGTGGCCATACGGCTTGAGGGAATGGCGCCGGCGGCCCCGGAGATGCTGAGCGCGAGGTCCTGACCGGTGACGGGCCGGGTCCCACCGTGACCGTGGGACCCTCTTCTGGCCACCCTGGGCAACCATCTCCGGGGCTCTCCAACCGCTTACCACTGCGCCCACGAGAGGGGCGCACCACCACACATCGCAACGGGGCCAGAGGCGACCGGACGCGCTGGCTGTGGCCTGCCACGCGAGCGCGGAGAGGCCTCGGGCACTACACCGCCTCCCGTCTCGACCGTGTCCTGGGCAGGAGCACCTCGCTTCCCCCTCATGCTGAACGCCGGCCCCTTGACAGGGGATAGGACCGGGCTTAGACTGGCAACCGCTTCGCCGATCTGGAGACCCCGGCCGCCTGCGACTGTCCGGCGCGTGGCCACGCGTCACCAGGTCGTGTCGCACTGTCTGCGGACGCCGCGGAATTCCTCAGCAGGAGCGCCGGATCGCCAGCCGACCCGCGCAGGGCCTCCCCGCATCGTCCGCGGAGACTGGCGCACCCGGAGCGCCGGACCGGCCACGCGCGGTGGCAAGCCGCCAGTCCTCGCGCTCGCCCGGATAGCCCGTTGCGGAGGGCGACCGGCCCAGGGGAAAAACACGGCACTGAGGCAACCGTTCTGAAGCGGCCCGCCGGCGGAAGGAGGCGGTCGTGGAGCGCCAGAAGCCGTTCTTCCGGTATCCCCACAAGAGTCTGGACAGTCTGGTGTGGAGCGTCAAACAGTACTGGAGGCAGTGGGGACCGGCGCTGTATCGGGAGCTGGTGAAGAGCGGGGAGCTGGAGAAGTTCGCGCGGAGCCGGGCGGAAACGATGGATATGGTGGAGCTCCTGAAGAGCCAGGGCCTGGACGAGTGGGAGGCCTGGCGGGTGGCGATTATCGACCATCTGGAGGGGGGCGACCCGGACTAGGCTGGTCTTGACTGGGCTTAACGGGGGTGAGACCAGCGATGGGCGAGGGGAAGGCCATTACCCCGGCGGCCATTCTCCCCGAGGCCATTCTGGAGGGACCGTACTGGCCCGAACCGGTGCGGGTGATCCGGACCACGCCGGTGGGGGACGGTCTGCGCATCGAAGGGGAGGGTCTGCACACTCACCGCTTCTACCAGCCCATTCTCTATCCCGACCAGCTGGCCCAGGTCCGGGTGCGCCCGGCCGTGCTGCGCGACTGGGCTGGTCGGCCGGAGGCGGTGTTCCTGGCGCTGGAGGCCATCCGTATCCGCTCTGCCCATCAGTTCGACCCGCTGCTGGTGGTCAGCACCGCCCCGATCGACCCGCTGCCCCACCAGATCGACGCCGTCTACCACCACCTCCTGCGCCAGCCACGCCTGCGCTTTCTGCTGGCCGACGACCCCGGCGCCGGCAAGACCATCATGGCCGGGCTGGTCCTGAAGGAGTTGAAACTGCGGGGACTGGTCGAACGGATCCTCATCGTCGTGCCGGGCCATCTGCGGGACCAGTGGGTGCGCGAACTGCGGGAGCGCTTCGGCGAGACGTTCACGGTGATTGACCGGGCGGCCCTTGATGCCGCCTGGGGGCGCAACCTGTGGGAGGAGCACGCCCAGGTCCTGACGGCTATGGACTTCGCCAAACAGGCGGCGGTCCTGGAGACGCTGCGCCACGTCCCCTGGGACCTGGTGATCGTCGATGAGGCTCATAAGCTGGCGGCGTGGGTTCACGGCGACACGGTCCGGCGGACCCAGCGCTACCGGCTGGGGGAGATTCTGGCCCAGCAGAGCCGGTTTCTGCTCTTCCTGACCGCCACCCCGCACCGGGGGGACCCGGAGAACTTCCGGCTCCTGCTCGATCTTCTGGAGCCGGGGATGTTCAGCAGTGCCAGTCTTCTCCAGGCCTCGCTGGCCGCCCGCGACAACCCGCTCTTCCTGCGCCGGCTGAAGGAGGACCTGAAAGACTTCGCTGGCCGGCCGCTTTTCCCACCCCGGCAGGTGCAGACGCTGACCTTCCGGCTGAGCGACCCGGAGAAAGCCCTCTACAACGCCGTCACCCTCTACGTGGCCCGGGAATACAACCGGGCGCTGGGGCAGGAGAGGCGAAACGTGGCGTTCGCCCTTCTGGTCCTCCAGCGCCGTCTGGCCTCCAGCGTGCGCGCGGTCCGCCGGTCGCTGGAACGCCGGCGGCAGCGGCTGGTCGAGCAGCTGCAGGCCGGGACCTGGCGCCCGCAGGGGGAAGAGGAGATGGATCCGGAGGACCTAGACGAGCGGCCGGAGCGGGAGCGCCTGCAGGTGGAGGAGACGGCGCTGGCGACCCTGACGGCCGCCGAGACGGGCGAGCAGCTGCGGGCCGAGATCGCCGAGCTGGAAAGGCTCATCGCCCAGGCCCGGCGGGTGGAGCAGTCCGGGGTGGAGACCAAACTCCAGCAGCTGGCCGCCGTCTTCCAGCAGGAGGCGATCCGGCAGTCCGGCGAGAAGATTCTCATCTTCACCGAGTCACGCGATACGCTGGAGTATCTCCTCGAGCGGATTCAGGAGTGGGGACTGACGGTGGTGGGGCTGCACGGCGGGATGAACCTGGAGGAGCGGATCGCCGCCGAGCGCGAGTTCCGCGACCGGGCTCAGGTGATGGTCTCGACCGAGGCGGGGGGCGAGGGCATCAACCTCCAGTTCTGCGCCCTGATGGTCAACTACGACCTCCCCTGGACGCCCTACCGACTGGAGCAGCGGATGGGGCGCATCCACCGCTACGGTCAGACCCGCGAGGTCCACATCTACAATCTGGTCGCCGAGGACACCCGCGAGGGCGCGGTCCTGGCGGCCCTCTTCCGCAAATTGGAGGAGATCCGGCGGGATATGGGCAGCGACCGCGTCTTCGACGTGATCAGCGAGGTACTGGCTGGCACGGACCTGTACCAGCTCATCGTCCAGGCAGTGGCCTGTCAGCGGTCGCTGGAGGAGATCGTGGCGGAGATCGCCGCCCTGCCCAACGCCGAGGCCATCCGACGAGCCCGCGAGGCCGCGCTGGAGAGCCTGGCCACCCGCTTTATCGACTTCGCCAGCATCCTGGGAGAGGAGCAGCGGGCCCGTGAGCACCGCCTGGTGCCGGAGTACATCGCCCGCTTCTTCCAGCGGGCCTGCGCCTTCCTGAACCTGCCGCTGGAGCGCCGGCGCGACGGGCTCTGGCGACTGGCCCGGGTGCCCCTGGAGCTGCGCACCCAGCCGCCCGCCTTTCTCACCCGCTACGGACGGGTGTACGAGACCTACGACCGGATCGCCTTTGACAAGCAGACAGCCCGCCGCATGCAGGCTGAGTGTGTCGGTCCCGGCCATCCGCTTCTGGAGGCGGTGGTCGACCGGGTGCTCCGGCAGGCGGCCCCGGACCTGGCCCGGGGCGCCACCTTCGCCGATCCGGACGGCACCTGGACCGGCTGGCTGTGGGTGTATGAGATCGCGGTGTCCGATGGGACCGGGGCTCTGGCCGGCCGACGGCTCCTGGCCATCCACCAGGCGCCGGATGGCGCGGTGCGGCCAGTCTCGCCGGCGCTGCTCTGGGACGTGGTGGCCGCGCCGACCCCCGACACCACGCCGCCGCCTCGGCCAGAGGCGGTCGAGAGGCTGGCCTGCGACCTGGCCGAGCAGTACCGCCAGGCCCTGCTGGCCGAGCGCCAGCGGACGGCGGCAGTCCGGCGGAAGTATGGGGTGGCCTCGCTGGAGATCCTCATCGCCGAGTCCGACGCCAAACTCGCCGACTACCTCGCCCGGCAGGCGCGCGGCGACCCGCTCCCCGAGGTGACGATTCGCAACGAGGCCCGGCGTCTGGAGGAGCTGCGGGCGAAGAAGGCCGCCCTGGAACGGCTGATCGCGGCCGAGCAGGCGCTGACCTTCGAGACGCCTCGTCTCGTAGGGGTGGTGCGGATCGTCCCGGCGGCAGTGACGGTGGACGGGGTGGGCCCGCCCGATCCGGCAGTCGAGGCGGCCGGGATGGCCGTGGCCATGGCCTACGAGCGGGCGGCGGGCCGGGAGCCGGTGGACGTCTCGGCCGAGAATCTAGGCTACGATATCCGGTCGGTCGGGCCCGCTGGCACCGTCCGCTACATCGAGGTCAAGGCTCATCGCACCACCGGCCCGGTGGCCATGACGCCCAATGAATGGACGATGGCCAGCCGACTGGGAGCCGACTACTGGCTCTATGTGGTGGAGCACGCCCTGACCGCCCCTCATCTCACGCCGATCCAGGACCCGGCCGCCCGGCTGCCGGCCGAGGAGGTGGTGGAGGTTGTGCGCTATGTGGTCCGGGACTGGCGGGTGGTCGCGCCGGTCCCGGTGACCTCTGACGCCGCTTCTGGAGGAGGCAACAGCCGATGACCGAGAGGCCAGACCCGGGGCAGACCGGCCGCCGGCTGATAGAGGAGGACTTCCCGCTGCAGGAAGTCTCGGCGGCCGCGGTGCGCGAGAAGACTGTCCGCCACGGCCACATCGCGACCCTGCACATCTGGTGGGCCCGCCGGCCCCTGGCCGCCTCCCGGGCCGCCACCCTGGCGGCGCTCCTGCCCGCCCCGGCGGACCCCGATGAGCGCCGGCGCCTCCTGGCCCTGGTGCGCGACATTGCCCCCTGGGAGGCGGTCAAGAACGGCGACTCTCCCATGATCCAGCAGGCCCGCGATCTCCTCCGCCAGGCCTATGGAGGCCGGGCGCCCCGGGTGCTGGACTGCTTCGCCGGTGGGGGGGCTATTCCTCTCGAGGCTCTGCGGCTGGGCTGTGAGACCTGCGCCCTGGACTACAACCCGGTGGCCGTGCTCATTCTCACGTGCGTCCTGGTGTACCCGCAGCGGTTCGGCCGGCCCGAGAAACGGCTGGAGCGCACGCCCCAGGGACTGATGGTCGAGCGGGTGGTGAGTCCCCTGGTGGAGGCGGTGAAGCGCTGGGGCACCTGGGTGCTGGAGGCGGCGCGACAGGATCTGGCGCCCTTCTACCCTCGGGACCCAGATGGATCGGTGCCGGTGGGGTACCTCTGGGCGCGTACCCTCCCCTGCCAGAACCCGGCCTGTGGGGCCAAGATCCCTCTGCTGCGCCAGACCTGGCTGGCCCGGAAGGAGGACCGGCCGATCGCCCTGCGGCTGGTGCCTGACCGGGCGGCCCGGCGGGTGGCGTTCGTTATCGTGGGGCAGAACGGCGAGCCGCTGGACTTCGATCCCGACGAGGGGACGGTGGCCCGGGCGACTGTGCGCTGTCCGCTGTGCGGGGGCGTCATCGACGATGACACCACCCGGCGTCTCTTCCGAGAGGGGCAGGCGGGGGAGCGGCTGGTGGCAGTGGTGCTGCACCGGCCGGGGGAGGCCGGCAAGCGCTACCGACTGGCGGCCGACCGCGACCAGGAGGCCTACCGGGCGGCCGCCGAGCGGCTGGTGGAGAAACGGCTGGCCCTCTGGGGCGAGTGGGGGATGGACCCGGTGCCGGACGAGCCGTTGCCTCCAGAAGACACGCTGGGATTCCGGGTGCAACGCTATGGTCTGAGCCGCTGGGGCGATCTGTTCAATGCGCGCCAGAAACTGGCCCTCATCACCTTCGCGGCGAAGGTGCGGGAGGCCCATCAGGCGATGCTGGCGGAGGGAGCGGATCCTGAGTTTGCTAAAGCGGTGACGACGTATCTGGGACTTACATTAAGTCACCTTTCAGACCGCTGCTCAGTCCTATGCCGGCTCATCTCTCAGACCGAAGCGGTCGGGTTTACCTTTAGCCGTCAGGCTCTCCCCATGTTATGGGACTACTATGAGTTAGAACCAATGGCGAACCCTGGCGGCTGGACAGCAGTTCTTGAAGACACACTAGCTGTGCTAGCGCACTGTTTAAGGAATTATTCTGGACAAAAAGAAAATGCTGCCCATTAGCACATCCTGTAGACTCGGGGCTTATTGTTATAAAGTACCGGCGGGAAGCAGACGGCTTCCCGCACCGCCCGCTGCGCAGGAGCAGTGCTGATGGAGGAGCGTGAGACGATGGCGAAGACGGCGCCGGCCGGAGACACGGCGCGGATCATCAAACAGGCGGTGGAAGAGGCGGCCCGCGCCGAAGGGGTGGAGGTCAGCCGCGTGGTGCTGTTCGGCTCCCGGGCGCGGGGCACCGCCGATGCCCGCAGCGATTGGGATGTGCTGGTGGTGATCCGGGGGAGCCTCACGCGGCCGCAGCGTCTGTCTCTTTACGGCCGGCTCTCCCGGGCTCTGGCCCGTCGTCGCCTGCCCTGCGACTTTCTTATTCGCACCGAGGCCGAGGTCCTGCGGGAACGTGAGGAGATCGGGTCGGCGGTCAGAGCAGCGCTGCAGGAGGGGGTCGTCCTGTGAGCCGCGACCGGGAGGCCAGGCGCTGGCTTTTTAAAGCCATGGAGGACCTGCGGGTGGCGCAGCACGAGCTGGCGCTGCCTGAGGCAGACGTGGTCACCACCGCGGTCTGCTTTCACTGCCAGCAGTTCATCGAGAAGGGGCTCAAGGCCTTTCTGGTCGCCCACGGGAAGGATTTCCCCCGGACCCACAATCTCGGATTTCTCAAGGCGCTGTGCGCCGAGATTGAGAGGGCGTTTGAGCAGCTGCCCATCGAAGAACTCTCCCTCTACGCAGTTGAGTTCCGCTACCCGGGCAGTCTGGAGCCGCCCTCGCTGGACGAGGCCCGCCAGTGTTTCCGCCTGGCTCTTCTGGTGAAGGAGTTTCTGGAACGCGCGACCGGGATCCCGCTGGAGAGCGTGCGGTGGGAGGAACCGTGAGACTCGTGCACCTGCCCCAGGTTCTTCAGGGCTCAGCCACGGCGCTGCCCTGGCCTGATGAGTCCTTCGACGCCGTCCTCACCGACCCACCCTACTACGACAACGTGCCCTACAGCGACCTGTCGGACTTCTTCTACGTCTGGCTCAAGCGCACCATCGGCGACCTCCACCCTGACCTCTTTGCCACGCCGCTCACCCCTAAGGACAAGGAGATCGTCGCCGACGCCAGTAAGGCCGGGAGCATGGAGGCCGCCAGGCGTCGCTTCGAGGAGAGGCTGACTCAAGCTTTTCGCGAGATCTACCGGGTGCTCAGGCCCGAGGGCATTGCGGTCATCGTCTTTGCCTACCCCCGGACGGAGGCCTGAGAGGCGGTCATCGGGGCTTTGCTGTCGGCTGGCCTCTATCTGACGGCCTCCTGGCCCATCCACACCGAGATGTCGGCCCGGCTGCGGGCCCAGGAGTCGGCAGCCCTGGCCTCCAGCATCTATATGGTCTGCCGCAAGCGAACCACCCGCGCCATTGGCGACTACGCCACCGTCCGCCCGGCGATCCGGGCCCGCATCCGCGAGCGGCTGCCCCACTTCTGGCGGGCCGGCATTCGTGGGGCCGACTTCTTTATGAGCGCCATCGGCCCGGCGGTTGAGGTCTTCGGGCGCTACGTGCGCGTTGAACGCCACTCCGGCGAGCCGGTGACCGTCGCCGACCTCCTGAACGATGTGCGGCAGGAGGTGGCCGAGTACGCCCTGGAGCAGATCCTGGGGGCCGGTGGCGTGGGAGGGCTGGACCCGGCCACGCGCTTCTACATCCTCTGGCGCTGGACCTTCGGGCGGGCCCGGGTGCCCTTCGACGAGGCCCGCAAACTCGGCCAGGCGGTCGGGGTCGAGGTGCGCGCTCTGACGACGCCCGGCGGGTTCGTCCAGCAGAAGGGGGAGGAGGTGATGGTCCTGGGCCCGCACGAGCGCGATCAGCACCGGCTCCTGGCGGTCTCCCCGGCCACGCTCCTCGACGCGCTGCACCAGGCGGCCCTGCTCTGGGAGAGGAGCCAGCGGAGCGCCCTGGCCGATCTCCTGGCCCGCCGGGGGAGCGAGGAGTTCTGGCTGGTGGCCCAGGCGATTGCCGCCGTCCTGCCGGCCGGGGAGAAGGAAAAGCAGCTGATGGAGGGAGTGCTCAGTGCGCGGGCCATCGGTCTGGAGCACTCCCGGCTGTTGTGAGGGAAGGGAGGCCGGCCATGTTTCGGCCCTGGCGTGAGGTCGCCACACCCCATCCGGATGTCTTCCAGCGGGAGCTGGACGAGGCCATCTTCGCCGCCGACCTGGCGGACGCGGTCGCCGGGCGGGGACCACTCGCCTACTGTGACCCGGAGACCTTCTTCCAGCAGACCTACCCGACCGCCGGCCTGGTACGCCTGATGGCCGCTGTCCTGGGCCGCCTGGCCGGCACCGGCAGCGGGCCGGCGGTGGTGCAGATGAAGACTCCGTTCGGCGGGGGTAAGACCCACAGCCTCCTGGCCCTCTACCACCTGGTCCGGGCGGGCGACCGGCTGCGGGCCCTGGAACCGGTGGCCCGGGCGCTGGCGCTGGCCGGGCTGGACCGGGTGCCCGCGGCGGCGGTTGTGACCTTCGTCGGCACGGCCGCCGACCCCATCGGGGGACGAACGCCGTGGGGCGAACTGGCGGCGCAACTTCAGCACGAGGCGCTGCTGGCCGCGCACGACCGGCAGCGGCGGGGGCCGGGGCAGGG
>VAPR01001020.1_pt1 | contig 15443 bp, 18 predicted proteins | sample 3380701 | NCBI WGS metagenome assembly VAPR01 (sample SAMN11536904, study PRJNA540576) | hot springs metagenome | isolation source: hot spring wet sediment | place: Spain: Lobios | collected 2014-01 | reverse complement strand
GCGCAAGGAGCGGAAGCGCAGGACCTGACGCAGGGCACCGCCGTCCCCGCCGCCGATGATGAGGGCCTCTCGCGGCCTGCCCACCTGGAGGCAGGGTAGCAGGGCCACCATTTCGTGGTAAACGAACTCGTCGGCCTCCGTCGTCTGGACTATGCCGTCCAGCAACAGGGCGCGGCCGAAGCTGCCCAGGTCGAAAACTTGTATGTGCTGGTAGGGGGAGCGTTCCTGGTGCAGGATGCGATGGACGCGCAGCTGGGTGCGCAGGTTCTGATCCCAGTAGGGCGGCAGCTCCTCAGTGAACCAGAAGGGCTCCTGGGTGCCACCCTCAGTGGAGGCGCCCTGTTCCCGGGCCACGACGCACCTCCTGCACTGACATGCGCCTCGCCCCCACGGCCTCCTTCAGCAGCTCCAGACCACGGTAGGGGTCCATGCTGGGGCCGCAGGTGAAGATGTCCACGGCGGCATAGCCCAGCTCGGGCCAGGTGTGAATGGACATGTGGGACTCGCCCAAGAGGGCCACCGCCGAGACGCCGTGGGGCTTGAAGGCGTGGGACTTGATGCCCAGGAGGGTGCCCCCGGCAGCCCTGACCGCCTCCGTCAGGGCCCTCACCAGGTAGCGACGACGGTTGAGGGCCTCCCGGTCGCATTCCCACATCTCGCACAGGAGATGGATGCCCAGGGCCAGGACGGCCGCGTCTCTCTCCTGGTAGGTGACCTGTGCCAGCCTCTCCATCGCTCCTAGTCCAGTCCCAGTTCTCGCTTCAGGCGTTGCACGCCTTTTACCATGACACGCAGCTTGGCCTCTGCCTCCTCGGGGGTGCGGGTCTTCAGGCCGCAGTCGGGCAGGACCCACACCTGTTCGGGCGGCAGCAGCTTCAGCACACGTTTCATGTCTTCCACCACCTCCTCCACCGACTCCACTTTGTGGTTGTGCACGTCGGTGACGCCTACCCCCAGCACCTTGTCGGAAGGCCAGGGGTGCTCCTCCAGCAGCTTCAGGTACTGGAAGCCGGTGTTCTTGAAGGCCAGGTGTATCTGACGCACCGGCAGCCGCAGCATGTCCGGATAGATCTTCTCGATGGGACCGTAGCAGATGTGGGTGTGGAACTCGCAGTCGATGCCCTCTACCACCCGCCGGAAGGCTTCCACCGCCATGTCGAAGTCCTCCTCCGGACGGGTGTGGATGGCCGGCTCGTCGATCTGGATATAGCGACAGCCGGCCGCCACCAGGGCCTTAACCTCCTCGCGGATGACCAGGGCCATGTCCATGACGGCCTCTTCCCTGGTGGGGTAGTACTCGTTGAAGGACCACTCCACCATGGTGTAGGGGCCGGTGAGCATGCCCTTCACCGGGCGGTCGGTGAGGGACTGGGTGAAGCGCCACATGTCCACCGTCATGGGCCCGGGCCAGCGCAGCTTGCCAGCGATGATGGGCTTGTGATAGTAACGGTTGCCATAAGAGCGGACCAGACCGCCCAGCTTCATGCCCTCGATGACCACGCCGCCCGGCTCGCCAGCGAAATAGGCCACCATATCGCCCCGCTCCTGCTCGCCGTGCACCAGGACGTCCAGCCCCACCCGCTCCTGCACGCGCACCCAGTATTCGGTGGCCTTGCGCTCCAGTTGACGCAGCTCCTGCACGTCCAGCTTGCCCTGGGCGTAGGCGTTGCGGGCCCGCACCAGGTAATCGGGCTTGGGGTAGGAGCCGACAGCGCTGGTGAGCAGTGCCTCCCTCATATCAGGCCTCCACCCCCAGGGCCTGGCGGGCCGCGCGGGCACCCTCGGCCAGGCGGCGCAGCTTGTCCTGGGCCACCTCCCGCGGCAGGTATTCCAGGCCGCAACTGGGATTCAGGTAGAGGCGGTCGGGCGGGACGATGCGGGTCAGGTGCCGCACCGCCGCCACTATCTCCTCCACCGATTCCAGGCGGGTGTTGCGTCCGTCCACGATGCCCGCCCCCAGCTTCCTGTCGGCCGGGAAGGTATGCTGGCCCAGTACCTGCCAGTTGCGGGGCTGGGACACCAGGTCGATACCGATGGTGGTCACGGGCAGCTCCAAGAGCTGGGGGTAAACGCGCTCGATGCTCCCGAACCAGGTGTAGAGGGCCGTCTCGCAGGTGACCCCGTCCAGCATGATTTGCAGGGCCCTGCGCAGCAAGGGCAGGTCCTCCTGATGCCAGAGGATCAGGGGCTCGTTCACCTGGACGATGGGCGCGCCGGCCTCCGCCAGGGCCCTCACCTCGGGGGCCAGGGCCTCGGCAAGGGCTATCACCAGGCGGCCGTGGTCCCGGTAGTGTTCGTCCTGCGAGAGCCGTGCCAGGGTGATGGGCCCGGTGACGATGGCCTTGACCGGGCGGGGGCTATGCTCCTGGGCGAAACGCCAGTCGTGGACCAGGAAGGTCTCCCGGTGCCGGATCTCTCCCACCACCACCGGCTGCCGGAAGTAGGTGTTGGTGTCCAGGTAGCGGACCAGGCCGTTGATGTTGAAGCCCGAGAGGCGGCGGGCGATGTAGGTCTGGTCGTCCTCCCAGCGTATCTGCCCGTCGGTGACAATATCGATGCCGGCCTCGACCTGCTCCTGAATGACCTCGATGGTCACCTCGTCCTCGATCCTCGCCAGTTCCTGGCGAGAGATCTCGCCCCGCTCGTAGCGGGCGATGGCCTGGCGCAGGCGGGCCGGCCTGGGGCGGTTGGGGATCTTCGGGTAGTGTCCTACGACCGTCGTCAGCATCTGACCGCTTCCGTTGGGGAAGTCACCTTCCCCAGCCTAAGGGCCCTGTCTCTCCTCCTCTTTTCGAGCGCCTCGCAGGCGCTCCAGTTCGGCCTCCACTTCTTTCAGCTCCTCTTCCAGCTCCTGCTTGGCCTGCCGGAGGTCCTGATGATATTCCTCCAGCCAGCGGCGGTAGTCCCGCAGGAGCGAGAAGGGGCGGTGGCCGTGGCGGTGCCAAGGGCCGCCCCAGGCTCCGTGGAAGCCCCTCAGCCAGAAGCCGAAGGGCGCGTAGAAGCCGAACCGGAACCAGCGCCTGCGCATCCGCCCGTCCCGTTTTTACACAGAGAAAGGGCCGAGCCCGACCTCGGAAGGCGTCGACCCCCTCTTCTGCTGAGCAAGAGAAAGTCTAGCACCGGCACCCCCCCGCGTCAACCGACAGGACGCCCTTTCACCCTTTTGTGAGGGGCGCCCCCGAGCGCCGCTGCGGGAGGCCTTCGCGGTCCCTCCGATCGGCTCGGGCCGCTAGCGGCGCACGCGGATCTTCTGCGCCACCTTCAGCCCCAGGGGCACCTGCTGCCCGTCCGACTCCACCACCATCAGGTCGCTGGGGGGCACCATCTCCAACACCCGCACCCTGTGGCCAGGCATGATACGGCCCCGCTCCAGATAACGCAGCAGGTCAAGGTCTTCCTCGAGCTCCTCCGAGATGAACTCTATGGTGGCCTCCTCCCCTGCGGCCAGAGAGGCCAGGGGGACCAGGTCGGGCGGCAGGGTGGCCCCGGAGCCAGGGATGGGACTGCCGTGGGGGCAGGTGGTGGGGTTGCCCAACAGGGCTACGATGCGCTCCTCCAGCCTGGGGGTGAGGGCATGCTCGAACAGGTGTGCCTCCTCGTGGCAGTCGGCCCAGCCCAGTCCCAACACGTCCGTCAGGAAGCGCTCCGCCAGTCGGTGCCGGCGCACTATGTCCTCAGCCAGACGCTTGCCCTTCTCGGTGAGGTGGATCACCTTCTTGCTGTCCAGGGTCACCAGGCCATCGCGGACCATGCGCTGGACGGTGGCCCAGGCAGTGGGCGGTGTGACCCTCATGCGACGGGCCAGGCGGGCGGAGAAGACCGTTTCCCCCTCGCCCAGCAAGCTGTAGATGGCGTGCAGGTAGTCCTCGACAGTAGGAGTGGGTGTGTCGCTGCTAATTCCAGACCTGGGGGCCATCGCTAACACCTCCTTCAGGGAGGATACAAATAGAAACTCTCGGCGTCAACCTAATTTCAATTCCTCCCCCACCGGCCCTTTTCCTATCTCAGGAGGCAGGGCGCAGGGTTTACAGGAAGGCTCTGGGGGATACAATATCGATGGGCGCCCCAGTAGCTCAGTTGGAAGAGCGGCGGCGTCCTAAGCCGCGGGCCGGGGGTTCGAGTCCCTCCTGGGGCGCCAGCCCGACACCATCTCCACGGTATTATCGTTTCCCCGCGAATGCGCAGAAGGGAGGCGCCGCCATGAACCTTCAGCGTGTGGGCAGCCGACTGGACCCGCAGGAGCTGCGCCAGTATGTGGGACGACGGGTGCGGCTGGAGCTGGACCCCGCCTCGCCCTTCGGCCCCGTGCTGGTCGGCACCCTGGTGGGGGTCGTGGACGCGCTGGACGGGCTGGTGGCGATGCTGGAGCCGGAGGGTCGCCCGGGCGCCCGTCTCTCCTGCCACTATCACTATATCCGCTCCATCGTGCCTGCCTGACCGGTCAGATGCTCAGGGCTGCCGATTGACACATAGCATCGGCCACATATACTGAGGGTCGGCCCATAGGGGCATTCTGGCTATTCGGCGTATGCCATGGACGTTGCCGAGGCCCCGCTGCTGGAGACCCGTGCCCTGACCAAGAGCTTCGACGGTCTGCGGGCAGTGAACAGATGCACCCTGCGGCTGAGGCGGGGCACCATCACTGGCCTTATCGGCCCCAACGGCGCTGGCAAGACGACCCTCTTCAACCTCATCACAGGCTTCCTCCGCCCCACATCGGGGGCCATTTACTTCAGGGGAGAACGTATCGATGGCCTGCCGCCACACCAGGTGTTCCGTCGCGGGATAGCCCGCACCTTTCAGATACCCCGTCCCCTGGGGAGCATGACGGTGCTCGAGAACCTGATGTTGGTGCCCCCTGGCCAGAAAGGTGAGCTGCTATGGAACGTATGGCTGCTTCCGGGGCAGGTGGCCCGCCAGGAGGAGGAGATCTTCGAAAAGGCCATGTCGGTGCTGGACTTCGTGGACCTGGCCCACCTGCGGGACGAGTATGCCGCCAACCTGTCCGCCGGGCAGAAGAAGTTGCTGGAGCTGGCCCGCACCCTCATGTGCGACCCGGAGCTGGTGTTGCTGGACGAGCCAGGGGCCGGCGTCAACCCCGTCCTCATGCGTCGCCTGGTGGCCGCCATCGAGGAGCTTTGCCACCGACGGGGCATCACCTTCTTCATCATCGAGCACGATATGGACCTGGTAATGCGCCTGTGTAACCCCATCATCGTCATGAGCAGCGGCGAGGTCATCGCCGAAGGCACCCCCGAGGAGATCAGGTCGGACGAAAGGGTCCTGGAGGCCTATCTTGGCGGACAGTACCTCCAAAGCGACCGTCCTTGAGGTCTCAGGCCTGGTGGCAGGCTACGGCGAGGTGCAGATCCTCCACGGGGTCTCGCTGCGCGTGGCCGAGGGGGAGATGGTGGCCGTCATCGGCCCCAACGGCGCTGGCAAGAGCACCCTGATGAAGGCTATCGTGGGGCTGGTGCGGCCTCAGGCAGGGCGGGTGCTGCTGCGAGGTCAGGACATCACCGGCCTGCCGCCGGAGCAGGTGGTGGCCAGGGGCATCTGTTACGTCCCCCAGGCCGACAACGTTTTCCCGTCCCTGACCGTCCAGGAGAACCTGGAGATGGGCGCCTACCTGGTGCCCAAGCAGGTGAAAGAGCGGCTCGAGAGGGCCTTCGCCCTTTTCCCCGAGCTGGACCAGCGTCGTCACGAGCGGGCGGGGCGCCTCTCGGGGGGGCAGCGCCAGATGCTCGCCCTGGCCCGTGCCCTGATGCTGGACCCGCAGGTGCTGTTGTTGGACGAGCCCTCGGCCGGGCTGGCACCGCGCATGGTAGAGGTGGTCTTCGCTAAGGTTAGAGAGATCAACGCGGCAGGGACAGCTGTCCTCATGGTGGAGCAGAACGCCCGCGAGGCCCTCAAGCTGGCCCATCGCGCCTATGTGCTGGCCATGGGCCAGAACCGGCTGGAAGGGCCGGCCCAGGAACTGCTCGGAAGCCCAGAGGTGGCCCGCTCCTATCTGGGAGAATAGCCCGTGACGGCCGCCGCCCGCGCCTTCGTCCAGTCGAGCTGGCAGGAGTTGCGTTACCGCGCCGATGCCCTCAGCGGGGCTTTGCTGTGGGCCCTGGTGGTCTCCTTCCTGGTTGGTTCGGCCGTGTCCAGCCCCGATCACTTCGCTGTGGGGCTAGTGGTGGGCAGCGTATACGCCCTGGCCGCTCTGGGGCTGACGCTGGTCTACGGCGTCCTGCGGTTCGCCAACTTCGCCCACGGCGACCTGATGATGCTGGGGGGCTACCTGGCCTACTTCGCCCTGACCGGAGCGGTGGTGGGGACGCGTCGGGATGTGCATTTGCCCCGGGCCCTGGACTCGCTGCCCGGCGCCAGCGAACGCCTGGGCGATCTCACCTTCGGCTACGGCTTGCTGGTAGCTGCCGTGCTGTCGGCCCTGGCCCTGGGCCTCCTGTGCATCGGCCTGGACCGCCTCGTCTACCGGCCCCTGCGCAGGCGACGGGCGGGCGTGGTTATCCTGGCGGTCGCCTCTCTGGGCCTGGCCATCGGCCTGCGCAGCCTCATGCTCATGGTCTGGGGGCCCAATCCTCGCCTTTACGTGGAGGGGGTGTTTCCGGCCCACCGCTTCCCGTTCGGGGTGTTGCTGAAGTCGGACCAGGTCTTCACCTTCGCAGTGGCTGTGGCCCTGGCGGGCCTGGTCTATCTGCTGCTGTTCCGTACCCGCCTGGGCAAGGCCATGCGCGCCCTGGCCGACAACCCCGACCTGGCCCGCGTGTCGGGCATAGACACCGAACGGGTCACTGTGGCCACCTGGGCGCTGGCCGGGGCGCTGATGGCCGTGGCCGGAGTGCTGCTGGCCCTGCAGGCCCAGCTGAACCCTCAGCTGGGCTTCGTGGTCCTGCTGCCGGTGTTCGCTGCTGCCATCCTGGGAGGCATCGGCAACCCGGTGGGTGCCCTGCTGGGGGCGATGGTGGTGGCCACGGCCCAGGAGACCTCGGTGGGGTGGGAGATATTCGGCAGGCAACTGGACCCGACCTACAAGCCGGGGGTGGCCTTCGTCATCCTGATCGCCATCCTGCTGTTGCGGCCCAGGGGGCTGCTGGGGGCTAAGACGTGATGCGCCGCGACCTGTGGCCCACTCTGCTGGCCTTTCTGGCGGTGACGGCGGCGGTAATCATCATGCCCGCCGAGCGCTCCGGCTGGGACTGGGGTGGGGTGCTGAGCTTCCTCACCGCCTTCGCTGTGACGGTGGCCATCTATTCGCTGTTCACGCTGGGACTGAACGTGCAGTGGGGCTATGCCGGGGTGTTCAACTTCGGGGTGGTGGCGTTCTTCATGCTCGGGGCCTATGCCGCCGCCGCCTTCACCAAGGAGCCGGCGGCAGGCGGGTTCGACACCTACGTAGGCGGGCTGGGGCCGAAGCTCTCGCCTCCCTTCCTGCAGGGCGAGGAGTGGGTGCCCTTCCTGGTGGGCGCTCTGGCGGCGATGGCCATGTGCGGAGCGCTGGCCTATCTGCTATCGTTCCCCGCCCTGCGGCTGCGAGAGGACTACCTGGCCATCGCTACCATCGGCATCGCCGAGCTGATGCGCAATGTGGTGGTGGCCGAGCGGGGGCTGGTCAACAGCGAACGGGGCCTGAAAGGGATCCCGCGCCCCTTCTATTCGCTGTTCAGCCCCGACGACTATCAATATTTCTACCTGCTGTTAGCGGTGGCGGTGCTGGCGCTGGTCTTCTTCGCCGCCGAGAGGGCGCTACGCTCCCCGTGGGGAAGGGTGTTGAGGGCCCTGCGGGAGGACGAAACGGCGACCGCCGCCAGCGGCAAGGACGTTACGGCCTTCCGTCGCCAGGCCTTCGTGGTGGGGGCCATGATCATGGGCCTGGGCGGGGCGGTATACGCCTATGAACGGGGAGCGGTATCTCCCGACACCTTTACGCACTTCGCCGGCACGTTCATCTTCTGGGCCATGCTCATGGTGGGCGGGAGCGGCAATAACCGTGGCGCCGTGCTGGGCGCCTATGTGGTGTGGGGGCTGTGGATCATCAGCCTGCAGTTGCTGGGCTATCCCCTGCCCGAGGCGCTGCGGGTGCGCATATTCTACATTCGTGACCTGTTGCTGGGCGCTCTGCTGGTGTTGGTGCTGCTGGTGAGACCCCAGGGGCTGCTGCCCGAGGAAAGAAGGGTGTCCATCTGGGTCGAGAGGCTGCTGCGACGCCGTCCGCCGGAAAGGGAAGGGGCGCAACCGCTCGCCGGCCGCGCCCCGGAAGCCTGAACGCCATCGCATCTCGTGGACTACTGGCCCACGGTTAAGCGTCCCGCCATCCCTTGTGCCTGGTGAAAGCGACAAACGAAGTCGACGGTACTGGTAGGCGTGAGGGTTACGGTGCGCTCCTCCCCTGGCTGTAACTCCACGTCCACCCCCAGCGACTCGATGGTGAAGGTATGGGGGTTGCGCCCTTCGTTCTCGATGCGGATGGTGAGGGGCTGACCAGCCTGTGCCTTTATCTCTTGCGGCTCGAAGTAGAAGTCGTCAGCCTCCAGAGAGATGCCCTGTTCTGATCCTCCGCCGCAGGCGGTGGCTATGAGCAACGTCAGCGAGGCCGCCGCGACTATGGCCAGCAGGCAGATGCTTCCACGGGCCACGATATACCTCCCTATCAGGTCTCCCGGTATGGATACGCGCCTGCGCAGTAAACGGATCCACTGGCTAAAGCAGTCGCGCAGCCGAAGGCGGTGCAGCCAGGGCTCGGCCGTGGTCCCGGCATGGGCCATGCTGCGGTCGTGCAGGCCGATGTGACTGCGCCTTCTCTCCGGCGCGACCTCCCCGTGGAGAAAAAAGGGCGGGAGGCGACGCGCTCTGGAGGCCGCGACAGCCACCGGCGTGGCGAACTACCCGACGGGATTGGAACCCTTCTAAAAACGAAGCCAGCCCAAACAATTAGTGTCGGCCAAGGCTTGACATTTGGTGATACTAATGTCATCGTTGAGGGTAGGCTACACTGTGCGGACGAGAACGGTGGCCTTGCGTATTTCGGGTCTGGCACGTTGCTGGACGGCTGCCTGCCGTCGTCCGGCGGCTTTCATCCCTCTTTGGAGGAGACGGGCATGCCTTACTCGGCGCTGGTGACCTTTCGTGAGGGACTGGAGGCGGCCCTGGTCCTGGCCATCGTCCTGGGATACCTGAAGCGGGTGGGACAGCAGAGGCACCAGGGCGCCGTGTGGGCGGGCGCGGCCGTGGCCTTCCTGGTCAGCGTCGCAGCGGCTGCTGCCCTGCAGGCGCTGGCGGTGGAGCTACCCCACCGTGCCCAGGAGGCCCTGGAGGGAGGGGCCATGCTGCTGGCCGTCGGAGTCCTCACCTGGATGGTCTTCTGGATGCGTCGACAGGCCGCCTCAATCGGCAGAGAACTGAGGGCGAAGGTGGACGCTGCCCTGGGCTCTGGGTCTGTGGCGGCCCTGGCGCTCCTCTCCTTCTCGGCTGTGGGACGCGAGGGGCTGGAGACGGCCCTCTTTCTCTTTGCGGGCAGCGCCAGCTCGACCGCTCCGGCCCTTTACTGGGCAGGAGCTGGGCTGGGCCTGGCCTTGGCGGCTGCCGTGGGCTACCTCGTCTACGCCTCGTCGGGGATGGTGCCGGTGCGGGCCTTCTTCGGCCTGACGTCCATTGCCCTGGTGGTGCTGGCTGCAGGTCTGCTGGCCAACGGCCTGAAAGAGCTGCACGAGGCTGGGGTGCTCTCGGCTCTCGGCCCGCGCCTGTGGGATACCTACTCGTTGCTTCCCGATAACTATGGCCCAGGGGAGCTGCTGAGCGCCGTCTTGGGCTACGATGCCAGCCCCTTCTTGGGGCAGGTGACTGCTTACCTCGTCTATCTGGCTGTGGTCGCGGTCCTGTTCGTCCTGGTCGGGGTCGCGGGGCGCGCCGCACCGCAGAAGAGGCCGGTTGTGCAGCAGTCGAGGAGGTGACCGATGCGCTTCATTCCGCTGGCCCTGGCCATTGTGCTGGCTGCCAGCGCCCTCGCCTGCCAGGGGGAGGCTGGCAGAGAGATAGCCATCACGGCGGGCGAGAGGCCCGACGGCAGCATGTATTACGAGCCGGCCCAGGTGCAGGTGCGGCCCGGCGAGAAAGTAACCTTCGTCATAACCAACCGAGGCAGCCAGGATCACGAGTTCGAGAGCGACGAGGCCGGCATCGAAGAGGTGGTTGTGCCGGCAGGGCGCACGCGCAGGGTCCACTGGCAGGCCCCGTCCCGCCCCCAGACCTTTCCCGCCTACTGCGACCTCCCCGGCCACCGGGAGGCGGGCATGGAGCTGACCATCGTGGTCCAGGAGTGAGGCCGCGATGGCTGCCTCGTCCTGGGCAGCCTCCTTCGCTAAGCACTACAAACGAAAAAAGTATTCGGTCGCAGCGGCTATCTGCTCCTAGGATGCGGGCTCGGCCTTTGCCCATCCCGCTGAGGCTCACTACCCTCGTCTACTGCTGTTTTCGTCGCGTCAGCATGTCGAAGCGGGCGACCTATATGAGCCTTTTGTCTAGGCCCGGGGCCTGAAGGGATGTTGCGACGGGGACTTTTTCTGTCTCTTGACGTGCTCCGCCAGCTCCGAAAAGGGAAGAGCGATCTCAGGCTCTTGCTATGAGGCAGCGCGGAGCGGTCCAACGTGCGTTAGCGCATGTTATTTTGGGCAATTCGGGTCGGATAACCACAGTCCGGCATAGGGTCGTGCTCCCTTGGATAGCGGCGCCTCCTCAGCGGTGACTCCCTTGGCTCAGGCCTGCCCGCCCCGATGGGCAGAGAGCCTATCGGCGGGTGTCGCATCCATGAGATTACGGACAGAGGCCGAGGACCGTATTCCGACTTGAATCATGAGCGTGCCTTCATGGCCCAATACGTATCCAGGTGAGAATATAGAGGTTGCGCAGTGGTCGCCTCCAAAAAGGGGGAGGTGAGCAGATATGACACGGTATCCCCCGTATCCCAGGTCTCCCTTCGCGCAGCTGGCCCGCTGGACGGCAAAGGCCTCGGGCCATCCCCTGGGGTTCATGCTGGCGGTGCTGGTCATTCTGGCCTGGGCAGCGACGGGCCCCCTGTTCGGGTTCAGCGACACGTGGCAACTAGTCATCAACACCGGCACCACCATCGTCACCTTCCTGATGGTCTTCCTGATCCAGAACACCCAAAACCACGATGGGGCGGTGGTGCAGCTGAAGCTGGACGAACTGATAAGGGCCGAACGCAATGCCCATAATGCCCTTCTGGACCTCGACGAGCTGACGGATCGAGAGCTAGAGCGGCTGCGGCGACACTATCTGGAGCTAGCCAGACGGGCACGGGAGGAGCTGCGACGCCGCGGCCAGGACACGGGCAGCCCTGAACTCGGCCTGGATTGGGCCATCGGCCAAGACGAATCCGGCCCCTGAGAGGAGCCTCGAGAAAGGGGCGGCCTCCTGGGCAGAGCTGTAAGCCGTCTCCGTCTCATTGAGGCTCACTAGCTGCTTCCGTAATTCCGCTGGTCAAGCGGGCGGCTCTAAGTTGGCCGCTGGGGCCGGAGGTGCCAGCCCAGGCCTATGACGTCGGCGTGCCCCGGCCCCAGCGGACGGACGCCACGCATCAGCGCGTGGGAGTAGGCGACAGCCGCGGGACGGTGGGCGTGGGCAGTGGCGTCGTGCGCGGGGTGGGCGTGGGCGTGCGGACGGCCGTGGTGGTGCGCACGGGGGTCGGGGTGGCCTCTTCACCGCCGCAGGCCACACCCACCGCAACCAGCCCGCCGATAACAGCAGCAGCCAGTAAGGGGAGCAGACGTCGCATCTCATCACCTCCGTCGCGTGTCTCGCTCTTCAAGATATTTTCCTTTCGGCCTCCCTCGTCTCTGGTTTTCCCGCCCTTGCCGGTGCGGGCTGCTTCTGCATGTCCGCCAATTCCACTATGCGCTGCTTCCTTCGTTGTTTCATGAAGTTTCCATGAAGCGCCGGTTCGGCCTCACGCGAGCGCGCGCCCGCAACGACATACTGGGCTTAAGGCCGTCCGAGTTTCGACGCTATCACCCTCTCCTGCCGGGCGAGAGGCCCGGCCTGCCCTCGACGGCCCCGGTCTCTGCAACAAGCTGCCGCAGCCCCTCTTCTAGGGGGGTGGGAGGGCCCCAGCCGGCAGCGATCAGGCGTTCCGGGTCCAGCGCCGAGCGCCGCACGTCGCCTGGCCGAGGGGGCAGAAAGCATAGCCGTGGCTCGACCCCCAGCAGCTGCCCCAGCAGGCGGGCGAGCTCGAGCACCGACACAGCCCGGCCACTGGCCACGTTCCAGGTGACATCGCGGGGCCAACGCAGGGCGAGGGCGGCTGCCGCTGCCACGTCACGGACATGCACGAAGTCGCGCACCTGCCGGCCATCGCCGTGGACCTCCAGCAGTCGGCCGGAACGCAGGCGCTCCAGGAAGATAGCCACCACGCCGCCCTCGGCCCCGGCGCGCTGGCGGGGGCCGTAGACGTTGGCCGGCCGCAAGACCGCGTATGGCAGGCCCGACGCCCTCACCAGCATCTCGGCGAGAAGCTTGTGGCGGCCATAGGGGCTTTTCGGGTCGGGAGGGTCGTCCTCGCGGGCTGGCCGCGGCGTTTCGCCGTAGATAGCGCCGCCGGAGGACAGAAAAACGAACCGCCCGGCGCCGGACGCGACTGCCCAGGAGAGGACGTTGAGCGTGCCCCGCACGTTGGTCTGCCAGTCGCGCAGCGGCTCCCTCACCGAGGTGGCCACGCTGGTCTGTCCGGCGCAGTGGACGACGGCGTCGAAGCGCCGACCGGCCAGCGACCGCCGAAGGGAGTCCAGGGAGCGCACGTCGACCACGTGCAGGGGGATGTCGGGCGGGAGGTGCAGGGGGGACCCGGCGCTCAGGTCGTCCAGCGCCTCCACTTCCCAGCCCTGGGCCAGCAGAGCCTCCACGATGTGGGAGCCGATGAAGCCGGCCCCGCCCGTCACCAGCGCGCGGCTGGTCATGGTCCCACCGCCCAGCTGCAATCGTTCAGGTAGGGCGCCACTCCCAGGAGATCGTCCAGGCGCACGAGGCGAAATCCCCGCTCCTGCAGCCCCTGGATGATGGCCGGCAGCGCCGCCAGCAGGCGAGAGCGGTCCACACCGCTGCGGGTGTCGAGGCCGTCGTGCAGGAGGACGATGGAGCCGGGGCGTGCCGCCTCCACCACTCGTCGCGTCAGCTCCTCGGGCGGTGCTCCCTTCCAGTCCGAGGGCTGCACGTCCCAGGCCACGGCCAGGAGGCCGTGGGCCGCTACCGCCCTTAGCTGCCAGGGGGTGTGGAAGCCGTTGGGCGGCCGGAAGAGGGCCGGACAGAGGCCGGTGGCGTCACGGATGGCCGCCTCCGCCCGCGCCAGGTCGGAGTAAGAGAGGTCCAGGAGGGCGTCCCGCTTGCGGTGGCGGAAGGAGTGGTTGCCTATCAGGTGCCCGCGCGCCGCCAGCTCCCGCACCGTCTGCGGGTCGCGGACAGCGTTCTCCCCCACCACGAAGAAGGTGCCCCGGACGCCGTGCTCCTCCAGCACCTTGGCCACGGCCAGGGTCCACTCCCCGTTGGGGCCGTCGTCGAACGTGAGGGCTACCAGCGGTGCACTGCGGCGGCCATGGGTGACCAGCCGACCGTACAGCTGCGAGGAAGGGGTTATGGCCTCGTAGTAGCCTGCGCCCAGCAAGGCCAGGAGGGAAAGAGGCAAGGCGAGGAGCAGTCGCAAGGGCATCAACCTTCGTTCCCTCTCGCGGGTACGGCTGGGCGGAGCTGCTGCCAGCCCGCGCGCCATCCTGCCAGGGCGACGGCGGCACAGGCGAGGAAGAGGCCGGCAGCCAGCCTCAGCACGGGTGCCGGTCCGGAGGTGGACTCCAGCAGTCCGCCCAGGGCCGGCCCCAGCGCGTGGCCTGCCCCTTCCACGGCCAGGAACCAGGCCAGGAGGGCATCGCTTCCCCACCAGCGGGCCAGATCCATGGCCACTGCGCCGAAGGTGGGAGTGGCGAAGCCCAGTCCCAGGCCGCCCAACGCTGCCATTAGCCCCACCGCTGGCAGAGTTCGCAGGGAGGAGGCGCCCAGGACCGCCAGGCCCACCAGCGACGTCCCAGCGGCCATTACTGGCAGGCGGCCGACACGGTCGGCGGCGGGGCCTCCCCAGACCAGTCCCACCCCGCCGCCGGCGGCGGCGGGGACCAGCAGGAGGGCCTGGACGTGAAAGGAGGCCCCCAGCAGCTCCTTGCCCCAGGCCCGGAAGACCGAAACCAGGGCTCCAGCGGCGGTGGTCTGCAGTAACAGCAGGAGAGTAACAGCGACTCCTGGTGGCCGCAGCGCCGCGCCGACCAGGACTGATACAGGCCCCTCTCTCACCCCTCTCACATGCACGGTCGTCGTGCCCAGGGCAGGGGCTACGAGGGCAGCCAGGGCGACCATAGTTGCAGCAGGTGCCACCGCCGCTGCCAGAGGCCAGGACTCGGGCAGGAGTAGCCCGACCCCAACGCCGGCGGCCAGGGCCGCCACCGATGCCATAGCCATCCCCGAGCTGAGACGCCCTCGCTCTCCTTGGGGAAACGAGGAGCTGGCCAGAGCGTAGAGAGATGGCCAGGCTAAACCAGCTCCGGCCCCGTAGACGGAGGCCCCGGCCAGGACGCCTGCCTTATGGACGGCGGGGGCCAGCACGGCCATGCCCCCCAGGACGGTAGCGAGCCCCAGCCGTAGCCCCCAGCCAGGGCCGAGCCTCTCCAGCAGGGGGCCGCAAACGGCCTGGGACAGCAGCTTGGCTAGCCCGTAGACAGCCAGGGCGTACCCCGCGATGGCCTGGCCCCCTGCCAGGTGGGACGGCGCCTGCACCTGCAAACCCACCAGGAAAACCAGGGCGAACGCCCAATCTATCAGGAAGCCCACTCCGAGGCAGGCCCATAGGCGTGGATGGCGGGCGACCTCCCGCCACAGGGAGGGCAGGGAAACCAGCGGCATCAGCTCGGGCATCCCACCGCCACCGTTGACCTCGCATCATCGGACGTGGACACGTAGTAGACTACGAAGCGGCCGGCAGGGTCGCGGTAGGCGACGGATGCCTCCCCGGCGGCCACCATCCCCTCCAGGAGCGATGCTTCGTTGGTGTGGAACTGGCGGAGAAAGTCCCTCTCCACCACGACGAAGTCGATCCTCTTTCGGGCCAAGTAGCAGCGGTAGTCCATCAGAGAAGGCCAGTTGCGCCGCCCCACGCTCTCGCTGAAGAACTCGTGCGCCAGCACCGCCCCGTGCTGGACGAGGCGATACATGCCGTCCTCCCGCTCGTTGGGCTCGAGCACCCGGTAGACGGCCCCGGGTCGGAAGGCGTCCGAGGCCATGAAATCGTCATAGAGGTGCCGCTCGCCGTGCAGGGCCCCGTAGTAGCTGCCCACCCCGGGCTGGACCTGGACAGGCCCGGTGGCCAGTGCCACCCCGATGCCCAGCGC
>VAPR01001019.1_pt1 | contig 15449 bp, 12 predicted proteins | sample 3380701 | NCBI WGS metagenome assembly VAPR01 (sample SAMN11536904, study PRJNA540576) | hot springs metagenome | isolation source: hot spring wet sediment | place: Spain: Lobios | collected 2014-01 | reverse complement strand
CCCGGTCGCAGGCCCGACAGCACCCGGTTCAGCCGGTCAAAGGGAGAGATGGAGTAGCCCAGCAGCCCGCCCGCGGAGGGGTTCTGCACCTTCTCGATGAGGTCGCCCAGCACGTCCCCCACGGGCACCAGCCGCTGGCGCAGCCGCCGCTTCTGGATCTCGAACAGGTCGCCCACCACCTCGCCCACGAACCGCACCAGGTCCCGGGACCCCGCGCGCTCGCCCTGGCGCAGGAAGTCCTGGATCCGCCGCTGCACCGCCTCCAGCCTCCGGCGGCTTTCCCGGGCCTTGAGCACGTCCAGGTAGCCGGCCATCTGGGCCGCGGAGGGCGGACGGGTCATGCGCACTGCCTGCAGCAGCCGCTCCATCTCGGGGGTGAGCAGGCCCCGCTCCTGGACTTCGTGGCGCACGGCCAGCTCGTCCAGGGGAGCCGCCCGGGCCATGGCAAGTTCCAGCACCACCTTGCTGAGGCGCTGCGCCACGGGACTGTCCAGCATCTCGGGCGCGAACCCCTCGTGGAGGGCCAGGGTCACCAGGTGGCGGTCCCCGACCAGCCCGGCCAGGACGGCCACGTCCAGCTCGTACCGAGCGTCCATGGGTGTCAACTCTTCCCTCCTGCCCCGCTGAGGTCCTTCACGGGATCCCGTGGAGCAAGTTTTGTTCCAGACCGGCGGAGGCGGGTTGCGGGGCGGGAGGCGCTGTGCTACTGTTCGGTCACCCCGGAGGGCGGGTCTGGGGAAGCCGCCGGCCGGGTACAATACTTGCTCTCCGGTAGACTGGTAAAGAGGCTGGCGGGGTGGGGGGCGCCGTGGCCAGAGGTCAGGAGAGGGCCATGAGAGCAGGCGGGACCAAGACCCAGGCGGAGCGGGAGCTGGCGGCGCTGCGGGACTACAAGGCGTCGTTGGGCATTCCCCCCACCAACCAGACCCTGGAGTGCGCGTGGAGGTACCACCAGGCCCTCAAGCACGTGCACGCGGGCCGGCTGCAGGAAGCCATCGCGGAGTACAAGCGGCTCATCGAGCTGGCGCCGGAGGAGCCGGTCCACTACATGGACCTGGCAGACCTGTACCAATCGGGGGGCCACCTGAAGGAGGCGGTGGTGGTCCTGCTGACCCTGGGCGAGGTGTACGAGAAGCTGGGCCAACCCCAGGAGGCTGCGAGCGTCCTGGAGCGGGCGGCGGCGCTGGAAGCCCGGGCGAACGGGCACGCGGCAGCCCCACGGGCGGAGGAAGTGGAGCTGGCGGTACCGGCACCCGAGCCCGCCCCCGAGCCTTCCCCGCAGCCCGCGCCGCAGGCGCAGGAGGTGCAGGCGGCCCCGGAGCCACCTCCCGCGCCACCCGAACCGGAGGTGCCGCAGGCCGGACAGGTAGTGGAGACGGCGGAGGTCGCGCCACCAGCCGCGTCCGAAGGCACGCCCGCGGAGGGGCCTTCTGCGGCGGCAGTTCCCCCTCCCTCGGAGGGGCAGGGCGCGGCAGCCCAGGCCCCTGCGTCCACCCTTCCGGTACCCGACCCGGGCGCTGCCGCGCCCCCGGCCCCTCCCTCAGGCCCGCGGGCGGCCGCCCGGCCCGGTGCGCCCACCCTGGTCCGGCGGGAGGCCCTGGGCGGGATCCTCGTCCGGATGGGGCTGCTGAACGAGCTGCAGCTGCAGCAGGCCCTGGACGTCCAGGCTCGCACCGGCGAGCGGCTGGGCCGCATCCTGGTCCGCATGGGCCTGGTGACCGAGGAGGACTTGGCCAAGGCCATCGGGGTGCAGTGGGGCTACCCGTACGTGAGCCTGTCCAACACCCCTGTGGACCCGGAGGTGGTGCGCCTGGTCCCGCAGCACATCGCCTCGCGCCACAAGGTGCTGGCCTTCGGGCGGAACGGGGAGCGCCTTTTGGTGGCCCTGGTGGACCCCCTCAACCTGCTGGCGCTGGACGACGTGCGGCTGGTGACCGGGATGGACGTGGAGGCCCGCATCACCACCGAAGACGAGCTGATGCAGGCCATCAACAAGTACTACCACGTGGGCTCCATCTTCGAGCAGGCGGTGGTGACGGAGGAGGAGGCCCTCTCGGAGGAGGAGGTCAGCATCGACCGCCTCCGGGAGATGGTGGACGAAGCCCCTGTGGTGAAGCTGGTGAACGTGATCTTGGACCAGGCCATCCGGGAGGGCGCTTCGGACATCCACATCGAGCCGCACCGGAACGGGCTGCACGTGCGCTACCGCATCGACGGGGTGCTGCATGACGTCATGTCCCCGCCCAAGAACCTCAAGGCGGCGCTGGTGAGCCGCATCAAGATCGTGGCCAACCTGGACATCGCGGAGCGGCGGCGGCCCCAGGACGGGCGGATCCACCTGAAGGTGGACGGGCGGGACATCGACCTGCGCGTGTCCACCCTCCCCACCATGTTCGGGGAGAAGGTGGTGATGCGGATCCTGGACCAGTCCAACGCCCTCATCAGCCTGAACCGGCTCGGGATGGCCAGCGACGTGCAGGCGCAGTGGGAGGAGCTGGCCAGCAAGCCCTACGGCATGATCCTGGTCACGGGCCCCACGGGCAGCGGGAAGACCACCACCCTGTACGCCACCCTGAGCAAGATCAACACCCTGGACAAGAACATCATCACCGTGGAAGACCCCGTGGAGTACCAGCTGCCCCGCATCAACCAGGTGCAGGTGAACCCCAAGGCGGGGCTCACGTTCGCCACGGGCCTGCGCAGCATCCTCCGCCAGGACCCGGACGTGATCATGGTGGGGGAGATCCGGGACCGGGAGACCGCGGAGATCGCGGTCCAGGCGGCCCTCACGGGCCACCTGGTGCTGAGCACCCTGCACACCAACGACGCGCCCAGCGCCTTCACCCGTCTGATCGACATGGGGATCGAGCCATTCCTCATCACCTCTTCGGTGATTGGAGTGCTGGCCCAGCGGCTGGCGCGGACCATCTGCCCCAAGTGCAAGGAAGCGTACCGGCCTCCCCGGGAAGCGGTCCGGCGGCTGTCGGAGGAGCTGGCGGAAGAACAGGACCTGGTGCTGTACCGGGGGGCTGGGTGCGAGTTCTGCCGCCAGACGGGCTACAAGGGGCGTACCGGGGTGTACGAGCTGCTGGTGGTCACCGACCGCATCCGGGAGCGGGTGGTGCAGAGGGCCTCGTCCACGGAGATTCGGGACGTGGCGCGCTCCGAGGGCTTCCGGACCATGCGGGACGACGGGATCCGTAAGGTCCTGGAGGGGGTGACCACCATCGAGGAGATCCTGCGGGTGGTCTACGTGACCGAGGGCGCGTGACTGCGCCCCCGAGTTCACCCCCCCGCGTCCCGGACGGGCCAGGTGAAAGCCGCGGTCCTGGTGGAGTTCAACGCACCCCTGCAGCTGCGGGAGGTCCCCGAGCCGCCCTGCGGGCCGCGCGACGCGGTGGTGCGGGTGGAGGCGTGTGGGGTCTGTCGCAGTGACTGGCACGTGTGGCGCGGGGACTGGTCCTGGGTGGGGGTGCGCCCTGCCCTCCCACGGGTGTTGGGCCACGAGTTCGCGGGCGTGGTGGAGCAGGTGGGGGACGCGGTGGAAGGCTTCCGGCCCGGCGACCGGGTCACCGCGCCCTTCCGGATCGCCTGCGGGCGGTGCGAGCTGTGCCGCGGTGGCCGGTCCAACCTGTGCCGGCAGCGAGGCGTCCTGGGGGTGGATCTGGACGGCGCCTTCGCCCGGAAGGTGCGGGTCCCGGAAGCGGAGGCCAACCTCGTGCGGCTTCCCGAGTCCGTGGACTTCGTGGCGGGAGCCAGCCTGGGCTGCCGGTACACCACCGCGTACCACGCGGTGGTCAACCGGGCCGCACTGCGCCCTGGGGAGTGGGTGGCGGTGTTCGGGGTGGGGGGCGTGGGGTTGTCCGCGGTGCAGGTGGCCTCGGCGGTGGGCGGCCGGGTGGTGGCGGTGGACGTACGCGAGGACAGCCTGCAGCGGGCCCTGCAGCAGGGCGCATTGGCCGCGGTCCACGCGGGCACAGAAGACCCCGTGAGGCGGCTGCGGGAGCTGGCCGACGGGGAGGGCGCCCACGTGGCGGTGGAGGCCGTGGGGCTGGCGCAAACGATCCAGCAGGCGTTGCGGTGTGTCCGCCGCGGGGGGAGGGTGGTGCAGGTGGGCCTCACGGGCCGGGAAGAACAGGGCTCCGTACCCATCCCCGTGGACCGGACGGTGTTGCTCGAGATCAGCTACCTGGGCAGCGCGGGCTGTCCGGGCTGGGCCTTTGGAGGCCTGCTGGCCCTGGTGGCAGACGGCCGACTCGCCCCGGGCCGGCTGGTAGTGCGGACGGTTCGGCTGGAGGACGTGAACGAGGTGTTGGAGTCCATGGGTCGGTTTGAGGCCTCCGGCCTGCAAGTGATCACCTGGTAGGCCCCGGCAGTCCACGCCCGGGACCGGCCGCCCGCGCGGAGGGTATCAGGTGAGGAACGGGTTCGTCGTGGCCGCGGGCCGGGTGGTGGCCCCGGACGGAGACCTCGTGCCCGGACACGTGGTGGTCCAGGGGCACACCATCGTGGAGGTGGGGCCCGGCACGCCCCGCAGGGCGGAGTGGCAGTTCCCCGACGGGGTACTTGTGCCGGGTTTCGTGGACCTTCAGGTGAACGGGGCCGCGGGTGTCGACTTCCTGGACTGCACCCCAGAACGGTTTTGCACCGCTCAGCGCTACCTGGCCTCCACGGGCACCACCAGCTTCCTCCCGACCCTGGTGACCGCGCCCGTGGAGTCGGTGCGCAGGGCGGCCCGCGTGCTGGGCTCCGCGGCGGCGCCGGGGGCGCAGCCCTTGGGCCTACACCTGGAAGGCCCCGCGCTCAGCCCCACCCGCCGGGGCGCGCACGACCCCCGCTGGTTGCGGCTGCCCACGGACGGGCAGCTGGCGGCCTTGCTGGAGGATCTCCGGCAGCTGGTACGGGTGGTCACCCTGGCACCGGAGCTGCCGGGAGGTCTGGACCTGGTGCGCCGGCTGGTGGCTGGCGGGGTGGTGGCTTCCGTGGGACACACGGACGCCACCTACGAGGAGGCCCGGCAGGCGTTTGAAGCCGGGGCCACTATGGTCACCCACCTGTTCAACGCCATGCGGGGCCTGCACCACCGGGAGCCCGGTGTCGTGGGGGCTGCTCTGGAGGAGGGCCGGTGGGTGTGCGGGTTGGTGGCAGACGGGGTCCACGTGCACCCCGCGGCCTTCCGGCTGGCCTACCGGCTCCTGGGCCCGGACCGGATCGCCCTGGTCACGGACGCCGTGGCAGCTGCGGGCGCCCCGCCGGGCCGCTACCGGCTGGGCGGGGCCGAGGTGACCGTGCGGCCTGGGGACGCACCGCGCCTGGCAGACGGCACGCTGGCCGGCAGCGTGCTGCGCATGGACGAGGCGGTGGCCAAGGTGGCCTCGTGGGGGGTCCGGCTGCGTGACGCGGTGCGCATGGCCAGCACCACCCCCGCGCGGGTGCTGGGCCTCCGCGACCGCGGGGAGCTGCGGCCCGGCCTGCGGGCGGACCTTTGCGTGCTGGTGGAAGGGCGGGCCGCCTGGACCGCGGTGGCCGGGGAGGTGGTGTGGCGCGGGTAGCGCGGCACGGAACTTGCTGACACCGTGGGTGGAGGTGCCAGGTGACGGACGAGCCGGTGGTGGTGGTGGGACTGCGGGCGACCGGCCTCGTGGTGGCCAGTTGCCTGGCAGGCCCGCACCGGCCCGTGGTGGCGGTGGAGCCCGACGCCTGCCGGCGCGGGCTTTTGCGGCAGGGGCGGTTGCCGTTCTTTGAGCCCGGGCTGGAACCCCTCTTCAAGGAAGCTCTGGGGTGTGGGTGGCTGGAGGTGGCCGAAGAGCTTCCCGCCCGGGGGCAGATGGTGTGCCTGGGCGTAGACCCGCAGGAGGCACCCTGGGTGCAGGGGCTGCTAAGCCGCGTCACCGCGGGCGCCGTGCTCGTGGTACAGGCTCCCGTGGCCGTGGGGACCGCGGACGCGCTACGGGGACAGGTGCGCCGGTTGAGGGGAGATGGGTGCTCTGTGGCTGTGGTCTCCAACCCCCTGCTGCTGCGCCGCGGCCAGGCGGTGCGGGACTTCCTCCGCCCCCGGTGGGTGGTCCTGGGCGGAGAGGAGCGGTGGGCTGTGGACGCCGTGGCCCAGCTGTACCGCGGCAACGGGGCCCTGCTGGTGCGGACGGATCACCGCACCGCGGAGGCCGTGGGGCGGGTGGCGGACGCGCTTCCAGGCGCCTTCGGTTCCCTCCTGCAGGCCGCCCGTGAGCTGTCGGAGGCGTGGGGCGTGGACTTCGAGCTCCTGCGCCGGCTGGTGCTGACGGAGGTGGCGGACGGCGCGTTTCGTCGCTACGTGCACCACCTCGGACGCAGCACTTCCAACACCGCACGGACTGCGCGGACACCCGTGGGCGCGCTCTGAGCCGCGGTCGTCTGAGGGGGAACGGACTCCTGCACCACGGAGGCGCACGCCGGGTGGAAGCGCGCCGCGCGGACCTCGGGGGGTAGGGTCCGCACGCGCGCGCTTCCCCGCCCGGCGCCCTCTGCAAAACAGAAGGCCCGCGCGCACCGGGCGAACGGGCCCAAAAACGAAACCACCGTTTTCGGCAACCCGGCCGACCTGCTCGCCGCAGGTCCCGTTGGCTTTGCGCCCCCGCGTTACCGCGGGTTTGCCCTTTCGAACGGTGCGCGATCAGTTTTTGTACGCGCAAGATAGCGTGCGGCATCTGCGTTGTCAATCCCCCGACCGGGCGAAATTCCGCCGACTCCGCCGTTGCGTGGCGCGGGGTCAGGGTCTACCCTGGAGGCGCCCCTGCGAGGTGGACCTTGGCGCGCTGGGCCGAGTTCGCGGCCACCCTGGACGCGGTGTCCCGGACGGCCTCCAAACGGGAGAAGGTATCGCTTCTGGCGGGTTACCTGCGCCGGCTCCCCGAGGAGGCGCTGCGGATCGCGTGTACGTACCTCACGGGCCGGGTGCTGCCCGCGGGAGACCCGGACAAGCTGCAGATCGGCTGGGCTGCCGTGGTGGAGGTGCTGCAGGACCTGTCGGGGGCTTCCGACCGGGAGGTGTCGGAGCTGTACCTGCGGTGGGGTGACCTGGGCGACGTGGCCGCGGAGCTGGTGGCCCGCCGCCGGACGGTCCCGCTGTTCCGGGAACCGCTGACCCTGGAAGGGGTCCACGAGCGGCTGCGCCGGGCCGCCGCGGTGCGCGGGAAAGGAGCGGCCGCGGCGCGGGTTGTGGCGCTGCGGGCCCTGCTGGAACAGGCGCAGCCCATGGAGGCGAAGTACCTGGTACGGGTGCTGACGGGCGACCTGCGCATCGGCCTCAAGGAGGGCCTGCTGCAGGAGGCGGTGGCGGAGGCGTTCGGCGGGCCGCCGGCCGCGGTGCGCCGCGCGGACCTGCTGTGCTCCGACCTGGGAGAGGTGGCGTGCCTGGCCCGACGGGGCGAGCTCGGGACCGCGTCCCTGCGCTACTTCCGCCCCTTCCGCTTCATGCTGGCGGGGAACCTGTCGGATCCCGCGGAGGCGTTTGAAGGCGCCGCTGAGGAGGTCCTGGCGGAGGACAAGTACGACGGGGTGCGGGTCCAGGTGCACCGCCACGGAAGCCGCGTGGCCCTGTACTCGCGCACCCTGGACGACGTGACGGAGACCTTCCCGGAGCTACGGGACCCGCTGCTGCGGCTGGCGCCCGCGTACATCGCAGACGGCGAACTGGTGGGCTGGGCCGGAGACCGGGCCGCGCCCTTTTCCCGCCTGCAGCAGCGCCTGCGCCGTCTGGACCCGATCCCGGTGGCCGCGGAAGTGCCCGTGGTCCTGTTCCTGTTCGACCTGCTGAAGCTGGACGGCCAGGACCTGCTGGACCTGCCCCTGCGGGAGCGCCGGCGGCGCCTGGAGGCCCTCACCTTCGGGGGCGCGGTGCGCCTGGCCGCCGCGGAACGGGTGGGTGACGTGCGTTCGCTTCAGGAGGCCTTCCGGGCAGCCCGCGGCCGCGGCAACGAGGGGCTGGTGGTGAAGCGCCTGGACGCCCCGTACCAGCCGGGCCGTCGGGGCGGGCTGTGGCTCAAGTGGAAGGAACCCTTCGGCACCCTGGACGTGGTGGTGGTGGGCGCGGAGTACGGCCACGGGAAACGCGCGGGCGTGTTGAGCGACTACACCTTCGCGGTGTGGGACGGGGACCGGCTGCGGGTGGTGGGCAAGGCGTACTCGGGCCTCGCGGACGCGGAGATCGCAGAGCTCACGCAGTTCTTCCTGCAGCACACGGTCCGGGACCTGGGGCGGTTCAAGGTGGTGGAGCCCAGGGTGGTGCTGGAGGTGGCCTTCGACGCGGTGTCCCGCAGCGACCGCCACGACTCCGGGTACGCCCTCCGGTTCCCGCGCATCCTGCGGGTGCGTGCGGACAAGACGCCCCGGGAGGCCAGCACCCTGGAGGAGGTGGAGGCCCTGTACCGCCGCCAGAGGCAACCTGAGGCCTGACGGTGACGCACGGCGGGATCCCGCGGGACCTCCGCCGCCGCCTGGGTGTGCGTCTTTCCCGGCGCGGAGGGGTAGGGTACCGTAGGGGGTGGAGGTCGAGGTGGTAATCCGGGCAGTCCTGCTCCTGCTGTTCGCCTCCGTTTCCGCGGTGGCCCTGGCGGCTCCTCAGGAGCCGGTGGTGTACCGCATCCGGGTGGAGGGGGTGATCTCGCCCGCCTCCGCCATGTACATCAGCCGGGGAATCCGGGAGGCGCACGCCGCGGGCGCTGCGGCGCTGGTGGTGGAGCTGGACACCCCGGGCGGCCTGCTGAAGTCCACGGACGACATCACCAAGGCCATCCTGAGTTCTCCGGTCCCGGTGATCGTGTACGTGGCCCCGCCGGGCGCCCGCGCGGCTTCCGCGGGGGTGTTCGTGGTGTACGCGGCCCACGTGGCCGCCATGGCGCCCACCACGAACCTGGGCGCAGCCACCCCGGTGTCCGTGGGCGGGGGCGAGCAGGAGACCGAGAGCCAGCGCACCATGATCCGCAAGGCCACGGAGGACGCGGTGGCCAAGATCCGCACCCTCGCCCGCCGGCGCGGCCGCAACGCGGAGTGGGGCGAGCGGGCGGTGCGCCAGGCCGCGGCGCTGCCCAGCGAAGAGGCGGTGCGCATGGACGTGGTGGACCTGCTGGCCTCCGACGTGCACGACCTCCTGGCCCGGGTGGACGGACGGACGGTGGAGGTACTGGGGGCCTCCCGGGTCCTTCGCACGCGGGGCGCGCGGGTGGTGGACGTGGGCATGGACCTGCGGGAGCGGTTTCTGGACCTGCTGGCGGAGCCCAACGTCGGCCTGATCCTGATGACCGTGGCCATCTACGGCATCCTGTTCGAGCTGAACAACCCGGGCGCGGTGCTGCCGGGCGTGGTGGGGGCCATCGCGCTGATCCTGGCGCTGGCGTCCTTCGCCATCCTGCAGGTGAACTACGCGGGCCTGGCGCTCATGGCGCTGGGCATCGCCCTGCTGATGGCGGAGCTGTTCGTCCCGGGCTTCGGGGTCCTCGGCGTCGGCGGCATCGTGGCGTTTATCCTGGGTGGGATCCTCCTCACCAGTAACCAGGAACCTTACCTCAGGGCTTCCGTCCCCCTGGTGGTAGGACTGGGCCTGGCCACGGGGGCGTTTTTCCTGTTCGCCCTGGGCGCGGGGGTCAGGGCACAGCGTAGACGGCCAGCCTCCGGCCCGCAGGCGTTGGTGGGGCGCGTGGGGGTGGCCAAGACGGACGTGGACGGCCAGGGGCTGGTGCTGGTGGGAGGGGAAGACTGGAGCGCGGAGTCCGAGGAACCCGTGCGGGCAGGCGACCGCGTGCGGGTGGTGGCCGTCGAAGGGCTGCGGCTGCGGGTGCGCAAGGAGGGATGACCGCCGGACACGCGGCCGCGGGCCGCCAGTGGAGGAGTCCAGGCGAGGCCCGCACCCGAGACCTTGGGGAGGCCCTGGGCCGGGTGCTGCGCGCGGGGGACGTGGTGGCCCTCGTGGGAGAGCTGGGGGCCGGCAAGACCACGTTCGTCCAGGGGGTGGCCCGCGGCCTGGACGTGTCAGGGTACGTGGCCAGTCCCACCTTCACCCTGGTGCGGGAGTACCGGGGCCGGGTCGACCTGTACCACGTGGACCTCTTCCGGATCGGTCCGGAGGACCTGGACGGCATCGGGTTCGACGAGCTGCTGGAGTCCGGCGCCGCGGTGGTGGTGGAGTGGGCGGACCGGGCCCCGCAGAGGATGCCCCGGGACTGTCTGTGGGTGCATATCCACGGGACCGGCTCGGAGGTCCGGACCCTGCAGGCGACGGCTTCAGGGCCGCGCAGCCGGCAGCTGCTGGACCTGTGGGAACGGGAGGCGCAGCGTGCGGGTGTTGGGAGTTGAGACGGCCACCGACACCGCGGCGGTGGCCCTGGTGGACGGCAAGGGGTTGCTGGCCGAGCGCGTGGTGCGAAGACCCATGCACTCCCTGGAGTGGGTGGCGGCAGCCATCCACGGGCTGCTGGAGGACCTGTCCCTGGGCCCCGAGGCGGTGGAGGGGGTGGCGGTGTCCGTGGGCCCCGGATCGTTCACCGGGCTGCGGGTGGGAATCGCCACCGCGGTGGGCTGGGCTCGGGCCCGGGGTGTGCCCGCCTGCGGGGTGCCGACCCTGGAGGCCATGGCGGCCGGGGTGGAGGCGGCTGCGGTGGGCGTGGTGGTGGACGCCAAGCGCGGGGAGGTGGCCGGGGCTCTGTTCGAGCGGAAGGCCGGCCGCCTGGTGCGGGTGGTGGAGGAGCGGGTCGCCCCTCCCGAGGAAGTCGCTTCCGCGTTCCGGGAAGCCGCCGAGGTGGCGGCCCGTTGTGTCCTGGTGGGCGACGGGCTGGGCCGGTGGGCGGACGTGTTCACCCGCGCGCTACCCGCAGCCCGCGTGGCCGAGGCGGCCTCGTGGAGCCCTCGGGCCGCGCAGGTGGCGTGGCTGGGCCGCAGGCGCCTGCTGGAAGGAGGGGCACAGCCGCTGGTGCGCATCCAGCCCTGGTACGGCCGAACGCCCGCCTTCCGCTCGGTGGCACCGTGAAGGCGTTGACGTCCGTGCAGATCGAGCCCATGCGGGTGGAGGACATCCCCCGGGTGCTGGAGATCGAGCGGCAGTGCTTCTCCACCCCGTGGCCCCGCGACGCGTACCGCCGTGAGTTGCAGGAGAACCGCACCGCCTGCTACCTGGTGGCGCGGCAGAACGGGGTGGTGGTGGGGTACGCGGGGATGTGGGTGATCCTGGAGGAGGCCCACGTGACCACCCTGGCGGTGGAACCCCGCCACCGCCGGAAGAAGATCGGGGAGCGGTTGCTGGCAGCCCTCATCGAGGAGGCCCGCGCCCGCGGGGCACGGTGGGTGACCCTGGAGGTCCGGCGGTCCAACCACGCGGCCCAGGCCCTGTACCGGAAGTACGGCTTCCGGGAGGTGCACGTGCGGCCCCGGTACTACAGCGACAACGGGGAAGACGCCCTCATCATGTGGACCGGAAACATCTGGGAGGAGCCTTTCCGCTCCCAGTTCGAGGCCCTGAAGGCAGCCCTCCCCAAGTGACCGAGGGGTGAAACGTGAGCGGGCACACAGCGGCGGTGTTCGACCGACCCGTGCTGGGGATCGAGACCTCCTGTGACGAGACCGCGGCCGCGGTGGTGGAGGGGATCCAGCTGCGGTCCAACGTGGTGGCCTCCCAGGCGGACCTGCACCACCGCTACGGCGGGGTGGTCCCGGAGCTGGCCGCCCGCCGCCACATCGAGCGGCTGGTGGCGGTGGTGGACGAGGCCCTGGAGGGCGCCGGCCTGGACGTGGCCGACCTGGGAGCGGTGGCGGTGACCTGCGGCCCGGGACTGGTGGGTGCCCTCAGCGTGGGGGTGGCGTTCGCCAAGTCCGTGAGCCTGGCCTCCGGCAAGCCGCTGGTGGGCGTGAACCACCTGGAGGGCCACATCTACGCCAACGTCCTGGTGCACGGCCCGTTTTCCACCCCCGCGCTGGCCCTGGTGGTCTCCGGGGCGCACACCGACCTGCTGTGGATCCCGGAGTACGGCCGGTACCGGGTGCTGGGCAGGACCCGCGACGACGCCGCGGGGGAGGCGTTCGACAAGGCCGCCCGGGCCATGGGCCTGGGGTACCCCGGAGGGCCGGAAATCGACCGACTCAGCCAGCTGGGTGACCCGGCCCGGGTGCCCATGCCCGAGCCGTTGGCGTCCGAAGAAGGGTACGACTTCAGCTTCAGCGGGCTGAAGACCGCGGTGCTGCGGGCGTTGCAGCAGGCCCCCAGGCCGGATCCCGCGGACGTGGCCGCGGCGTTCCAGCACGCGGTGGTCTCCCACCTGGTCCGCAGGACCGTGCGTGCCGCGGAGGACCTGCAGCCCGCCTGCCTGCTGCTGGGCGGCGGGGTGGCCGCCAACCGGCTGCTGCGGGATCGGCTGGGCCGGGAAGCGCAGCGGCTGGGAATCCCCCTGTGGGTTCCCCCGCCGTGGCTGTGCACCGACAACGCGGCCATGATCGCCTGTGTGGGGGCGTTCCGCCTGGCGAGGGGGGAGCGGGCCGGCCTGGACCTGCGGGCGTGGGCGGACCTGCCGTGGGACGGTGCCCCCGCGGGCTGACGGGTGCAGGCATCACCGGCGGAGCAGCCGCGAGGAGTTCCAGAGGATGAACAGGTCGGGCAGGGACTGCGCCGCCGCGGCGAGGGGCGGGGGGAGAAGTCCCAGCGCGGCGAGGGAGATGCCTGCCAGATTGAACACGGCGGTGGCGGCCAGGTTCAGACGGACCGTGGCCGTGAACCGCCGTGCCAGCCGGAACAGGTCCGGTACCAGCTGCCAGTCCTCCCGTAGCAAAACCACGTGAGCCGCTTCGGCGGCCACAGCGGCGGAGGCAGGTCCAAGGGCCACGCCCACGTCCGCGTGCGCGAGGGCGGGCGCGTCGTTGACGCCGTCACCGACCAGCACCACCACGTGTCCTTGCCGCTGGTACTGCCGCACCACCTCCACCTTGTGCTCGGGCAGCAGGCGGGCCCGCCACCCGATGCCGAGCTCGCCCGCCAGGGCCGCCGCGGCCGCCTCGCTGTCGCCCGTGAGAAGCTCCACGTGGCGGACGCCCATGGCGCTGAGGTGGGCGAGGGCGTCCGCAATCCCGGGCCGGGGCCGGTCCGACAGGCGCACGAGGCCCACGGGCCGCCCGTCCACGGCCACCGCCACCACCGTGCCGCCCTCCTGCTCGAGCCGCTGCAGCTCGCCTGCGAAACTTGCGGGCAACAGTTCCGCGGGCCGGCCCACCTGTACGTCCCTTCCAGACACGCGCGCACGCACGCCCACCCCGGGCCGGGCCTGGAAGTCCTCGGGCGCGGTGACCGCCAGGCCGCGGAGTTGCGCCGCCCGTCGGATGGCCTGCGCCACGGGGTGCTCGGAGTAGTGTTCCGCGGAAGCGGCCAGCGCCACCACCCGATCGGGATCCCCTCCGTCCAGAGCCACCACCTCTACCACCTCGGGCCGGCCCACGGTCAGGGTCCCCGTCTTGTCCACCAGCACCACGTCCGCCCGGGCCAGCATCTCCAGGTGACGGCCTCCCTTGACCAGCACGCCCCGACGGGCCGCGGCGCCCACCGTGGCCAGCACCGCCACCGGAGTGGCCAGGGCGATGGAGCAGGAGCACGCCACCACCAGGACCGCGGCTGCGGCCATGGCGTCGCCGCGCACGAGGAAGGTTGCCAGCGCGATCCCCGCCACCGCGGGCAGAAACGCCGCGGCGAACCGGTCCGCGGCCAGCTGCACCGGCCCTCGGTCGCGCTCCGCCTCCTGCACCATGCGCACCACGCGGCCGAAGGTGCTCTCCCGGCCCACGGCGGTGGCACGCACACGCAGGTAGCCGGTCTGCACCACGGAGGCCGCGAACACCGAAGCCCCCGGCCCCACCTCCACGGGCACAGGCTCCCCCGTGACGGAGGACTGGTCCACGGCGGCGGCTCCCTCCACCACGGTGCCGTCCGCGGGGATCGCCTCGCCAGGGCGCACGACCACGACTTCCCCGGGCCGCACCGCCTCCGCGGGGACGCTCACCTCCGTGCCGTCCCGCTCGACCCGCGCCACCCGCGGGGTCATGCGGGCGAGGTGCGCCACCGCGTCCCGAGCGCGTTGGGTGGTGAACCGCTCCACGAACTCGCCCACCCGCATCAAGAACACCACCACCGCCGCCGCGGCCCACTCTCCCACCGCCGCGGCGGCCACCACCCCCAGGGTCATGAGGGTGTGCGCCACCACCCGCCCGCGCCGGGCTGCCACCACGACGTTCCGAAACACAGGCCACCCACCCGCCACGATCACGCCCAGCCAGAGCAGGGGCGGGACCCGCCGGGTGACCTCCGCCACTAGCCCCGTCCGTTCACCCAGGACGGCGAGCACGAGGACTGCTCCGAACAGCACACCGAGCGCGCGCAGCACCGACCGGCCGTACGGTGCTGCGGCGCTGCTCCCCTCCGCCGCGTAGCCCGCGCCCCGCACCGCGTCCTTCAGCTGCTCGGGGTTGATGCGCCGGGGGTCGTACCGGACCACCGCCCGGCCTGCGCCCAGGGGGACCTCCGCCTGCACCACGCCGGGTAGCGAGGCCAGGGTCCTCTGGAGGTGGGTCGCGCAGTGCGCGCAGTCCACGCCCTGCACGGGAAGCTCCAGGGTGCGCGTGGCGTCTGTCACCGAACTCCCTCCGCGTAGCGGGTGCACTGGTACACGCCCCGGGCCACTTCCGCCAGCACCTGGTCTGCGAGGGCCAGCAGGGCTGCCACCCGCGGGTCACTCAGGCGGTATCGGACGAACCGGCCGTGCCGGTGGCGCTCCACCAGCCCGCAGTCCCACAGGCACTGCAGGTGGTTGGAGACGTTCGGCTGGCTCAGCCCGGTGAGCCGGACCACCTCTCCCACGGTGCGGGGGCTTTCCCGCAGGCACTCCAGGATGGCCAGGCGCGAGGGGTCCGCAAACCCGCGGAACAGCTTGGCCTTAAGCGCCAGGGCGTTGGCAGGCGCGGGTGCCAGGGCGGCCATAGGATCACCTCAGCATATGATCATGCGCGAATATTTTCTTCCCCCCAACCGGCCAAGTCAACCCGGGACTTGCGGCCGGCCAGACGCCTGCCTACACTTAGGGCGGGATTAGCACTCTCCAGGTGCGAGTGCTAATCCCGCACGCCAAAACTCCAACGGCCAAAGGAGGGAAGGTCGCCATGAACCTGAAGCCCCTGGGTGACCGTGTGGTCGTGAAGCCCCTGGAGGAGGAGGAGCGCACCAAGGGTGGCATCGTGCTGCCCGACGTGGCCAAGGAGAAGCCCCAGCACGGCGAGGTGCTGGCGGTGGGTCCGGGAGCCCTCACGGAGGATGGCAAGCGCCTGCCCATGGACGTGAAGGTGGGCGACCGGGTGCTGTTCGCCAAGTACGCGGGCACCGAGGTGAAGATCGGCGACGAGGAGTACCTGATCCTGCGGCAGAGCGACATCCTGGCCATCGTGGAGCGGGA
>VAPR01001016.1_pt1 | contig 15467 bp, 11 predicted proteins | sample 3380701 | NCBI WGS metagenome assembly VAPR01 (sample SAMN11536904, study PRJNA540576) | hot springs metagenome | isolation source: hot spring wet sediment | place: Spain: Lobios | collected 2014-01 | reverse complement strand
GATATCGGTGCCACGCTCGGCTGCGGCGCCTACGTGACGGAGCTCCGCCGGCTTGCGATTGGTCCCTACCAGGTTGAGCACGCCCTGACGCCGGACGAACTGTCCAGTCTGCTCCACAGCCATGCGCGTCTACACCCAGTGGGCTGATATCCCAGCACAGGAACGGCTTGTCACCGTGGGGACCTTCGACGGCGTCCACTGCGGGCACCAGGCGCTGCTCAAGTACCTGCGCCGCTGGGCTCAGCAGGTAAGACTGCCAGCCTGTGTTGTCACCTTCGAGCCTCATCCACAATTGGTCTTGGGCAGGCAACCTCCTCTGGGCATTCTCACCCCTCTACCACTGAAGCGCGAACTGCTGCAACGGATAGGCATTGATGAGCTCGTAGTTGCCCCCTTCACTCCGGAATTTGCCCGCACATCAGCCGAGGAGTTCATCCGCCACTACCTGGTAGAGCGCCTACACGCACGCGGCATCCTCGTTGGGCACGACCACATGTTCGGGCACGGGCGCCAGGGGAATCTGGAACTACTCCGCCGCTACGGCGCAGAATTGGGCTTCACAGTTGAGTACTTTCCACCTGTTGTGCGCGATGGATTGACCGTCAGCAGCAGCCTCATTCGGAGGATGCTGCACGCCGGCGACGTTGATACCGCGGTCCGCCTGCTGGGACATCCCTACACTGTGTGCGGAACCGTCGTCCGTGGCGATGGGCGGGGAACGAGGTTAGGCTTTCCAACAGCGAACCTACAGCCGGATGACCCTCATCAACTCCTCCCCGCTTACGGCGTCTACATCGTCAGCACACATATTGCTGGCAGGCTCTACGCAGGCTTGGCCAGCTACGGAGTTCGTCCAACCTTCGGCAGCGGTCTGGCACCGCAGTTGGAGGTATACCTGCTGGACTTCTCCGGACAGCTCTACAATGAGCACCTCTGTGTTTCGTTCTGGAGCCGTGTCCGGGCTGAAGAGCGCTTCCCCGACGCCGACGCCCTCCAGCGTCAAATGCAAGCCGACGAAGCCTACTGCCGTCAATGGCTCCAACACCATGCTGCACTCATAGCGGGTTCCACAATCTGCGACGACACCGATGGTAACGAAGGAACGCAAAGCTGAGCTCATCCAGCAGTTCGGCGGCAGCCCGACCAATACTGGTGCCGTTGAAGTTCAAGTTGCACTGCTGACTGAACGAATCCGCCATCTGACCGAGCACCTGGAGAAGCATCCCAAAGACCATCACAGTCGCCGTGGGCTGATCCTCATGGTCAGCAAGCGGCGGCGTCTGCTCAAGTACTTAGCACGCACAGACTGGGAACGCTACCAGAAGCTCCTCCAAGCGCTCTCGCTCCGCAAGTAAGTCGGACCAACTCGGAATATGGTTGCACCATGGAAACCGAACCCCTCAGGACTGAGCCCATACCCAGCACAGAAGCTGCTGACATTGAAGTCACAACAGCCGAAGACGGCACCGTCCGTGTTTCCACCACCCTCAACGGGCGTCCGTACGAGATAGAAACCGGTCTCTATGCTCGCCAAGCCGATGCTGCCGTCATGGTGCGGCACGGCGATACGATGGTTCTAGTAACCGTCTGCCGTGCAGAAGAGCCCTCAGCGACTGCGGATTTTCTTCCCCTGACGGTAGACTACCGCGAGAAATCCTCCGCAGCCGGCAAAATCCCGGGCAGCTTCTACCGACGTGAGGGACGCCCAACCGATAAGGAAATCCTCTGCGCCCGCCTCATTGACCGTCCATGCCGACCGCTGTTCCCCAAGAACTGGCGGTACGAAACCCAGATTATCGCCACCGTCTTCTCGTACGACCGTGAAATAGACGGCGATACCCTGGGCGCCACTGGAGCATCAGCAGCCCTGATGATTTCGGACATTCCTTTCAACGGTCCGATTTCAGAGGTCCGTGTCGGTCGTGTGGACGGTGAATTCATCATCAACCCCACCCTTGCCCAACTGGAAGCCTCCGATATGGACCTCGTCGTTGCCGGAACCGACACCTTCATCGTCATGGTTGAAGGCGGGGCAAAGGAAATTTCCGAGGCAGACTTCCTCCAGGCGCTCGAGCATGCTCATAGCGCTATCCGGCAACTGAATGCTCTTCAGCGCCGCTTGGTAGAGCTCGTCGGACGTCCGAAGCTGGAGCTTCCCCCTGACCCCACACCGGAAGAGCTCAAAGCTGCCGTTGCAGCGATTGCAACGGAGGAGATTCGCCATTTCATCCGGCAAAACACTACCAAAGAGCAGCGCTCTGCCTGGCGTAAGGACCTGCGCTCCCGCGTCCTACAGACGATCCAGGAGTACGCCACTACCACCCACCCCGAGTGGGCACAGCTACCGCTGGAAGCGCTGGTGAATTCCTTTGTGACGGAGCTGGAGCGGCACGAACTGCGGCAGATGATTCTCACCGAAGGGCGCCGCCTGGACGGACGCACCCCGACCGAGATCCGCCCCATTCTCTGCCGTGTCGGCGTCCTGCCGCGAACCCACGGCTCTGCTTTCTTCATGCGTGGCGAAACTCAAAGCTTGGCAACCGTCACGCTGGGAACGAAGGGCGATGAGCAAATCATTGACGGGCTGCTGCCGACGTACACCCGCCGCTTCATGTTCCACTACAACTTCCCACCGTACAGCACGGGCGAAATTCGGCGTCCAGGTCCGCCCAGCCGCCGGGAAGTCGGGCACGGCAACCTTGCCGAACGAGCCTTAGAACCACTGCTGCCGTCGGAAGAGGAGTTCCCGTACACCATCCGTGTAGTCTCCGACATCTTGGAGTCCAATGGCTCCTCCTCCATGGCAAGCGTCTGCGCAGGCAGTCTGGCTCTCTTCGATGCGGGAGTCCCTATGAAGAAGGCTGCCGCCGGCATCGCCATGGGGCTCATCAAAGAGGGTGACCGCGTGGCTATTCTCTCCGACATCCTCGGTGACGAAGACCATCTGGGCGATATGGACTTCAAGGTTGCCGGGACCGCCGACGGCATCACGTCTTGCCAGATGGACATCAAAATCGAGGGCATCTCGCTGGAGCTCATGGCGCGTGCGCTGGAGCAAGCCCGCCAAGCACGGCTGTACATCCTGGACATCATGAACAGCGTGCTGCCCCAGCCACGACCGCAGCTATCGCCCTATGCTCCGCGATTGACCATGCTTACTATCCCCGTGGAGACCATCGGGCTGGTCATTGGTCCTGGCGGGGAAACGATCCGCCGCATTGTGCAGGAAACTGGCGCAGAAATCAACATCGAGCAAGATGGCAAGGTCATTGTGGCAGCTCCATCGGAGGAGGCGCTGAACAAAGCGGTCTCCTACATCCAAGGGCTCACCCAAATGCCCGAGCTGGGTCAGGTGTACACCGGCATCGTGCGGGAAATTCGGGAAGGATTGGGAGCCATCGTGGAGTTCCTGCCGCGGCGTCTAGGGCTGCTCCACATCTCCCAGATTGACTACCGCCCCTTCAATGCTATCTCGGAGGTCCTCAAAGTAGGCGATGTCATTGACGTCAAGCTCATTGAAATCCAGCCTGATGGCAAGTTCCGTCTCAGCCGGAAGGCACTACTGCCTCCTCCCTCCCAGCCGCAGCAGGGTCGGCCTACCCATCCTCCACGCCATGAACAGCAGCGCCGTCCCGATAACCACCACCGCGGTGGTGGTCCGCATCGCGGCGGGGCTCCGTCACACCACCGGCGGCACCGCTAAGCACTGACCGAGTGGAGCTTCTGCTCCATAATGCGCTGCACCTCGTAAGCAAAGGTAGCGGTGCTCAACGGCTTGACGATGTATGCGTCAAAGCCTGCTCTGAGGTAGTGTTCCCGGTCGCTTTCCTGGGCCAATCCTGTAACAGCGATGACTGGAATGCGCTCTCCCTCGGGCAGGGCCCGAACTACCCGCAGGACATCGGCACCATTGCCATCGGGAAGGACCAGATCGCAGAGGACGGCTGCTGGACGGTGCTGCTGCAGCCACGCTACAGCGTCTGCAACCCCGCTGAAGGAAACTACCGAGAACCCAGCCCGGGTGAGCAACACCTCCATGAGCTTGCGAATCGGCGGGCTGTCTTCCACAACGCAAACGGGCAGAGCTTCCATGAGCACCTCTTGCGCAAACTCCTACTGCACGACGATAATTTCCACCCGACGGTTGCGGAGCCGTCCCTCTGGCGTACGGTTATCCGCTATCGGCTGTCGGGCACCAACGCCCGAGGCTAACAGACGGGAGCGGCTGATACCGCGGCGCACCAAGTACTCTACCACCTGCTGTGCCCGTTGTTCGGAGATGCGCTGCGTCTCCTCCAGAGTTCCGCCGAACTCGTCTGTGTGCCCGATAATGCGCACTTCTGCCCCGGGGTTTGCTCGCAGGTACTCCGCTAAGGCATCCAAGTACTGCCGCAGCTCGGCTGTGAGTTCAACAGCGGTCGGCGTAGGGTAACTGAAGCGCTGCACACGGTTTGGCACAATCGCAATCTGCGGCGCTGGACGTGGCGGTGGAGCAGGCGCTTGGGCTTCGGCAGGGGCAGCTTCTGTTCCTACAACGAGCGCTTCAGGGGAAATCCGCTCTCCCCGAACACCACCTGGTACCACGCCGCCCAGCTCTGGAGTCGTTGCACGGGCAAGAGCAGGTAACGCCAGGGTATCAAGGGGACGGAGCGTCTCATGCACCTGCTCCCACCCCACCTTGAAGTTGATTCCAGCGCGCAGCGCCACCGGCGTCCACGTTGACCCCCAGGTTCGCTGCAGTGGCAATCCCGTCTGCAGCAGCACAACTGGGGTGACGTGGTTGCGGTACCGCTCACCGAAGAGGGCAACGATGAGATCGAGCCCAACCCCTACGTGGACCCCCAACCACATCGGCAGCGGTTGCTCCCTCGCCAAGCGCCACTCCTCCACCTGCTCCGTATTGCGCAGGACCTGGCGAACCCGTTCCTTGGCATCCCAGAGGAAGCGGGCATCGACTCCGGCAATGAAGTGGAAGCCTTCCCAGAGTGTCCCGCGCCACCAGCCCGGCGTGTAGCGTGCCGAAGCAGATAGCATGAAGGAGCGTGCGCGGAGCTCCAGCTCATAGCGCTCCTCCGTTAAGCTTCCCACTGGTTCAAAGCGTGCGCTGCCCTGCCATGTCTCCCATGGTACAAGCTGAAGGAGGGCTCCCCAGCGCTGTCCTGGAGGATTCCATTCGCCCTGCAACCAGAACCCAACACCGGCTCCGACACCACGGCGAAACTCCAGCAGCCCCCGCTCAGGAACATCGGGCACCCGCGGGAGATTGAGCCGACCGAAGTAGCTGCTTCCTGCCGTCCCAAGCCCCACGCCAATCCACCACTCGCCTGCCCTCCGCTCCCGCACGAGCGTATCGCCCCCGGGCAAGAGCCGGCGCTCTGCAACGGTCCACTCCGGCATCTGCGCCCACAGCGCAACGGATGCCAATCCGATGGCGAGCCAGCGCCCCATTACCGAATGAGCTGCGCTTTGATAATTGCCCGCGAGAGCTCTACCGATGGGTCATCCACCGGATAGGCGATGAGCACGATATCGTAGAGACCCTGCGATGCATAGGCAGGTGTACGCCACTCCAGCGTGTAGGAGCCGCGCTCCATTTCGCGCTGCTCCATCAGTGTTGCCAACTCCTTTCCCTTGAGGTCGTACACCTTGATGCTCAACAGCACACGGTCCTCCAGCCGATACCGGATGACGGTGAAATCCGTAAAGGGATTCGGTTCGGCTTGGGCAAAGCTGATGACAGCATTCGGAACTGCCACACAGACCCGCCCATGGTAGCGCAACTGCCCAGAAAACTCCGTACTCCAGAGGTCGTAGCAGTACTCCTCTCCGCGGCGCTTTGCAGCATCAGCATCAATGTACAGGTAGCTCCGCCCTGTATCGCTGGTTCCCAGACCTCGCAGGAGCGGTACCCGCTGCCAATCTGCTACGACAACCGAATCCAGCAGCTCCACTGTATTGAAGGGCTTCCACCAGCGCACCAGCACAAAGCCGCGGTTGAAGGCTTCGCTCTGCGTCCGCCAACTCAGGCGCACCTTGCGATCGCCAATATACTCTGCGCGAAAATCCTGCACCACATGCGCAGGCACTCGCATAGGTCGGAGCAGATAGTCCGTGCGCACAGTGATATCCACGTTGTCCTCTGCCCGCACCCACGGGGCAACCTCTTCCCGCTGCTTGTAGGCAAAGGCTTGGTAGTAGTCCAGCGGCTGTGCCCACTCCAACTGGTACGGGACCGGTGCGCCATCACTGCTGACAATCCGCAGACGTCCCAGCCGGATGAGCGTATCCCACGGAACAAGTTGTGCAGCCTCAAACGAGGAGGGACCGTACAGAGTGATGCCCAGCCGTGGGCGCGTCCACTGCATCCCTGCTATCGGCGGCTCCCAGAGCACAAAGGGCTCAATGCGGTAGTTTGCCGTATCCAAGGCGCTGCTGCCGGAGACAAGCTGCACGCGCAACTGCTGCCAGGGTGTGAGGCTATCGGGCAGGACGAAGGTGAAGGTCCCGTTTGCTATCCGCTCCCATTCCAACGTCCGCCGCCGCACGAAGAGGTCCACCTCCAGCGTATCGGGAACACGCTGCGGCAGGACAACCGCTTGCACTTCCGTACCATTCTGCTGCTGTGCTTGCACGAGCACACTCATGCCCCAAAGGCACAGCAGTGCGCAATATGGACGGTGCTGCCGCAGCATTACCGCACTACCACCGATTGACGCTCCCGGTTATTCCAGCTCACGTTGAAGTCCCGCGTGGTCACAATCCCGTTGAGGTCTGTATCGGCGTTGGAGTAGCCCTCCACATGCTGCCAGAGCTGCAGCAGGCGGAGGTCTTCCGCATCCACGCGCCCATCTCCGTTGACATCACCGCCAATCATTGCCCATACCGTGCGGCCATTCAACCGCAATGCCCGCAACGCTCCCGCTCCACCGAGAATGCGGCTGGGATCATCCGTCAATGCCAGGAGCTGGTTCTGCGTCTCCGGTGCAATCTCCACCGGCTCCGCGGTGATGATGGCTAAATGGTTACGGTGGTGGAGCGCAACGTAGTATGCTCCCTGCTCCACCCCTGGCAGCGTGACCGGGCTCTTCCCATCCAGGTCCACAATCCGCCCATCCCGGCGAATGAAAGCAGTTCGGTAGTACCGTTCTCCGCCCGTCAGGAGCGTGCGCAGCTCGATAACCACCCAATCAACCACGGAATCCGGGATAGGGCTCACCCGAATGTACGGGCGCATTGGGTCCAGGTTGTACGGATACATATCCGGTGGCGTCTCCGGTAGCCAGCCGCGCTGGCGCAGGTCATCCACCATGGAACCGTTGCGGTACGGACCTTCCAGGAGCGCTGCTAACTGCAGCTGGAGGCTTCGGGCATCGTCGCGTAGCCCGATGGCAAAGTCGCCTGTGCCATACACGGCGTCAGCGTACGCGTATGCCCATCCCGCTGTAGTATCCACACGAGGCGGGACTGAACGCCCAGCAGCAAACCAGCCATTCTGTGTCCAGCGTTGGAGCACTAATGCAGGAAGTGGCAGCCCGCGTGTCTCATTCCGCACAGCGTCTCCCGGAAGGTGCCGCCAACCGTAGCCCACACGCCAATCCAGCCCCTGTGTGACTGCTGCTCCACTGCTATCCTGCGCCTCTATCTGCAACACTCGCCAGACCTTCTGCTGGCTCTGCGGATGCCACGGCTGCGTCCGCGGCAGCACCCGCATCTCTATTCGCGCCACCTTCCCCCACTGACCATTCGGGGCCTGCACATAGGTGTACGGGTTGTTGAAGACCACCGGTTCGCCATCGCTCCGGAGCTTCGTCCGACGCAGGGTGCCAACTACTTCAGCGTCTGGATGGAGGAAGAGCGGGTTGTTGACCGCAGAGGCATACGTCACAACGTACCGCTCCTGAGCGCTTGGCTCTGTCCATATCGGCGCCCGGAGGACCAGGCTATCGTTGACCACCACCGAGGATCGAAGCACAACCCCACTGTCACTGTCCACGTACAGCGCCCGAAGCGCCAGACTCTCCGGCGGTAGCTCCGGACCGCTTTCAATACGCCCACGCCCGACATACCGCACAGCGACATCGCGCCCAAACTCCGGCGCCGCTGCCAGCCCCCCTTCTGCTGTGCGCTCAATCGTAGCGGAGTCCCCCACCCGGAAGTTGTTCACAGAGCTATTCCGCAAGAGTCCTCGTGTGAGCCGCAGCAGCGTCGTGACTGTAAAGCCACCCCCATTCTGCACATCGGCTCCGGCAGGGTTATCCAGTTCCAGCTCCCGGTAGATCCCGCGCCCCCACACATCCTGCGCCTGTGTCCCTTGGAGAACTACCCGCCCGAAGAGATACTCCGGGTTGATGAACCCCCAATGTGCTGCCTCACCCCGTGCGATGATTGCCGACCGCTGGGCAAGGCGGAATACCGTCCCTGTATCGCTCACGAAGCGCCGCAACGCCACGAGCGGACGCGTCGTATCCAGCAGCATCTTCCGCGTCCGCCCCGTGAAGCGCACATCTTCGTAAACCCTGTGCGGCACGTACTGGTTTACCCCGTCCCGGTCCCAGGCAAAGACGACCGTGCCTCCCAGCGTATCCTGCCGCACAAGCGCATTCCCTTTGATAACCAGCGTGCCGCGATTGTAGATGACCCCATCACTCCGCAACTGTGCTACTGCCGCCAGCGGTATCCCAAGCAGCACACTCATCAGGCTGAACCATCGCCAGCAGCGCAGCACCATTGCTCCCATCTCACGGTCGAATAAAAACGTGTCGGGGGTCACCCCTTCGCCGGCATACGCCTGCTGCAGCGTGACCCCCGACATCACTCCTGTCTCAGGCGTTATTGACCAACCTCGATTGTGCCGAAGTTGTGAATCGTTGCACCAGTGGCGTTCGTCAAGCCGCCAGGAATTTGCAGGGTGATCTCGTTTCCAGCTGTCGTGTACACCACCAACCCCGCATCAATCGGGCTGCTACCCGTATCCGGTGTCCCGGAAGAAATCGTTGCCGTCCCTGCCCGATTGTTGATCAGCTCACCCGGAATCCCAGCACCAAAGTTGAGTGCAAAGGTCTTCGGGCCGCTCGTAGAGCCAAAGAGCAGTGCGCTATTAGGACTGGAGCCGATCGTGATCTTCGCCGCCAACTGGGTCGGATATACCTCAGCGGTAGTGTAGTTGTCAACCGAGCGGACGTATCCGGCATGCACGGTGAACCCATCGATGACGACCTCATCCTGCGGCGATGGCTCCGCGCCCTCATCCCACGTAGCCGGGTTCGACCAGCGCCCATGGGCAATTGCGTAGAACACGCTCGGCCCACCGCGGAGCAAGAGGTCGTTGCCAGAGGCTATGTACCCGAAGCCGTTCGGAGCCGCGGCTGTCGTACCCTGGATACCTGCCAGCTGAATGTATCCCAAGGTAGAGCCAGAAGCTGCCTGGCGAGTGTAGGGCTGCCCAGTGGCGACCTTCTCCGGCGTACCACTGCTCGGCGACTCGTAGAAGCGGAGATTGCTCTGGTTCACGTTCGCAGACCATGTGCTCGGAATGTCAGACTGCTTGTACCCCACGCGGAAATCTGCCGTCCAGTTGCTATTCCCAGACCAGCTAACCGTTACCTTGCGGTTCACGTCCCGGGTGTTATCGTAGTTATTTGGGGCTGTCTGCGGGAGGGCGGTAATGGTCATTGTCGAGGGTAGGTTCGCAGACGTGAACTTAACTTGGGTTTGGGCGTTGTTGAAGGTATAGGTAACGCCGGTGCTACTAATCGTTCGCTCCATTGCCCCTATGAGCTCGGAGTTGGCGCCGGCGCCGCTGTACGTAACCGTAGCACTTCCATTGGTCATGACCCACTTTTGCCCGCTGGCAATGGTGATGTTATCGCTCTCAACCGTCAGGTTGCCAGCCATATACACATTGCCACCGCTTTCGGTCAGCTTCGTGCCCCCCGAGGTGTACACGTTGCCGTAGGGCTTCGTCGCACCTGTGTACGGAATAACCTGCCCATTCGCTGTCGCCGTAAACCGGAGTGTGGAGCCGGCATCAAAGGTCCAGTTCGTACGAGCGGAGTAGTTATTCTGCAACACTCCTGCGATGTCAAGGGTTGTTCCGTTATCCAACTGGAGCTGGGCATCGCTGGAGTTCGCCAGCGACAGTGTTGCACCGCTCTGCACCGTTGCCGTCCCGCCAGCAACATGGAAGAGTCCAGCCGTTACCGTTACGTTTGCCGCATAGGTTGCCGTCCCAGAGCTCCGCAGCTCGGCGAACGTGGAGGCTGGTGTCGGGTCGTTGATCGTGATGGGTCCATTTGCGGTGACATCGTTGGCAAAGAGTTGCCCTTGCAGCAGCAGCGTTGTGTTCGCCGCACTGGAGAAGTTCCCCATCAGGTTGATGGTGGCATTATCAGCTATGGTCTTCGTACTGGACCCCACAGCACAGGCTCCCGAGCCTGTCATGATAGCCAAGTTGTCGTAGCGATTAACCGAGCCGGAGGCAGCCGGTTCTGGAAAAATCGTCTGGTCGGAGGTCCCATCGTAGTAGAAGGTTCCCGAGTACGTCCGGTCGCCGCTGCCGGAGACCACATTGTATGTTCCCGCAACGTAGACTGCGTCGGGAATTGCTTTCGTGCCAGGGCCGGCCATTTCCAAGTTGGTGTAGTACCGTGCCTGCACGTTCTGCGAGCCCGATGGGGCAAAATAGCGCATGTTCCCTGGGACGCGGAAATCGCACGCAGATCCCAGAGCTGTCGTCCCATTTGGATTGGAGCTCAGATCGGTAAACTTGTTATCCGTCCCCCGGAATTCAAACCAGCCGGTGTTGTTGATCTCGGTCAGATTCGAGTTGCCATTGCGGAACTCGCCCGTGTTGTTGGTAAAGCGAATGGTTCCCGAGTTGTTGATTTTCCCAGTGCTCTGGTTGATGAAGTGGCGTTTGACGACCAGCGTGCCGTAGTTGTTCAACGTGCCGCTGTTGTTAAGATCCTGCGCCACCCCTACGACTGCAGCACTGACGAGCAGCACACTGACGAGGGAGAGCAGAGCCTTCATTGCTGCATCTGCTTGTAAGTTGAACATACTCCGCAACATTTGGTGCCAGCGCATTGGTACCACCTGATATGCTCGACAAACCTGCACACAGCTACACGTTGCAAAATTCGTGGGCCCAGCAGCGTCAGGGAATCCGTAAAACTACGGAGGCCCGACCTCCACTGTCCCACTGTTGTTGACAGTGCCTTGGTTGATAAAGTCGCCATGGACTTCCAGGCTTCCTGGGTTCTGCCGGTTGAGCGTTGCCCCAGAGCCGATGGTCATGTTCTGCGTTACCTGCATGAGGGCACCGTCTTGCAGGGTGACGGCGCCATTCTGTATCGTCGCATTTCCCTCAACCTTGAGCGTTGCCCCGTCGTAGGCGGTAAGGTTGGCAGTTGTCCCCTGCTGCTGCAGGTCACCTTTGACCACAAGCAGCACGTTCTCCCGCAGGGTAATCTGCGCTCCATTGTTCGTCACCAACTGGCAGAATACGGACGGCGCACCCTCGAGCACCCCCAGCGCCACAACCACTGCAATCCCCCACCGATGCCCTCGGAGTATCATTGAGCGATACCCACCGCTATGACACCCACAATCGGTCCAGCCGTTGCCCTTGTTGCCGTACCCGGCCGAGAAGTCTGCCTGTGCGTTCGTAAAGCATCCACATCTGCGCCGGATGTCCCGTCCGCGCTACCCCATTGCTGCTTGCTGTCAGCCCGGAACACACCTCTTGAGGAGAGACTGCTCCCGCCAATGCCAATACAGCAGGGTATCGGCTCAGTTGCCATGCTTTCCAGGCTCAGTAGGAAAGCAGCCCGTGCTCTCATGGCTTGATGATCAGGTACGACCACGTCCGTGCAGCACCGTTCACTGGAACTGCTGCAACGTTCCGTATCTTGATTGTTACAGTATTCGCCGCCGTCACAGTTGCTCCCTGGTAGACGAGCGCGTCTTCTATGTCATACGGAGGTGTCAAGAACACTCGGTCACCAACGGCAGCACCGGTAATTGTGATTGTAACCATCGCACTGCTATTTGCAGGGACAAGCGCCATGGTGCTACTGGATCCGCGTGATTTTTAGGTACGAGCCAGCCTCGACCGTCGTACCGGTCGCATCCGAGCTGTACTGCGCCCACTGTACTTGCACGTTCCCTCCAGACGATCCCATCTGCACGATGCCGACGATGCGGGCATAGCCGTAGGTGCTGTCTATCTTGTTCCACGAAACCTCGTCGGTGCTGGAAGTAAGCTTGGTGTACACCCAGTTATGCTGATTGTCTTTTTTGAGTTCGGCGTAGAGCTTCATGCTCGCGCCGCTGGGGATGCTCACCCGGATTTTGATACCGCCGTTGCCGCCGGAGATGAACATGTGCGCTTCGAACTCGAAAATCTCGTTTGCACTGGCAGTGTATACCAGTGCATTGTCGTTTTGATACGTCGTGCTATTGGTGACGGTTTGGTTGCTCGTTTTGCGGATGTAAGTCGCTATTCCCGTCAGGCTCGACAAGCTCCGCTTTTTGACGACACCGTTGTTGTCGACGACGAGAATATCCGTTTGGGTGTTATCGCTTTGCAAACCTTGGAGGCGAAGCGGATTGCTGGTAGCAACCACATGCAGCGCGTTCGAGGGTGATGTCGTACCGATGCCGAGCCGTCCGTTGGAGGAAAAAACGAGCGTACTGTCTTTGGTTGCATCGACATCGTTGGATACGAGCAGAAGATTCGTCGCCGTTGCATTGCCTTCGACATCGAGCCGAGCTGCGGGGTTACTGGTCCCGATGCCGACGTTGCCGCTTGCGGTAATCCGCATGCGCTCCGTATTGTTCGTGCGGATCACCAACGGCTGGTTGTCCGTCGTGCCTAAAAAGTGTGTTGAGGGATTCGTCCCACTGTTGCCCGTCAGCGACCAGGCAGAGGCTGCCAGTAATGTGCTTGCCGAGCGAGTCTTGACAACCCCGGCAGAGTTCACAACAAGCACTTGGTCAAGGGTGTTATCGCTCTGCAAGCCTTGCAGACGCAGTGGGTCAGCAGTAGCAACAACGTGGAGTCGATGGCTTGGGCTTGTTGTTCCAATACCGACAAAGGCCGTTGTGCGATCGACTGTCAAGGCATCAGTCCAGCTACTGCCATCGGGAGAAACACGCAGGCTGAAGTTATCACTCCCAGCCAGCAAGCCCAACTCTGCACGCCCGGAAAAGTTCGTCTGGAACAGCAGGGAGCCGATGTTCGCAGTGCTGTTCTTGGAAATCAAGACCCGCACATCGCCCGATGAAGAAAACAAAGCACTATTCCCGCTCACCTGGAGAGCATGAGTTGGAGAGCTGATCCCAATGCCTAGTTGCGCAGCAATGTACGCGCTCCCCTCAACGTGCAAGGCTTGAGCAGGCGTCAGTGTCCCGATTCCAACACGTCCTGTCGGCGTAATTGCCATGCGAATGGTGTGTGTCACCGGCTGATTTGCTCCCCCCACTGCCGCCGAAGGCAGCTCAAAACGCATGATGCCGCTGCTTTGGTCCACCGAGATATTGCCCGTCCATCCTGCCGATAGAGAGCGCCACTGGCTGCCAGAGTAGTCGTAATAGGCATTGAACCCAACCGTGGGCCAGCCCGACATCAGGCTTACCCCACTGCCTCCTTTTCCAAAGACTGCCTCTACTGCGCCCGATGCATTCAGTGTCTGGCTCTCCAGTCGTGCTCCAAGGTTTGGCACTGTGCCGATGCCTACGGTCCCCGTCTCGGTAATGCGCACCCGCTCCGTGTTGTTCGTACGGATCACCAACGGCTGGTTGTCCGTCGTGCCTAAAAAGTGCATCGAGGGATTTGTCCCACCGTTGCCCGTTAGGCTCCAGGCACTACTGCTGACCACTGCACTCGGACTCACCCACGACAAGTTCCCCGAAGCGTCCGTCTGCAAGAGCCCCGCCCCAACTGTTGTCACCGGCGTCAAGCTCCCCGGCAGCGTGTACACAATGTCGCTTGCCTGTGCCTGCGCCCGAAACGCCGTATAGTTCGTCCCCGACCCCGATGGCTCGTACAACCGCAGCTGCGAGGCTTGATTGCGCACGTTGTACAGCCACAGGTCCACGTCCACAAACGCCGCAATGTTGCTGTAAGCGCTCAAGTCCGTCGGCGTCGCGGACGTCTGCCCGCTGAAGCCAAAGCTGCGGTTGCCGATTCGAAGACTGTTGCCTCCCGGAATAGCTGAGTAGTCCCCACCAGCAACGTTCGCCGCGCCTCCGCTCACAACACTCCGACTACCGCTGGCTTGGTTACTATACCCCCCACCAACGGTACTATAGTCACCCGATGCAACATTCTCATTGCCTCCACCCACAGTACTGTACGAGCCGCTGGCAGTGTTGCCGGCTCCCCCACTCACCGTGCTGATATATCCACTGGCCGTATTCGCACCTCCTCCACCGATGACACTGAGGTCACCGCTGGCAACTTGGCTATTGGCAAGACGTAAAACCTGCAGGTCCACTGCGCCTGCTCCGCGCGGATTGCCCCCACCACGGTAGATGCTCCATGCAGGGGCTGCATTGCCCGGCGGACTCAAAATCAATGTAGGCTGGTTCCCAACCCAAAACTCTATCGGCTGGGGCGAACTACTATTGGTCGTGGCTATGACCAGCTTCTGCCCATCGGTTGTGCCCACAAAGTTTCCTGTCGTGCCATTCCATGGCGTCGTCCCGCTGTTGCCCGTTAGGCTCCAGAAGAGGCCGCTACCGCTGGTGCCCGTCAGGAGTGGAATCCAGGAGGCGCCGTTGTAGTAGTAGAAGCCGGGGTTGTTGTCGGTTTGGTAAATGATAAGCCCCGTTGCCGGGGAGCTGATAGCGTTGCGCTGGGCTTGGGTCATTCGGGGAATGAGCAGTCCCTTGCTCGTGCTTTCCAGGTGGAGCAGCGCTGACGGATCGGGTGTATTCGTGCCGATGCCCACATTCTGCTGCGCCCACCCCACAACAGCCCCGAGCACAAGGAGGCTGAGGATAGCCTTCGTCATGCCCTCTTCTCTGCTTGAGGGACTTTCCCAACGGAGCACGAAACTACTGTGCTCCTTACCCGCAGGGAATCCGTAAAACTACGGAGCCCCCTCGCCCGGTTCCCGAGCGGCGGGCTCGGTATGGATTATCGGCTGCATCCATTCGGAGCTGTAGGGGGCGTACTTGCCCAACGCGTGCAGAAGGGCGCGAAAGTCCTTCGGCAAGGGTGCTTCCACAACCATCCACTGCCCGGTCCGTGGGTGCTCAAAGCCTAATGCCATAGCGTGCAGTGGCACCCGCTCCATCAGCGGGCGTTCAATCTCTTCCTTGGCAAGCTTGTAGCGCCGCTTGATGCTGGAGAGGAAAAAAGCCGGTACGCCACCGTAGTCGGGGTCCACCAAGAGTGGATGCCCAATGGCGGCGCAGTGGACACGCACTTGGTGCAAGCGCCCCGTCGTCAGACGGCACTC
>VAPR01001014.1_pt1 | contig 15476 bp, 10 predicted proteins | sample 3380701 | NCBI WGS metagenome assembly VAPR01 (sample SAMN11536904, study PRJNA540576) | hot springs metagenome | isolation source: hot spring wet sediment | place: Spain: Lobios | collected 2014-01 | reverse complement strand
AGTAGTGCTATGATGGATAGTAAAAATGGCAGGAGTAGCAATGATAGCAATAGCAACAGTAGTAGTAGCATTAGTATTAGTAATAACGATAGCAAGATCTTCTGTGTCATTGGTGACCCTGTAGAGCATTCTCTATCCCCAGCAATGCATAATGCAGTATTCTCTTCTCTAGGGCTTGGTTATAGATACATTGCTATGAGGGTTAAGGAGCATGAGTTGAGTAGTGCAGTTGAGATGCTTAGGGATAGAGCATTAGGCTTCAATGTAACCATACCGCACAAGATAAGGATAATGGATATGCTTGATGATCTAGACCCTCTCTGCAAGAGGGTAAATGCAGTCAACACTGTGAAGGTTGATGGCTCAAGGCTTAAGGGCTACAATACAGATGTTTATGGCTTCATCCAACCATTGAGGAGGAGAGGTATAGAATTGAGAGGTAAGAGTGTGATGATCATGGGTGCTGGTGGTGCTGCTAGGGCAGTATTGATAGCACTCATTGATGAGCATGTTGGCGAGGTGATAATTGCTAGCAGGAGGGTTGATGATGCTAAGGTTAAGGCACTCTACGAGATGGCAGTTAGCAATGGTATAGAATGTAGGATAGTGCAACTTGAGTATGTTAGGATGTACTCCAAGCAATGTTATCTCATAGTCAATGCTACTCCTATAGGCATGCAAGGCTACCATGGGTATGAGGATGTTAGCATACTCGATAGCAATGATATAGATAGTAGGAGCATAGTCTATGATCTAGTCTATAGGCCTATGGAGACTAGACTGATAAGGAATGCCCTCAATGCAGATGCAATGATCATCCATGGTTATGAGATGCTTGTAGAGCAGGGTGCAAAGGCATTGGATATCTGGCTTGGTATAGATGCACCTAGAGATGTTATGAGCAATGCTGTGCTAAGATACTTGGCATTTGGTGATAGGCATGGATAGAGATACCAATAGCAATACTAGGATTGCCATGGTAAATATGCATGGTGCAATATCCATAGTAAATGCAATACCAACTGGCAAGGGTTCAACCCTTGGTATAGGGTTAGGAGTCAACGTTACTGTGAGGATGAGCAGTGGGCAAGGTAGGATTGTGTCTAATACAGGAGATGTAGGGTTCATCCATAACATAATCAAGAGGATCATGCCAGATGATATGCTCAAGCATAAGGATATTGCTATAGAGATAAGGTCAAGGATACCTATGGGCTATGGTCTCAAGAGTTCAAGTGCTGTATCAAATGCTATAGCACTTGCCTGCCATAGGTTAGTTGTTAACGATGATAATTATGGTGATGAGGATAACCATGATGATGCTAGAGATTGGATAACTGCTAGAGATCTTAAGGTTATAGATGCTGCTGTCTCAGCCTCTATAGAGAGCAGGGTGAGTATAACTGGGGCATTCGACGATGCATGTGCATGCTACTTTGGTGGTATATTTGTTACTAATAACCATGCTAGGAGGATACTAAAGCATGAGAGGGTAGATGAGAATGTTAATGTTGTGATACTCCTACCTATGGGGATAAGGAGGAGTGATCCTATGAGGCTTAGGCACCCTCTACTTGTAGAGCATTTCAACCATGCTGTAAGGCTTGCAGAGGATGGGAGGTATTGGGATGCTATGATACTCAATGGTGTGCTAGTCTCATCTCTTCTATCTATTCCATACAACCTTGTTCTGGATGCCCTTGAGCATGGTGCTCTAGCAGCAGGTATAAGTGGTAACGGTCCAGCAGTTACTGCAATCACTGATAGCGAGAGCAAGGCTAAGGATATAGCATATGTATGGCAGAACTACGGAGAGGTTATAAGGAGTAAGGCAAGTAATGAGAAGGCAGTGGTGAGCATGGTTGAGGGATAGCGTTGAGGTTAGGCGTTCAAGGATAGATGGTAGTATAGTATGCCCTCCAAGCAAGAGCTATACGCATAGAGCAATCGTTGTCTCTTCCCTAGTTGATGATGGCAAAGCATCCATAGTAAGGAATGCACTCCTTGCTAGGGATACCAATGCAACTATACATGGATGCAGGGTACTTGGCTCCTACATAGGACTTGAGGATGATGGGTATGGTGGTGGTAGTAGTAGGATTACTAGCAGCAGTACTCGTGATAGCATTGGTAATGCTAGCGGGGGTAGCGAGGGTAACAGGGGTAGCAGGGGCAGGATGCTCATAGTTTATGGAAGAAGGGAGTTTACACTTGGCTATAGAGAGATAGATGCTGAAAACTCTGGCACAACAATAAGGATACTTGCAGCTGTATCAGCATTAGTCAAGGAAGGGAGTACACTACTCTATGGCGACTCTAGCCTCAATAGGAGGCCTATGCAACCACTGCTAGATGCGTTGAAGCAGTTGGGAGTACAATGCCGGTCACTTGCAGATGGCACCCCTCCATTACTCATCAATGGGCATGGTATTGAGGGGGGAGAGGCAAGGATAACTGGTAGCATATCAAGCCAGTTCATCTCTGCACTGCTTATACCATCTGTATATGCAAGGCATGATGTGGTGTTGAGCATCATGGGAGAGCAGGTGTCAAGGCCGTACATAGACTCAACAATAGCAGTTATGAGAGCATTCTCAGCAAGAGTTGATAACGATGATTACAAGCATTATAGCATAGCAAGACAGGAGTACAAGCATACCAACTTTACAGTACCAGGGGACTTTTCTAGTGCTGCAATAATGCTTGCTGCTGGTGCCCTTGCTGGTGGGAGTGTTAGGGTTGAAGGCTTGGACTTTACACTACCACAGGGTGACTCTAGGATAGTTGATATACTGAGGGATATGGGTGCTAGGATACATGTTGATACTGGGAGAGGTATGGTACATGTTGAGGAGAGCATGCTTGATGGTGGAGCGTTCAACCTTGCTGATACACCAGATCTCCTCCCAGTTGTTGCTATACTAGCATTAAAGAGCAAGGGGAGAGTTGAGATAAGGGGGGTTACACATGCAAGGTTCAAGGAGACAGATAGGATAGCAAACCTTGCTAGGGAGTTAAGCAAGTTTGGGGCTGTTGTAAAAGAGTTGGATGATGGTCTTATCATAACCCCTCCAAAGGTTCTCAAGAATGCTATGCTAGAGTCTTATGATGATCATAGGCTGTTCATGGTACTCTGCATAGCATCCATGCTTACAGAGCACTCAATAGTTAGAGGGCTTAGCAGCGTTGATGTCTCATATCCATCGTTCCTAGATGATCTTGTAAGGATAGGTGCAGATGTTAGGATCATAGACTGAGATTTACATCGTGTAACTTCATATTTTCATTATCATTAGAGATATGTAGAGCAAGTTTTCTCACAATCCTTGCTTCAAGTGCAGGGTTTATCTCTATCCCTATACACCTCCTACCCATCTTCCTACATGCTTTCATGGTTGTGCCAGAGCCAAGTACTGGATCAACAACCAGATCGCCCTTGTTTGATGATGTGTATATGCATCTCTCAACCAACTCATCTGGAAGTTCATTGCCAGCAGTAGCCTCACCATGCTTATATGGTCTCTTTATAATCCATACATCCTCAGCATAATGTTCTGGCTTGTTGAACGTGTATCTATCCTTATCCTTTACAAGAAGCAGGAGATGGTAGTGGGATGTTACAAACCTCTTGCGTGTAAATACACCAAACTGGTACTTCCATATAACATGGTTCAGTGTTATGAACCCTACATCATCAACAGCATCAAGCACATGTCTAAGATTGTTCCAACCTGAGACTAGCCACATACTCCCATCATCCTTAAGGTTAGTATAGCACCACCCAACAAGGCTCTTTATGAATGCTGGGTACTCTTTGCTTGGTATCTCAACGTATGATAATGCATCTGGGCTCCTGTTGTATGTTGCCATGTTTGCCTTGAACTCTATCCCAAATGGAGGATCAGCAAATATCATATCTGCCTTCTCATCAAGTTCAACATTATGAAAGTCATCAAATACTATGGTATGATCCTCATCTATCTTCATAATATTGTTTGATCTACACCTGAGCATGACCTTGCTTTACCTCTACTACTTTTAAATGTAAAGGTAGATATGTTGACAAAGATACCAACTTGCAACACCATCAATTGATATGTTGGGATGCTTATGGTATCACTTCAAGTAGATGATTTTAAAAGATATATGTCTCTATATAGATAAGCCTTGCATATGCTTGGTAACGTGTTAGGGGAGCGTCTCAGCATGATAACATTTGGGGAGAGTCATGGTAGATGTGTAGGGGTTGTAGTAGATGGTTGCCCCGCTGGCCTCCCCTTAAAGGAAGAGGATATACAGATCAAGTTGGATCTGAGGAGGCCTGGCCAGTCAATAGTTACTACTCAAAGGAAGGAGGAGGATAGGGTTGAGATACTCTCTGGGGTCTTCAATGGATACACTACTGGCGCACCTATATGCATGCTCATCTGGAACAAGGATCAGGATTCTAGAGCGTATGAGCAGATCAGGTTCAAACCTAGACCAGGTCATGCAGATTACCCAGCATATATCAAGTATGCTGGATACAATGATTACAGGGGAGGGGGTAGGTTCTCTGGTAGGTTGACTGCAACATTCGTCATGGCAGGAGCATTGGCAGAGAAGTTACTAGCCTATACACTTGGCATAGAGGTGATAGCATATACTCTTGAGATAGGAGGTATAAGGATGGACTCAAACCTATCAATAGATGCAAAGAGGTTAAGATACAGCAACGATGTAAGGTGTCCAGACCAAAGGACTGCTGAGCTTATGAGGGAAGCAATAATCAGAGCAAGGCATGATGGTGATTCCCTTGGCGGGGTTGTAGAGTGTATTGCATTGAACATGCCCATAGGGTTAGGGGAGCCAATATTTGGTGCATTAGAGTCTGATCTAAGCAGAGCATTGTTCTCTATACCAGCAGTTAAAGGTGTTGAGTTTGGATCTGGTTTCCATGGATCAAGTGTGAGAGGCTCTGAGAATAACGATCCATATACGGTAAAGGATGGTAAGGTTGTTACTACCAGCAATAATGCTGGTGGCATACTTGGAGGGCTCAGCAATGGTATGCCATTACTGCTAAGGGTTGCATTCAAACCAGCATCATCGATAGCAAAGACCCAAAGCACTGTAGATCTTGAGAGCATGCAAAGTACAGAGATAGTTGTTGCAGGGAGGCATGATCCATGCGTAGTACCTAGAGCAGTACCAGTTGTAGAAGCAATGGTTGCATTCATCCTTGCTGACCATGCTATAAGGGCTGGTATGATAAAGCCAGTGCTGAATGCTAGTAAGTGAATGTGATCTACATGAGCAATGAACTTGATGAGCTTAGGGCAGATATAAGGAGCCTAACAGAGGATCTTGCTAGGTTGCTGAGCAAGAGGTTAGATATTGCAAGGAGGATAGGCATGGTGAAGAGGATGCATGGTCTTGGGATAGTTGATACAAAGGCAGAGGATGAGTTGAGAAATCATATACTGAGCATGTGTGATGCTCTATCCCTTGATAGAATATTCGTTAACAGGATACTAAACCTACTGTTTGCAGAGTCAACAAGGGTGCAGGAGGCTATGTATGAAGAGATGGGTAGAGGAAGGGAGGGGGAAAGAATGGGAGGAGATGGGGCTACTACTGCTACTACAACAACAGTTGCTACTAATACTACTACAACTGTTGTAGGTAGAGATTCACCAAGGATAAGACCAGTGGATGTATTCTCCAAAGCAAGGATGCTTGAGCGAATGGGAAGGGAGATAATACACATGGAGATAGGGGAGCCAAGGCTTACCATCCCATCCAAGGTTAGGCAGTCGCTCATAGATGCGTTGGATAAGGGAAGGTACCATTACACTGAGAGCAAGGGTATAGAGGAGTTAAGATCTGCAATGGCAGATATGCTCAATGCTAGATACAGTGCATCATTAAGCAAGGATGATGTAATCGTTACTCCTGGAGGGAGGTTCGCAGTATACCTTGCAATGCTAGCATCGTTGAAGCCAGGGGATGAGGTGCTTGTTGTAGAGCCAGCATGGCCTGCATACATCGATATTGCTGAGTTCATAGGGGTAAAGGTAAGGAGGTTAAGTACAAGGCTGGAGGATGGATGGAGTATAGATGTTGAGAAGTTAAAGAGCATAATAAACCAAAATACAAGGATGATCATCCTTAACTATCCAAACAACCCTACTGGTAAGATGATAGAGAAGGATACCCTAGATGCTATAGTTGACGTTGCAAGGAGCAAAGGCATGATGATACTGAGCGATGAGGTATACGCTGATCTTGCATTCAAGGAGTTCACAAGCATCCTCTCCTACAATGATGATAAGATCATAATGGTATCATCTTTCTCAAAGGGTCCATCGATGACTGGCTTCAGGATAGGTTATGCTGCTACTACATCAAGGCAGATTATAGAGGGGATGAGCAGGTTGCAGAGTATGATGCTTACATGCGTTGCAGAGCCTATACAGTACTCTGCACTTGCTGCACTCTCCAGTATGGATGATGTTAAGAGGAATGCTGAAATAATAAAGTCAAGGCTTGATCTTATATGCAGAAGGCTCATGGATATGCCATTATCCTTCTATAGGCCAGATGGAGCAATGTACGTCTTTGCTAAGGTTGATCTCAACTGTGATATGAAGAGGTTTGTAGATGCGCTACTTGAGAGGGGTGTTGCAGTTGCTCCAGGGAGTGGATTCGGCTCTTGCTATGATAGGTTCATAAGGATATCAGCAGGAGTGGATGAGAGGCTTCTTAGTATAGGGCTTGATATAATCAAGGATGTGCTAGAGAAGGTTAGTGGTGTAGAGGAGCAAGGAAAGGCTACGATGTGATGTACATACTGTTTATGGGGTAGCAATACATGAAGATAACCATAATAGGCGCTGGAGGAAGGATGGGTTCATGGTTTACAAGGTACTTCTACATGAGAGGGTATAGCCTATACATCAACGATATAGATGATAACGCTCTACAAGCATTATCATCTATATTGCTTGAGGGTAAAGATGTTGCTGGGGGAGGAAGAGAAGTAGAAGGAAGAGGAGAAAGGGGAGAAGAGAGGATAACCATAGTCAACTCATCACTACTCAATGATGTTAAGAGCAATTATACCTCATCATCTACTTATACAATCCTTAACAACTCAGATCTAATCATGCTCTCCCTCCCTATGGATATGATGCCAAAGGCCATATACAGAGTAGCAAGGTACATGCATAGAGGCTCCATACTTGTAGAGATATCATCACTCAAGCATGATGTGCATAGAGCGTTAAGGGATGCTGTAGAGAGGTATGGTGTAAAGCCACTCTCATTGCATCCACTCTTTGGTCCTGGTGCTGATATCAATGCATCCAACAGGTTTGTACTCATCCCTGTAATTGATGGAATGGAGGAGGAGAATATTGCAAGGGAGATATTCCCTAATGCTACACTCATCAGGGTTGATGATGTTGATGAGCATGATAGAGCAATGGCTCTAGTCTTAGGCATGGTATATGCAATGAACGTAGCATTTGCTGGTCTACTTGACTGCAAGGATATAGCACTATGCAAAGAACTTGCAGGAAGCACGTTTACACTTCAATCACTCATATTCGAAGGTATACTTAACGATGATCCAAGGCTATTCTCATCTCTACTCATGAATAGGCATGTTAAGCGCTACCTTAAGAGGTTCATAGCAGGTAATGAGCATCTCCTTTCCTGTATAGATACTAGGGATAGGGATGCGCTTGAGAGGATCTATAACAAGGTAAAGCATAAGATAGCATCATGCACTGATATAGAGGGTTCATATAGGCTCATGTACATGCTGCTGAAGGAGATTAGCGGTAAGAGATGGGTGGAAGGGATGAAGGAGAGAGGAGAGTAGAGTAGAGGAGAGAAGTGAGGGAAGAAAAGAGAAGGGCTTAGAGAGGAGAGGATGAGAGGGATAAGATGAGGAGGGTGCATGTTGTAACCTCCTTTGTAATGCATAAAGGTAGGATACTAATCCTAAGGAGGAGTAGCAGGGTTAAGACCATGAAGCACAAGTGGGCTGGGATCTCAGGCTATATAGAGCAGGCTGAGGATGCGTTAGAGAGGGCATACAGGGAGATAGAGGAGGAGACTGGCATCCCTAGAGCATCTCTTATGCTTATAAGTACTGGAAGAGAAGTGGAGGTTGTGGATGAGGATAATGATACCATATGGGTTGTACACCCATACCTATTTGAGTCTAGTAGCAATGATGTAAGGCTTGACTGGGAGCATGATTCATACCTCTGGATAAAGCCTGAAGAGATCTCATCATTTGATACAGTGCCTATGCTTAAGGAGGCTCTAGAGTCATGCCTCTACAAAGCGTATTGATCATGGCAGCAAATATACAAGATAATTATCTTAAGGAACTTAACTGCACTTATATTATAGTACAAGGTATAAGATTTGGAGGATGAAGTGGAGGCAACTACAGCATAATGGTGTAGCACTACCTCCCCCCTATGAGCCTAAAGGGCTCAGCATAAGGATAAAGGGTGAGATGATAAGGCTTACACCAGAGCAGGAGGAGATGGCCTATGCATTTGCAAAGAAGAAGGATACCCAGTATGTGAAGGATCCTGTGTTCCTACTCAACTTCCTTAGCGACTTCCTCAAACTCTTCCCTGAGAAGTATAGAGATGCTAGAGTAGAGGATATAGACTTCAGTGAGGTGTATGCCTATGTTGATAGGGAGAAGGAGATGAAGAGCAGTATGGATAAGGAGACTAGGAAGAGGCTAGCAAGTGAGAGGAAGAGGCTTAGGGAGCAGTTGAAGTCCATATATGGATATGCTATAGTTGATGGTGAGAAGTATGAGGTAGCAAATTGGATGGTGGAACCTCCAGGCATATTCATGGGTAGAGGTGAACATCCACTTCGAGGAAGATGGAAGCCAAGGGTTGAGGCTAGCGATGTGATCCTTAACCTTGGTGAGGATGCACCAGTACCTGAAGCGAACTGGAAGGCAGTAGTGCATGATCATGACTCCATATGGCTTGCAAAGTGGATAGACAAGTTGACAGGCAAGGAGAAGTATGTATGGTTGGCAGATTCTTCAAGGATAAGGCAGGAGAGGGATAAGGCAAAGTACGATACCGCAATGAGGTTAGCGAAGCAGATAGGCAAGGTTGTAGCAAGGATAGAGAGGGAGATGAAGGCTAGGGATGAGAAGAGGAGGAAGGTTGCAACAGTATGCTACCTCATCTACAGGTTAGCTATGAGGGTTGGGGATGAGAAGGATGCTGATGAAGCAGATACAGTTGGTGCAAGTACTCTAAGGGTTGAGCATATCAAGTTCAATAGTAATGGCAATGGTAAGAGCATAGAGTTCGACTTCCTAGGTAAAGACTCTGTTAGATGGCAGAAGAGCATAACAGTAGAGGATGAGATGGATGAGATAGCATACAAGAACCTTGAGGAGTTCATAGCAAATAAGAAGGAAGGGGAGGAGATATTTGCTGGGATAACATCCAGGCATGTTAACAGGTTCTTGAGTGGCATAATGGATGGGTTGACAGCAAAGGCATTCAGAACCTACCTTGCTACAGATGTTGTAAAGGGTTACTTGTTGAGCGTTGATGGTAAGATAAATGGAGGGAGTGATTACCTCAAGGTATACCATGCAAAGATGGCCAACCTTCAGGCAGCGATAACATGCAACCATAAGAGAGCAGTGCCAAAGAACTTCGAAGAGTCGTTAAGGAAAAAGGAGGAGAGGCTGAAGGAGTTGATGGGTAAGGAGGTGAAGACCAAGAAGCAGGAGGAGAGGCTGAAGGAGAGGATAGAGAAGTTGAAGTTACAGATAGAACTTGCAAAGCAGTGCAGGGATTACAACCTAGCAACATCCCTAAGGAACTACATAGATCCTAGGCTCTTCTATGCATGGTGTAAGTATGCTGGGATCGATTGGGCTAGCATATACACAGCATCACTACAGAGAAAGTTCCAATGGGTGAAGCATAGTAATGCTAGATGGGATGCTATGTTAAAGGCATATGGTAAGGATGGCAAGGATTAGTTGTTAGATTTATGTATAGATGTATGCTGATTGATGCAGTGGTAAATAGTTTATAAATGATGGCAGATGGGCCTAGTTTAGGTATTAGTTTACATCTCTGATAATAAAGTAAATTAAATGCTTCTTACAACCTCTACATGCCGGGAGAAGCCGGGGTACTGAACATAGCAGAATAGAATGAGTAGGCCTGAGAGCTTAGCCTGGTTAGAGCGCCAGACCTCCACAAGAGGGGCAAGACTCATAATCTGGAGGTCGCGGGCTCGAATCCCGCCCCCGGCACATCTCCATGGATTTGCATACCTACTTTTTCTATGAATAAGCAATAATCAATGGTCAATAATAACTACTGACAACAACTCATTAACTAATAAAAAATGGGGTTATTCTGCCTCTCTATTCTAGGCAGAAGCCTACTTCCTCTTCATCTCTCCAGCCTATGTAACTGCTATCAACTATGGTTCTATCAGATACAGTTAAGCGTACAACATACCCGCATGGAAGCATGCCATTTGTATTCAACTGCCATATTCCATCTGGTAACGGTATTGGATATGGTGGTGGAGCAGGCAGTTGTATACTAGTAAGTATAGATGGGTATGAGTTTGCTGCTGGCATATGTTTAAAGTTCTGTGGTGTTGGGTTACCTCCTATGGGTGATGGAAGTACTGCAAAGCTGTAAGAGTAGAAGTGCTCTGCGAATGTACCTACATCCTTTGCACTAAACCTGCCTATTATATATACTCCTACTTTCATCTTACCGCATATAGCCATTGGAGATGTTGGTGTTGCAACTGGGTTGCTTATATAATCTGAGTTCGCTATCATATCTATCGTGAGTTCTGCTTTAGGTTTAGTATTATCCAAGCGTACCTTAACTGTGCTTATATGTTTGCCATTACTGCAGATTAAAGTACCTGTTGTCCATGTCTGGTTAGTAACCGGGTTGAGTACATCTATCTTAATCTCCCACAACCCATCACTAAGCCCTGAGGTATTCCATCTTGCCAGTACATCTGCAAAGACATCTCTCCATGGACCTGGAGGATTATCCTGTATATATTCAAAGTATCCATTCTGATCTGGCGTCTGAAGCATGTTATAGGTTACTGGAGTAAGACTGCTTATCTGCTCTGTCACCTGAATCCAGAATGGGTTAGTTACTGCTTGCCATTGGGTAACAATTGGGCTGAGTTGGCGTACTGAGACCTTGTACTTCAACTTTGTTCCAGCATTTCCACCACTCAAGTAATGTGGAGGATTTGCTATATAGCCAGAGATTGTAACTGTGCCTCCAAATGGACTATCTACTGCTGTAAAGTTGGCTGTACCGGTACTAGGACCATTCGCTAACCCTGTACTCTGATCTATGTTGCAGACATTCATGCTTCCTACATTTATTATATAGGGGATATGTTCTCCTTCTTTAGCTGATGTGCCTGACGATATATGTACACGTGTATCCATCCTATTACCCCATACCGGGACCCAGTTTGGATCATTTGCTGGTGGCATTACATTCCATGAGAGTATTGCCCTAACCCTTGCCACCTTTGGTCCTTGCTCACATAACTGTTTTTTACTGCTCAGATCTACAGGTAGGTATACAGAATAGTCTAGCCCTTCCTTCGGCATGCTGCTTATATCATGAACCCTAACTGAGGTGGTACCTGCATATGTCCAGCCAGAACCATCAAGCCAGTCTATCCAGAATGATACATATTCCACACTACCACTGGTACAAAGGTTACCAGAGTAGCCAGATGGCAACTTCATCCTCACTACTGCTATTAGCGCATCTTCATTTGTATCTAGACCTACACAAGTGATCTCTTCATATGTTGTGTTATACAGTATCTGTGATATCTTACTGACTATATCAGAGAGGTTTATACCGTACTGTGATGCTATATATGCTGCTTCTATTGGATTAACTTGAGTGGAAAGCATCTTATACACATCCTTGAAGGCAAAACGGTGCTCAGGCACCTCCTTACCTTTATCTTTGTATAGTTCCTTGAGCTGTATAATACTTAACTCCTTTGGCTCCTTAAGCATAATCTTTTGCTCCATATCTATCTCTGCAAGTTCTATTGGTATCTTTACATTAAGCACCTTTACAAAATCTTTGAGTGGTAACCATTTGAATGTATCTATCTGTATATGTGTATCTTTAACATTACCCCATACCGGGACCCAGTTTGGATCATTTGCTGGTGGCATTACATTCCATGAGAGTATTGCCCTTACCTTTGGTAGCTTCTCTACCTTGCAGAAGACATCATCTACATCTATAGCCAATGTTACCGCATACTCGAGCGGTTTCTCACCTAGTATGTTGTATACTGTGAAGCTAACCATCCCAACATCCTTCCAGTTACCATCGTTATTCCAATCTATGAAGAATCTAACATACTCTTGTGTTCCAGCAGAACATACCCCTCCACCATAACCAAACGACTGTTTTATATGTACGACTGCCTCCAACCTCTTCGATGGCGGATTATATCCTACACACATAAGTTCCTCATACTTTGTACTTAATTTAAGGGGTTTAACTGGTTCCAGTATACTATCTTTAATATTACCAAAGTAGTTTGGATTCTGGAGAAGAAGTTGTTTGAAGTATATCCTCTCAGGCTCCACCTCTCTAGCAAGTACAGATACTGCTATATCTGTAAACCTCTTCTCTCCTATTCCAGGCACGCTCATTACATCATCAAGAGACTTGAATCCTCCAATCTCAGCACGTTTTGCAACTATGGCCTCTGCAATCTTTATCCCAATGTCTCTCTCCCCTATAACTTCTATCTTTGCAGCAATAGAAGATGCATCTTTTGTATTATTTAAGAAATCTAGTATGCTCTTTATCTCATTCTCGTTTAACTGGTTTGGCTTTATACTTGCCGTCTCCATACGAGTTCTAATAGTTCTAATAGTTTCTCTCTGCATTCTTAGTAATACTAAGAATATTAATTTAAATCTTTCTATATTTTTTTGAACCATAATTATAATAATTAAAGTAGATCTTGGCTATTATTATAAAGTATTGTATAATAAAATAACACTATCCTCCATATACATGAACTAAATGATATCTGTTAAGGCATATTCTATATATATCTAGTAACAGATATGCATACTATTATTGCGAATATCGTTATGATGATATCTATTTAGTACTGTAAACCACTACTATTGTACCGAACCTGTATACCTAATCATGTATACAATTATACATGATACATCGATAGGGAGTGAAGAGAACTAGTTGCCATCTTATTGTATGAATGTAGATGAGATAAAAATAATGATGAGATTCAGATGCCTAATAGTAATTACTATCAATCATTATCTCTGTATGTTCCTACATTCAAACTCATGCACATGCTCAAGATTGTGTACTCATGGTTATTGTACACTATAACAATGGGTTTCTATCTTTAGATCTGAACAGGAAGATATATTATCATAATTATATCGTCAATCCCTGCAACCTCTATATAACTACAAGGACTGTATAGAGAGATTATGTAAACCATCTATGGATCCTCAATTCTGCATCCCATGTACTAATCTACTCATCGATCACCTTCCCATCTACTATACATTGCAATACTATTGTAATTATGCACCTCTTATACCATAACTGTATAGCATAGCATAACTACTTAACCCACATTCTTCACAGATAGGTTTCATGGCGTTCATATCTGCACTTCCTATACAGCATGGTCTCTTAATCCTACCCATATGATCTAGTGATAATATTGCCCACGATGGGCATGCTATAGGCGTTGTGCCTTTACCTCCCCAGCTCCTTCTCAAGAGTTCAAGATGCTTTGGATGATTGGCGATGAATTTAGGATACCTCTTCCTCAACTCCAGTAACTTTGAAACCACATAATCTCTCTCTTCCCCGAATGGAAGTATGAGGGGGTCTCCCTTCATGAATGGTGTATGGAACTGTACTGCAACTTTATTCACTACACCATACCACTCCTCTATGCAATCCTCTACACTTCTATAGTTTATTGAGTTTATGGTGAATGATAACCATATATCCTTCCATGCTTTATATCCATTATTGCTGTAACGCTCTATGTAATCAAGTATGTTCCTCCTCGTCCTATCGTAAGAACCCTTACCCCTTATCTGGTCATGTACATCTCTAGTCCCATCTATAGACACAAAGTAAAAGTAAAGACCATCTATCCTCTGCAATGAGAGTGTACCATTAGTTACTACAGATACATGCCTAGGCATCTCCTCGCAGAATACCTTGACCACATCCAAGCGTAGTAATGGTTCTCCCCCAGCAATACCAACATGCATAACCTTGCCCTTGAGCATCTTACGTATTATCCTTCTCCACTCTTCAGCACATAAGCCATCCTCCTCCTTTCTATTAAGCCACCAGTAACAATGTGAACAGTGAAGGTTACATACATTGGAAACATCTACGGAAGCAAGTAGTGGATACTTTGCTCTAACTAACCTTATGCTACAATACCTTCTGGCAAGGGAGATGTATAGTGGAGTATCTCTTATTATCTCTCTCAAACTTCTACCAAAAATCTCCATTATATATTATAAGCAGATGTACTAATAAATGTTTGTAACTATGGACTCACTGATACATCGTATTATTCTGCCCAGAATCTCAACTTATAATAAGAATCAGGTTAATAACACCATTTATATTATATTCTTATTGAGTCTGATAATACTTAACTGCATTCCTAACAACCTCCAATAGTCTATTATCCATAATATTCGGTATTATATATCTCTCGCTAATGTTATTACCAGCAAGGTCTGCTATAGCAAATGCAACATGAATAAGCATATCCCATTCTATACGTTTTATGGTTAGGTCAAGCATAGCCCTCATCAACGATGGGAATACAATAGCATTATTTATCTGATTATGGTAATCCGATCTGCCAGTAGCAACTATCCTTGCTCCAGCCTTCTTTGCCATATATGGTGGTATCTCAGGCACTGGATTGGTCAATGCAAAGACTATCGCATCCTTACTCATGCTTCCAACCATTGCTTTGCTCACTATATCTGCCTTGCCAGATACACCTATGAATACATCTGCGCCCTTTATAGCATCCTGCAGCGAACCTCTAACCTGCTCTGGATTGCTCATCTCTGCTATCCTCAACTTATATGGATTCATATTCTCCTTCCTATCCCTACTTATTATCCCTGTGGAATCAACTACGAGTATATTCCTTGCGTTGGCTCTGTGTAGTATGCTAACTATGCCATAACCTGCTGCCCCTGCCCCTGCAACAACTATCTTTGCATCCTCCAACCTCTTACCAACGAGCCTCAATGCGTTAAGTAGTGCTGCAAGTACTGCTACTGCAGTACCATGCTGATCATCATGGAATACTGGTATGTCTAAACCACTCTGGAGTTCATCAACTATTGC
>VAPR01001013.1_pt1 | contig 15486 bp, 15 predicted proteins | sample 3380701 | NCBI WGS metagenome assembly VAPR01 (sample SAMN11536904, study PRJNA540576) | hot springs metagenome | isolation source: hot spring wet sediment | place: Spain: Lobios | collected 2014-01 | reverse complement strand
CTCGTCATGCCATGTGCGCTAACTTAAGCGGGAAAACCAGCCTCACGGTTCCCCCTGCATTTAGGGGGAACCTTACGGAGGGGGTCATTCTCTTGTCCCCATGACATCCCCTGCGCTTTTGGTAGGGGAGGTGATTGAACCCCCTCCTTGAGGTTCCCCCTAGAGCAGGGGGAACCATAGGGTTGGGTTCCTGCCCTCTGCGTTGAGGGTGCGGGTTAGGGCAAGGGGCATCCTTTCAGGGTGACAGGGTGGGACTCGCGGTGACCCCCCCTCTCGTCATGCTGAGCGTCAGCGAAGCATCCCTTGAGACCCTTCGCGTTCGCTCAGGGTGACGAAAGGGGTGATGCTCAGGGTGACGAAAGGGGTGATGCTCAGGGTGACACAGGGGGCGTGCAGGGTGACGGGGGTTTGGTTCGACCCCATTTTCTCGGTTCCCCCTGCCTTAGGGGGAACCTGACGGAGGGGGTCACCTGCTAAAAAAACGCCTATCGCGATCATCGGAGCCCGCTGAAGCGTTCGTCTACGGGGCACTCCACCCTGCTGATGAACAGGCGGATGGGAGGCTACGCTTTTCGCTCACCTCGAAGCCAGCAGGTACAATTCCGTCCGCTATGGAGTGGGCAACGAAAATTTTGAGCTGGACGCTCTGGATGCCTGTGATAGGCGCAGGCTTGGTCTTGCTGGTTCCCCGTGGGCAGGAGTTGGTAGCGCGTGCGGTGGCGCTCGTCGTTGCGCTGATTACCTTAGGTTTGGCAGGTGTGCTGATTGCTAATTTTGACCCCCTCCAGTCGGGTTATCAGTTCGTGGAGCGCGTGGCATGGCTTCCCGACTATGGAGTGCAGTATCTGTTGGGGGTCGATGGGGTGAGCGTCTGGCTTGTTGGGTTGACCACTCTGCTCACCGTGCTTGCCTTAGCCTTCTCGTTCACCATTACTCAGCGCGTGCGCGAGTTTTTGGTCTGGATGCTGGTGCTAGAGACCGCCTTACTGGGGGTCTTCATGGCGTTGGACCTGATTCTTTTTTATGTGTTCTTTGAGTTGACCTTAGTGCCCGCTTATTTTCTGATTGCGATATGGGGTGGGCGTGACCGCGCGGGTGCCGCCTTGAAGTTTTTCCTGTACACCTTTTTGGGGTCGCTCTTCATGCTGGTGGCGACTATCCTGTTGGCATTTGAGTACCAGCGGGCGACGGGCAGTATGAGTTTTGAGCTGATGCGGCTTCAGGAGTTTGTGGCGTCGGGGGCGGTGGCATCCGATCTATTGCGCTGGCTCTTTTTGGGCTTTGCGGTCGCCTTTGCGGTGAAGCTGCCTTTGGTTCCGTTCCATACTTGGTGGCCCCAAGCGATGGGCACTGCGCCTATCCCGTTGATAGTGGTGTTTCTTAAGACGGGAGCGTATGGCTTCCTGCGCTTTGCTATCCCGTTATTCCCGGAGCAGGCGCAGGCTTATGCACCCCTTGCCCTCGCCTTAGGAGCCGTTGCAGTTGTCTACGGAGCTCTCTTGGCGGTGATGCAGTACGATATGCGTCAGGTCGCCCTGTATGCGGTGGTGAGCCATGCGGGGTTCATCGTGATGGGGCTGTTCGCGCTGAATGAACAGGGCTATGTGGGGAGCGCGCTCCAGCAAATCAATCACGGCGTCACGATGGGCGCGATGTTCCTGTTGTTGGGCTTCTTGGCGTTGCGCACGGGCACGCTGGATGTTGACCGTTTGGGCGGACTGAAAGCCCAGATGCCCCTGTTCTCGGCGTTTTTCCTAATTGTGATGCTGGCGTCGGTGGCGCTTCCAGGCACAAACGGCTTCGTTGGGGAGTTCCTGTGTCTGCTCGGAGCCTACCAGTGGGCGCATGCGGGCAACGGTTCCATCGGCTGGGTGGTGTTGGGGGTCACGGGCACCATCTTAGCGGTGGTCTATATGCTCTGGATGTTCCAGCGGGCGTTTTACGGTCCCACGCCAGAGGGTTTACGCCAAGTGCCTGACCTGCGTCCGCACGAGGTGTTGCTGATGGTGCCGTTGATTGCGCTCATCTTCTGGATAGGGCTTTACCCCAGCGCGCTCACTCGCTCGATGGAGGGGTCGGCTCAGCAGTTTGTGAACGCCGTAGCGCGCGTATCGCCTGCAGATGCTCCTCATAAGTTCGCGAAAAGTGGTGATACAAAGTAGCGGGGTTCGCCACATAGTAGAGGTAGTCGGTCTCGGCGGGGTTCAGCACAGCCCGAATGCTCGCCAGACCGGGACTGGCAATCGGACCCGGCGGTAGCCCCTTGTGGAGATAGGTGTTGTACGGAGAGGGATGCTTCAGGTCGCGGTAGAGTACCCGCTTTTTCCACACGCCCATGCCATAAAGCACGGTGGCATCGATTTGCAGGGGCATACCCCGTTCCAGGCGATTGAAGATGACCGAAGCCACTTTGGGACGCTCGTCGTCGTGGTAGACCTCCTTTTCCACCATCGAGGCAATCGTGAGCACGGTATGCAGGTCAAGTTGGCGCGCCTCTATCTGCTCTTTGAGCGGGAGGTACACCTGCTTATAGGTTGCAGTGAGCATCGCCCGTATCGCCTTCTCGGCACCTGTGCCGGGTGGAAGGCGATAGGTACTGGGGAACAGATAGCCTTCCAGCGAGACGCCTTTGGGGGGGAGGGGTAAGCCAATATCGGCGAAGCGTTCGGGCTGTTGGGCAAGCGAGAGGAACTCTTGGGCATCGGCGATTTCCCGTTCCTGCAGGCGTTCCGCGATGCGCCGAAGCGTCCAGCCCTCGGGAAGGGTCACCCAGTTGCGCGTGAAGCGTTCGTGGATGAGGATGTCCGCTATCTCGAACAGGCTCTGATTGGGGCTGAACTCGTAGTCGCCCTGTGCGATGGTGGTCTTGCGATGCCACCGAAGCCACCAGACCAACAGGCGCGGATTGCGTATCAGTTTGCGCTGAGCAAGCCGTTCGGCAATCTGCTCAGGCGTGAGCGGCTCTTTGAGGCGCACTAACTGGGGCTGAAACTGGGCACCCAGCGGGCGCGTCTGGTAGTAGAGCCAGAACCCTGCGCTCCCTACCCCCAACAGCAGGAGTCCCAACAGCCCTAACAGAAGTTTGTGCCAGCGCCTCATCCACCCGATAGCCGCGCCCAGCGACGGTTGACCGCCCAGACCACGAGCCGCGCACCCCCCGTAAGCAGACCCGTGAACAAGAGCGAAAGCACCCAAAAAGCAGGGCTGACCATCGCAAGGCTTACCTCACGCTCCATCACGACCCACGAGTAGGCGAGCACCCCCGCCGAGACCCCTATCAGCCAAGTCAGTGGGTAGGCGTAGGGCGGTGGGGTGGCGCGATACAGCCCTGTAAGCAACCCCATCAGGAACCACCCAACGGCAAAGGGCACAAACACCCGCAGGAGATAGCCCACCGACGGTATCCCCGAATGATGGTGGTAGACGCCCAACACGGTAAAGAGCATAAGAGCGACGGCATCCACCAGTAGCCAGCGCACACGCATAGCATGAGGATACCTGCTCGTCAAGGGCTTGGGTGCGCAGGTGTTGTATAATTCCAGCGATGAAGCGGTTGCATGCGTTCGTGTATGGGTATGTGCAGGGGGTTGGGTATCGGATGTTTGTGCGAGACCATGCGAGCCAGTTAGGGCTTACAGGCTGGGTGCGCAACCTTCCAGACGGCTCGGTAGAGGTTTTGGCAGAGGGGGAGGAGAGCGCGCTTCAACAGCTGCTGAAGCATTTAGAGCAGGGACCGTGGGGCGCAGTGGTTCGGTCTGTGGAGACCTATTGGGCGTCGCCAACGGGCGAGTTTGCCGATTTTCGGATTGTGCGCTGAATAATGGACAACTTGAGGAGTCAGACGCGGTTCCCCACACGCATGGTGTGGAAAGGGGGTTGGCGTTTCCGAGCCTTAGGGTTCCTCTTGGGGCTGGGGGGATTGTTGGCGTGCGGGCTAAGCCAACCGAGACTGGTGGTCATTTTAGTCCAAGAGGGATTGACTCCTGAGGAGTTGGCGGGTGAGGTGCCGTGTCAGCAGGCGTGGATGCTGTGGGAGCCAGCGCGCTCGGAAGCCTCACGCGCCCTCACTCTAAGCACGGGGTATCGGCACTCGGCAACCGCTGAGATGACCGACCTACGGTTCGCCTCCGCTCCTTACGAACACGGCACGGCAGGTCAGGCATTTCGGAGGCGGACGGGACGGACGGCACCCCCCAACTCCCTTGTAGCCTTGGGCGCAGGCGCGTTGCAAGCACAGGGCATTCTCCAGCAGACCTTCGCCAGCCGTGTGGAGCGATGGGGCAAGCGCGGGGAGTATTTCTGCACTTACGACGCGCCTCCACCCAGCCTCTATGCGCTGATGGCTATCGGCTCACAGGGGTATGTGCCCGTCCGCACCTTTCCCGATACCGAGTCGATGCGGATAGCGATTGTGCAGTCGCGTGCGGATTGGGTGCTGGTGTTCCTTCGCCAGTGGCGCTATCGTGATTGGGAGCTGTTGGTGGCGGAGGGGATTGAGACCTGGCTCGTGAGTCTCCATCCGCCTAAGGCTTTTCCTGAAGAGGGTGCGCGCCCCCATCTGACGGGTGTGGTGCGCTATTCGGCGCGTGAGCCAAGGGGGCTACTCACTTCCGCCTCCACGCGCTGGGCGGGCTTAATCCACGCCACGGATTTGACGCCCACCCTCGTGTATGCCCTCACGCGCAAATGGGACGGTTCCGCCGAGGGCGCGCTCGTTGTGGAGCGCATGCAGTCGCCATGGCACCGCTACTGGAATGGGCTTCTGGTGCAGATGGTCGCGCCCCATCTGGCGGTGGAGCATCGCTCTACATGGTACGGAAACGCCTTAGAACGTGTGCAGACCCTCTGGCATATCCAACATGCCTTGGCGCCCACGATTCTTGCGCTGATTGCAGGGGCGTGGCTGTTATGGATGGGAGCGGGACTCGTGCTATGGCGGCTGGGTTGGCTCACGGGCATGCTCCAGCGCGTGTATCGGGTGGGATTGGCGGTCTGGGCATTATTTCCTGCGGTGAGTGTCTGGCACGGATACTATCCGCTGGGCATGGAGCGTGTGCTGGAGAACACCCCCGCAATGGTGGGGTGGCTGGTGGGGGGATGGAGCGTGTTGGGCTTATTAACAGCGGGACTGATTCGCTGGAGCCAGCTGCCTCCCTTGACCGCCAGCGCAACCGTTGCGCTTGCCGTGATAGGGTTAGACTTGATGTTCGCTGGAGGCTATGGGAACAACCGCTCCCTTCTGAACGGATTGGCGCAGGGAAGCCCCCTCTATGGCTTGAGTGACCTCTCGCTGGGGTTCGTGATGGGGTTGGGGGTGCTGGCTCCTGCGGACTGGTTGAGCCATCACTATCGGGAGCGGTTCGGCGCGCGTGGACTAAGTCTGATGGGCATGGGGTACGGGGTGCTCCTCTTGATTTCGGGTCTGCCGATGTTGGGTGCGAATGCGCTTGCTTGGGTCGCTCTCACGGGTGCTTTCGGCTTGATGGTGCTTCCTCAGGTGCTGGTGTTGCCAAGCCCTCTCTCGTTTCGGCAAGGGTTGGGGACACTGCTGGCGCTCTTCGGGTTAGGGATGGGATTAATTGCTCTCAACGGTTGGTTCAACTCGCAATTGGAATGGCATTCTCAAGCGGTGGGGTGGGCGAGCCGACTGGGATGGAACTCACTCGCGTTGCCCCTGAACGCGTTGGTTCCGATGGGGATTGCACTTGCGGGAGGGATTCTCTGCTTGGGGCTGTTGGGACGCGCTATTCGGCGGGTGTGGACACAGGGGATAGCCCTGCGCTGGGGTTTGGGAGCCTGTTTCGCCGGTGCGCTGTTTGCGGTGTTGGTTTCACCTGCGGGGCTGGGGGTAGCCAGCGGGGCGATGATGGTGTGCCTCTTGGGGGTTGTGGAGTTCGTGCTGGCTACCAAACCCCCAAAACCCCCGCATGAGGGCAACGGGGTCTATCATCCCCATCCCAAGCGTGTGGGGACGGGGATAGGGCATTCGTGAGGCGCCTACGGTTTGGGAGGTTGCATAGAACCCCTCTACCCCTAGCCCCTTCTCCCCTAAAAAGAGAGAAGGGGAGTCTGGCGAAGGACGCGTGCCGTCATGTCCCCCTCTCTTTTTAGGAGAGGGGGCAAGGGGGGAGAGGTTTGAGATGCTTCGCTCACGCTCAGCATGACAAATTGGGGGGTTCATGTTCCCTGAGTTTACCGTGCGGGCGAGGTTTCTTGACCCCCTCCTTCAGGTTCCCCCTAATGCAGGGGGAACCGTGTATACGCGATGCAGCCCCCTCTTGTCACCCTGAGCCGCAGGCGAAGGGTCTCTTTTGAGATGCTTCGCTGACGCTCAGCATGACAGGTGGGGGGTCATGTTCCCTGGGTTTTCCGTAGTGAAGCGCCTACTGAGAAGACTCCGTTTCGTCCATGCGGTGCTGGAGCCGTTGGATGGAGAGGGCACGCCCCGTGGTGCGGTCTAAGTCTATCAGGACCGCGCAAGCCACAAGCGAACCTCTCTTTGCCACCTCCAGTCGGATGGGCAAGCCTGTCAGCATGCGCTTTAGGCTGATGTCTAAGTCGATGCCGATGGAGGAGTGAAAGACTCCACACATGCCCACATCACTGATGTAAGCAGTGCCTTTGGGCAAGATGCGCTCGTCGGCGGTTTGCACATGGGTGTGAGTGCCGACCACTGCGCTTGCGCGCCCGTCCAAATAGGTCGCAAAGGTAATTTTCTCGGCTGTAGCCTCCGCATGGAAGTCCACAAAGATAAAGGGGGTCTCTATTTCTTTGTAGAGCGCATCAAAGGTGCGGAAGGGGCAATCAGCTGGCTCCATGAACATCCTACCCGCCATGTTGATGACCGCCAGCTGTTTGTCCAGCACTTGAAAATAGGTCAGTCCCTTACCGGGGGCGAGTGGGGAATAGTTCGCAGGGCGCACGATGCGGGGGTCGGCATCGAACATGGGATACGCCTCTTTCTTGTCCCACACATGGTTGCCCATCGTGAAGCCTGCGATGCCGAGCGAGAGGAGGTCATCTGCGATGGCAGGGGTAATACCGCTGCCACCTGCGGCGTTTTCGCCATTTGCCAACACAATATCGGGCGCATACCGATCGAGCCAACAGGGAAGAATCTTGGCAACAGCTTGACGACCAGGGCGTCCTACTATATCTCCTATGAACAGAATGCGCATTTCTGTATCCTTTTTCGTATCTGCTTCCACAATAGTTTACCTTGCCGTGCGAACCCCGATGCGCCAATAACCCAACTGCTCCCAGAGGTTTGGGGGTGCAAGGCTATCGGTGGCTGGGGTTCTGCCAATCCCGCGCTGGCGCTGACTAAGGGGGTCTAACACCGCCAACGCTTGGAGCACCTCCAAAGGCGGCATATCGGTAGACGGAGTAATGGGGTGCTCCCCAAGAAAGCCGGTGTGCAGTGCCCCTGCGCGGAAGGCAGGGTGTTGCAGCAGGTCTATCAGGAACTCCAAGTTGGTGCGTACACCCAGCACTACCATCTGCTGGAGCGCGTTCACAAGGCGGTTGCAGGCGCTCTCGCGGTCAGACGCCCACGCAATCACTTTGGCAATCATGGGGTCGTAGTGGTGCGTGATGGTGTTGCCTGTTTCGACGCCCGTGTCGATTCGCACGCCAGGCAAGTGCGGGGCATACCATGCCGTGAGGGTGCCTATCTGGGGAGCGAAATCGTTGGCGGGGTCTTCGGCGTAGAGGCGCGCCTCGATAGCGTGCCCGCGCATCGTGAATGCCTCTTGGGTGAGGGTCAACGGCTCCCCACTTGCAATCCGCAACTGCCAGTGCACTAAATCCACCCCTGTGACCATCTCGGTAACGGGGTGTTCCACCTGCAGGCGCGTATTGACCTCCAAGAAATAAAAGCGCAGTCCCTGCTCGGTTTGCTCCACCAAGAACTCGAAGGTGCCCGCGTTGGTGTAGCGTACCGCTTGGGCGAGGCGCACCGCCGATTCGGTTAATGCTTGACGCGTGGCGGGGTCTATCACAGGCGAGGGGCTTTCCTCAATAATCTTTTGGTGGCGTCGCTGGATGGAGCACTCGCGCTCGAAGAGGTGAATGATATTGCCATATTCGTCGCCCAACACCTGCACTTCCACATGGCGGGGGCGGGGGATATAGCGTTCCAGCATCAGGCGTGGGTCGCCGAACGCGCCTTCCGCTTCACGCTGGGCACTCTCAGCGGCGGGGATAAAATCCGCCTCCGACTCGACCACGCGCATCCCTTTGCCACCACCGCCTGCCACCGCCTTCAGCAGAACAGGGAACCCAATCGCACGCGCATGCTCCAGCAGGGTTTCGGGAGGCACATACTCGGTGGGAGTGAAGCCCGGCACGGTCGGCACGCCCACCTGTTCGGCGACGCGCTTGGCGGCGCTCTTGTCGCCTAACAGACGGATGACCTCCGGTCGGGGACCCACAAACCGAATGCCTGCCTCGGCGCACGCTTGGGCGAAGGTCGGGTTCTCCGAGAGGAAGCCGTAGCCGGGATGAATCGCATCGGCACCGGCTTGGCGCGCGACTTCTATTATCTTGGGGATATTGAGATAGCTCTCGCTGGCGGGGGCGGCTCCGATAGGATACGCCTCATCTGCCTCGTAAACGAAGGGCAACTCGCGGTCGGCATTCGAATAGACCGCAACAGTCCGAATGCCCAGCTCGCGACAGGCGGTGATAATCCGCCGGGCAATTTCCCCGCGATTGGCAACCAGCACCTTCCGGATAGGCGCGTTTGTGCTCACAAGTGCGGATTGTACCTGATGGCATTTCCCTCTTTGAAGGGTATAAGCGCTAACTCAAAGGGGTGCAATACCTTGAACTAGGCTTCACGAACCGTATGAACCCATACTGCAGAGAATCTAAAGGGCACTGAGGAACGCTTCGGCAGGCTCAAGTGAGCGCGTAGGCGTTTTTCAGAAGCGGATGGTTAGTAAGTAAGGCGATTGACCCCCTCCGTAAGGTTCCCCCTAAGTGCAGGGGGAACCGCGGGGTTAGGTTCCTGCCCCCTGCGTTTAGGGGTCGGGTCGGGGTAGGGGATTCATCCTTGAGTTAGCGTACAAGCCTTTGAGGACTGCGTACTATCAGCAAAAGCCCCTCACTCTGCGTCATGCCACCAGATGCGTAGGTCGTGGAACTCCGATTGTAGACTTGGCTCCACGAAGAGGGCGGTGGCAAGCGCATCACACAACACAGGGTCTGGGTGGCAGACGGAGACGCTCGCTTGAGTAGAGGCAGGGTAGCCCGTGCGGGGGTCTAAGATGTGGGCGTAGCGCACTTCTCCAACCTCAAAGTACTGCTCCGTGCCCCCAGAGGTAGCAAACGCCGTCTCCTGCAGATGCAGAGTCTCCTCATCGCTTAGGCGTACCTGCCAGCCTGATGCCTCTGGGGGTGCCCCCATCGCATAGAGAGTGCTGTTTCCCGCGCTGAGGAGCGCTGACCCCACACCCAACGCACGCAGAAGACGCACCCCTTCCGCAATCGCCCAGCCCTTGCCGATGGCTCCAAAGCTCACCTCCACACCCTCAAGCGCGTAGTAGACCCACCGCCCCTCAGGTTCCAGCAGAACCAAGTCCATGCCCACTCGCTCCAAAGCCTGCTCAATCTGCTCTGGTGAAGGGACGCGAAAATGCTTGTCCACGAAGCCCCACAGCCTCAGGAGGGGGGTGATGGTGGGGTCGAACGCGCCGTGGGTGCGCTCCCATAGGTGCTTGCAGTCCTGCAGAAGGCGGAAGAGGTCGGGTTCCACGCGCACGGGGACTTGGTGGGCGTGGGCATTCAGGTAGCAAAGGTCGCTATCGGGTTGGTAGAGGCTCAGTTGGCGTTCCAGACGGCGTACCTCTTCGCGCACGGCTTCGGCGATGGCAGACGCGTCTTCAGGAGGCACATCGGCAAGGTAAAGTTCGTACTCGGTGCCCATCGCACGCCAAGTGAAATGGCTTATCATGCGTTCAGCACCGCCCGAAGCGCCGCCTCCAAAATGGGGTATCGGAACTCATAACCCGCCTCCAACAACCGCTTGGGAAGCACCTTAGACCCCTGCAAAAGCATCTCCGCCATCTCACCGAACGCCACCCTGAGCGCGAAACTTGGCACACGGAACAGCGAGGGGCGCAGAAGTACTCTGCCCAGCGTGCGCGCGAACTCGTGCATCGTCACGGGGTTCGGGGCGGTGAAGTTAAACGCTCCCGATAGGTCTGGGCGCTCCATCAGAAACTGCGCGCCTCCCACCACATCGTCAAGATGAATCCACGACAGCCACTGTTGACCCGAACCGATGGGTCCTCCTACGCCCAGTTTGAAGGGGGTGAGCATGCGTTCCAGCGCGCCCCCGCCCTCTCCCAGCACAACGCCTATCCGAAGCCAGCAGACTCGTACCTCCAGCGTCTCGGCAGGGCGCGCCGCCTCTTCCCACTCCTTGCTCAACTCGGCAAGAAAGCCCGTGCCAGGGGGTGTGTCTTCCGTTGCGGTGGTGGTGGGGCTTTGGTCATAAATGCCGATTGCCGACGCTTGGAGCAGGGTGAGGGGGCGTTTCTCCGACTGGCGCATCGCCTCCACCAAGAGGCGGGTCGGACCAACACGGCTGGTGCGCAGTCGCTCTTTGACGGCAGGTGTCCAGCGCTGTGCGATGCCCTCGCCTGCGAGGTTCACCACCACCTCGCTCTCGGCAAGCGTGTTGACCCACTCGCCGAGGGTCGTGCCGTCCCATGCGATGGGTTCCACGCCTTCAGGAAGGTGCTTACGAGCGCGTTCGGGGTCTCGGGTGAGCACGCGCACGGTGTGGTGGGGTGCCCACGCACGCACCATCGCACTGCCGATGAAGCCAGTGCCCCCTGCGATTAGGATGCGCATAGGGGCATTTTACCCTGCCCGTAGGGGTATAATAGGCTGTACGGAGCGGTGCCCGAGTGGCTGAAGGGACACGACTGGAAATCGTGTAGCCTCCGAAAGGGGGCTCGTGGGTTCGAATCCCACCCGCTCCGCCATCGCTACTGGGGAGGCGCGATTGAAACGCTGGTGGGTGCAAATCGGACTTGCTATCGCAGGGGTGTTCGGCTCCTATTTCGGGCTGACCCTGACCCTCTTCGTGCTGAGCATGCACCGCGCCAGCCTCTCCCAAGAGAGCTTCGCGTGGCGCCCCTTCCCCCCTTTGGAGCCAAGCCAGCGACTGTTGATTGTGGCGCCCCATCCCGACGATGAGGTACTGGGCTGTGGGGGACTGATTGCAGAGGCAACTCAGCTGGGCATTCCCGTGCGGGTTGTCTATCTCACAGCGGGGGACGCCTTCGCAGGCGCCGCAACCCTTCTGAGCCGCACCACACCCGACAGCAACGATTACCTCCAACTCGGCACCACGCGCATCGAAGAAGCCTGTAAAGCGTGTCAGATTTTGGGGCTGAATCGCTCCGACCTCGTGTTTCTGGGGTTCCCCGACCGTGCCCTGTGGCGACTTGCCTGCGCAGAGGGGCGCACGGTCCGCTCCGAAACGACCCAGCGCGACGCCGTCCCCTATCCCGAGGCGATGGTCTCAGGGGTTGCCTATACTGCCCAGAACCTTGTGAACGCCCTCCAGCAGGTGCTTGCAGAGTTTCAGCCGACCGATGTGTTCGCCCCGCACCCCCTTGATGACCACCCTGACCACATGGCAGGGGCACTGTTTACCTTAGAGGCGATTCGGCAAGCGCGCACGCAGGGCAAACTCTCCCACGCCCCGCGACTCTATTACTACCTGGTTCACCTTGGCGATTGGCCCCTCCCACAGGGCTGGCATCCCCATCGCCCATTGACCCCACCTGTGGGGCTGGCATACGAAGATTGGCACGCCCTCTCTCTCAGCCGATCCGCCGTTGAGCGCAAAGAGGAAGCCATTCGCGCCCACGCCACCCAATACGCCATGATGACCCGCTTCCTCAGCAGTTTCATCCGCCAGAGTGAGCTGTTCCTGCCTGCGTCCTCCTCCCCCGCCTATATCCGCAACCCTATCGACGACAACCCCACCGTTCACCTTCGCCCCAGTGGCGACCTGCTCGGCATCGCCATCACCCCGAAGCCCACAGGCTTAGAGGTTGTGGTGGACACGCGCGAACCGTTTGCACCGCCCCTTCAACTGCGGTTCACGCTCATCACAGTCGATGGGCGCAATCGGTGGCGCACCCACACTTGGCGCTATCGGAGTGGTCAGCGTCGGCTTCTGGTGCAACAGGAGGGCACGCGCCTCCGCTTCTGGCTCCCCAAAGGCGACCTCCAGCGTCAGCAAAGTGCCTATCTGCTGGTGCAAACCCGCCTCTACGGAGTGGAGGTCGACCGAAGTGGCATCGTGCCTGTTCCGATTCCCTGAACTCAAACGGCAGAAGGCGTGCGTGGGATGGGATGTCCTAACTCGCAGGTCAGTTCGGCGATGCGCTCCATCACATAGTCGGTGAAGGCGTCGCGGGCATGGCGGTCGGTGCGGTCGCCAAACAGGCTCTGGTAGCTGAGGGGCGTTCCGAACCCCACCTTGACTTTAGCCGGGCGAGGGAAGCGAGTGCCTCTGCGCCACGCCTGCTCTGTGCCCACAATCGCAGTGGGAACCACCAACGCACCCGACTGGCGTGCCAGCAAAGTCGCACCCGAATTGGGCGGAAGGAGCACACGCCCATCCCCACGCGTGCCCTCAATAAAAATCAACACCGCATGCCCCTCCTTGAGTAGCCCCAAAGCGGTCTTGATGGCGCTCACATCAGCGGTTCCCCGCTCCACAGGAAACGCTCCCAACCGCCGAATCAGCCTTGAGAAAAGCCCGTACCGAAACAGCTCCGCCTTGGCAAGGTAGCGCAACTCACGGGGGGATGCACACCCAATCAAAGGGGGGTCCAGCACGCTCAGGTGATTGGATGCCACCACCAGCGGACCCTCCAACGGAACCCGATGGGCACCCAGCACCTCCAACCGCAAATACAACCGTGCGAAGGTGCGCACCAACACCCAGCCCGTGCGATAAAGCCAGTCGTGCGAACGCACCATCGAATTACTCCTCAATCACAAACTCCGAGCGCACCTCCGTCGGCATCCGCAAAGTGGCAGAGGCAGAACAATACTTCTCATCCGAAAGGCGTACCGCCTTCTCCACCGCCTGAGGGTCTAAATTCTTGCCCTTCAAATGGTGCACAATCACAACCTGCGTAAACCGACGCGGATGTTCGGGGTGCCGCTCTGCCCGAATAGAGACGCGATATTCGGTCAACTCCTGACGCATTTTGTTCAAGATTGCCACCACATCAAGTGCCGTGCATCCCGCAACCGCCAACAGCATGTACTCCATCGGGGTAGGCGCCACACCGTTGCCTCCATGGTCGGGATGGGCATCAATCAGCACAGGATGCCCCGTGCCCGACTGCCCCAGAAACAACATATTGCCCTTCCAGATTAGCTCGCCTTCCATCGCAAGATAAGGATACCCTTCAGCAGAAGCCCCACAAGGGATACCCCACGCCAATAGGAAGAAGCCAATAACATCCGCTCGGAAAGCTGAATATGCCCGAAACCCAGTCCAACAAGTGTTGGATTAAATCCCATACTTACTGGACTCACTGCCATACCTATTGGACTCACTGCCATACCTATTGGACTCGCTGACATACCTATTGGACTCACTGCCATACCTATTGGACTCAGTGCCATACCTATTGGACTCAGTGGCATACTTATTGGACTCAGTGCCATACCTATTGGACTCAGTGGCATACTTATTGGACTGAGTGCCATACCTATCCGCCTCTTCGCCCAAGACTGAGCGGAGGCGGTTTGGGAAAACATATCTTTGAGCAGACATCAGGGGTTTAGGCAGGTTCTCGTTAGAACGAAAGGGAGGAGCGTAGGAAAATAGTTGGGGTTGGGCGAACTTCTGACACCAAGATGGATGTGCTGATTGTGGGTGCTGGGATTGCGGGGCTAACGGCGGCCAACGCACTGGAGCAGGCGGGCTACGAGGTGCTGGTGCTGGAGGCGCGCGACCGAGTTGGAGGACGCCTCTACAGTCACGAGCTGATGCCGGGCGTTGTGATTGACCTTGGCGGGCAGTGGCTGGGTCCCACGCAGAACCGCGCCTACGAGTTGGCGCAGTCGTTGGGCGCTCGGCTCTTTCCCACCTACACCGAAGGCGCCAGCCTCGCCGTGATTAATGGCAAACGCCAAGTGTACAAGGGGGTTGTGCCCTCTCTTGGGTTGCGGACGCTGTTGGATTTTGGGCGGGGGGTGAAGTTGTTGGATACGATGGCGGCTCAGGTGCCGCTGGAGGCGCCGTGGCAAGCGCCCCATGCGCACGCGTGGGATAGCATAACCTTCGCCAGCTGGATAGAGCGCACCTTGCGCACCCCTTTAGCGCGTTGGGGGATGCATCTGTTCTCTAAAGCGGTATATGCGGCAGAGCCTGCCGACTTCTCCCTCCTGCACGCGCTGTTTTATCTTCATTCGGGGGGCGGTTTTGAGCGGTTGGTTGCCACGCGTGGAGGAGCGCAACAGGACCGTTTCGTTCAGGGGGCGCAATCTTTGGCGATTGGGTTGGCTCAGCGGTTGGGCGAGCGGGTGCGTTTGAACAGCCCCGTGCGCGCCATAGAGCAGGACAGCGACCGTGTGCGGGTTTACACTCAAGTCGTGCCCGATGCGCCAACGCAGGTCTACGAGGCGAAGGCGGTGATAGTGGCAGTTCCGCCAGCGCTTGCGGGGCGCATCGATTACCATCCCCCTCTGCCATCGGCGCGCGACCAGCTCACCCAACGCGTGCCCCAAGGCTCGGTCATCAAATGCTTTGCGGTGTACGACCGCCCCTTCTGGCGAGAGCAGGGGCTAAACGGTTTCGTGAACAGCACCGAGGAGCCAGTGCCGTTGGTGTTCGACAACTCGCCTCCTGATGGCTCAGTGGGCATCCTGTTGGGATTCATAGAGGGCAATCAGGCGCGACGGATGAGCCAAGTAAGTGCCGAACAGCGTCGGGAGGTGGTGCTGGCGAACTTCGCTCTCTACTTCGGCGAGCGCGCTTGCCAACCCGAACTGTACTTAGACCACGACTGGAGCGCCGAAACTTGGTCAAGGGGATGCTACGGTGCCCACTTCCCGCCCGGCACTTGGACTCAGTACGGACATGCCCTGCGCACGCCCATCGGCAGAATCTTCTGGGCAGGCACGGAGACCGCCACACGCTGGATGGGGTATATCGAGGGGGCTATCGAATCGGGCGTTCGTGTCGCCGAGGAGGTGCAATCGGTGCTATGAGAACCCTTTACTTAGACTGTATCGGCGGTATCGCAGGGGATATGATGCTGGCGTGCCTGATTGAGACGGGCGTGCCCGAGTCGGAAATGCTGGAGGTCTTTCGCTCGCTTGACCTCTCGGGCTGGGATTGGCACTCGGAACGGGTGGAAGTGGGGGCTATTTATGCTCGGCGCGTCACGATTACGGTACGCGAGGAACAACCCCACCGCCACTTGGAGGATGTGGTGG
>VAPR01001012.1_pt1 | contig 15505 bp, 12 predicted proteins | sample 3380701 | NCBI WGS metagenome assembly VAPR01 (sample SAMN11536904, study PRJNA540576) | hot springs metagenome | isolation source: hot spring wet sediment | place: Spain: Lobios | collected 2014-01 | reverse complement strand
CCGCCGCCAGATACCCGCCGTCCTTGGTGCTGTCGGAGTAACCGACCATCACCATCTGATGGTCCCCCTGGCGGCTCAGGTGCTCTCGATACAGGGGAAGCGAAAGCATCTGCTCCAGGATCCGCGGCGCTTCCCGTAGCGTTGAAATGCTCTCGAACAAGGGGGCAACCTGGAAGAAGGGAGGAGGTGCGGAAAGGCCATTGGCGCCGGCCATCAACCAGAGAACGGCGAGCACATCCGCCGGGCTGCGGGCCATGCTGATGACGTAAGGCCCCAGCGCCTCGGGGCCGTAGGCCTGGGCGGCATGGTGGATCAGGCGGAACACCGCAAGGATCTCCGCCGTCTCCGGCGATGGCACCGTCTGCCCCACCAGCTCGGCCGCGCGAGGGAGGGTTTCGAGGAGGAGCGCCACCCGCTCCTCCTCGGGGAGCTGCAGGTAGTTCGCCACCCCTGCCGCTCGAACCACCTCCGCGATCGCCTCCGCATGGCGTCGAGCCTCCTGACGCACATCCAGCCGGGCGATATGGAACCCGAACACCCGGGCCTGGATCCACCAGTCCCACAGGAGCCCTTCGGCGATCCGTTCCCCACGGCCTTCCCGGAGGCTCTCCCGCATGCGCTCCAGATCCTCCACCAGCTCCCGGGCCGATCGATAGGCGCCCTCAGGAGGGGGATCGCCTGTCATCGGATCCCAGCGCATGGTCTGCTCCAGGCGCCAGGCGATCACACCGACCCATCGGCGATATACCTCATAAGGGGAGAGACGGGAAAGACGCTCCTGCAGGGCCGGCCACCGCGCCTCCGCCTCCGCCAGGGCCTGGGCCAGAGCGGAGGAGACCGGGGCCTGGCGCGTGGAAACCCCCAGGGCGATGAAGAGGTCGCGGGCTTGCTGAAGATGAAGGGAGAGGGCGACCTGGCGATGGCGTTGCAGGGTTTGCGCCGTCACCTCCGCGGTCACCCGGGGGTTCCCATCCCGATCCCCGCCGATCCATGAGCCGAAGCGCAGGAAGATCGGCACCCGATCCCCGAGCTCCGGATAGGTGGCTCGGAGGGCTTCCTGCACATCCCGATACAGCCGCGGGGTCAGAGACCACAGGGTTCGGACGAAGAAAGACAGGCCGTTCTCCACCTCGTCCATCACCGATGGACGGCGCAACCGGGTGAGGTCCGTCTGCCAGAAGGCGGTGAGCTCCGCCCGCAGGCGCCGGAGCAGCTCCTCCCGTTCCCGGGGCAATCGATCCGGTGCGTCCAGCTCCGCCAGGATCCCACGGATCCGCCCCAGGATGCCCCGCACGGTCCGCCGTTTGGCCTCCGTGGGGTGAGCGGTGAACACCGGCTCGATGGAAAGCGTCTCGAGAAGCGTCCGCACCGATGAAGGGGGGATCCCGGCGGACCGGAGCCGATGGAACGCCTCGGCGATGGATTCGGGGCGGGGCTGGGGATGCACCGCCTGCTCCCGTGCTCGCAACACCCGCACCCGATGACGGTCCTCCGCCAGGTTCGCCAGGTCGAAGAAGATGGTGAACGCCCGGGCGATCATATTCAGCTCCGGCAACGTCAACCCCTCCAGGAGCGCCCGCAGCGCCCCCTCCGCCTCCGGGTCGCCTGCCCGGCGGGCACGGGCCAGCCGCCGGACCTGTTCCTCCAGCTCGAAGCCCTCGAGCCCCGCCTGCTCCTGGATCACCTCCCCGAGCAGATCCCCCAGAAGATGGATGTCCCGTCGAAGCGGCTGGTCGCTCACCATCTCTCTGACTCTGAGCAGAATCAAGTCGCGCGTATTATACCCTAGATCGGTTCTTGCGGGAAGCGGGGCGTCTAGGGAAGACTCGCTTTGATTTCTAAGCCTCCGCCGCCTCGCTCCCTTCCTCGTTGCCTACCCCGCCATCACGCCCTTAACCTCCAATCCTCATCTGGGCCTTCACCTGTTACATCGGCTTGTTCCCAAGGTGCTGGACGGATACAAACCCCTTGACAAAAGGAGGGAAGGTGTGCTATAGAAGGGGCGACACAATATAACGAGAGGAGTCATAATATGACGAAGAATCGGGTTGGGTCAGATCATTTCCCCTATCGGATTCAGGTTTTGGATCGGGCGGTGACCATTTTGGAGTTGCTGTGGCGGGCAGGGGCGGGATTGAGCCTTCAGGAGCTGAGCGTGCAGAGTGGAGTGAATCCCAATACGGTGCGGCGGATTGTGAAGGCGCTGGCTTATCATCGGTTGGTAGAAGAGGAGGAGGGGACGGGGCGGTATCGGTTGGGGATGAAGCTCTTTGAGTTGGGCAGCAGTGTCGTTGCCCGTTTGGATGTGCGGGCTCGGGCTCGTCCCTATCTGGAGCGTTTGGTCCTGGAGACGGGGGAGACGGCCCATTTGTGCATTTTGGATCGGGGGGAGGTGCTTTACTTGGACAAGCACGAGCCTATGCGTACGATGCGGATTCCCTCGGAAGTGGGTCGGCGAAATCCGGCCTATTGTACGGCAGTGGGAAAGGCGTTGCTGGCCTATGTGCCGGAGGAGGAGCTGGAGGAACTGGTGCGACAGCGGGGGTTGCGGGCCTATACAAGGCGGACGATCACGACGTTGGCGGAGTTGAAGCAGGAGCTGGCGCGAGTGCGGGAGCAGGGGTATGCGGTGGATAACGAGGAGTTCGAGGAGGGGTTGAAATGCATTGGGGCGCCGGTGCGGGATTATTCGGGGCGGGTTGTGGCTTCGATCAGCATTGCCGGTCCGGCCTTTCGGTTGACGGAGGAGCGGATTCCCGTTCTGGCCCAGTCGGTCATGGAGGTGGCGCGGGAGTTGTCCGAGGAGTTGGGATATCGGGCCGGAAGGGAGGAGGTGGTGTCTGTTTCAATGAGCCGCAGTTTGTCATAATGTAACGGGAGGAGGACAATGGTGCTTTCCCAGAGGGCGAAACACGCTTTGGCCGAGGCGTTGTATTGGGCGGAGGTGCGGCGGGAGCCCATTGAGCCGCTGACGGATCGGTATCCGGAGCTGACGGTGCGGGAGGCCTATGAGATTCAGCTCCTGGTGCTGGAGCGAAAGCTGCGGGAGGGCGGGCGCGTGGTGGGGAAGAAGATTGGGTTGACCAGTCCGGCGATGCAGCGCATGCTCGGGGTGGATCAACCGGATTACGGGCATCTGCTGGACCGGATGCAGGTGGCCGATGGAGGGACGATCGAGCGCTGGCGCTTGATTCAACCGCGGATCGAGGGGGAGATCGCGTTTCTTTTGAAAAAGGACCTGACCGGGCCTGGAGTCGGGATCGAGGACGTGTTGGTGGCAACCGAGAGAGTTGTTCCGGCGCTGGAGGTGATCGATAGCCGAATCCGGGATTGGCGGATCCGCCTGGCCGATACGATCGCCGATAATGCCTCTTCGGGCGCGTTCGTGTTGGGAGAGACGTGGCATCGGGCGGAGGATTTCGATCTGGCGGAGGTGGAGATGGTCCTTCGACGTCGCGGAGAGGAGGTGTTGCAGGGGAAGGGAGAGGCCGTGCTCGGGCATCCGGCGCGCGCCGTGGCCTGGCTGGCCAATGCGCTGGCGGAGTTCGGGATCGGGTTGAAAGCTGGGGAGATCGTGCTCTCGGGATCGCTGGGGGCAGCGCAAGCGGTGGAGTCCGGAGACGAGGTGGAGGCGGATTTCGGAGCGTTCGGGCGCGTCTCGGTGCGATTCGTGTGAAACCCAATCCATAGGGAGGGGGAGGGCGATGTCGTGGTGGGAGAGGGTCCCATGGTGGGGGGAGAGGCGGTGGTACGCCGTTCAAACGAAGCCCTGTCAAGAGGTCGTGGCGGCCGAGCAGTTGCAAGAGCGCGGGATCGAGGTCTTCCTTCCCAAGCGGCGACGGCGGCGGGTGATGTGGGGGGTGGAGCGGGAGGAAGTGAGGCCGCTCTTTCCGGGATACCTCTTCGGGCGATTCTGCTTAGCCGAGAAATATCGGGCCGTGCGATGGGCCACTGGGGTGAGGGATCTCGTGCGCAGCGGGGAGGTGCCGGTTCCGGTGGATGAGCGCATCATTCGCATGATTCGGGAGCGAATGGACGGGGAGGGGATTGTGCGAATCGGGCCGAAGATCGGAGACGAGGTGGAGATCATGGAAGGGCCGCTTCGGGGATTGCGGGGGGTCTTGGAGGCGGAAGTTGGGGATCGCGAGCGCGTGATCGTCCTCTTGCAGGCCATCGCCTATCAGGCGCGCGTGATGATCGAACGGAGTGCGTTGCGCCCGAAGGAGGGGGGCCTATGGTAGGCGTCGTGAGCGTCCAGCCGCTGCCGGAGGTGAAGACCGAGTGGTGGGGGCCGGTCGAGCAGTATCCGGCTGGCGTGGTGCTCTTTCGACAGGGCGATCGGGCGGAGGCGGTCTATGCGATCGAGCAGGGGTTGGTGAAGCTGGTGCGGATCGAGGAGGACGGACAGACGATGATCGTCGGAATGCGCTCGCAGGGATGGATCTTGGGGGCAGCTTCGGCACTGATGGAGAGGGCTCATGCGGTGACGGCGGAGACGGTGACTTGGTGTCGGCTCCGACGGATGAGGGGGAACGTGTTTCGGGAACGGGTGCAACGGGATGAGGCGTTCTCCTGGTACGTGCACCAGATGCACGCGCGGGAGATCCATCGGCAGCTGGAGCAGGTAGTGGGGTTGGGCTGTCAGCGGGCACGACGGCGGCTGGAGCAATTGTTGGGGGAGTTAGCGGGTGAGCGGGAGGGGCGGTGGCGCTGTCCGCTGCGGCAATGGGAGGTGGCACAGCTGGTGGCGGTGACGCCGTCGTATTTGAGTCAGCTGTTGGGGGAGCTGGAGCGAGAGGGGGTGGTGCGGCGAGAGGGGGGATGGATCGTGGTGGAGAGCGTGGAACGGCTGAGGCGGTTGTAACTAGTGCAAGAAGGCGCTTTCACTAGTTGAATGACGGCCGAGCGGGAGCTGGGGTAGCATGATGCCCGCGGGTAAAGTAAGGGAAAGGAGGCCAAATGGCCGAGGGGGCGGCAGCTTAGGTGATCAACGATGGCGCGAAACCATGAGCCGGGAAGTAATCGTGTGCTTCGAACCTTCCGACGCGAGCATCGGTTACTAGTGCGCGCCTTGAGGGAGTGGGATCGGAAGCTGAGCGCCGTATCCGTGGCTGAAGTGGGGGAAGAAGCCGTCGTAGGGATTCTGGAAGGCTTAAAGCAGTTGATCGAGATGTCCCTTCGTCCTCATTGTGCGCGGGAGAGGAAGGCGCTTGTTCCGGTGTTGCGGCATCATGGGCTGGAGGGAATGGCCCGTGAGTTGGCGCGGGAAGATAGGGCATTGGCGCGAGAGTGCCGGCAACTGCGGCGCGCTTTGGCGCGCATTCGGCGGTGGAGCCCTCAGGCCGCCTGTGCGGTGGGGATTCGCGTGGGAGAGCGAGTAATCGCTCGGCTCATCGAGCATATTCATCGGGAGGAAGCGGACATTTTCCCTCGTCTGGAGGGGCGATGAGATCAGGAGGAGATATGGAACGGGTGAAGGTGGCGATCATCGGGTCTGGGAACATTGGGACGGATCTGATGTACAAGGTGAGGCCAACTGTTGTGGTGGACCTTCCGTTCAGTTCCCGCGCATGGTGTGAGGAGATCTTTGGTCCGATCGTCGTCGTCGCCCCCTTCCGAAACGAGGAGGAGGCTGTGCGGTTGGCTAATGATACCCCCTATGGGTTGAACGCTATGCTCTTTACTGAGAACGTGCGACGAGCGCATCGGGTGGCTGCTGCGCTGAAGGCCGGTACGGTGTGGGTGAACTGCTTCTTCATTCGCGACCTCCGGGCTCCTTTCGGAGGCGTGGGAGATTCCGGCGTCGGGCGCGAGGGCGGATTGTTCAGTCGCGAGTTCTTCACCGAGCCCAAGGCTGTCGTGATGGAGATTTGAAGATGCTCTGACCCGCATGCCCCTGAATCGGGGCTCCTCTTTTTCCCCCTTTTGATGCTCCGCAAAAAAGAGAGGCGATCGCCCGGATCGCCTCTCCCCCTATCAAACTCTCGCCTTCGACGTCTTCGGACTCGCGCGATAGGGGCATCGCGCCCAGCCCTGGTGCGAAAGAAACGCTTCGTCCGACGCACTCTTGGAGCCATCTTCTGCCTACGGTGCCGTGGGCCTGTGAGCGCAGAGCGCTGGCAACACCGAACTAGAAGCTGTCTCATAGAATAGTGTCGTAGCAAGATGCAAGTGAAATCGCCTCGCCCCTAGTGCTCTTCACCCCTCTCCTAATATCCCTTCCATCGCTTTGCGAGATGAGGGCGGCTGCCAAGTCGCCCCGTCCTCTCCCATCCGACAACGGCACGTGAGCTCCCCCGGCACCAGGGGCTGCTGGGTGCTGTCGTGATGCTCACCGGACTTTTGTCCCCTCCCTCACAATGCGCCAAAATTGGCGAATTTCGTAAAAATCGTTACGATATTGTTGAAATTCGATAGAGATGTCACATTACGTGAGATCGGAAATGATGGGGGTTGTGTTCGCATCTTGCAACTTTATTGTGAAGTCTTCTACTTAAGGATACGAAGATGTCACATATTGAGCCGCCTCCCTTTTGAGTCTTATCAAGATATAAGTCTCAACTGAAAAAAGAGATGTGCACTTTGCGCCGGCACCCCTTCGACCTCGGCATGCCATTTGCCTCTCCCCTTCCAGGGCACTGATCTCGTAGCGGCGAGGTGAGGCTGATGCTGAGGGTGTGGGAGAAGACGGTGGCCCATGCGGGGGAGCGGCTCGGAATCGGAGGATCGAACTCCGATCGAGAGGAGTTGCTTCGCGGCATCCGGGCTTTCATCGCCATTGAGAGGGAGCGGCTGAAGCGGCAGCACCGTCGTTGTGCTCGTGGAAGTGAAGTCGTCCATCAGTGGAGCGCCGTCGTGGATCTGGTCGTCCGTCAGGTAGCGGAGTGGGTGAGCGCATGCGTGAATGCTCGATCGGGCACCCCACGCGACCTCGAGATCGCGTGGGGACCCCGTGCGGAGATCGCTCGAGCCTGTGCCCTCGTGGCCGTGGGAGGATATGGGCGGTGCGAATTGGCTCCTTTCTCCGATGTGGATCTGGCATTCGTCCACGTGGATCGGGTCCCGGAGGAGCTTCGCGCGTTCGTCGAGCAGGTCGTACGGCTCCTCTGGGACGGTGGTCTTGTGATCGGGCATAGTGTTCGTTCCATCGGCGAATCCGTTCACATGGCGCGCGAGGACCCGCGCGTCGCTACGGCGCTTCAGGAAACCCGATTCCTGTGGGGCAACCTGGCGATTGTCCGCCAGCTCCGCGAGTCTCTCCAGGCCGCCTTTTATGAGGATCGGCGGCAGAGGTGGCTGTTTCTCGAGGCCTTGCGCCGTGAGTGGGAACGGCGATACGCCCGGATTGGGGAGGTCATTGGTGTGCAAGCGCCTCATGTGAAGGAAGGCGCCGGAGGACTTCGCGATCTGCACACGATTCGATGGGTGGGGCGCGCCCGATATGGGAGTGCGAGCCTGGAGGCCCTCTGTGCGGAAGGCTATGTAAGCAGCGCCGAGTACGCCGCGCTCCGTTCCGCTCACGATTTCCTGCTTCGCGTGCGGAACGGGTTGCACTTCTTGACGGGACGGAAGACGGATCAGCTGACCGTGGACCTCCAACTGATGCTGGCCGCCCATCTCGGGTATATGCCCCGGCGCGGATTACGCGCTTCTGAGGTCTTCATGCGGGAGTATTATCATCAGGCGCACAGCTTGCACGAGATCGCTCGCAGCTTTTTGGCGCGCGCCTGGAGATCCACCGAGCGCAGGCGCCTGTGGGCATTTCGAGAGAGTCGGCGCCTTGGGGCTTTTGAGATCGTGGATGGGAAGCTCTTTCTCAGAGAGGAGAAGGGGCAGCTCGACGTATCGCCCGTACGGGATCTGCTTCTGCTGGTGGAAGCCTTTCGGGTGGCTCAAACCGAGCGCGTCATGCTGAGTGAGGAACTGCGGCGGACAATTCGGGAACATGCTCCGGCGATCGGTCAGATCCTGCGCCAGCGGGCGGAAGCGCGTCGCCTCTTCCTGCAGATCCTCGGTCATCGCGGTGAGGTCGCCCGCATTCTTCGCCTGATGCATGAGACTGGGGTCTTGGGGCGCTTCCTTCCGGAGTTCGGGCGTCTCACCTTTCTGGTGCAACACGATCCGGATCACGCCTATACGGTGGATGAGCATACGTTCCAAGCCCTCGAGGCGTTGGATCGAATCTGGCAGAACCCCGCTGATGCTCAGGCAGCGCGCCTCCGCCAGGTCTTCAGCGAGGTCACCGATGCCGTCCCCCTTTACCTTGGTCTGCTGTTTCACGATCTCGGGAAGGGGCGGGGTCACAACCACGTGCCGCGCAGCGTGCGCTTGGCCCGCCGAGCTATAAGACGCCTGGGGTTGGGGCCGCTGCAGCAGCAGACGGTCCTTTTCCTCGTCGCGCGCCACTTGCTCATGTCGCACCTGGCCTGGCGGCGCGATGTGACCGAGGAGGGGATTATCGCGGAACTTGTGGCCGCTCTCGGTGAGGGCGATCAGCTCGAACGCCTCAATATGTTGCTGTTGCTCACCTATGCGGATACAGCGGGCGTGGGACCGAGTGTGTGGACCCAATGGAAGGGCCTTCTGCTGTGGGAACTTTATGAGCGGGCGCGCCGGTGGCTCACGCGCCGATGGGAAGGAGAGCCGCTGCCGATTGAGGAGATCATGCGCGCGCTGGATGGAGAATTCTCTCGGTCGGAGATCGAGCGCCATTTGGCCGAGCTGCCTCACCGCTATGGGCGCGCGACGCCGCCGGAGCAGATCGCCGAGCACCTGCGTCTGATCCGTCGCGTACCCGAGGAGTTCGTCGTCATCCGCTGGCGAACCGTTCGGGAGGGGGGCTACACGGAGCTGACCCTCAGCACCTTCGATCAGCCGGGATTGTTCGCGCGCATTGCGGGAACACTCTGGGCGCACGGCCTCAATATCCTCAGCGCCGAGGCCTATACGCGCACGGATGGGATCATCATCGATACGTTTCGGGTCTGCGAGATCGGGTCGGCGTGTCCCGTCTCCTCCGAGCGGTGGGCGGCGATCGAGGCGGACATGAGAGCCGCCGTGGAGGGCCGTTACGATGTCGCTCGCGCCGTCGCCAAGTGGCGAGAGCGAGGCTCTCGACATTGGGCGCGCGATCGCCGTGCTCCGTTCATCCGGTGCGACAATACCGCCTCCCCCACGAGCACGATCCTCGAGGTCGTGGCCGAAGATGAGCCCGGGCTCGCATACACGATCGCGAGCACACTTCAAGCCTTCGGCCTCACGATCGTCCTGGCGAAGGTGACGACGGAGAAAAGTCTGGCGCTCGATGTCTTTTATATCACCGATGCCGAAGGGCGAAAGCTCGCACCGGCGTTCATCGCTGAGGTCGAGCGCGCGCTCGCCCAAGCGCTGACGTCGGGTGAATCAGAGCATTCCGTGCGATCTACGGATCGCATGGGGACTCTGTGTGGAGGGTCATGATGAAGAAGATCGAGAGCATTATCCGACCTCATCTGCTGGATGCCGTCAAGAGTGCCCTTCAAGAGATCGGCGTCATGGGAATGACGGTGACCGAAGTTCGAGGCTTTGGTCGGCAGAAGGGGCACACGGAGATGTATCGGGGGAGCGAGTATACGACCGACTTCCTGCCCAAGGTGAAGATCGAGATCGTGCTCCCCGATGAGCTTGTAGAAGCTGCTGTGGAGGGTATTCTCCGGACGGCGCGAACCGGAAGGTTCGGCGATGGGAAGATCTTCATCTTTCCCGTGGAGGAAGCGATTCGCATCCGAACGGGCGAGCGCGGGGAGTCGGCCGTGTGAACGGGCGCTGAGAATCTTCCATAAGGAGGGATGGCGATGGGTGGACCGCATCGGCGATGGAGGCGTGAGTTTCTGGGGCTGGTTGGTCTCTCGCTGCTGGCAGGGCCACCGGTCTGGGCGCAAGTCACCTCAACACCGGCGACGAATGCCGGCGATACGGCGTGGGTGCTCACGGCGAGTGCGCTGGTGATGCTGATGACAGCGCCGGGATTGGCGCTCTTTTACGGCGGATTGGTCAGTCAGCGCAATGTGCTCTCGACGCTCATGCACAGTTTCTTCCTCCTTTGTCTGATCAGCGTGCAATGGGTGGTGCTGGGGTACAGCCTCTCATTCGGGCCTGATCTGGGGGGGATCATCGGTCGCTTGACGTATTGGGGGCTCAAGGGGGTCGGCGGGGAACCCAATGCGGGGACGAACGTTCCGCACTTGGCCTTCGTCATGTTCCAGGGGATGTTCGCCGTCATCACTGTGGCGCTCATTACTGGGACGTTCGTCGAACGCATTCGTTTCACCGCTTTTGTGCTGTTCGCGGTGTTATGGGCGACTCTGGTCTATGATCCGCTGGCGCACTGGGTATGGGGCGGGGGATGGCTGATGAAGCTGGGCGCTTTGGACTTCGCCGGTGGGACGGTCGTTCATATCAGCTCCGGAGTCTCGGCTTTGGTCGCGACTCTGATCATCGGTCGGCGTCGAGGGTATCCGGAGAAGGTTCTTCCTCCTCACAACTTGCCGCTGACGATCTTGGGGGCGGCGCTGCTGTGGTTTGGATGGTTCGGGTTCAACGCCGGGAGCGCTCTGGCTGCTAATGGCTTGGCCGCAACAGCCTTCACCGTGACGCATGTCGCGGCCGCCATGGCCGGTCTCACTTGGGCCTTCATCGAGTGGGGACACCGCGGCAAGCCGACGGTCCTGGGGACAGCGACCGGATCCGTCGCCGGATTGGTCGCTATCACTCCTGCTTCTGGATATGTCTCGGCCCTCTCGGCCCTCGCGATCGGGATCGGAGCGGGAGTGATCGGATACTGGGGGGTCAACATCCTCAAGCCGCGCTTGGGCTACGATGATTCACTGGATGTCTTCGGCGTTCACGGCTTATGCGGGACATGGGGGGCTCTGGCGACGGGACTCTTCGCCAGTCGCGCCGTGAATCCTATAGGAGCCAATGGGGCGCTCTTCGGAAACCCTGAGCAACTGCTCGTTCAGCTCATCGGCGTGGTCGCGACCTGGGCCCTGGCCGCTGCGATGACCTTCCTCATCCTCAAGGTGGTCGCCCTTGCGACTCCGCTCCGCGTCACTGAAGAGGAGGAGATCGCGGGATTGGATCTGGTGCTGCATGGTGAGGTCGCGTACAACTTCCTCTCGCCGGGGATGGGTGGCACTGCGCACGTTCCGGCTCGTTCGGACAGTGCTGTGACCCCCGTCCACGCCGAGGAGCCTTCGCGGGGAGGTTGAGTTCGGACCAAGACTTTCCCTTTCGGGAGGGCGAAGGTGAGGGGATGGTCCGTCCTCACCTTCCTTCGAGGGCATGTGGTCTTCGAATCCGGGCGCGCCGTCGGCCGACTGGGTCTGGGCCGCTTCGTTCGCCGTCCGGTCGCCCTGTATGCGGAATAAAGGGCCGGTTGCTGAGACCTTCGCCTCTCCGCAGCTCAGACTGCTGAGGAATCGCTCCCACGGGAAGGTGAGGGAACGTCTCTTTCTGGCGATCTCCTCGCTTTCTTGTGGGTTGGTTCAATAACGCACTGGCCCCAAGGAGCCATGCTCGATTGCCCCTAAAGTGCCTCAATAGCGGTTGACGATGTGCGATCTCGCCGAGCGGTTAGAGCTCTTCATCTCCACCGTCTCGCGGGCGCTCAATAACCGTTCGGTAATCAGTCCGGAAACCCGCGAGCGCGTTCGCAAGGCTATGGTATTTGCAATAACATCGCGCGAGGATTAGCGCTCAAAAAATCCCGCCTGATCGGCGTGATGGTCTCCGATCATTCTTCGCTGGAGATCGCCCACGGTGTGCACGACGTGGCGCGCCGAGGGCACCCCACGCGATCTCGAGATCGCGTGGGGACCCCGTAAGTCCCATGTCGTAACTCTTTCGAATTCGAAAGGACAGGGCGACTTGCGCTTCAACGCTCGGGGGCAAAGGATAAGGGCGGAGGGCACCGAGAGAGGCGAGCATCCGGCGCGATCGCCTGACCTCCGCTGTCCGAATTCCCGACCGCACTGGAAGTCAACGGCTACTTCCCTCGCATTCGCCGACCAAGAGCTGCACGCCTTTGCTTCTGAAAAGCTATCCGATCGCCCCCCTTTGGGGTGAGATACCCTTCTGGAGGGAACCTCCTCCGCTTCCTGCTCAGATAGCTTTTTCGGTCTGGTCCCAGATCAGGGCCTTGACACGAAGGCGGACCGTGATATAATGGTTTCGAAAAACAAAAAGAGGTTTCATTGTACGAAATATGAAAACGCCGCGCACGATCGAGAATCGGTACGTGGTCGAGGCCGTCGTGAGGGCCCTCGACCTGCTGGAAGTGTTTCGGGGAGGTGAGGAGCTCACCCTGACTGAGATCAGCCAGCGCGTGGGGCTCCATAAGAGTCGGGTCTTTCGCCTGCTACAGTCGTTGGCCGCTCGCGGCTATGTGGAACGCAGCGCCGATGGCATCCGATATGCGCTCGGGGTCAAGCTCATCGAGCGAGCTGCCTGCGTGCGACGAGATCTGCGCCAGCTGGCGCTTCCCTTCATGCAACACCTCCATACGCAGTTCAACGAGACGGTGAATCTCGCCATCCTCGATCGCCAGGAGGTGCTCTACATCGAGATGCTCGAAAGCTCGCACCCGTTTCGCATGGCGGCGGCTGTCGGCAGCCGATCCCCCTGGCATTCGACGGCCTTGGGGAAAGCCATTGTGGCGCACTTGTCCGAGGATGAGCTGCACCCGCTCCTTCAGGCTGAGCGTCTTGTGAAGCTCACCGAGCGGACGATCACCGATCCCGGACAGATGAGGCGAGAGTTGGAGAAGGTGCGGCGTCGAGGTTATGCCCTGGATGAAGGGGAGACAGAGCCCGGAGCGGCCTGTATCGGCGCGCCGATCTTCAATCACGAGGGCCGACCCGTAGCGGCCGTGAGCCTCTCCGGTCCGGCCGAGCGCATCTTGACCAATCGCCGGGAGATCGTCCCGGCCCTCTTAGCTGCTTGTCGGGAGATCTCCCGACGATTGGGATTTCATCAGCGTTCCGTGGCCAATGTGTGAGCCTTCGTTCATCATGTCGGGGACTGCCGCGGCATGGCATTCTGCGCGGAAGGGTCTTCGCGCGGGCAGATCGAAACAGCGGCATCACGTGCCCCATGGCGAACGGGGCAATCGGTGCCTTTTCCCCCCAATCTCCGTGAGCGGGGGCGCTGATCTTCATCGGGGGTGGGGATTATGAGGATCCGATACACTCTGAGCTTCTTGGGGATGGCGCTCGGCTTCTCCCTGAGCTTCGCTCAATCGAGCACGCAGGGAACGATCATTGGTACCGTCACCGATCCTACCGGGGGCGTCATCCCCGGTGTCACCATCACGGTTCTCCACCTGGAGACCGGCCTTATCCGAACGGCCACGACCAACGATCGAGGCGATTATCGAGTGGATTTCCTCCCGCCGGGAAGATATGAGGTTCGGGCTGAGCGCGAGGGCTTCAAGAAGACGCAAATCACTGGGCTCATGGTCTTGGTCGGCCAAGTCCTACGCGTGGATGTCAAGATGGACGTCGGGACGATCACCGAAGAGATCACGGTGACCTCCGGGGCTGCCACGCTCGATACGGAGACGCCCGCTTTGGGTGAGGTCGTAGATGAGATCAAAGTCGGAGACCTTCCGCTCAACGGGCGCGAGTTCATTCAGCTCGCGGCGCTTGTGCCGGGGGCCGAATCCGGAAATCCAAAAACGGGCGCCGTCTCCAGCAAGGGGTTCTCCATCAGCTTCAACGGAGCGCGAGCCGGTTACACAGCATATACCGTGGATGGCGCCGATAGCACTGCCCCGCTGCAGAACACGCTCATCTCCTCACCGGCGCTGGACGCCATCAAGGAATTCCGCGTGCAGACCAACATGTACTCCGTCCAATACGGACGTTCGGGGGGAGGCGTCATCAATGTGGTGACGAAGTCTGGCACGAACGAATTTCACGGAAGTGTCTACGAGTACCATCGAAATAAAGCCTTGGATGCCCTCCCCGTGCTCTTCACGGGCTCCCGTCGCGATGCTCCGAGTTACCTCTTCAACCAATTCGGCGCGACCTTCGGCGGACCCATTCGGAGAAACCGGACGTTCTTCTTCTCCAGCTACGAGGGCTTCCGCCAGAAGAAGGCGGGCCAACTCATGGTCACATTCGCGCCCACGGAGAAAGAGCGGCAGGGGGATTTCACCGAGACGATCAATCCCTACAGCGGACAACCCGTCACTCTTCGGAATCCGTATACGGGACAGGTGATCCCCAGCAAGATCTTGCCTCCTGAGTTGATCACACCTGTCGGAAAACGGCTCATGGAGCTGTGGCCCAAACCCAATTACTCCGGCGATCCGTTCCTGAACCTGCGCCTCTTTCGGAGCGGCACGTACACCCAGGATAAGTGGCTCGTGCGCGTGGACCACACATTCTCCTCGCGGGATACCCTCAGCGCAACGTTCAATTTCGGCGATTACGATAATGTGGTTCCCTCCTACACCGTCTACGGCGATCGGAACGCCCTGGAGCACGATCGAACGCTCAGCGTGACGTATACCCACACGTTCGGCCCGCAGCTTGTGAACGACTTGAAGATCAGCCACACCTGGTTCCTCCAGGGCAGCCAATTCGTTCTTCGGGATAAAATTTACGGGCGGGAATGGGGACTCTCGCCTGAGATCAATAAAAATCGCGGATCCCCTCGCATCCGGCTCTACACCATTGGGAACCAGCAGTTCATCATCGGGAACGAGGGCGATTATCTCCACCGCAATCGCACGCTGTATGTGAAGGACAATCTCGTGTGGGTGAAGCGCGCGCACACGTTCCTGCTGGGCGGAGACTTCCGGCGTCAGGCCTACGATTGGCAGTTCAATTCCGGCCAGGCACAGTACGCCATTGGCTTCAATGACGGGGCCCGAGGGCAGGAGAACACCTACTGGATAGCAGGCTCCACGTTCGCCGATCTGCTGATGGCTTTGCCGGCAATCACTTGGGTCGGGTTGGGCGAAGGCGATTTCATGCCACTTCGTCGCAATGCCTTTTCAGCATACATCCAGGATGAATGGAAGGTGACGCCACGGCTGACGCTGACGCTCGGGTTGCGATACGATTACGAAGCGCCGTTCTCGGCCGCCAACCATCAATTCATGACGCTCAACTTCGAGACCGGCTTGCCGCGCTACGCCAAGGGGGCGCCGCCGGAGAAGCTCGCCAAGCTACGCTTCCCCTATGAGACCGGAGGGCCCAATCGCCCCTATGAGCCGAGCAAAAGAAACTTCGCTCCTCGCGTGGGATTCGCGCTCCGCCCCTTCGCCAGTGCGCGCACGGTGATTCGCGCCGGATACGGACTCTTCTACACGAGCGAGACTGCCTATACGACCACGTACGGCGCTTGGGTGGTTCCCTTCGGCGGGCTCGTCACCTGGTACGCCCGAAGGCGGGGTCCGCCGCGTCGTGGGGGCGGAAGGCCCGGGCGTCCGGCCGCTGCACAATGAAGACGATGAAGG
>VAPR01001011.1_pt1 | contig 15508 bp, 12 predicted proteins | sample 3380701 | NCBI WGS metagenome assembly VAPR01 (sample SAMN11536904, study PRJNA540576) | hot springs metagenome | isolation source: hot spring wet sediment | place: Spain: Lobios | collected 2014-01 | reverse complement strand
GACGGGGTTCAAAGTAAGCACGGATGACTTCTAATGCCCGCTCGGGGAAAGTGTCGCCACAAGTGAAGATGTCTACAGCGATGTAGCCCATCTCCGGCCAAGTGTGGAGGAAAAGGTGGCTTTCTGAAACGATGGCGACAGCGCTGACACCGTAGGGCTCAAAGGTGTGAACAATCAGCCGCAGCAGGGTTGCCCCACTGGCTCTGACGGCTTCTTCCAAGGCTTCCCGGACAGCGGTAGCGGAGAATAGCCGATCGTTGCAATCCCAGCATTCGGCGATCAGGTGCTTCCCCACGCCCCGGCGCAGGGCGGGGGAAACCATAACGCTTTCCATCTCGCTGTCGGACCGACCTTTAGTGTCGGTGCGCCCCATGGTCACCTCCTGAGTGATCTGCATCGCCAACACCTCCTATCCTTTCGTGTTTCGGATAGAAGCGGGCAATGCCCGCTCACTTTGCGACCAAGCATGCTTTTGTGCCGAACCATCAGACCAATTTAAAGCGGCAAAGTTTTGCCCTCAACGCCAATAGACGCACGCTGCAACGACTCCGCCGCACGCAACCACTTGGTGCTCTACGGCGATCCGCAAGACTTGCTGGAGGTTCAGCCCGCGCACGCGAAAGGCTTCCTCCACCATCTGGATGGCTTTTTGGGCAGCTTCTTCTTCCGTTTCTCCTTCGCTTTCCATGACGACACCGAAACCGTCATCGGCTAAGCCAACAGCCAACGCCACAGCAATTCGTTCCCCGGGGACCTCGCTAGTCCGCTCAGCGTAAACGCAAGGCACTAACGCCCCTCGGGGTAAATTGGGTCTCTCCATCCGCACTTCTGCGCCTGGGGGGACAATGCTGGACACCTTGATCAAGTTCACATCGCCAATCCCTGCTGCTAACAAGGCGTTGTCAAAGGCATTCAACGGTGTCTTACCTTCTGCCTTGCCTGCAACCAGATACAACCGTCGGACTTCCAGCAACTCTTGGCACCCCCGTTCTACGTGGTTGCTGCTTCCTCGTCTTCAAAGATGTTTCCTTCCAAGCGACGGTTCTCCAGGGACGGCTTGCTGAGCAACTCAATGCGATACAAGGCGGAGCAATACCAAACCTTTTGCGGCACCACTTTGGTAGGCAACCAAGCCCACGAACGCATGGTTTCTATGTAGCCCCAATTGATGTAGCCGCTAAAATCGTCTCTTAGGTCGGTGATGACAGCGCCACAGTCCAGTAAGAACTTTTGGATGCGCGCCCATTTGTCCAAACTGGACTCCACATGAGTCAACCCAAAGTAGCCAGCACTCCCTACGCCTTTGAGACACAAAATCCCTCGTTCCACGAAGGCTTTGAAGCCAACAAAACTTTCGGTGGGGTCGCACAAGAAGGTGTCAAAAGCCCCTAACCATTCATCTGGCAGCGGTTCCCGTAGGTCATGACGCACTGCTTGCAGGTTGGTCAACTTTTCTTGTTCTGCTACCTCGTTGATGAAGCTTATCAATCGGTCGTCAATGTCCAAAGCCAAAACGCGCTTGGGGGCGCCTGTCAGAGCAGCCGCAACGCTCATCAAATCGTCGTCGCCCAAAACGATGATTTCCTTGCCTTCCAAATCGCCCCGTTGCCACGCAAAAGCGATGCGGGCAAGGGTTGTGGCTTCGGTGACATACCCTTGGTCATAGTCTTGAATGGCTTCTGGGCGGTTCCGACAAATGGCAAAGAACCGTTCGGCTGCCTCTCGAAAGAGAGGACGGAAATCCACGCCACGCCCCTCGCAAGCGGCGCAAGCAGCTTCCCGGGCAGGGGCAAAACCAACCGCTTCTGCCAATTGACGCCCTTGTTCGGTCAAGTGCAACTTGCCGTCAGAAGCCGTTAGCAACCCTTCTGCAATCAGTTGGCTCCAGTAGGCGCAGAGGAACCGCAGGGGGACATGGCTAAGCCGGACGGCTTCCCAAAGGTCCTCGGTTGCCAACAGGGCTGTCCATGCCCTTTCCCCATCCCGAGGTGAGAAGGGGATTTGGGCGGCTTTGCCCGCCTGTTCCAAGATCTGCGCCAGTTTTGCTTCTGCTTGTTGCTGGTCCATGTCAACCCTCCTCTGATCTCGAACAAAAGAGACCAATGTCCCCAAGCAATCTGGCAAGTCTTCCGATCTCCTTGCCGCCAAACAGTCAAAAAAAACCGTCTGCTCCTGCCGCTCAGCGGAGCAGCCAGCCATTTCTCCATCCCATCTTCACTGGCGGCTCGCATCGGGTGGCGTCCCGATGCTCTGACGAGCCTTACCACTCGCGCGCCGAAAGGAGCGGCTGAAGATGGGATGAGTTGCCTTGTTGTCGGCAGTAAATACTAACGCATCGGTCGCCCTGCGTCAATACTCTCCGATGCCCTCGTCACACTTCCCCACCTCTCTGTGGGGTAGGCAACCGACGGCGATGGTGATAAGCGAGGCGGTTGATGGCTTGCAAGTAGGCTTTCGTGGCGGCTTCTATGGTGTCTGGAGAGATGCCGTGCCCTACAAAGACATTCCCCTGCTCGTCCTCAATGCGAACCACAACATCGGCAACCGCATCCGTGCCCGGACCAACGGAGCGGACTTGAAAGTCTACCAACCGATGCTCTTCTTGCACCAGTCTGGCGATGGTTCGGTAGACCGCATCAATGGGACCAACCCCTGTCTCTGAAGCTAACAATTCCGTCCCGTCTTTGCGAATCCGCACGGTGGCAGAAGGAACCGTGCCTTTGCCCGAGACCACATGCATGTAGTCCAAACGATAAACCACTTCGTCAGCTGGGACGGCATGAACCGTCTCAGCCACAAGGCTTTCCAAGTCGGCATCGGTGATGTGCTTTTTGCGGTCTGCTAATTCCTTGAACCGCTTGAACACTGTGTCCAGTTGCTCCTTGGTCAACTCGTAGCCCAACTCTCGCAGTTTGGCTTCCAAGGCGTGCCGACCGCTGTGTTTGCCCAAGACAATGCCGCTGCCTGCCAAACCAACCACTTTCGGATCGATGATCTCGTAAGTGAGGGGATTGCTAAGCACTCCGTGTTGGTGGATACCTGACTCGTGGCGGAAGGCGTTAGCGCCCACAATGGCTTTGTTGGGTTGCACTGGCATCCCTGTTAATTCGCTGACCAATCGGCTGGTGCGGATGATTTGCTCGTGGCGGATGTTCGTGTAGCAGTCAAGATTTTGGTGGCGGCAATAAATCGCCATGACCACTTCTTCCAAACTCGTGTTGCCTGCCCGTTCGCCGATCCCGTTGATAGTGCACTCCACTTGGTTAGCGCCTGCCATAACACCGGCAAGGGAGTTGGCAACGGCTAAGCCCAAGTCGTTGTGGCAGTGAACGCTAACAAACTGCACCTTGTGGATGTTGGGAACTTTTTCAAACACGGTGCGCACCAGTTGCCCAAACTCATGGGGAAGGGCGTAGCCAACCGTGTCGGGGATGTTGATGGTCGTTGCCCCTGCATCAATCGCTGCCTCAAAGACTTGACAGAGGAATTCAGGGTCGCTGCGGGTAGCGTCCTCAGCGCTAAACTCCACATCATCGGTGTAGTTGCGTGCCCACTGGACCGCTTTGATGGCTGTATCCAACACTTGCTCTCGGGTCATCTTCAGTTTGTATTGCAAATGGATGTCGCTGGTAGCGATGAAGGTATGGATACGCCGCTTCTTTGCTGGCTTCAATGCTTCCCCAGCAACATCAATGTCTTGCTTAACAGCGCGAGCAAGCCCAGCAATGACTGGTCCCTCCGCTGTCCCCACCTGTTCAGCGATCAACCGCACCGCAGCCGCCTCACCGGGCGAAGCGATAGGGAAGCCCGCTTCAATCACATCCACGCCTAATCGGGCTAATTGCTTGGCGATTTCCAACTTCTCGTGCTGCATCAGGCTCACGCCTGGCGATTGTTCTCCATCGCGCAAAGTGGTGTCGAAGATGTAGATGCGTCGTGACATAGGGATCATCCTCCTTTGGCGTAGGATTTTCGTTGCGGTATGGGGATTGATGAGGGTTGGTCGTAGGGATTCGGTCGGGCACAGGCTTAGCGCCCGACCGGTAGGAGTAGGGGCAGGCAGGCAAAGAACACCGGTGCAGCAGCCGTCGCTGCTGCTGTTGCCCATTCACCGGTTTGTTGGGGTTGGCGATAGCGTTCCATGCCTGCTCGCCTGCCTAAGTAATCGGTCGCCGAACATTATAATGCAAGCCTACCAAGTTGTCTACCTCCTCAGCTGCGAAGCAACAAGAAGGCTTTGTGTAAGGTCTTGCGCCAAAGGGTTTGATAACTCACTTCCCCACTGAGGAGTTTGGCAAAGTTTTGCAGCACCCGTTCGTGCTGCAAAAACCGACGGAAACTGAGGCGAGGGAGGGAAAAAAGCACAAACGCAAACCGAATTGCTGCCGCCATTTCTGGGAGAATTTCCTTGCGCACCGCTTGAGTGTATTCCTCCAGCGCGTCGGTTTCCTCATGCTCCAAAAACAAGCGGACGAAAATACTTGCCATCCGAGCGGAACGAATGGCCCACGCAATGCCCTCTCCCGTGAAAGGGTCAGCCAAACCGCCAGCGTCGCCAATGACCAACGCAGCGCCTCTGTGGAACTCTGTGTGTTTGTCCGCTAAGGGAATGGGATGTCCGCGCGCCCCCATCTCTTGACAGTCATCCTGCAGCGCTAAGTCGGTCAAGTAGCGATCAAGCCAAGGTCGCCAGTTGGGCAGATGGGATCGCAAGGTGTAAAGTCCTGCCGAAAGGTGGTTCCCCTTAGGGAAGCACCACGCATACCCATTGAGCCGCAGGGGGAAGTGCAGGTGAATCCCACCCATCCACCGATCCAAAGTGTGAGGCGGTAGTTCCGCTACGAGGGAGAGGGCACGCCGTTTGGGTTTGAGGTTTAGCTGATGCGCCACCACACTGTTTGCCCCGTCAGCACCAACAAGCACCCGAGCGGCGTAGCTGCCTTTGGAAGTAATGACTTCCACCCGTTCAGGATGCTGCTCGCACCGAAGCGCAGGTTCTTTGGTGCGAATTTTGGCCCCTATCGCCAACGCTGTGTCTACCAAAAAGGTATCCAATTTGTCCCGCATCGTGGTAGCAATCAGGGGACGGGGAAAGGTAACAGTAAACCGATCTCCGTCAGGCGATTGAAGGACGAGGGTGTTTACCCACGCCTCTAAAACTGGAGAGACATCCAGCGGCTGCAGCCACTGTAAGGTTCGCTGCGTTAGGGCACCACCACAAGGCTTGTAACGAGGCAGCGAGTAGTGTTCCACCATTAGCACAGAGAAACCCCATGACGCCAGCCAGTAGGCGACGGTGGCCCCTGCTGGTCCCGCACCAATCACCAAAACATCGGCATCGTAACGCCTCATGGCTTACCGCCTCGCCTTGGTCTTGATGAAACCGAGCCTTGCATCAACAGCCACTTTCACAACACTAACGCAGCCAGTTCCTCTGGGGTGCGTCGCAGACAGGTGAACAACGGCACATCTACAAGGGTGTAAGGGCGGGCTTTCGCCTCCCGCAGCCGCAGCACGCACTCTTGAAATTCGTAGGGGTCTTCGGCTTCAAAGGCGACGATGAACTCATAATCGTCCAATCCAATGCTGTAACTGGTGTAGGTGCGGACAGTTGGAAATTGGTTGCCGATGCGGAAGTGTTCCAACATCATTTGCCGCCGCTCCTCGTAAGGCAACTGATACCATTCGTGCGTTTTGGTGAACGGGTAGATGAAGAAGTAAGGGGCTTCACCGGTGAACTCTTGCTCGCGGTGCTCTGAATCGTTGGCTTCCCCCTCCTGCTTGCGCTCCCCCTCTTGGGTGCGACGGGCTGAGTGGCGCAAGTAGAGGGAAGGGCGGGTGATGGTCAGGTAGGTATACGGGCGATCCAAATAGCGACCGACCAAACTGTGCTGCAGCGCAGCGGTGAATAACTCCACCCCGCTCATCTCTTTGCTGGTCAGCCAGATGAGGAAGTCGGTGGTGGCTTTCAACCCCAAAGTGGAGTAGGTTCGGATGATCAGGGAACGGTCAAAAGCGTGCAGGAGTTGCAGAAACTCCTGACGACCTTCTGACCGCACCTCTTCGGTCAACTGCCACCATTCTGACCGCACCTTGTAGAACTGGTAGCAGAAGACCAAGCGTTCCGTGCTCTTGTGGATGTTGCGCGGCAGTTGAGGGCGAGGCAAAGTCGCTGCCTTTTCCAAATATGTCAACCAAGCCGGCGTTGTTTGCACCATTGCTCTAAATCACCCCCACAAGAAGCAAGATGCCTTCGCTTTTTCGTTGCTCATTGTCCAACCGTTGCACTCTAAAAGACTTGACAAACCTCAAACACACGCTCCCAGTTGCTACGGCAACTGCATCAGCCACTGCAGCACTGTCTTGCCCACAATTGCAAGGGTTTCGGGGCTGCATTTGTCAGGGGTGTCTTGCAGGGTGTGCCAATAGGGGTAGTCAAAGTCAATGATGTTGGCAGTTGGGATGCCTGCAATTTCGTTGAGGGGCACATGGTCATCAATGATTGTCAAGGTTGGGGGGCGGAAGAAATGGTTCTGGTAGCCCAACTGGGTAGCGGCTTGAAGCAACCCCCGCACCAATTGGACAGCGTAGTAGCGGGAATACCACTCATCGTTGCTGGCAAAATCTTTGTCTCCAACCAAATCCAACAACACGCCCATTTCTGCCTTGAGGTTGATGCCGTTCACTGTCAGGTTCTGGGCGAAGTAGCGGCTCCCAAACAACATCCCTCCATCCTCTATGTCGCCCAAATCCTCCCCGTCAAAGAACACCATCACCACTGTGCGAGGCGGTCGGTGGTTTTTGAGCACTTGAGCGATTTCCAGCAGAACGGCAACGCCAGATGCGCCATCGTTGGCGCCGGGAATCGGTTTGTTCCGGTTGGCAGGGTTGGGATCTTGGTCGGCGACTGGGCGTGTGTCGTAGTGGGCGCACAAAAGCACCTTGCGATCGCTTTTCCCCTGAATGGTGCCGATAAGGTTAGCCATTCGGTAGCGCTTGCTGCGGTAGGTGACCTCAAACTCTTGCCTCAAAACTTGGGCGCCTGCCTCCTGCAACTTTTGAGCGATGAAGGCTTGGGTTTGACGACTCCCTTCTGTGTCAGGCACCCGAGGTCCAAAAGCAACTTGCTGCACCAACCACTGATATGCCCGTTGCCCATCAAAAGCCTTAACAGCCGGGAGGGGAGAGGAGGCATTGACGCTCACCGACCAACTCCCGCTGCATCCTTTCCACAATCCAGCCAGCAACAAAAAAAGAGCGATGCCTGCGCCCCTGATCCACCATCGGCGCTTTGAGATGCTTTGTTCCTTCGTCGGCTTGCGGCGCTTTTGGCTCATCCTTGTCACCAGCAAGGATTTTGACACGAAGGTGCCAAACCAGTTCAATGCACAATGCGGACCGACTGCTTCCCCAATAGGTTAATCAGCTGCTGATAGAACTCTTGGCAGAGACGGACCTTAACCGACAAGGGGCGTGCTTTCACAGTTGTCCCGTTTTGGATAAGGACCTCCACGGCGGTATCCCCGGGGTAACTGGTGAGCAATATGCGAAACTGTTGCAGGACATTTTCCGGCAACTTGGAAGGTAAAAGGATTTGCAACCGACGAGCTCCATTGCCCGGGGGAGGAGAGGATCCGTTTGCTTTGAGGGCAGTCGCTGCTGCGTTCCTCGCCGGTTGCGCAATGTTTGTCAACCCCCTTTGCAGTTGACCGTTCCGATGCCCGTTGGAGGCAGGCATTGGGGCGTCGTCTAAAGTGAACCGTTCCACTAACCGAGGGACAAGGCGCACAACGAGGTGGTGCTCCTCCTCTTCCTCGTGCTCGCTGCCGTTGTTGCGGTAGGCTTCTTCTATGCGCACCGTCGCCTCCACATACAGCAAAGCATCTTTTTCAAACAGGTGGGCGAAGGCGTGATAGGAGTCTCCGCTCAGGACAATTTCTGCTTCCGCTCCCGAATGGTCTTGAATTTTTGCAAAGAGCAACGGTCGGTTCTGCCGATCCACAGTGGGGCGCAGGTGAGTTACCATGCCCCAAACCCGAACAAAGGCGCCAGGGGTTACTTCCAGCAATTCGTCCAAATGGTGTGTGATCCGATGCTGCACGATCCGGAATCCTTCTTGCAAGGGGTTAGCAGAGAGGAACACGCCCAGCAATTCTCGTTCCCACTCCAACTTCTCGCGCAAGGGCACATCCCGAACCTCAGGCAGGGACAGAGTTGTGGTGGCAACGGTGATATTTTCTTGACCAAACAAGGAAACTTGTCCTGCAAGGGTCTGACCGCTTCGCCCCGCTTGGTCCCAGAGGAGTTCCAAGGCTTGAAGCAATTGGTTGCGGTTAGGGTGAAGGGAATCGAATGCCCCCACCTTGATCAAACTTTCCACTACCGATCGGGTCACGGTTCGGGAGGAGCGGACGCGGCGAAGGAAGTCCAGAATGTCCCTAAATGGTTCACCTTCGGAACGAGCCTTTAGGATGGCTTCTACGGCGTTGTCCCCTACATTTTTGATCGCACCCAATCCAAACCGGATGGCACGCCTCCCTTGATGCTCCTCTATGGTGAAGTCGTAACTGCTTCGGTTGATATCTGGGGGCAACACAGGGATTTTCATCCGCCGACACTCTTCAATGCCTACCACGACTTTCTCCCGGAAAGCGCGGTTTGCCGACAAGAAAGCGGTCATGTAGGGCACTGGGAAGTTGGCTTTCAGGTAAGCCGTTTGGTAGGCAACAAGGGCGTAAGCAGCGCTATGGGACTTGTTGAAAGCGTATTGGGCAAAGGCAGACATGCGGTCCCAAATCTGCTGAGCCACATCTTGTGGCACGCCGTTTTTCACTGCTCCTTCCAGGAAGAGGGGACGCATTTTCTCCATCAGGTCGGCTTTCTTTTTGCCCATCGCCCGCATCAAAATTTCGGCTTGCGGCATGGTAAACCCAGCCAATTCATTAGCGATGCGCATCACTTGCTCTTGGTAAAGCATCACGCCGAAAGTCTCTTTCAAGATGGGCTCCAGTTTGGGGTGCAGGTATTCAATAGGTTCGCCGTGACGGCGACGGACGAAGACAGGAATATCCTCCATCGGTCCCGGTCGGTAAAGGGCAACAAGGGGCACGAGGTGCTCAAAGCGATCGGGACGCAGTTCTCGGAGCAACTTGCGCCAACCCGATTTCTCCATTTGGAAGACGCCAACCGTATGCCCCTCGCTGAGCATCGCATAGGTTTTGGGGTCATCCAGAGGCAACTGGTTCAAGTCCACTGCTACGCCTTCTACTTCTTTGATCAGTTCCACTGTGCGCCCAATGATGGTGGAGTTGCGCAACCCAAGGAAGTCCATTTTGACCAAACCAGCTTTTTCTACAGAAGCACCATCGTATTGGGTAATTACGCCCCCATCGTGACCTCGTTGGAGGGGCACCAGTTCCATTAGCGGGCGGCTACCAATCACGACCCCACAGGGATGCGTGGATGCGTGGCGAGCCAACCCTTCGATGGCTTTCGCTGTCTCTAACCAGCGGCGAATTTCTTCCTCCGTCTCCCACAGCTGCCGTAGCTCTAACGAATACTCCAGCGCTTCTTCAAGGCTCATCTTCATTGGAATCAGTTTTGCCACGCGGTCAACAATTGCCGGGTCAATCTTCAACACGCGCCCGCTGTCACGGACGGCTGCTCGAGCTTGCAAGGTTCCAAAGGTGACGATTTGAGCGACATGGTCTTCGCCATATTTCCGCCGCACATAGGCAATGATTTCCTCCCGACGGTTGTCTGGAAAGTCCAGGTCAATGTCGGGCGAACTTTGCCGCTCCGGGTTGAGGAAGCGCTCAAACATCAACCCATACCTGATCGGGTCAATGTTGGTGATGCCCAGCACATAACTGACCAAACAGCCTGCCGCACTACCTCGTCCCGGTCCAACAAGGATCCCTTGGGAGCGGGCATACTCCACGATGTCCCATACGATCAGAAAGTAGCCCGCATAACCCTTCTGACAAATCACTTGCAACTCGTATTCCAAGCGTTGCCTCACTTCATCCGGGGTATCGGGGTAGCGTCGCGGTAACCGTTCAAAGCACAATTGGCGCAAAAAAGCTTCTGGGCTCAATCCACCCGGCACTTCGTAGTAAGGCATCTTGGGCTCGCCCAACGCCAGCTTCACTGTGCACCGTTCTGCGATTTCCACTGTCCGAGCCAAAGCATCCGGATGGTCAGGGAACAAAGCGCGCATCTCTTCAGCGGACTTGAGGTAAAACTCGTGACTTTTGAACCGAAACCGATCTTCATCCTCTACCGACTTAGCCCCCGTGTTGATAGCCAACAAGACATCCTGCGCTTGCCAATCTTGGGGTCGCACATAGTGGATGTCGTTGGTGACGATAAGGGGAATGCCGGTCTTGCGGCTGAGGGCGATAAGGGCTTCGTTCACTCGCTTCTGCTCGGGGATGCCGTGGTCTTGAAGTTCCAGGAAGAAGTTGTCGGGACCAAAGATCTCCCGAAACTCCCACGCCAACCTCTCCGCTGCCACCATGTCATTGCGCAAGATTGCCCGACAGATAGGACTGGCAAGGCAAGCACTGGTGGCAATCAACCCTTCGTGGTATTCCGCCAGCAACTCCTTGTCAGCTCGGGGTTTGTAGTAAAACCCCTCCAAGTGGGCTTTGCTGACAATCTTGATCAAGTTGTGGTAGCCCACTTCGTTTTCGCACAGCAACAACAAGTGATGGGCTTCGGCGTGTTCCCGTGAGCCTCGGTCAAAGCGGCTTTTTGTCGTGTAGTAAACTTCGCACCCCAAAAGAGGTTTGATTCCTGCTTCGGTGCAGGCTTCGTAGAACTCTATGATGCCATACATAACGCCGTGATCGGTCAAAGCGAGAGCGGGCATCTCCAACTCGCAAGCTCGTTGCACCAACGCTTTGATTCTCGCTGCACCATCCAAGAGGCTATATTCGGAGTGGACATGCAAATGCACAAATCCAGCCACAGTGAACAACCCCCTCCGCCAAAGACGGTAACTGATGATTGCCGCGCCGTCTGCGCCACGCAAATTATAAGCCGGTAGGGACGAGATAGGGAGGGCAAAATTAGCCCAAATCGCCGCCAAAACAAAGACTTTCTTGACCAAGGGACCTACGATAAAATGAGGACCGCGAGGTGACCGCACCATGCGACAGGTGTTGTATGAACTCTCCGAACGCTTGAGTCAAGGTGAGGCGATTGCTCTCGGTGAAGTGGTCGCTACCAGCGGTTCTACCCCTCAAAAACCTGGAGCAAAAGCTATTTTCTGGGCAGATGGTCGCTCCTCGGGCACCCTTGGGGGCGGTTGTTTGGAGGCGGAAGCCCGACGAGTTGCTTTAGAGTGTCTTCGGCAGAGAACCCGAACCTTGCTCACTTTGCACTTAGATAGCGATTTTGGCTTTGATGACGGACTCATTTGCGGCGGCACTGCCCGCATCTTCTTGGACGGACGCATCAACGAACAAACCGCCTTTTGGCAAGCGGTTGCCACCTTTTTGAAGGAGCGACGCCAAGGCGCTATCGTGGTAGTTGTCTACGCTCCCGACGAAAGCGCTCTGGGCACCCGTTGGCTAATAGAACGCTTTGTCCCCCCTTACTGTCAAGCCGACCAACCACCCGCACCTCAAATGCGGGTGGTGACTTCTGCGCCGGAGAACGCACCGCCGCTGCCAGAGGAAACTTTAGCCCAAATCCAACAAGCGATTGAGCAACGAGAAGAGCGCATCATCACCTCAACCTTGACCGTCGGTGCTACAGAGTTGTTTGTTGAACCGCTAATCCCGCGCCCACACCTAATCATTGCTGGGGCAGGGCACATTGGTGCTGCTTTAGCCCATTTGGCTTCGCTTTTGGAGTTTGAGGTTACTGTTGTAGACGATCGCCCCAGTTTCGCCAACCGCGAACGATTGCCCGAAGCAGATCATGTTTTGGTGGGGGACATTGCCGCTACCGTCGCCGCTCAACCAATGGACAAAGACACCTACATCGTGATTGTCACTCGTGGACACCGGCACGATGCGGCTGTGCTGGATGCCGTCATCCCGCATATAGACAAAGTTGCCTACATTGGGATGATTGGCAGCCGACGCAAGATCAAACTCATTTACGATGACCTTGTCGCACAAGGGCACGCCACTCCAGAGCAGTTAGCAAAAGTGCATTCACCCTTAGGCATTGACATTGGCGGTGAAAGTGTTTGGGAGATTGTCGTCAGCATTGCTGCCGAATTGGTTTGGGTTCGCAACGGCTGTGAGGGAACCTTGCGCCCTCTCAAGGAAAAAATGACGCCGCTGGTGTTGGGGTCAGAAAAGACAGCGACCCAGCCCACCTGAATGCTTTTTGTTCCAGTGGGGCAATGTTCTGCTCGCAGCTCACGCTGCTCCTTTCAACCCACAAAGCTCGCAGCAATGGCGTTTTAAGAGCCCCGTTAGGGGCAGATCCCTGTTCTTTGCCTCGGCGGATTTGACACAATTGACAAGGCTTTCTTTGGCTCAACTGACAATGCCCCGACGAAGGATTTCTTCAGCAATCTGAACAGCGTTGAGGGCAGCTCCTTTGCGTAGGTTGTCCGCAACCACCCAAAGCCATAGCCCGTTGGGGTTGAAGGGATCGTTGCGGATGCGCCCAACATACACGGGATCCTGCCCCGCAGCGTCCAGTGGGGTGGGATAAGTGCGATAAGCGCTCCCATCGGAGAGTTGAGTGGGTTCGTCCATCACCACAATGCCCTTTGCCCTTCGCAAAATTTCCCGTGCCTCATCAGCGCTCAAGGGGCGTTCCAATTCCACATAAATGGCTTCCGCATGACCAATGAACACGGGAACTCGAACGCAAGTGACGGTGACGGGCAGATCGGGTTCGTGTAAAATCTTTCGGGTCTCGCGCACCATCTTCCACTCTTCGTTAGTGTAACCCGCTTCCTCAAACCGCCAATTGGCACCTGCCAACACATTGAAGGCAATTTGGCGAGGATGGACTTTGAACTCTGTTGGTTGCTGACCGTGTAAGATGAGATGGGCTTGATTTTCCAATTCGTCCACAGCAGCGCTGCCCGCTCCAGAAACGGCTTGGTAAGTGCTGGCAATAACCCGCTTGAGTTTGGCTGCCTCGTGTAAGGGCTTGAGCGCAACAACCATTTGAATGGTGGAGCAGTTGGGGTTAGCGACATAGCGCTGGGACACTTCGCCAACACCGGGCAAGTTGACTGTTCCGTTCCCTCGCAGCACTTCTAAGTCTTCTGGGTTCACTTCAGGCACAACCAGCGGCACGCCGTCCACCATGCGAAAATCGGAACCATTGTCAATCACGATTGCCCCTTGCTCTATGGCAGCGCGGGCAAACAGCTTTGCTGCTCCCTTCTCCCCTTCTGTGCCCGCAAAGAAAACAAACTTGGCGCCTCGGAACGCATCAGCATGGGCTTCCTGCACTCGCACTGTTTGTCCGTCAATCGTCACCTCGCGAGCGGTGCGAGCAAGCACTACGGGTTCTTCGCTTAGCGGCAGCGAAGAAGTGCGCAGACAACGAACCATCTCTCGCCCAACGGCGCCAATGCCAACAACAACAACTCGCAAAGCCTTTCACCTCCGCAAGGGGGTTACGGTTGCACATAGGGTCGGATTTGCTCCAACTTTTTGGGACCGATGCCTTTGACTTCCAACAGTTCGTCCACGCTTTTGAACCCGCCCTTTTGACGACGGTATTCAAGGATGCGCCGGGCTAAGGACGGACCGATACCCGGCAAGCGAACCAGTTCGCTTTCCGTTGCAGTGTTCAGCCGCACCACAGAGGGTCGGGAAGTATTTTGACGAGTTTGGGGCGAAGAGGAAAGAACAGGTGTTGATGGCGCCAAGGACAAAGGGGTTCTTGGTGCCGCTTTGACAGAAGGGACGAAGAGTTCCTGACCATCCTCCAAAAACGCCGCTAAGTTTAAAGCGTTCAGATCCGCATCAGTGCGTGGCAGCGCTTTTTTCACCGCTTCTTCCACACGGCTTCCGAAGGGGAAGGCGTAAACGCCGGGCTTTTGAACGGCTCCTTTGATATGCACCTTAAGGGAAAGCGGTGGGGTCGGCTTAGCAGGCGGTGTTTCCAAAACCAAGGGTGGTGGTTCCGTCAATCGTTTCCCAGCCAATATCCCCAAACTAAGAGCAATCACAACCAAACTGGCTAACGCCAAATAACGCTCGGCAGGATGCTCCCATAGCACCATGTCACTTCCCCTCAGCATTGGCAGAAGAACCCTTTAACACCCGCTCCACCAGCATCAGCAGTTCGTCAGGGTTGAAGGGTTTCGCCAAATAACCATCCGCCCCTTCCATCCATGAGACCAACGCACCTGCCTCGGACGCATAAGCGGTGAGGACAATGATAGGGATGTTGTTGGTTTCCTCGGAGGACTTTAGCAACCGCATGACCTCGTATCCGTCCATCTCCGGCATCAGAATGTCCAAAATGATGAGGTCTGGTTTGTGGGTCAAAGTCGTTCGGACTGTTTCCACGCCGCTGCTGGCAGTCAACACCTGATACCCTTGTGTCTCTAAGGCGAGGCGTACCAACTCCAAGATTGCGGGATCATCATCCGCTATCAGGATGGTCGCCTTGGGAGGTGTCATTCCCATCCCCTCCTGAAGTCCCTGTTTCCTGCAGCCAGCGCTTTTCCTGCTCTTCCAGTACTGCTATTTGGCGCTGGACCTGCTCCAATTCCCGCCGCGTCCAGTGGTCGCGAGGGTTAGCAGCCAACTTTTGAGACAAAACCCGCAAGCGGCGCTGACACTCCAGTTTCTGTAACCGGATACGCACCAACTTCGTCTCCTTTTGATCTGCCATCCCTGCTTCACCACCACTCATCAACCCGAGTTACAGTTCTTCGTCCGGTTGCCAACTCGTCCGCAGCAGGTAACACCTACCCGGGCTTTCGGGACTTCGGGCCTTACCCCACTAAGGGCAGAAGCAGCCCAATTGTCTCTTTGACGGAAGCCGCTTCTCCCCTCTTGGGGGGAGTGCCTTCAGGGTGAAAAACCCTGTCGCCTTCTTCCTTGGGTATAGCAGTGCTGCCGCTCATGATTATAGCGTAAGGTAGCAACTTGGGTTGAGAGAGTGGCTGCCGACCAAGAAGCAGAGGACAAGTGAGCAGTCACCCGAGGGAGTTTTTCTGCTGCAGCCGCCGGCGATTTGGGGTTGTCGTTCTCAAACCACCTTACTCGAGCAGGTGGTAAAGGGTGTTGCGTTTTTTAGGAGTGAAGCCAGCTTCACGGATGGCTCGGAGCATTTCTTCAAGCGATGCCCAGTAGCGAGCACCTGCGAGCCGAGTAACATTCTCTTCAATCACGGTGTCACCAAAATCGTTGGCACCGAAAAAGAGTGCCATCTGCGCCACTTTGAGCCCTTGAGTGACCCACGAGGCTTGGAGGTTGGGGAAGTTGTCCAATGCTATCCGAGCAATCGCCATTAGTTTCAGGTAGGGATGCCCGCCTGCTTGGTGCCCTTTCACCCGCTTGCCCAAAGG
>VAPR01001009.1_pt1 | contig 15542 bp, 10 predicted proteins | sample 3380701 | NCBI WGS metagenome assembly VAPR01 (sample SAMN11536904, study PRJNA540576) | hot springs metagenome | isolation source: hot spring wet sediment | place: Spain: Lobios | collected 2014-01 | reverse complement strand
GAGGTTGAGTTCGTACTCCTGCCCGTCCCGGGCCCGGTAGCGCAGCCGGACCGCCCGCGCCTTGATGGTGATGCCCTTCTCGCGCTCCAGGTCCATCGAGTCCAGGACCTGCTCGGTCATCTGCCGCGGGTCGATGGTGCCGGTCAGCTCCAGGAGCCGGTCGCTGAGCGTGGTCTTGCCGTGGTCGATATGGGCGATGATCGAGAAGTTGCGAATCCGCTGCTGGTCCACGCCTGATCCCCACCCGGACACAGAAAACGGTGGCGTGACCGCCACCGCTCAGCACGATGAAGTATAGCCGACATCCGGGCCGCCCGTCAAACCGCCCCGCCACGCTCCCACCGCTCAGCCCGACCGCTCCACCAGCACCGGCCCGAGACGGACGGTGTCACCGCCGGCCAGGAGCCCCAGGCGGGTGGGCCCCCGGTAGAGACCGACCGCCAGCCAGTAGCGACCGGACGGCAGATCAGCCGGCAGCAGAAGCGCGTGGCGGTCGGTCAGGACCTGGCCGGGACGCCACCGGCTGGTAGGGGCCCGGCCGTTGAGAGGAGGGGCATCGTGCTGGGCCCGGATCGCTCCCCCGGCGTCGAGGAAGTGCACGAAGACCGTGTAATCGGCCGGGAGCGGTCCGGCGGCCTGCCAGGTCAGAGCGACGGGCAGCGGCTCCCCCGAATGTACGGTGGTCGGGAAGGTCGCCTGGGTCAGGACCACCCCACCCTGAAAGCGGGCGGCCACGGTCTGCGGCGGCGGCAGATCGGGCGCGCTGTGGTAGGGGACCAGATCGGAGTCGCTGAGGGCCAGGGCCGGACCGGGGAAGGTGTGCAGGCTGAGCCAGTCCTCGATCTGCACCGTCCCGCCCCCCAGCACCTGCCGGTAGAGGACCAGCCAGAGGGTGCGCTCTGCGGCCAGCAGTGGGGTCAGGAGAGCGGCGGTCCGACCGGCCACATCGCCCTCGAGGTAGGTCGTGCCGACCGGGATGAGCACCCAGGGGCGCGGGGACCGGCTGAGCACCTGGTAGTAGCCGGCCTGCTCGGCCGAGACGAAGACGATGAGGTCGTCGGGTTCGGTCCGCTGGTCGAGCGCCTGGACCGTGGTGCGGGGATCCCAGAAAAAAGCGGGCGGTGGGGGACGCTGCAGCCAGGCCAGCGTGCCCAGGAGACCGACAGCGGCCAGCAGAGCGGTGGCCACCGCCGCCCGCCAGCGGGCGACCCGGGCCATCTGCCCGGCCAGCAGAACCACCAGAAAGGGAAGGGCGGTCAGAACATAGCGCTCGCTCAGGCTCTGGCGGGTCCAGAGGGTGTTGATGGCGACCGCCTGGACCAGGCCCAACCCGGCGCCGAGCAGGAGAAAGACCGGCTCACGGGGCCGCTGGTCGAAGGCCAGCCGTGGCCGCCCGAGCAGGCAGAGCGCGCCGGCCAGAGCCGCCGGCCCGAGCCACTCCGGCCGCAGCCATCCACCCCCGCTGAGCAGGCGCAGGGCGTCCCAGAGCTGGCCGGTGAGCGGCTCGGGCGGGACGACCGGCCGGGGGCCGCCGCTGGTGAGGGTCTGACCGAAACCCTGGGTCAGCCCAAAAGCCAGCCACGGGATCAGGCTCAGCCCGGCCCCAACGACCGCCCCCAGACGGTCGCGCCGCTCCCGGTGGAGGAGCCCGTCCAGGGCGAGGGCCACCAGGAGCGGCAGGGCGGTGTAGGCGGTCCAGAGGGCCAGCGCCAGGCTCAGACCGAGCCCGCGTCGGGCGCGGGGCGCTGAACCGGTGTGCCGCCAGGCGGCCAGGGTCACGAAGAGAGCAGCCAGAACGAAGTCGCGGACGGCGACGCTCTCGTGGACGGCGACCGGGGCCACGGCGACGAGGGTCCCGGCGGCGAGAGCGGCCCGTGGGCCGGCCAGCCGACCGGCCCAGGCCCAGACCACCGCCAGCGTCAGGAGAGCGCTGAGGAGGCTGAGGTACTTGGCGCCGAACGGCGTCGAACCAGCCAGCGCCAGCCAGAGGCGGAGCAGAAGATAGTAGAGCGGCGGGTGGACATCGCGGGCCAGCAGCGCCAGCGCCTCCGCCAGCGGCATCACCGCCAGGGCGACCGAGAGCCCGCCGTCCAGCCCCAGGTCTGGCCCCTGGGCGGCCCGGAGCCGGAGGCCGAAGCCCAGGAGCAGCAGACCCAGTCCGCCAAGAGCAAGGCAGGCGGAGGGCCGGCTGATCGGTGGAGAGGATGGGTGCGGCGGGGCGGTGAGGACAGTCAACGGTGTGCGCTCCGGTGGGGCGGCCCCTACGGGCCGGGTTGAATGGTGTAGGTGATGGTGCCGAGGAGGTTATAGTTGGCGAGCTGAACCAGCACCGGGCCGGGCCGGAGCGGCACGAACGTCACCGTCACCGTCCCGGGGGTGCCGGTCTCGCTGGCCCGCTGGCTGACCAGGAGCGTCCCATCCTGGTAGACGTTCAGGAAGACGCCGCTGGTGATATCCGCCCCCGGCGGAGCGACCGTCAGGCGAACGGTCTGGGGCTCGGTCGAGGAGGTATTCCGCTGAAAATGCACGAACCGGCCGGCCGGATTGCCCGGCAGCACCCCGCTCTGGGGAGCGGTCAGGGGCAACGGATTCTGGGCCGAGCCCGCCTCGGGCGTCGGCGTGGCCGCCGGGGTGGGAGTGGCGGCCGGCTGGGCGAGTCCCTGGACGGTCAGGGTGAAGGCGACCGGCGTGCCGGGGGCGTAGTTGTAAACCTGGACCAGGATGGGGTCGGTGGTCTGGGGTACGAACGGCAGGGTGTTCGTCCCGGGGGCCGGTCCGACCCCGTTCATCGTCGCCAGCCGCTGGCCCGCCTGCCAGAGTTCGACCCCAACGGCATTGGCGGTGGCCGGATCGCCGGGGCTGAAGGTCAGGGTGAGGCTGGCGGTGACCCCGGCGGCCGGGACCGTGAGGGTGTAGTACCGGAAGGCGCCGGCCAGACTGCCGACCAGCTGTCCACTAGCCGTTTCCCGGAGAGGCAGGGCGGTCTGGGGCGTGGTGCCGTCAGGCTCGGCGGCCAGGGCCGGACCGACGAACAGGCCTCCCAGCAGCAGTGCGAGGAGAAGCAGTGTGCGGCGCACGGTCGAGACCTCCTGATGAGTCTGAGATCCTCACCTGTCTCCATAGCACACCGCCGCCGGGGTGATGGTTAAGGGCAGGCAAAATATTCGTCAATCTCCGGTCAAGATCGACGGGGCGAGGACCGGCCGGAGCGGTCTGGTAGAATAGAGGGTGATGAGCGCGGTCTACAGCGGGCTCTGCCCCAACTGCGGGGGAGACATCACCGGCGAGCGGCTGGAAGCCGGGCTCCCCTGTGACCGGTGCCTGCCGCAGCCGGCACCCGAGCCGCTCTGCGCCCTCCTGCGCCGCCAGGGGACGCTGCAGCACCTCGCCGCCCGCTGTCAGGTCGAAGAGCGACTGGCCGCCTTCAGTACCCTCTTCGAGCGCTGCGTCGGAGCACCGCCCTCGACGCTGCAGATAACCTGGGCCAAGCGCGTCCTGGCCGGCGATTCGTTCGCCATCGCCACGCTCCCCGGCACCGGCAAGACCACCTTCGGGCTGGTGATGGCCCTCTTCCAGAACGGCCATCGCCTCCTCATCGTGCCCACCCGCCTCCTGGTTCAGCAGGCCGCCGACCGCCTCCAGCAGTACGCCCAGCGGGCCGGCCAGACGATCACGGTTGCGGTGCGGACCGGCGAGACGCCCGGCCCGATCCCGGAGGCCTTCGACATTCTGGTCACCACGCTCATGTACTTCCACCGTCACCACGCCGAGATCGGCGCCGTCCGTTACCAGTACATCTTCGTCGACGACGTCGACGCCCTCCTGCGCAATTCACGCGCGACCGACCATCTCTTCGGTCTGCTCGGTTTCGAGCCGGCCGACCTCCAGCGGGCTCTGGCCACCACCGACCCGGCGACGCTGGCCGCCCTGCGCCAGAAGAAGCGGCCGACCGTGCTCCTCCTCTCCTCGGCCACGGTGCGTCCACGGGGACGGCGGGCGCTGCTTTTCCAGCGGCTGCTGGGGTTTGATGTCCAGCGGGCGGCGGTTCAGCTGCGGGCGGTGACCGACGCGGCCCGGTCGGTGGGCTCACTGGCGGAGGCGGTCACTGCGGCGGCCGACTTCATCCGGACCTGGGGCGGAGGCGGCCTGGTCTTTCTGCCCCTCACCGCCGGGCGGGCAGCGGTCGCGGCGGTCACGGCCGCCCTCCGCGACCAGGGGGTGACGGCCCAGAGCTACGACGAGGCGGACCTGGCGGCCTACGCCGCCGGGGCGGTCCAGGTGCTGGTGGGGCTGGCCCACAGCCAGAATCCGCTGGTCCGCGGCCTGGACCTGCCGCACGTGGTGCGCTACGCGCTCTTCCTCGACGTTCCGAAGATGACCATTCCCCTGCGGCCGTCAGAGGAACCCGGCGCGCTCTTCGCTCTGCTGCTGGCCCTGCGGCCGCTCCTGCCGGCCGAGCAGGTCAGCCTGGCCCTGGGGGTCGTCCGGCGCGCGCTCGGCCGCCGGCCCGAGCAGATCGCCCGCTCGCCCCGTCTCCAGGCCCGGCTGGCCGAGGTTCAGGCCTGGCTGACCACGGTCCTGGCCGACCCCACGCTGCCCCAGCGGATCGCCGCCGCCGACGACCTGGCGCTGGCCGAGGAGGAGGGGCAGATCGTCCTGGTGGTCGGCGACGCCGCCGCCTATCTCCAGGCCTCGGGGCGCACCTCGCGCCTCTTCCCCGGCGGCCTGGCCCGCGGGCTGAGCATCGTCTACGTTCAGGACCGCAAGGCCTTCCGCTCGCTCCAGCGTCGCCTGCGCCTCTTCACCACCCAGGAGATCGAGTGGCACGACCTGGACCGGCTGGACCTCGCCCGGCTGATGGCCGCCATCGACGCCGACCGGGCCCTTATCCGGCGCTGGCAGGCTGGCGAGATCGTTGGCCGTCTCCCCGACCTCTTCCGCACCACCCTCCTGGTGGTCGAATCGCCGACCAAGGCCCGGACCATCGCTCGTTTCTTCGGCCGTCCCCAGGCCCGCTGGGTGGACGAGGCCCTGACCTATGAGCTGCCGCTGGGTGACCGGCTGCTGGTGCTGAGCGCTTCTCTGGGGCACGTGGTGGACCTGGTGACCCAGCAGGGGGTCTACGGCGTGCTGGTTGACGGCGTCACCCGGCCGATCTACGGCACAATCAAGCAGTGCACCGTCTGCGGCAGCCAGTTCGTGGACCAGGGCTGCCCGCAGCACCCCCGGGCCCCGGCCCGCGACAAGCGGCGACTTCTCCAGGCACTGGGCCGGGTGGCCTTCGAGGTCCAGGAGGTGCTCATCGGCACCGACCCCGACGCCGAGGGCGAGAAGATCGCCTACGATCTGCTGGCGCTGCTCCGGCCGATGGCCGCCCGGGTGGCCCGGATCGAATTCCACGAGGTCACCCTCCGGGCCTTCCAGGCGGCGCTGCAGGCGCCACGGACGGTCGACCGCCGGCGGGTCCAGGCCCAGATCGTCCGCCGGATCGCCGACCGCTGGGTGGGCTTCGCCCTCTCGCAGCGCCTCTGGGCGGTCTTCGGCCGGCGGGGCCTCTCGGCCGGCCGGGTGCAGACGCCGGTTCTGGGCTGGGTGATCGAGCGGGCTGACCAGGCCCAGCAGGAGAAGGCGGTCCTGCGTCTGCGCTTCGACGGCTATCTCCTCGAGCGGGAGTATCCCGATCTGGACCGGGCTGAGGCGGTCTGGCGCAGTCTGGACCGGTTACGGGTCCGGGTGGTGGGGACAGAGGAGCGGCGCGTCAACCCGCCGCCGCCCTTCGTCACCGCCACCGTCCTGCGCGAAGCGGCCCATCTCCTGGGGCTCTCGGCCAGCCGGACGATGGCGTTGCTCCAGGAGCTCTTCGAGCGGGGGCTCATCACCTACCACCGCACCGATTCGCCGCACATCGCCCCCGAGGGGCGGGCGGTGGCCCGGACCTACCTGGAGGAGAACGGGCTGGGGCACCTCTTCGAGGGCCGGAGCTGGGGGCCGCCCGGCGTCCACGAGGCCATCCGCCCGACCCGGCCCCAGGACCGCCAGACGGTCGAACTGCTCCTGGGGACGGGGCTGCTCGAACTGAGCCAGCCCCGGCTGGCCCTGCGTCTCTACGATCTCATCTTCCGGCGCTTCCTGGCCTCCCAGTGCCGGCCGGCCCTCGTCCGCTACGCCCGCCTGCGTCTTGAGACCCCGGTCGAGGCCTGGGAGGCCGAGGTGCCGATGGCCCTGATCGAGCCAGGCTTTCATCAGTTTCTCCCCCTCGATCTCTTCCCGCTGGCGGCTCTCGACCGACCGCCGGTGGCCACGCTGGACCGCGAGCCGCTGGTCTGGCCCTTCACCGAGGGGACGCTGGTCGAGGAGATGCGCCGGCAGGGGCTGGGACGTCCCTCGACCTACGCCAAGATCGTCCAGACGCTCAAAGAGCGGCGCTATGTCCAGGTCGTCCGCGGTTTCCTCTACCCGACCGCCCTGGGGCGCGAGGTCTACGCCTACCTGGCCGGGAACTTCCCGCAGTGGGTCTCGCCGGCCTTCACCCGCGACCTCGAGGCGGCGATGGACGCCATCGAGGAGGGCGCCGCCGACCCCGAGGCGGTGCTGGCCCGGCTGCGGCCGGTCCTGGCCCCGGCGCCGACCGGAGCGCCGGGACTGGCCCTGGTCGATTAGCCGGCCCGTCCCTCGCGCCAGCGCTGGCGGTAAGCGCAGTGGGTGTAGTAGGCCAGGAAGAGGGCCAGGAGCAGCCCGTGGAGCCCGTCGCGCCAGCCGCCCAGCCGGACGTAGCGGCGCCAGAACTCGCGCAGCGGCTGGCCGACCAGACTGCGGGCCCGTGGCCGGACTCCGGCCCGACGCAGGCGCTCGACCTCCAGGGCGGTGTAGCGGCGCTGCTTGGCCAGGAACTCGCCGACGGTGGCGTAGTTGTAGTGGAGGAGGGGGGTCTGGAGATGGCCGGCCGGGCCGTCCAGCAGCACCACCTCATGCACCGGCCGGGCGGGGTCGTAGCGGCCCCGGTCGCGCCGGAAGAGGCGCAGCTGGTAGTCCGGGAACCAGCCGCCGTGCCGGATCCAGCGCCCCCAGATGATGTTCCGGCGAGGGATCCAGAAGCCGACAAACGGCCCCGGCGCGCTCAGAACGGTCCGGATCTCGGCGGCCAGCGCTGGCGGGACCCGCTCATCGGCGTCGACAAAGAGCACCCACTCCCCCCGGGCCAGGGCCAGGGCCGCCTGCCGCTGGCTGGCGTAGTCGCCAAAGGAGCGCTGCACCACCCGGTCGGTGAAGCGCCGGGCGATGACCAGTGTGCGGTCGGTGCTGAACGAATCCACCACCAGGAGATCATCCACCCAGGTCAGGCTGGCCAGGCAGTCGGCCAGGTGGGCCTCCTCGTTGTAGGTGAGAACGATCCCGCTCAGGCCGACCGCGCCCATGGACCTCACCAGGGGAGAGCCCGGATCGCCTGGTAGGCCCGCCGGCGCTCGGCCGCCTCGGCCGGGCTGAGCCGGCCGGCCCGCTCCAGCCGGTCGGTCTGGCGGAGGGCCCACCAGCAGCCGGCCCGGACGATCCGCCCGGCCAGCCAGCAGAAGAGAGGCGAGTAGTGCTTGCGGAAGAAGCGGAGGCGGCTCCGGTAGAGGGCGATGAGGGCCGCCGCCCGGACCTGCCGGCTGCTCTGCCCCTCCAGGTGGACCACGGTGGCGGTGGGGGTGTAGTAGACGGGCCAGCCGGCCCGCCAGAGGCGCAGACACCAGTCGAGTTCCTCACAGTAAAGGAAGAACCCCTCGTCGAGCAGGCCGACCGCCTCGGCGGCCCGCCGCCGGACGATCAGACAGGCCCCCAGCGGATGGCCGATGGGGTGGGGATAGGCGTAGCTGGCCGGGGGGTAGCGCCCGTTCAGGCGCGAGTTGAGCAGGCGCGGGTGGAGCGGAAAGAGGTCGAAGAAGACCTGCCAGAGAGTGGGGAAGTCGAAGCAGGAGTGCTGGAAGCGGCCGTCGCCGTAGACCAGCCGTCCCCCGGCCGCGCCGATCCAGGGGTGCTCGTCCAGAAAGCGGACCAGATTGGCCGGGGCGTCGGGCATGACCCGCGTGTCCGGGTTGAGGAGCAGCAGATAGCGGCTCCGGGTCTGACCGAGGGCCTGGTTGCAGGCGGCGGCGAAGCCCCGGTTCTCCTGATTGGCGATGAGGTGAACCCAGGGGAACTCCTGCGCCACCAGCGCCGCCGAGCCGTCCGGCGAGGCGTTGTCCACCACCCAGACCTCGCTCGCCCCGGGGCCATGGGTCTGGAGGGCCACCGCCAGCGATCGCAGGCAGTCGGCCAGGAGGGCGCGGGTGTTGAAACTGACGATGACCACGCCGAGGTCGTAGACCGGCTCGACCGGTGGCAGGCGGGGGACAGTCTCGCCGGGCTGGCGGGCCTCAGAAGTTGATGGTGATGACCGTATCACCGACGCGCCCTCCGGGGTAGCCGACGCCCTCCTGGATAACGCCGGCGAAGAAGCGCAGGGTCCGGCTGGGCGGCCGCTCCAGGATGCGGATCTTGCCCTCGACGACCACCTCTTCGCCGGGCATGAGCAGCCGGTTCAGGTCCGCAAAGAGTCCCCAGCGGATGGGGAAGGCCTGGGGGGCGTTCTCCCAGGAGACGCCCACCCGCCAGGTGCCGGGCCGCTCGTAGTAGAGCGGCTCGCCGGGGCGGGTGGGGTCGCGGAAGCTGGCGTAGTTCTGCTCGGTGGTGTAGAGGGTGCCGGGCGGGGGCCCGTTGGTCTTGAGCGGCACGGTGCCGGTGTTCTTGACCTTGATCTGAACGTCCAGGACGGCGCCATAGGCCAGGGTGATCGGGCTGAAGCGGACCTCGACGATCTCCAGGCGGGGGGTACCGCCGCCGCGGATCTCGACCGGCACGGTGCGGTGGGTGAAGTTGCCGGCGGCGTCGCGGGCCTCGACGTGGATGGTGTACTGACCGTCGGGCAGGAGCTTGCCGCCGCGCTGCCGGCCGCCGGTGGTGCCATCCCAGACGTGGGCCTGGAGGGTGGCGTTGCGCTGGGTGGGCGGATCGATGAGGTAGTGGTTGCCCTCGGTGTCGGTGACGTAGACCTGGACCTCGGCCGGCTTGGTCAGGCCGTAGGTGATGCGCACATCATCGGCGTCGCCGTCGCCGTCGGGGGTGAAGAACGGCCGGTCGGTCTGGAGATTGGTGATCTCGACCGGGGTGGTGTCGGCCTCGGCAATGATGACGCGGGCGCTGCGGCTCTCCCGGCGCCCCTGGTCGTCCTCGGCGGTGACGATAAGCGTGTAGGTGCCGTTGGGCAGGACCCGGCGGTCGGACGAGCCGGGGATGGCCACCGTGCCGTCGAGGGTGATCTCGTACTCGTCGGGGGCGCGCATGGCCCGGTCGCGCAGGACGAACTCCCGACCATCGGGGGCCCGCAGGACGGCCGAGACGGCGGCCCGGGTCCCCAGGCGGAAGCCGATCCGGGCGGTGGGGTGCAGACCCTGGCCGTTGGGGGTGATCAGGACCTCGGCCGGCGCCAGGTCCGAGAGCAGCGGCCGGTCCAGACAGCCGCTCAGACTCAGGAGCAGCAGAAGCAGCCCCAGCCCGAAGAGGGACCAGCGGTGGACAGGCCAGCGACGCATCAGCCTCCTCCGGCGGTGCGAGCCGAACATTCGGCCTCGCTCTCGACCTCGAGGAGGGCCACCGGGCCCTCGGCGGCCGGGCGCAGGGCCACCGGCAGAACCTCATCCATCGAGGTCACCAGGACGAAGCGCAGGGCCCGGCGGACGGTCGCCGGGATGTCCTCCAGGTCGGCCGCGTTGCGCCTGGGCATGATGAACGTGGTGATGCCGGCCCGGTGGGCGGCCAGGATCTTCTCCTTGAGCCCGCCGACCGGCAGGACCCGTCCGCGCAGGGTGATCTCGCCGGTCATCGCCACGTCACGGCGGACCGGCCGGCGGGTCAGGGCCGAGATGAGGGCGGTGGCCATGGTGATGCCGGCCGAGGGGCCGTCCTTGGGGACACCGCCGGCCGGCACATGGATGTGGATATCGATCTTCTCGTGGAAGCGCTCGGGCAGGCCCAGAGCCTGAGCCCGCGAGCGGAGGTAGCTCAGAGCGGCGGTGGCCGACTCTTTCATCACCTCACCCAGCTGCCCGGTCAGAATGAGCTGTCCGCTCCCCGGCATGAGCGTCACCTCGACCGGGGCGACGTCGCCGCCGGCCGGGTTCCAGTAGACGGCGGTGGCCACCCCAACGGCGTCCTCCTCCTCGGCCCGCCCCCAGAAATGCCGGGGCCGTCCCAGGTAACGGGCCAGGCTGCGGGCGGTGATGGAACGGGGTGGACGCTGGCCGGCCGCCACCTGGCGGGCGACCTTGCGGCAGATGGTGGCGATCTCGCGTTCCAGGTTGCGCACCCCGGCCTCGTAGGTGTAGTCGCGGATGATCTGTCGCAGGGCGCCGGTGGTGAAGACGAGCGGGCTGGACTCCAGCCCGTGCTCGGCCAGCTGCCGGGGGATGAGGAAGCGGCGGGCGATGGCCAGTTTCTCGTCCTCGGCGTAGCCGGAGAGCACGATGACCTCCAGCCGGTCGCGCAGCGCCGGCGGCACCGGGTCGAGCATATTGGCGGTGGTGATGAAGAGCACCTGGGAGAGGTCGTAGGGCACGTCCAGGTAGTGGTCGCTGAAGGCGTGGTTCTGCTCCGGGTCGAGGACCTCGAGGAGGGCCGCCGAGGGGTCGCCCCGGAAGTCCATGCCGATCTTATCGATCTCGTCGAGCATAAAGACCGGGTTGATCGTCTGAGCGGTGCGCATGGCCTGGATGATCCGGCCCGGGAGCGCTCCGACGTAGGTCCGTCGGTGGCCACGGATCTCGGCCTCGTCGCGGATGCCGCCCAGGCTGACCCGGACGAACCGCCGGCCCATGGCCTGGGCGATGGAGCGGCCCAGGCTGGTCTTGCCCACCCCCGGCGGGCCGACGAAGCAGAGGATCGGGCTGCGCATCCGCGCCCCGGCCAGGTGCCGTACGGCCAGGTACTCCAGGATCCGCTCTTTGACTTTGGGCAGGCCATAGTGGTTGGCGTCCAGAATAGCTGCGGCCTGGGTGATATCCAGGTTGTCCGGGGTGGCGGTGTGCCAGGGCAGATGCAGCAGCCAGTCGAGGTAGGTGCGGATGATGGCCACATCCGGGGCGGCTGGCGGCATCAGGCTCAGGCGGTCGATCTCCTCGTGGGCCTTGCGGGCCACCGGCTCGGGCAGCTGGGCCCGGGCCACCTGCTCGCGCAGGTCGTGGATCTCGCGGGTGAAGGGGTCGCTCTCGCCCAGTTCGCGCTGGATGGCCTTGAGCTGCTCGCGCAGGAAGTACTCCCGCTGGGAGCGGTCGACCTCCTGCTGGACCTGGGTCTGAATCTGGTGCTTGAGTTCCAGGAGATCCAGTTCCCGGGCCAGGTAGACGCTGACCTGCCGGAGCCGGGCCCGGGGGTCGAGGATCTCCAGGATCTCCTGCCGGCGGGCCAGGGGCCACTCCATCGTCCAGGTGACGAAATCGGCCAGCCAGCCGGGGTCGTCGGCGTTGAGGGCGGTGACGTAGGCGTCCTCGGGGGCGTTCTCCAGGAATTTCAGGCACTTCTCGAAGAGCGACAGGACCGTCCGCATCTGGGCCTCGATCTCCAGGCCCTGGCGGACCGGTTCGTCGAGGGGAGCGACCCGGGCGACCAGGTAGGGGGTGGTCTGGGTGAGTTCGAGCAGGCGGACGCGGCGCAGACCCTGGAGGACGATGTTGGTGCTGCCGTCGGGCAGCCGGACCGTCTGGCCGATGACGGCCTCGGTGCCGACCAGGTAGAGGTCGGCGGCCGTGGTGATCGTCTCCTGGGTGGGGTCGCGCTGGGCGACCGCGATGACGGTGCGGTCGCGGGCCAGGGCCGCCTCCAGCGCCTGGAGCGAGGGCTCGCGGCCGACGCTGGCCCCGGTCACCACCCGCGGGAAGAGCACGAAGTCCCGGATGGGCATGACCGGCAGTTCGGCCACCACCAGGCCGGCCGTCTCCACCGGGGGTGTTCGCCGTCGGGGCATCGCCTCACCTGCACACGACCCGCACGACCGGGCGATCTCGCGGCCATAGTTATACACCGGCCCTCGGTCCAGGGCAACCGGCGGACCGGGCACGGCTTTTGCAGGCCAGAAGCCCTCAGCGACCAAAGGGGGACGCGGCCGATGAGCACGACCCGTGGCCCGTGGCCGCCCGAGGGGCCGGCGGCGGACCCCGAACTGACGCCAGACGAGGCGCTGGCGGTCCTGCGCGCGGTGGGGCTGAGCCTCTTCGACGAGGCCTACACCGCCGAGTGGGAGCAGTCGGTCTACGGCCCCGGCACCGCCGAGGTCGAGGAGCCGGAGACCCCGCTCGATGAACTGGAGATGGGGGCTCAGGACCTGGCCGACGAGGTGGCGTTGGAGGGCGTGGCCGGCCCGATCGCCCTCTATCTCCGCGAGATCGATCAGGTGCCGCTCCTCACCGCCGAGCAGGAGGTCGAACTGGCCAAGGCCATCGAGGCCGGCCGTCAGGCCGCCCAGCGCCTGGCCCGTCCGGACCTCGCGCCCGAGGAGCGGGCCGCCCTGGAGGAGCAGGTCCGGGCCGGCGAGGAGGCCCGCCGGCGGCTGACCGAGGCCAACCTGCGGCTGGTGGTCAGCGTGGCCAAGAAGTACATCGGCCGGGGCGTGCCGCTCCTCGATCTCATTCAGGAGGGCAATCTGGGTCTGGCCCGGGCGGTCGAGAAGTACGACTACCGGCGCGGGTTCCGCTTCTCCACCTACGCCCACTGGTGGATCCGTCAGGCGGTGACCCGGGCCATCGCCGACCAGGCCCGCACCATTCGTATTCCTGTGCACATGATCGAACTCATCGGCGCCGTCTTCCGGACCGCCCGGCGGCTGCACCAGGAACTGGGCCGGGAGCCCACCGCCGAGGAGGTGGCCCAGGCCCTCGGCACCACCCCGGACCGGGTGCGCCAGGCCATCCGGGCCGCCCACCAGCCGATCTCGCTGGAGACTCCCATCGGCGAGGAGGAGGACGACCGGTTGATCGATCTGGTGGCCGACCGCCAGACCGTCGCGCCGGTCGAGGCGGCCGAGGCCCGCTCGCTGGGCGACGTCCTGCGTCAGTTCCTGGCCGAACTCTCCGAACGGGAGCGGGCGGTGATCGAAATGCGCTTCGGGCTGCGCGACGGCCGCGCCTACACCCTGGAGGAGATCGGCGCCGCCCTCAATCTCAGCCGGGAGCGGGTCCGCCAGATCGAGGCCGAGGCCCTGCGCAAACTGCGCCGGCCGGAGCTGCGCGAACGGGTGGCCGAGTACCTGAGTTAACGGCGGGCGCCGACCATCTGGCCGGCCGTGGCCGCCACGGCCACCGGCACCGTGAAGCGAAAGGTCGTCCCCTGGCCGGGAGCGCTCTGGACAGTGATCCGGCCGCCGTGGGCCTCGACCAGCCCCTTGGCGATGGTCAGCCCCAGGCCGACGCCGCCGGTGGAGCGGGTGCGCGAGCGGTCGGCCCGGTAGAAGCGCTCGAAGATGTAGGGGAGGTCCTGGGGATCGATGCCGCAGCCGGTGTCGGCCACGGCGACCTCGACCCAGCCGCCCCGGGCCACCGCGCCGATCTCCACCCGCCCGCCGGGCGGGGTGTAGGTCAGGGCGTTGTTGACCAGATTGCGCAGGACCTGGCCGATGCGCTCCGGGTCTACCCAAACCGGCGGGAGATCGGTTGGCAGGTTGATCGTCAGCGCCAGGCCCTTCTGCTGCGCCAGCGGCTGCATCGCCTGGGCCACCTGCTGGACCAGGTCGCCCAGGGCCACCACCTCGCGGCGCAGGGTCAGCTGCTCCGACTCCATCATCGCCAGGTCCTGCAGATCGTCCACCAGCCGGCTGAGGAGCATCGCCTCCTCGTGGATGGTCGCCAGGGTCTCGGGCGTGGCCGGCAGCACCCCGTCGTGCAGGGCCTCGAGATAGCCGCGGATGTTGGCGAGCGGGGTGCGCAGTTCGTGGGCGATGTCGGAGACCAGGTTCTGGCGCAGCTTCTGCGCCCGCTCCAGTCCCTCGGCCATGGCGTTGAAGGCCCGGGCCAGTTCCGCCACCTCCCCGCTGCCGCTGACCGGCACCCGCTGGTGGAGGTCGCCGGCGCCCAGGGCCCGGGCCGCCCGGATCATCGCCTCCAGTGGCTGCACCAGGCGGCGGGCCAGGCCCAGGCTGAGGAGCAGGGCCAGCGCCCCGGCGATCAGGCTGGCCCCCAGGACCGACCACTTGATAGCCTGCATCAGTTCGGCCGTCCGCCGCTCCCGCTCGCGCTGGGCCCGCAGCGGATTGAGAAAGACCGCCCCCAGGTAGGTGCCATCATCGTAAAGGCGCACCACCAGCGGGCCCCAGCGGGGGTCCTCGGGCTGGCCGACCAGCTCCTGACCGGAGTCGGCGATGACCGTGCCCTGGGCGTCGGTCACCACCAGCCGCTCGCCCAGCGCCTCGCTCATCCGCTGCGTCAGGTTCTCCACACCGTCCCAGCCGTTGTGGATGCGGTAGTTGCGGATGAAGGCGTTGCGCAGGCGCTGGGTGGTCGACTGCTCGCCGGCGATAACGTAACTGGTCACCTGGTCGCCCATGAACTGGAAGGTGAGGAGGGCGGTGACGCCCACCGCCGTCAGCAGGACCAGGCTGAAGGCCAGCAAGAGGCGCAGCCAGAGGCGGTCCAGACGGCTCACGGCGCCTCCAGTTTGTAGCCCAGGCCGTAGACGGTTTTGATGTAGCGCGGACGCCGGCTGTCGTCCTCCAGTTTGCGCCGCAGGTTCATAATGTGCATGTCGATGTTGCGGTCGACGCCGGCGAAATCGTAGCCGAAGGCCCGCTCCAGAAGCAGCGCCCGGCTGAAGGCTCGCCCCGGCTCGCTGGCCAGGACCGCCAGGATGCGGAACTCGGCCGGGGTGAGGCTGACCCGGCGATGGCCCACCCGCACCTCCCGGCTGGCCAGGTCGATGACCAGGTCGCCGACCTGAATCTGCCCCGGCGGACCGGCCTCGCGGCTGCGCCGCAGCACCGCCTGAACACGGGCCACCAGTTCCCGCGGGCTGAACGGCTTGGTGACATAATCGTCAGCCCCCAGCGTCAGCCCGTGGAGTTTGTCGTTTTCGCTCACCCGGGCGGTGAGCATGATGATGGGCACGTCGGACTCGGCCCGCAGGCGCTGGCAGACCTGCCAGCCGTCGAGGCCGGGGAGCATCAGGTCGAGGATGACCAGGTCCGGTCGAACGGTGCGGAGGCTCTCCAGAGCGGTGGTGCCATCGGCCGCCCGGTAGACCTGAAAGCCGGCCCGCTCCAGGTACAGGCTGACCAGATCGGCGGTCTTCGTATCGTCCTCGACCACGAGGATCCGTCGGACAGACTGGGGCATGGCCTGGCTCCCCGGTCTCTCTGCCCATGGTACTACTCCGCGAACGGCCTGGCTGTCAAGGGGAGCAGACGGTAGGGTCATGGCAAAGTCATCCTGGGATGGCGCCGATGAGGCGGAGCGCGCGGTCGGGGAAGGCGCCAGAGTGGCGGA
>VAPR01001007.1_pt1 | contig 15554 bp, 21 predicted proteins | sample 3380701 | NCBI WGS metagenome assembly VAPR01 (sample SAMN11536904, study PRJNA540576) | hot springs metagenome | isolation source: hot spring wet sediment | place: Spain: Lobios | collected 2014-01 | reverse complement strand
AAGAATTGCCAGATATTGATATTGATTTTTCTGATGTTAAAAGAGATTTGGTTTTTGATTATGTTAAGAAAAAATTTGGCCAAGATAGATTTGCTCAAATTATTACTTTTGGGAAAATGGCTTCAAGAGCAGCTGTTCGCGATGCTGGTCGAGCTTTAGGTTTTTCTTTCTCTTTTGTTGATAGATTGGCAAGATTAATTCCGGCAAATTTAAGTTTAGAAGAAGCTGAAGAATTAACCGATGTTCAAAAGGTTCTTAAAGAAAAAGAAGAATACCGCAAAATTTTAGAAGCTGCCAAAAGATTAGAAGGTGTTGTTCGTCATGCTTCAGTTCATGCTTGCGGAGCAATTATTACTCCTGGACCAATTCTTGATTATGTTCCTTTACAACCGGCACCAAGCGAAAATAACATTATAATTTCTCAATATGATATGTATTCAGTTCAAGAGATTGGTGTTTTAAAAATTGATTTTCTTGGTTTAAGAACTTTATCAATTATTGAAGAAGCAAAAAATTTAATAAAAGAAAGGTATAAAATTGAAGCTAATTTTGATAGTAAATTTGATGATAAATTAACATATGAAACTTTGAAACAAGGAAAAACAGTTGGTCTTTTTCAGTTAGAAGGCAAAGGGATGACAAATGCTTTGAAAAAACTTCAACCTGAAAAACTCGAAGATATAGCTGTTTTGATTGCTCTTTATCGTCCTGGTCCAATGGAACTCATTCCTTCTTTTATAAGAAGAAGATTTGGTAAAGAGGAAATAACTTATCTTCATCCTAAATTAGAGTCAATTTTAAAAGATACTTACGGAATTATGGTTTATCAAGAACAATTGATGAAAATGGCTCAAGAATTAGCTGGTTATACTCCAACCGAAGCAGACATTCTAAGGAAAGCAGTTGGTAAAAAAATAAAAAGTCTTTTAGATGAAGAAATAGAAAAGTTGACTGAAAAAATGATCAAAAATGGAATTGATAAAGAAACTGCTCAAAAAATTGGTGATTTAGTTGCCCCTTTTGCTCGCTATGGTTTTAATAAAAGTCATGCCGTTGCCTATGCTATGGTTGGTTATTATACAGCTTATTTAAAGGCTCATTGGCCCTTAGAATTTTTAACTGCTTGTTTAATTCATTGGTCAAAAGATATCGATCGAGTAAAGATATTTCTTGAGGATTTAAAAAATTATGGTGTCCAGGTTTTACCTCCAGATATTAATGAAAGTAAATATCATTTTACTATTGTTGATGAAAGAAGAATTCGTTTTGGTTTGGGATCAATAAAAAATGTTGGCGGACCATTAATCAAATTTATTGAAGAAGAAAGAGAAAAAAATGGACAATTTTTGAGTATGGCAGATTTTCTTCGCCGAGTGAAACATAAAGATTTAAATAAGAAATCTTTAGAAAGCTTAATCAAAGCTGGGGCTTTTGATTCTTTTTATTCAAGAAGTATTTTGATTCATAATTTAGATTATTTGCTTGAATATAATCAAAAAACTAAAAATTTTTCAGAAACAAAAAGTCTTTTTGGTTTGAGTTCAAATAATGATCTTCTTCTTAAACCTGGTTCAAATATTGATCTTTTAGAAATTTTAAAGTGGGAAAAAGAACTTTTGGGAATTTATCTTTCTGGCCATCCTTTTGAATTATTTGCTAAAAAATTAAATAGTAAGATTAAAAAAATTGAGGAAATTCATAAATTAGATGAAGGATTAAAAGTAAGTTTAGCTGGTGTTTTAAATAAGGCCAAAAGATCAATTACTAAAAACAAAGAACCTTTTGTTTATTTAGAAATTGAGGATTTAACAGATAAAATTGAAGTTATTTTATTCCCTGAGGTTTATAAAAATTATTTTGAAATTTTAAAAGAAGGTCAAGTTTATTTTATTATTGGTACAGTTCAAAAAAGAGACAATCGCAATGTTGTCATTGGAGATTTAATTAAAGAACTTTCAATTAAAAATTCTTACTTAAGGGAGACAGTAAAGAAAATATGAAGTTAAGATTATTTATTGCTTTACCTTTAACTTCTAATATTTTGAAGAAAATAGGTTTTTATGAAGATGAAATTAGTAAAAAAACTAAAATTAATTTTCCCTGGATTCCTTTAAAAAATTTACATTTAACTTTGGTGTTTTTGGGTTATCTTGGTTATGAAGATTATTTAAAGATTGATCAAATTTTTAAAGAAATTAAATTTCCAGCCATAACTGCTAAGATAAAGAAAATAGATTATGGGCCACCAGGGAATAAAAGAATGATTTGGCTTTATGTTGAAAAAAATAAAAAACTTGAAGAATTAAAAAATCTTTTGGAAGAAAAATTAGATCAAAAACAAATAAAATATCAAAGGGAAGAAAGAGATTTTTTACCTCATATTAATTTAGCTAGATTAAAGAAACAACAAAATTTACCAGATATTAAGGAGGATTTAAATTGGCAAATAGTTTTTAATGAATTAGTTTTATATCAATCTCATCTTAAGCAGGAAGGAGCTCTTTATGAAAAGCTTTTAAAATTGGATCTAAGTCACCATCCATAATTTCATCTAAGTTATGCCAAGATTTATTAATTCGATGATCAGTAACTCGATTCTGAGGAAAATTGTATGTTCTTATTTTTTCTGATCTTTCCTGGCTACCAATTTGTTCTTTTCTTTGTTGGATTAAATTACCAGAGATTTTTTCTTGTTCAAGTTGATAGATTTTATTTTTTAAAATTTCTAAGGCTATTTCTCTATTTCTTTGTTGACTTCTTTCAGTTTGACAAGAAACAATAATACCAGTTGGTTTATGTAAAATTCTAACCGCAGTTTCAACTTTATTAACATTTTGCCCACCAGGACCACCAGCCCGGAAAAATTCAATTTCAATATCAGAATCTTTTATTTGAATTTGAGGAAGATTTAGTTTTGGTAAAATTGCCACTGAGGCAGTTGAAGTATGAATTCGACCGCTTTTTTCAGTAATCGGCACTCTTTGAACTCGATGAACTCCTGCTTCTTGTTTTAATAAATCATAGACATTTCCCCCTGAAACTTCAGCAGTTAAACTTTTAATTCCTCCTAAATTAGTTTCATTAACATCTAAAATTTTGACTTTAAATTTTCTTTTTTCAAAAAATTTTAAATACATTCGCCATAAATCGCGAGCAAATAAGGTTGCCTCTTCGCCACCAACACCAGCTCTAATTTCAAAATAAATTGTCTGGATGTTATTTCCCATTTTTCTTGTTTTGTTGTATAATAAGATTACTTTTTCTTTTTAGATTGTCTTTTGAGAAATTTTTCTACCCTTCCTACAACTACTTTTGTTTGTTCTTCACCAGTAAAAATAGGTGAACAATTTTTACAAACTTCAACAAAGATTTCTTTCTTAGTTGCTGGAATTTCATATTCATTGCCACAAGCACATTTTATTTTTGCTAAAAAATATTGAGGATGAATTCCTTTTTTCATGATAAAATAATTATAACATAAAAAATGGAGCTTAAACAAAATGAACAAACAATTATAAAAGAAATGGAAGATATATTTAAGGAAATGATGAAAGCTGGTGTCCATTATGGAAGAGCGAAAAGATTTACTCATCCATCGATGAAACCATTTTTGTTGAAATCTAATCGCAACATTGAACCAATTGATTTTTTTAATTTGAAAATAACTTTAGAAAAATTACAAACAGTTGGAGAATATTTAAAAAATGCTTTAAAAGAAAATAAAAGAATACTTTTTGTTGGTGTCACTCCAGCATCTCAAGCCAAAATTCAAGAATTAGGAGAAAAATTAAATCAGCCTTATGTTAACTATAAGTGGGTTGGTGGACTTTTAACTAATTTTCAAACTATTAAAGCAAGACTTGTATACTTTAAGGATCTTCTAGAAAAAGAAAAAAGTGGAGAATTGAAAAATTATCCTCCAGCAGAAAGAGCAAGAATAGAAAGAGAGCTTGAGAAATTGAAGAATTTATATTCAGGAATTGTTAATTTAGATTCTTTACCAGACTTAGTTTTTATTGTCAATTTAGCTTTTAACCAACATAAAACTGCTTTAAGAGAATGTTTAAAAATGAAAATTCCGATTATTGCTTTGGCTGGTTCAGATAATGATGTTAGTCGGGTAAATTTATTTATTCCCGGTAATGATAAAGCTCCAAGAAGTATTGCTTGGATATTGGATTATTTATTATCAGTAATCAGTAATAATCAGTAAAAATGGATAAAGAACTTTTAGAAAAAATTAAAAAATTAAGAGAAGAAACCGGAGCACCGATTGGTAAATGTAAAGAAGCTTTAGAAAAAGAAAACGGTGATTTAGAGAAAGCAAAAATTTATTTAAGAAAAATAGGTGAAGGTCTTTTAGAAAAGAAAAAAGAAACAATAGCTAAACAGGGGATTATTGAAGGTTACATCCATTTTAATGGTCGAGTTGGCGCTTTAGTTGAGCTTTTATCTGAGACAGATTTTGTTGCTCAAAATCCTGAATTTAAAAAATTAGCTCATGAATTAGCAATGCAAGTTGCTTTTATGAAACCTTTATATGTTTCTCAAGCAAAAATACCAGAAAAAGATTTGGAAGAAAAAATAAATGAATTTAAGGAAGAAACAAAGGATAAACCAGAAAATGTTCAAAAACAAATTATTGAAGGAAAATTAAATAAATGGTATGAAGAAGTTTGTCTTTTAGAACAACCTTATTTCAAAGATGAAAATTTGAAAATTAAAGAATTAATCAATGAATTTGTTAATAAATTTGGAGAAAAAATTGAAATAAATAGATTTACTCGTTTAAGTCGTGATGACTAATTATTATTTTTTAATTTTAGGATATCTTTTAATACTTTTTTCTATAATTTTTTTTGTTTATCGGTTGAGAAAAATTAGTCTAACAGAAAAAGATTACGAAACTTGGTTTAAGCTTGAAAAAATTGCTCAATTTTTGCAACCAAAATTTTTTGATTTTTTTCAGATTTTAAAAAAAGAAGTAAAATATATAATGAGATCTTTAAAAGAGAAAATTTTAAGAAGGATAAAAATAGAGGCTTTAAAAATTGAAACATGGGCAAATAAAAGATTGGAAGGTATCAAAGAAAAACAAAATTTTGATGAATAATTATGATAAAATATTTTATAATTCTAAATTAAGCCGAGGTAGCTCAATTGGCAGAGCAGCGGTTTTGTAAACCGCGGGTTAGGGGTTCGAGTCCCCTCCTCGGCTCAATGAAGGGTGTAACTTATGTTGAAATATTAATTACTTTAGCTTTAATTCCTTTTATTTTGGGGATTATTGGTGGAGCTGTAAAATTAAAAAATTATCTTTCAACTTCTAGAGATTTACAAAGACTTCAAGATGCTTATGCTTTGAATAGTGCTTTAAATTTTTATTTTAGAAATGCGATTAATTTTGACCCCGATGGTCCTAATTTAGACAATCGAGGTGTTGATGAAACTTACCCAACAATTTTTGTTTCAGTACCGGATGAACAGGATCAATTTTTTGAAACATGTTATTGCCCCTCAAATGACAAAGCTTATTATATTTATCAAACAAATAAAAATGATTATCAAAAAATTAATGGTTCAGGGTGGATTCCGATTGATTTTTCTTCTCTTAATTATCCAGGTCTTTCCTATTTACCTGTTGATCCTAGTAATACTTTAAGGTCTGGTTTGTATTATATGTATGCTTTTCGAAGAAATCCTCCCCAATATGAAATTTCTCTTAGTTTTGAATCTCCTGAATATCGCTTGGGTGGTGTCAATGATAAAGTTTCAACCGATGGTGGAAATGATCCTAATAGACTTGAACTTGGAAATAATTTAGAATTAATATGTCCATTTATTTATTCATTTTAAGGAAGGGTGCCGGAGTGGACTAACGGGACGGCCTGGAGAGCCGTGCCCCCTTTGGGGGCTCGTGGGTTCGAATCCCACCCCTTCCGCCAATTGTAATAATACCGCTGAGGAAAAAAGAAGAATATAATGAATATACCTCGTCCCATTAAAAGTAGTGTGATTATTTTCCTTTCTTTTCTTGGAGCTTTTATTATTGTTATCCTCTTTTTTGCTGATTTTGCACCAGATGAAACAATTTACACTCGTTCTCTTTTGGCAACCTTTTTTGCAGCTTCAACTGCGTTAATACTCGGATATGTATTTGGGAAGTGGTGGTTTGCTTTTTTCCCTGTAGTGTTTCCGATTCTTTTGCTAATAATAGGAGTATTTAAGGGGCAATATCTTAATTTTAATGAACTTATTACACTTCTTTTTCCGATAATTGGAAGTTTTTTAGCAGTATATTTGGGTATATGGTCGGCGCAACGCCTTCAGAATAAAAAAAATTATCATCAAAGTTAGTGAAACCGAGTCCGTTAATAAAACCGATTCGATTTTTGAAATCTACACTGCAGTTCAGAAAAGCATAAAAGATTTATTTTATTGACAAGTCTGGTATAATATAATTATCACCTTGTTTAAAAAGTTGATAATTTAACCTTATTAGAAGATTAATTTTGAGAAAAAAATTAAAAGGTCGTACTTATTTTCTCTTGTTAAAAAAATGAAACTTAAACCCACGAATGATTATCTTTTAATTGAACCTTTAAAAGAAGATGAAGTTACAAAAGGGGGTATTGTTATTCCAGAAACAGCGAGAGAGGAAAGGGCAATTAAAGGAAAAGTAATAGCGGTTGGTCCTGGTAAATTAAATGATAAAGGAGAAAGAGTTCCATTAACTATTAAAGAAGGTCAAATTGTTATTTTTAAAAAATATGCTCCAGATGAAGTTAAAGTAGATGATAAAGAATATTATTTTGTTCGTGAGGATGATGTTTTAGCTATTATTGAATAGGTCGAATTTAATTTATTTTCAAAAAATGGCTAAACAAATTATTTTTGACGAAAAAGCAAGAAAAAAACTTTTAAAAGGCATTAATAAATTAGCTAATGCAGTTATTGTTACTTTAGGACCAAAAGGAAGAGCCGTTGTTTTAGATAAAGGTTATGGAGCACCAACAATTACTCGTGATGGAGTTAGTATTGCCAAAGAGATTGAATTGGAAGATAAAATTGAAAATATCGGTGCTCAATTAGTTAAAGAAGTAGCTGAAAAAACCAATGATGTTGCTGGTGATGGAACAACAACTGCCGTTTTATTGGCTAAGGTTTTAATCAATGAAGGATTAAAAAATGTTTCAGCCGGAGTTGACCCCTTGGGAATGCAAAGAGGCATCGAGAAGGCAGCTGCTTTAGTTACTGGAGAATTAAAGAAAATTTCAAAACCTGTGAAAGGTAAAGAAGACACTGCCCATGTAGCAACAATTTCTTCAAGAGATGAGGAAATAGGAAATTTAATTGCTGAAGTTATGGAAAAAGTAACCAAAGATGGAGTTGTAACTGTTGAAGAATCACAAACAATAGGTCTTTCTTATGAAATTGTTGAAGGTCTACAATTTGACCGTGGTTATGTTAGTCCTTATATGATTACTAATCCTGAAAAAATGGAAGCAGTTTTGGATAATCCACTAATTTTGATTACTGATAAAAAACTCACTTCTATTCATGAATTAGTACCGCTTTTAGAAAAAGTTGTTCAAAGTGGAAGAAAACAGCTTTTGATTATTGCTGAAGATTTAGAAGGAGAAGCCTTGGCAACTTTAGTTGTTAATAAACTTAAAGGTATTCTTATTTCTGTTGGGGTTAAAGCTCCTGGTTTTGGTGATCGTCGCAAAGAAATGCTTCAAGATATTGCTATTGTTACTGGTGGTCAAGTTATTTCTGAAGAATTAGGATTAAAACTTGAACATGCTGATTTGCATCAATTAGGAGAAGCTCATAAGGTTATTGTTACTAAAGATACAACAACAATAGTTGGTGGTAAAGGAGATAAAAAGGAAATTGAAAAAAGAATTCAGCAAATAAGAGTTCAAATTGAAAAAACAACATCTGAGTATGATAAAGAAAAACTTCAAGAAAGATTAGCAAAATTAGCTGGAGGAGTAGCGGTTATTAAAGTTGGCGCCCCAACAGAAGTTGAGCAAAAAGAAAAACAACATCGAATTGAAGATGCGATTTCAGCAACTAAAGCAGCTTTAGAAGAAGGAATTGTTCCCGGTGGTGGTGTTGCTTTAGTGAGAACTTTATCAAAACTTGAAGAATTCATTGAAAAACTTTCAAAGGAAGATATCGCTGAGTATATTGGCGCTAAAATTGTTGCTAAAACTATTGAATCACCAATTAAACAGATTGCCCAAAATGCTGGTTTTGATCCATCAATAGTATTTGATAAGGTAAAAAATAGCAAAGATATTGATTTTGGTTTTAATGCTCATACCCTAAAATATGAAAATCTTTTCCAATCAGGAGTTATTGATCCAACAAAAGTAACTCGTTCAGCACTTCAAAATGCTGTTTCAATTGCTAGTTTACTTTTAATTACTCAAGCAGTTGTTAGTGAGTTACCAGAAAAGAAAAAGGAAAAAGAAGAAATAACAGAAACTGAAGAAGAATACTGAAATTAAATTTTTGTGATAAAATAGTATAAAAATGTCAAGGATCAAAAGAGGAGTTATTAAATTAAAGAAAAGAAGAAAAATATTGAAATTAGTAAAAGGATTCCGTGGTCATTATCGAAAAAAAGAGAAATTTGCTAAAGAAGCTTTGCTTCATGCTTTTAAATATACTTATATTGGTAGAAAACAGAAAAAAAGAAATTTTCGCAGATTATGGCAAGTGAGGATTAGTGCTTATTTAAGAAACAAAGGTTATAAATATAGTGAATTTATTCATAAGTTGAAAGGAAAAAATATTAATTTAAATAGAAAGGTTTTAAGCGAATTAACTCAAAAAAATCCTCAAGTCTTTGATAAAGTTTTAGAGGAAGTTTATAGTTAATGTTAGGGGGAATTCATTTTTTTGTTGGTTCAGCTATTTCTCTTTCAGCTACTAAAATTCCAATTTTTGCTTTTTTAGTAGGAGCAATTAGCCATCATTTACTTGATTTTTTGCCCCATTTAGATCTTAATATTTTCAATAATCATAAATATAATTCTTTAAAAGATTGGGATAGAAAAATTTGGTTTTTAGTTGTAAGCGAATTTCTTTTTTTCCTTCTTTTGACTTTTTATTTCTTGGGTAAATTTGAATTTGATATTCAGAAAATAGCTTTTTTAGGAGGACTTGGAGGAATTCTTCCTGATTTATTTACCTTGTTTATTAGAACCTTTTTCCCTAAATTAAAAATTTTTGATTTCTATTTAAATTTTCATAAAAATTTTCATTATCAGTTTAAAAATAAAATAATTTTCCCAATTTTAATTGAGTTATTAGTTTTATTTTTTTCTCTTTTATTGTTTTTAAGTCATTAAAATTAAGGTTGGTATAAATTGTTTGGCATTAAATTCAAAGCATTGCCCACTTCATAAATATTTTGATTGTCCCCACCATCAGTATTTACTTGATCATTTGAACCACCATATTTGTAATCAATAAATTCTAAATTAACATTTATTTCAAAAGTGGAACTTGCCCTATTAAAGACATAAGAATAAAAAAATCTTTTATTGTAAGAATTAAAAGGATCAGCTGGTAAGGCTGATATTGGTGAATAGGGCAAAACAGTAAAATTGATAGGAATCCAGCCATTACCATTGTTTTTAAAATATTCTGTTGAGCTTGCTTGAGAGAAATAATAAGTTTTACTATTCCAAGTTAAAGTTCGAGTTCTAACATCTTCTTTGTCGAAAGGCACAGAAATAAAAATTGTTGAACTTGCTTCATCGACTCCTTTATTTGGTGGTCCCAAATTTGGCGAAGAAGTTGCTGTTAAATAAGTTTTTAAAGCTAATTCTAAAGCTTTTAAATCCCCAATTCTTTTTATATCCCTTGATTTTTGTAAATAATATGCAGGTTTTAAAATTTGACTAGTTATTCCAAAAAGAATTAAAATCATTGCTAATACTATTAAAATTTCTATTAGAGTAAATCCCCTATTTCTTTTATTTAAGAAATTTTCTGCTTTTTTTAGAAGGTTTTTGTTGAAGGTAATTAATTGTAAAGCAGACTTAAAGGAAAGCCAAACATAACCTTTATGTTCTTCCGATAATATTACTTTTTGATTTTTAGCTTTTGCTAAGAAAAAAATAACATCTTTAATTATAAATTCATTTCGATGTCTGAAGGTATAAGTAATTTTTTCTTGAAAACCTTTGATAATAAAAACATCTAAACCAGTTTCTTCTTTTATTTCCCTAATAACAGTTTCTTCAGGTTTCTCGTGAAGTTCAATGTGTCCTTTGGGAAAATCCCAATGACCTCCTAAATAATTTAAAAGTAAATACTCTCTATTGTTTCCTTTTTGAAAAAATACTATTGCTCCAGCTGAGGTTTCTTTTTTCATTGTTAAATAGGTTTTTATTTATATAATTTTATCATGAGAATTTATTTTTATGGCGGGGTTAAATCTGTTACTGGTTCAAATTTTTTATTAGAAGATGATAATTCAAAAATTTTAATTGATTGTGGTTTGTTTCAGAAAGAAAGAGTTTGCGATCTTGAAAATTTTTTGCCTTTTGATTTTAAACCTTCCGAGATATCAGCTGTTTTAATAACTCATGCTCATTTGGATCATATTGGTAGATTGCCTAAGCTTTTAAAAGAAGGTTTTAATGGATATATTTATAGTACTTTGCCAACAAAGGATTTAGCTTATGAAGTTTTGTTAGATTCTCAAAAAATTATTGAGCAAAATTGTCAAGAATTTAATAAAGAGAATTTATATCAAAAAGAAGATATCGAAAAATTAATGCAAAGATGGGAAACCGTAGATTATCATCAAAAAATAAAGATTAATAATTTTGAAATTGAATTTTTTAATGCTGGTCATATTTTAGGTTCAGCTTTTATAAAAGTTAATAATATTGTTTTTTCAGGAGATTTGGGGAATAAAGCAAAAAATCTAGATCCTGATTTAGAAGAATTGCCGAAAGTTAATTATTTAATTTTAGAATCAACTTACGGTAATAGAAATCATGAAAATTTATTTAATCGTGAGGAAATTTTAGAAAAAATTGTCGAAAAAGTTATTTACGAAAAAAGAACTTTAATTATTCCTACTTTTGCTTTAGAAAGGGCTCAAGAAATTATTTTTGATCTTCAAAATTTAATTAAAACCAAAAAAGTTCCAGAAGTTCAAATTTTTCTTGACAGTCCTTTAGCTTTAAGAATTTCTAAAATTTATGAAAAATATGCAGAATTTTTAGATCAAAATGTAAAGAACAAGATTTTTGCCAAAGGATTATTTGATAAAGATTATTTAAAGATTGTTTATTCTGTAGAAGATGAAGATTTAATTTTTAAAACTCCTCCGCCAAAAATTATTTTAGCTGGCTCAGGAATGGTAACTGGTGGTAGGATTTTAAATATTTTAAAAAGATATCTTGATCAACTGCAAACAACAATTTTATTCATTAGTTATCAAGCCGAGGGTTCTTTGGGGAGAAAAATTTTAGAAAGAGAAAAAAAAATATTTATTGATGATAAGGAAATTGAAGTCAAAGCAGAAATTTTAACTTTATTTTCTTATTCAGCCCATTTAGATCAACGAGGTATTTTAGAATGGATAAAACCTCAAAGATTTCATTTGAAAACTGTATTTCTAACTCATGGCGAAAAAGAATCTAAAGAAGAATTAAGAAGAAAAATAACGGATGAATTGGCAATTAATGTTGAAATACCAAATAAAAATGATTTTTTCGAGATTGCAAATGTGGATAATTTTTGATTAATTTTTAATTTATAATATAATATAAAATATCAGTCGTCATTAAATAATCAATTAATTAAAAACAATGAAAAAAGGTTTTACTTTAATTGAAATGGCTATGGTTCTTTTGGTTATTGGTATTTTAGCCGGTATAGTCTTAAGAAACATTGGTGGTCAATCAGCAATTGCTAGGGATACCAGAAGAATTGGCGATTTAAGGAATACTGCCAATTATTTAGCTACTTATTTGGGGAAATATGGTTATTTTCCTAATTCTACCAACTGGTCAGACTTGGAAACAGCTTTAGCACAAGCAGGTATTACTGATAAATTGCCTCGAGATCCTTCTGGTAAGAGCTATGATTATTATTATTGCAGTGATACAGGAAGTATTGCTAATCAATCAGATATCAATCATTTTGTATTAAGGGCGCAGCTGGAGCAAACGGTTCAAGCTGCACCAAGATTGTGGGAAACAACAGTAAGCTCAACGCCAGCTGGTTGGACTTGTAGCCAATCAATCAATATTGTATGTTCTCCCGCGAGTAGATATTATTGTTTAGCTCAATAATTTAAAAAATTTAATGAGAGCTTTTACTTTAATCGAAACTGCTTTAGTACTTTTAATTTCTATTTTAATTTTTGGTATTACTGTCTCTTTTAATACTTTTAATAGAGATTTTTTCTATTTAAGGGATGTTGCTAAAAATTTATCTGTAGCTTTAAACACAGTCGCTGATCTGGCTCAAAGAATAACAGAAAAAAACAATAAATTTTATTGCGGAGCTGGAATATATTTTCCTGATCAAAAATCTTTTGAAGTTTTAGCTTTTGCAACAACAACTAAATTGTGTGAAGATGTCGTTACTCCTGGTTTAATTCATAATTTAATTACCACAAATTTATCACAAAAAACATATGTTCTTAGCAATCAAGATTTAACAAACATTCCTTCCCCCCCATCATTACTTTTGAATACAAGTCTTAAGCCGGGATATAGAATTATATTCTCAAATACCCCAAATTGCAATTCTAATTATAATCCACCACTGATTTTTATGTATATTTATTCTTATAATGATATATTTTTTGTTTTTCAACAAGGCACTGATTGGCAAAAAATTGATGTTAATGAAATTTATATTTGCTTAGAAAAACCGGGTAAGGAATCTTATATAATTAAATTAAATAAATTGGGTCAATTGAGCATAGTTAAATGAAACGAGGAACAAGTTTTCCAGAAATTATGATTGCTCTTTTAATTATTTCTACTGCTTTAGTTATTTTTCTAAAAATTGCCGGTGATTATATAAGAACTCTTGTTTTTGCTAAAGAAATGTTTGTTTTAAATAGTACTTTACAAGAAAAATATCAACTTTTAATTGCCTATCGAAATAAGATGTTGGAGAGAGATTTTACTGCCGCTGGCCCACCCGTAATAACTGAAACCTTGCCATCTGGTAACTTTTGTTTATATTTTAATCCTGCAACTTCTAAAATAAATATTTCTTCGCCTCCTTGTTGGCATAAATTTTTAAACAACAATGATCCTAATATTAATTACATAGTTAATGTTATTAATTCAGGCGATTTATCGACTATAAACATTTCAGCATCTTCAACTAAACCCTTTAAGCTTGAAGTTAACCTTGGTGGTTTTTTAACAAGATGGCACCCATTATTTCAATGAAAAACAAAGGCTATACCCTTTTAGAAGCAATGATTGTTATTTTTATGCTAATGACGATTTTAACGATTGTTTCTATTATTTATACATCTTTAGTTAAAACAACAATTTTAGCCAATGACTATTATCAAACCCTTGAAAATGTTAGATTGGGGACTGAAAAGGTTGGGAGAATTTTAAAATATGGTTGGAATTTCCAAGTTAGTGGTTCAGCTATAAATTTGCAAAGAAAAGATTGCACACCAGTAAATATTAATTTCGATCAATCTAAATTAAATTATTGCGAAGGTTCAACTTGCAGCTCTCTTTTTGATGAAAATTTAGTAAAAGTCAACAATTTTTTGGTTGCCACTGATACACCAAATACAAATCAAAGATATGCTTACTTTCAATATGCTCCTAAAATAATAATTCTTTATTACAGCTTAGAATTAAAGTCAAAAAGAGGTGTTACAACAACTTTAGAATTTGAGCAAGCAGTCGCTCCATTGAATAGTGCCTATTCCCAAAGTTTATGTCCATAAATAAAATTTTTAAAAATAAAAAGGGTCAAATCGTATCTTTAACAATTTTTATTGTTTTAATTTCTTTAGGGACAACTTTAGTTTTTTTTATGCCAATTAATCAACAAGTTATTAGATTAAGAAAACTTTTAAACACTTTTCAAGCTTTAACTTATAGTGAATCAGGAATTGAATTTGCCAATTATTATGCTATAAAAAATCAAAACATTGGTAATTTTACCATCAGTGGACCTTCTTGTTCTTCATTTGCTGGTTCTCAGTGTGAAATTTTTGCTCGTAGATTTGGAATAGACCTTTCGGGCTTTACAAGTTGTTGCTACACGGTAATGAGTAAATTACCTGAAATGAATGTTGAAATTTATAGTAGTTTTGGTATTGATTCTAATAATATAACCAAGTTATATAGCAAAACAATTTCTCAGGGTGGATTTAAACGTATTCAAAGAATCCTTGATTTTGATTTTGCTCCTTAAAATTGATAAAATTATTAATAAAAGCCCAGGTGGCGGAATAGGTAGACGCGCAGGACTCAAAATCCTGTAGCCTCTAAGGCTGTGAGGGTTCGATTCCCTCCCTGGGCACAAATAATAAGTCAAAGCGCAAAAGTCAAAAGGCAAAACTAATATATCGGAGGTTGAACCTCAGACAATAATTTTTTAATTGTAAATATAAGCTTTGACTTTTAATTTATGTTAAAATAAATAATTATGGCTAATATAATTATTCCTAAAAAAAGAATTGAGACTAAAAAGATAGTAAAAGAAATTCCCAAAGAATGGATTAGAGCAAAAGGAATTTGGCCTGATAGGCTCAATCCTCTTAAATATCAAAGAAAATTAAGAAAAGAATATGATTATTGATACTAATATTCTAATTTACTATCTTCAAAATGAAAAAGAAATTGTGGAGCAATTAGAAAAATGGCGAAGAGACAATTTACCTCTTTTTATCTCAATAATTTCTTTTATTGAAATACTTTCTTATCCAAAATTAAAAGAAAAAGAAATTGAAATTATTAGAGATTTTTTGAATAAATTTATTAAAATATCAGTTGATGAAAAAATTAGTGAAGAAGCTGCTTTTCTTCGAAGAAAATATAAAATAGAGATCGGCGATGCTATTATTGCTTCAACAGCAATTTTATATGATCAACCATTAGTAACTAGAAATATAAAAGATTTTAAAAAGATTAAAAACTTATTTTTATTAAAATTGTAATTTTTTAATTTTCGAAAGCTCAACCCGGACGATTTTCGAAAAAAATCTCAAAAGTCAAAGCGCAAAAGGCAAAAGTAATATTTTGAAAGTTGACGCGGATTAACGCGGATTAACGCGGATTATTACGCGGATAAACGCGGATTGTAATACAGATAGACGCAGATTCACGCAGATTATTACACAGATAAAATAACATTATAGTTTATTATAAACTCTTGATTTTTTTAAAACATATCTTAAAATAATAATATTATTATGAAAATTAATGATCTTTTTAATAAAAGATCATTTACTCTTGTTGAACTCTTAATAGTCTTAGCTTTAATAGCTATCTTAGCAACTATCTTAATAGTTATTCTTAAAC
>VAPR01001004.1_pt1 | contig 15591 bp, 16 predicted proteins | sample 3380701 | NCBI WGS metagenome assembly VAPR01 (sample SAMN11536904, study PRJNA540576) | hot springs metagenome | isolation source: hot spring wet sediment | place: Spain: Lobios | collected 2014-01 | reverse complement strand
CACCCGCCGCAGCGCCGCCAGGCGGCAGGGCTACCTCCCGGCCTGCCGGCCCGGATCGGCTGGCGGTCGAACTGCCTCCGCGGCGAGCTCGTCCGCTGCCCTGTTCCAGGCTGCAGGCTCGTCGCACAGGGTGGACTGATGGGAACGTACGTGGGAGAAACTGACCCGACACCCGGAAGCACGCAGGGCTACTTGAGCGAGCTCCGCCGCCTTCGCTACGTAGCAGTTCTTTGCCCGCCACGCCCCGGAGATCAGGTGGGGAGTCCCTTCGTAGTCGTGCCATACCGTAAGCTCGCACGGCTTGCGGATGGCCTGCAGGGCGAGGGCTGCAGCCAGGATCTCGGCGATTGCGTTGGTGCCGGGGCCGACGGGTACGTCGGGAATGAAGTCGCGGGTGCAGGCAACCAGCCGCTTCTCCGTTGTGACCCCGTCGGGGGAGCGGTGCACCAGCACCGCCGCCACGCCACCGTGGTGGTTCCCGTCCACGAAGGCGTGGGTACCGGGGGGTAGCTTGATCCCCCCGGAAAGCAAGGCGAGCGCCTGCTCCAGGGAGCTCGCCTTGCGGTACCTGGCGTTGGGCACGCCGGATGTTGCCGCCCGGCACTCCTCCCAGGAGCGGTAGACCCCGCGAATTTGGGGTGGCTCAAGGACGACGTAAACCGGCATGCCGCACCTCCACGGACCGGTAGGCCGGAGGAAAGTTAGGGCTGGCTGCCTCCGCGCGACCCCGGCTTCCTTCTTCTCTTCCTCCTGATTGCCGGGGTTGCGGGGGAGGCCTCGGGGAGCGACGCAGGCAACCACCAGGGCCTGCCGGAGGTAACCACCGCCGGCGCCTTCCAGGAAGGCACCAGGAGGTACAGCCCCCCTTCCGGGGTGCTGAACTCGTAGCACTCCCAGGCAGGCCCGCTTCCGAGAGCCAGGCTCCCGGCGTATCTGACCGGGTACGCCGGGAGCAGCTTGTACCCGCCCCCATGGGGCACAAGCTGCCCGAGCTTTTCCAGCGCGGTCGTGACGTGGAAACGCTCGAGCGTCACGTAGTCGATGACCATTTGACACCTTCCTCCTCTTAGCCCCCAATCGGCACCGGGGCCACGGCCCGAAGCACAGACCGTGGCCCCGTCGTCCCGTACCGCCGCTCAGCCGGCAAGAAGCGAGCGGCAGTACGGGTAGAATCTGAACCTGACAAACCGGAACTCGGCGACCTTGCGCCCGTCGCCGAGTTCCACCACCTGCCGCTTCGACGTAGCTGCACAAACGGGGATCCCCCGTGCGTGTAACAGATGCACGAGGGCGTAGGTGAGGGTGAACTCCCCTTGAGCCATAACCACGGCGGCATCATCCGGCACCGCCGCGGCAAGCTCCTGGGCAGCCTTTAGGACCTGCTCGGGTCCAGCCTCAGGGTCCACCTCCGGGAAGGGGATGTCGACGATCTCGACATCCCCCCCACTCAAACCGCGGCGCTGCGCCTCCTCCTGGGCCAGCCGCAGCGCCGCCTCCCGCTGGGTAGAGTCCCAGCGGGAGGAGGGGTGATTTGAAACGTTTACGAAAGCAGCCATACTGAAGACCTCCTTCCTCTCTGATTTGCCGTCTCAAAACCGCGCCGGGGCGACACTACGACCCCCGGGTGCCGGGGAGAAAGGCAGTAGCGCCCCGGACGGTCTCATGCCCCGCTGCCTGCAGGGAAAGCCCGGGCTTGCCCCGACCTGCTGCCGCGCGGCCTGGCCCGGCCAGGCACGTGCGGGCACGCCGCCTGCCGGTACCCGGAGCGCCGTGCCGTTCAGGTCACCTCCACCACCTCCCTTTCCCCGGATTCGCGACAGATGCCGGCGCCCGAAGGGCGACCCGAACGGCCAGCGGCCTTCTCATGCCGCCGGAGATCTCCGGCTGCCGGGAGGATAGGTCTTAGAAGCATGCCGGCATGAGCGCAAACCCGCTCCTCAAAAGGCATGTAGCCTACAACCGCCTCATCTTATGCCGGACTAACGGCCGGAATTGCCGTCAACATGCCGGAAAACTGCCGTCAACATGCCGGAAAATTGCCGTTGCCATCGAGTTGACGGGCCGGTATCCGGCTGGGCTACGGTGATGGCAAACCGCGCGCACACAGGGGTTGACCGGACAACCTCCCGCCAGTAACCTTATTGTCGGAGGTGAGATGGAAAGATGCCCGTCATAAAGATTGCACCAAAAGTCAAGAGGGAGAAGAGGAAGATGTTCATACAGCTTCCCGCCGACCTCGTCCGGGACCTGGAAGAGTACGCCAGGTACCTAGGGGGGGACACGGATATTAGGTACATCGTAGAGAAGGTTCTTGAGAAGTTCGTGCGCTCGGATAAAAAGTTCGAGGAGTGGCGGCAAAAGAAGGCAAGCGACGGCGGGTAAGACGCGCAGCCGGAGGGTAGCGCGGCCAGGCTACCCGGACCTGCTGTCGCCGTCCGACCAGGGGAAACCCATACGGCGCAGGACGGGCCAGTAAAGCGCCAGAAAACCGGGCCCCGTTCCCCCCAACCGGAAGCCGAACCGGTCGGCGGACCGCGCCCGGAGCACCATCGCATCCCTCCAGGAGGCCAGAACGTCTCTCGGCCTGCCTCCCGCCTGCTGGATCAACCGTAAAACAAGATCCTGCCGTACCAGCAAAAGCTCCTCCTCGCCCCTTGTGACGTACCGCCACCTGCCCCACGGCTCCCCGAGGTCGGGAGAAAAGGAGGGATGTCCCTCGAACCTCCCGGCATTCTCCAGAATCGTGCGCAGCAACTCGCGCAGAAAAGGCAGGGACTCCAGCGCCTCGACAGAATCCCCGCCCCCGGATGCACCGGAGCCTTCCCCCTGCAGGCCCGTACGGCCAGCACCCTCCCCGCCATCCCGGGCTTCCAGTGGATGATGCGCCTCTCCAACCGTCTGCCGCCCGCCCGGCTCCCCGCCGTGCACCCGGACGGCATCCGGCCCCACCCTTGCAAAGTGGCGCACGATTTGCTCCTGGACGTCCAAAGGCAGCATCCTGGAAGCCCGGCGCGTGAACACCATACAGCTGAAGGAGGCGTTTCCGATCCTTACCACCGCGCGCGGCCCGAGCAGGCCCTCGGCCAGCCATCTCTGGTACAGCTCGACGTGCGATAGCCCGGCCTTGCGGCCGAAGTCCACGAAGTAGCCGTACGGCACCAGTGCTTCGCCCCTCCGGTCGGTGTACACGCACCCCAAAACACCGTTCGCGACCATCCTGTCCTCCAGCTTGCCGGACAGCAGGGACCGGAAGAAAGCAACGAGGTGGCCTTCGGACAAATCGATCTGCGGCGTCTGTGCTACCGGTCCGTCCTCCGTGCCCGGACCGCCTGGAGAAGGGGAGGGAAGCCCGTCGCCTGCAGGGGAGCGGGCACCGGGGATGGGCTCTTGTGGAAGCCCTACGGCTTGCAGAACGTCTGCCGAAGACGATCCTGCGGCGGTTGGGGAGGAGGGTACGGAACCGGGAATCCCGGGTTGCGGCATCGCACCGGCACCCGGTAACCCGCTAGACGGCCGCGCGCCGGATGCCGCGGATGCGGTACAGGCGGCAGGCTGGCTAGCAACCGGTTCCACGATGGGAGGAGATCCAAGCACGTCGTACAGCTCTCGATCGCGCCTGTACAGGTGCCACCAGGTCGGCTGGATTTGCTGCAGGGAGGCAAACATTGGATCGCTGTGCACCGGCTCCATATGGACAATCGCCCTCTTATTGCCGGGCAGGACGACGGCAGCCTGGAAAGGCTTCATGTTCCTGATCTCGTCGGCGGTCATGAGCGGCCGGGTCGAGACAAGGAGTCTTGCCCCGGACCGGCGCTGGCTTAGAAACCCCCCCTTGAACTCCATGGACGGCTCCAGGATGAGCTTTTCTCCCAGATCCCGGCTGATCTGCATCGCCTGCTCCGGCCGTAGATCGTAGCCGAAGACGATCCTGGTGTGCAGGTTCGCCAGCAGTACCTCCGCCTGCTCGCGCTGAAATAGCCTGGTTAGCTGCTCTACATCCTGCGTGGCAAGCACGAACGACACCCCGATGTCCCGGTACGTGGCAACGTAGTCCGGCAGCGACCCCACATAGCCGAGGGTACCGATCTCGTCCAGGTACAGCACCACCCGGACGGGTAATCCCGTAGGTCTTCTGCTCTCCCCGACCCTGCCGAGCACGTCCAGCAGCTGACGGATGAACAGCGACGTCAAAACCTGCCGGTTCTCTCGGGGCTGCGGGGGAAGCCCTATTACCAGCGTGGTGGGCTGGTAGGCAAGCGTTTCCAGGCGGAAGTTGCTGTAGGACGTCGACTGGACCACACCGCTTTGCCCGAACACCGAAAGCGCTTGCTGGACGCCCAGCATGGCGCCCACAAGGGTGCGGTCGTCCGCGCTCAGAATGGTGGCAAACCTGTTCTGCCACTTCGTGCGCGACGGCTCCGGCCACAGCTCGAAAAGGCGCACGAGCTCGTCCGAGGAAAGGTGCGAAAGAACGAGCACGAACGGCAGCGAGGCAGGAGGAGGCACCGGCTCATCGTCGTCAAGGCGTAGGACGTGCCTCGCCTTCTGCATGATCGCCTCGGTGGTGAACAGTTCCGGCGGTTCCCCCTTGACCATTTGGATGAGCAGGGTCAACAGCTGGACCTCCATCCCGCGCCAGAACGGGTCCTTCCTGGGATAGTCGGCGGTGTTGCTCAAGATGAGCGCCGCCGCCACGCCGAAGTCGACATAATCCGGAACATAGTCGAGGAAGTTGCAGCGCATGGTGTATTCGGGCGGATCGAACGGCGCCCACACGTAGATTCGGCGCCGTAGGTCCTTGCACGCGGACCAGACGAACCCGGCCATGTCCGGGTGCTTGATGTCGATGATGACGTTGCTGATGGGTGCTTCCGATAGGGCGTCCGCTACGACCCACCTCTTGAAACCGGCACTGGTTTTCCCGGCTCCGGTCACCCCGAGCACCCAAACGTGCTGGCACCGGTATTTCCGGGGCAGTCCCAGCTCCATGGACCTGCGCGGACCCAACCCACCGACCGTTCGCCCGAGCGGCATGGCCCCGGCCTCCGGCCTTGCCTGCGGGTTGTGGCGGACCGAGTACTCGCGCAGTTCCTCCTCGGAGCTCCACCGGGCCGCGGCCCTGGCTTCCGCCGGCGGAACCCGAAGGCGCCTGCGGGACTCGGAGTACGCCAGCCCGGCAAGCAAAACCGAAGCTACCATCGCAACTCCGGCGTACTGCTGCCCTCGCCGCTCCAAATACCACCCCAGGGCATCCCACCACCGCCTGCAGACGGCCCTGGTACGTGACTCCGCGGGATCGGATCGCCCGACCCCGGCGGAAAGAACCGGCCCCACGCAGCGGGCGTAAACCGGCAAAAGCCGGAGGTAGGGGGCGGTAACAGCATGGCGCACGGCCGGGGAAGGCAGTCCCAGCGCCCACGCGGCGAATTCCACGAAAAACATGTGAACGGCCGCAAGTATTGAACAGGCCAGCGCGCCGAGCACAAGGTAGCGCGGCCAGAATGCCGGGTAGGCGACATCCCGGCTCATGCTGGGCGGACAGGTGCGGCCGAAAGCGGAGCAACCATTTCCGGACCTGTCAGGCGGGCCAATCAGGTGCCGGCCTGCCGGTCGTTCGACCCCCCGGCACCTTCTGTTTCACGGCCATGCTGGCGCCAGCGCCAGTACCTGTGACGCAGGTCGGCGTAATACCCCGCGGTCGCCTTCTGAAGCTCCCCGAGGATAAGCTCCGCCCTGGCCTCCGGAGACCCGGGCAGGGTCCTGTCGAACTGGGCGATAAGCGGGGCGCGGGCGCGATTCAGCAGCTCCGCGGTTTTCTGGCCTCCCGTCAGCAAGGGAGAAACGGCCCTGTCCATGACCTTGCCGCCCACGAAGGCAGTGGCCTGCACGGTCTCCTTCACCGCGGTCGGGGCAAGACGCATCGCGAAGTACATGCCCGCAATCGCGCCCGCTACGCTCTCGACCCGGCCCACGAAGGCGCTGGCAATACCCTGAACGTTCAGCAGGGTGAAGGCGCCGACCATGGCGCCGAGGAGGATGGGAACCAGTTGCTTCATGGACATGGCCGCGGCGGCAATTACGGCCTCCCTCCAGTTGTCATCCCTTTCCGCTTGACCGGCAAGCTCAATAAGCCTGTTTGCGTACTCCTCCATGGGACCCAGAACGGAGGCGTTCAGCACCACGCCCACGGCCGCCTTGGCCAGGAGCACGATCAGCGCCGAGTGCACCACCACCTGGAACCATTCGTATGTGAAGCGCTGCATGGACCTCGTCGCGAAAAAGGCGATGGAGATCGGGGCCATGATGACCGCCAGGGCCAGCATCAGGTAGCTCCCGAGCAGGAGGAAGTTGTAAACCGCGATGGAGAAGCCAAGAAAGAGCATGGCGATAAAAAACGGCACGTACGTGGCGAAAAGGGTGCTGATCACCGCGCCTATCTGCCAGAATGGGTACATGGCAGAGGCCTGGGCGATCGCCTCCCTGGCCCTGTCAAGCTTGATGAGCACCTGGCCGAAGGAGACGGGCCCGCCCAGCGCCTCGAACACGCTTTCCCCGATGGCCGCCATGGCGCCGTGCAGATCCACCAGAACCCGGGCGATGAAGCCCGTGTTGCCGAGAACGACACCCACCACGGCAGCCCTCAAAACGGCCTCGGATACCCAGCCCGATTGCTGCGTGACCAGGGCCATGTGGAGGTTGTACACGAAAAACAGGGCGGCCAGCAGCACCCCGACCCTGGTAACCCAGCCGATAACGGCCGGGTTGTCCGCGATTTTCTCAACGATCGTTCTGACAACCACCGCGGGGTCGAAGAACGTCCGGAACACGCCTTCCCCGGAAGGCGGATCGGGAGGAGCGGCCAGGACGGGCGGCGTCCAGAGGAGGCACACGAGGCCCGGAATGAACAGGGCCGCGGCAAAAGCGGCAAGGCGCGGAGGCATGGCCTACCGGTGCACGTTCCTCAACGTTTCGTACAGACGTCTCTGCCCGGAACTGTCGGTGGATGCTTGCAGGGCCTGCGTCAGGGCGTGCAGGCCACTCAAGCCGTTGTCCATGGCCCTGGACATGGTGGCGGCTGCCGCCTCGGCCTCACGCTTCTGCTGATCGGCGATCAGCTGCACAAGAGTGCTCGATTGCTCGGCAATCGTGGTCAGCTGCTGGCTCAGGAGCGCCTGCTGCTGGACAAGGGAGGTGAGGCGGGACGATATATCCGAGTTCTGGTGCGCCTGCTGGTCCATGAACGCCGCAAAGCCCTCAATGAGAAGCTGGACCGCGGCGCGGGTGCTCGGGGTGTGCTGGGCTCTCGCGGCCAGCTCCCGGGCAGAGGCGGAAGCGACCTGCACGTTGATCTCAGCCGACGTGTCCTCGGCAAAGGACCTTGCCACGCCTTCGGCCACCTTCTGGGAAATCCGGGCCTTCGCCACGTTCACCTCGGAAGCGGCCGACATTTCCTCCCTTGCCCTAATCGCCCTGGCAAGCTCCGAGTCGGGCTTCTCCTCAATCAGCTTTTGGACGGCACTCGCAAAGGTCCCCGGGCGGGGTTCGGCAACATTGCGCAGACGGTCCACCGTCCCACGGAGGATGCTGCTGAACTCGGCCGGCAGGGAATTCGCCATCGACTCGACCCACCGGGCGATGCTGTTTACGGCGTGGTAGGTATCAATGACGGGCGAAAGGTTGGAGCGGATCGCGTCGACCGCATCGTTCACCTGGCTCCAGATCCAGGACGTGATCTCGGAAATCTTCCGCTGTATCTGCCTGAGCAGCGCCCACAGCTCGCTTGACGGAGACCCCGCCGCGGCTCCGCCGGCCTGGGCCATGGCCGGCTGGGCAAGCAGGGCAACCACCACGGCTGCTACGACCGCGGCCAGCGCACGCACCGGAATATTCACACCCACGGCGTTCCCTCCCTTCCTACAGGCTTCCCCGTCCCGGAAGCCCCTCCCGCACAGGCGCGGACGGGAACGCAAGACCGTCCGGAACCCCCGCCGGGTAATCCCCCGCGAGAGCCTCGATAGCCTCCAGGTGGTCCAGGTACTCGCTCACGAACCGTTCCCTGAGGAGCCTGCTGGAGGCGTCGCTTTCGGAAATCCAGCGGTCATGGGGGGAGGGGACGTACGCCACAATGGCCGCTTCCTGCCGGTCCCCGAGCCTCCGCACGATCATGAGCTCGCCGTAGACTCCCTTTGCCATGCCCAGCGTAGAAAGCTGCCGTTCCTGCCGTGCGTTCAGCTGCAGCAACTCCGCCACAAACTGCGGGTCCGCAGCTCTCGTCAGGTAGTACGTCTGGGCATTGCTGAGGATGGCCACTGCGTGCGGGCTTGAGCGGAAGTCCGCCAGGTCCTGGCTGATGCTGAGCACGCCGCTGCCCGTGGTGCGGAGCCTGCGGTAGAGGTCCTGGATAAAATCGCTGGCGATGGAGTCGGCCAGCATTGCCCAGACCTCGTCGAAGATGATCAGCGTGGGCCGCTCGCCCACACCGCCGCTCACGTGTCTCCAAACCAGGTCCGTAATAAGGAGCACGGCAACCGGCATGATCTCCGGCTCCCGGGAAACGGGGGCCACGTCCAGCAAGATCCAATCGTCCTGCAGGCTCACGGTGCTTGGCCGGTCCACCAAACCTGCGTACCTGCCGCGGTCCACCCACTGGTACAGGCGGGTGGCGATGCGCTTTGCGATGTCCCGGTCCTCCTCGGAAAGGTCGTGGGTCCCCGCCACAGCGCCCAGGTTGCGCAGGGTAGAGACGATATCCCGCAGAAACAGAGGCTGCAGGGCGAGCTTCCCGTCCGGGCCCGTATAGGCATGTCGCAGATAGGCCTGCCTGATGGCTGCCTGCACGATGTTGCGCTCTTGCAGGCCCAGCGCCTCGCCCTTCTCGCTGGCCATGCGGCTGATGAGGGTGGTGAGGAAGCTTATCTTGGCCGGGTCCGGCTGCACGGCCTCCGGAGCGAGATCGCAGGGGTTGACCGACACGCCCGCGGCGGGGTCGAACGGGATGTATTGTCCGCCGAGCACCCGCGTTGCGGTAAGCCAGGGACCAGAAGGCGTGTTGCTGCCCCTGTCGACCACGATTACCCTGGCGCCCGCGGAATAGGTGTGCAGGGCAAGACCCACCGCAAACACGGTCTTGCCGGACCCCGTAGGCCCTGCCAGAACCGCGTTCCAGGCCGACAGCTTGGGGTCGAACGGATCCAGCCAGCAGAGGCTGGCGTAGCGCGTGGAAAGCGGCATGACCGGCCGCTGGCTGATGACGGGTGGTCCTATGAGAGGCAGGAAGTCGACCCCGTTCTCGGCCTCGGCGGCCCGGGTGCGCGGCAGGATCCGGCCGGAGAAAGGTGCCGCTGCGATAAACGTCTTGGCTAGCGCTGCGTCTTCCACCACGAGCTTGGCGTCCTGCAGGTTGGTTGCGAACCAGGAGACCACTTGCTCCGCCGCGTCGTCCGCTTCCTCCCTGGTCCTGCCGTGGACGAGTACGGCGCACCCTATCCGGACAATGTCCGTCTCGCCGCCGGCGAGGCGGTACTGCGTCTGAGCGACTTCCTCCATGCCGCGGAGAGCCGACGGCTCGTCCTGGCCTGCATCCGAGATGGCCACGCTCCGCAGGATTCGCTGCCGGACGGTGAGCTTGCGTATGGCCGCGCCGCGGGGATCCTTGACGATGTCCACCACCACGGTTGCTGGGAACTGCATGCTGAGCAGCGTACCCAGGAGGTTCATGGTGGTCGTGCCTACAGGAAGGGAGTCCATGGCCATGGCCTTGAGGTAGCGGCCGTCGACGAAAAGGTGCTGCTCGTCCCTGATGATGCTGCTCTGCGCCACGAGTTCCCGGAAGCTGGGCGGCGCAACCCAGTGGCCCCTGCCGAGCCAGCCGCGGACTGCGCTGTAGAGCTTGCGGGGAACGTCTACAAGGCGGTCCGCGGGGGGCACTCGGGGCGGGTTCAGGAAGGAGGCCGACCTGCCGGGGTTGAAGTGTCTCCAGGCCCACTCCATGTAGCCCTCAGGACCAAGAGGCTTCGGTTCCATTCCTGCGGAAGAGAGGATGGTGGACACGCGGTTCCGAAGGGAGGATATGTCCTGCATGTCCTTCTGAATTTCTTCGGGCGGGATGGGGCTGAAATCCCGCCTGGGCCTGGCGGTGCCGGTGAGCCAGGCCACGGCGTAGGCGGAAAGGGCGCCGAGGACGGCCGCAAGGCCCCAGTGCCCGAACATCCCTGCAAAAAGGGTGACTGCACCCCCGACAACAGCAGGTATGGCATAGGCCTGGCGGCGCCGCGTCCTCCGCGGACGGTAAGTGAAACTTACAAGGAGACGCCGTCCTACGTAGTGGCCGTCGTGCAACTGGCGTCGCAGGTGAGCGACCCTTCTCTCGTGGAGAACTTCGGAAGCGTGGCCGCCTTTGCCGCCACGCGAGGAGAAGGCATCCACCAGGGAGGCGGGCTGCTGAAACCGGCAATATGTGAAGCGCAGCCTTTCCCCGGCCGGGATGGCTTCCACGAGGCGCATCAACCTGGCATGCAGCAGTTCAAGCTCCGTATCGCTCATTGCTTCCAGGTAGAGCGGGGAGACCTCGAAGGCTATCTCGTAGCTGCCGTTCCCGAGCAGCATGACGCCGTCCAGGGGCGCCCAGTACGGCAAAGCCCGGGTAAGCGAGGCCGGCTTCACGGCCTCGTCGACGGTCTCCTTCGCCGGATCAAACACCGCCGCCGGGTCCGGACCCCAGAATCCTCTCCAAAACGCTGCCCAGGACGCTTGCCGCGGGGGCCTCGTCCGGGAGATAGAGCACCGCGCCGCCCCTTGCGGGGCGCACGACGATCTTGCCCTCCCGCGCCATCCTCATCGTCGTCTCGACGGGGTCCTTCCCGAAGTAGGCGCGGAAAGCCTCGTTGAACCCGGAAAAGACCGTGTGGATCCCCCTGTGCCTGCCCCGGAGGTTCCGGATCGCGCGGAGAACAAACTCCTCCTCCGTGACATCCACCGTGGCGGCGCGGCCCTCAATCATGGCTGTGTTTCACCTCCCTCATTCATTTGACAGGCAGGAGTTTGCACCACCGGCCTTACCCAAACGTCGGGCGTAGGAACCCACACGTCGGGCTCGGCAACGGCATTCAGCATGTCCCTGAGGAAGTACCTCGGCTTGTCCCTGCGGATTGAGAGCCAGAGCGCAAAAACCGCGCCCAGGGCCAGCATCTGGACGCCGAACGTCAGGTTGGCCTGCCCTACCTTAAGGGGAAGGCTTGGAACGATGACGGAAATGAGATAGCCGGCGCCCGCAAGCACGATCAGATCGTCCTGCTCCAGCCCCATGAACGAGATGGGGCTGTCAAGTTCCCTTCTTACGGGATGCACCAGCACGGTCGCTTACCTGGTAACCCATTCTCCGATGTCGATGCCCAACATCCGCAGGATGTCGGGGGCGTAGACGATGGCGAGGCCCACAAGGGCGACGAACACGAATCCTCCGGCCCCGGACCTCTCCATCCCGAGAACGACCTTGAAGCCGACGACCAGCCAGGCAAGCGCGATGAGCAGCTTGCCCGGACCCAGCAGCCAGCGGACGACCCCCTTCAGGAACTCCTCGAACGGACTGAGCGCTTCCCCCACGTTGGTGCCGCCCGGGGCTGCGAACGCCGCCGACGCAAAGTGCAGGGCGAACAGCACCCCCAGGGCGACAACCGCGAGTCCGCGTACAGGCTTGGGCATTGCAATTCACCTCCCCGGCGTTGGTCGGTCTACGTGCCAGTACAGCGGTGCCATCGCGATAACCTGAATCGTCGTGCCGGCGGGAAGACGCGAAACGACGACGGGGCCGCTTCCGGCCGGCACCCGCGGCGTCATAGCCCCGGCCAGCTCCCTGAGGTAGACATCCCAGAAGGCCGGCTCGCCGCTCCGGATCGTCACAAAGCCGTTCGTAATGGTCACCTGTTTGGATTCGACCTTCGCCCTGAAGTACTCGCTTGCGGCCCGCAGGGAGGAGGAAAGCAGGGTCTGCAACGCGCCCGGCATCACCGTCTCCGTCCGCCCGGACACACCCACCCTCCCGGATGCGGCATCGTACGCAACGGCACTCCAGGACGCGGAGTTCCCGGACCGGTCCATCACCTGGTGGAACGTGATCTCGATGCTTCCGTCCCGCGCCATCCTGGCGCGCCCCCAGAGAAGGAGGCCCTTACCCGGACCTTCCGTAACCTCCGCCAGCACCGGGACCTCCCCCCACGCCGGGGAGGTGCTCACCGGGAGCGCGAGTTTGGCGGAAACCAGCTGTCCGGTGTGAACCAGCGGGGGCCGGGCCTCCGGGGCCTGCCGTACCTGGCCGTCGGCGTCGGACCGGTCCGCGCTTGACGACCGTGTCGGGTCCGGGGAGGACGGCGGCTGCCTGAACAGCACGGCAGCACGCTCCCCCGCACCGTCTTCCCCCCCCGCAGCCGGCGGCTTGAACAGCAGCGCACTACCGGACGCTCCCTCAGGTCTGCTCCCCGCCCTGTGGAGCAGGTGCCGGGCCTCTTGAGGCGACTTCACCCCCTCCCGCCTGAACAGCACGGGCCCGGAGGGAGATTGCGTACGCTGTTGCCTGAACAGCACCGGAGAAACCGTAGGCTGCAGGGATTGACCCGAACCCTGGTCCGGGACACCGGCCCGCGGCTGCACTTCCGGAGGAGGAGGGGGAAGTACGGGTTGCGGGACAGCGTCTTCGGGAACGGCCGGAGGCAGCGGCAGCGCGTCCCTGCCAGGTCCGGCCGACCCGGGCAGGGCCTGCGTTCCGGTATCACCAGGTGCCCGAGCAGGTACGCCGGGAGCGGTCGGTGCAGGCCGGACCGGTGCCGGTGCAGGCCGGACCGGTGTCGGCGCAGGCCGGACCAGTGCCGGTGTGATACCTGCGGACACCTTACCGGGACGGGTGTCCCGGGAGTGTTCGGCGCGCCGCAGGCCGGTAGACCTGTCCCCCTGCGCGAGCACGGACACGAGCAGGATCGCAGCGGCCCCCGCGGTGAGCAGCACCACGCCGTTCAGGCGCCGCCGTCCGGTCCTCAGACCGTCCGGACGGCTAATTAGCGAGAAAAGCACGGACAGCACCCGGCGGCGTCTCCGCTCGGAAGCGGCCTCGCGCTCTACGGGAAGTTCCAGCGGGCCAGTGGCGGCATCCAGTACCTGCCGCCACAGGACGGGGTCCTTGCGCCGGAGCTCGGTCATCAGGGCGTCGAACTCCGCGCTGCCGGCATGGCCGGGAGGGGGAAGAGGCCTCCCCGTGACCTCAAGGACCCTCTCGGAAAGCCGCTGCCAATCTTCCCGCTCTGCGTCCATCTCTTGCGGTATGGTATGCTCTTAAACGCAGGCTGTCAATACGTGTCAATACGGAGGCACCATGGGAGCGGGGCTGCTGGAGGACCTGGCCGCCGACGGCGTGTGCACCGCAGGACAGGCCGTGCGCAACCGGGGCTACCGTGCGGTGCGGGAGCTCGTCGAGAAGGGCCTTGTGACGGTCTGGCGGGTGCCGTACCGGCCGACCGCGGGGTCCCGAAGGAGGATCGTGATCCCCGTGCTCAGGTTGAGCGGGAAGGGTATACAGGCGGCTCGAGCGGAGGGGTTGAGGCCGTGGGAACCGCCGCCGCGGGAAGTGGCGCACGCCATCGGGGTGGCCGAACTGCGCTCAAGGCTGGGAATCCCCGCAAGAGGATTCGTGCACGCCGGGAGCATGATGCCGATATGGGGAAGGGCACAGATGGACGGGCTGCCGGACGCCCTGTACTGCACCGGATGTGAGCTCATTGCACTGGAGTACGACCACGGCAAGTACACGACCCGTCACGTGGCCGCAAAGCTTAAAACCGCACCGCTCCTCAGCGACCGGATGGTCTGGGGGACACCCGGAAGGGAAAGGGCGCGCTGGCTTGAAAGGCACGGTGCGGGGGAGGTGGTCGTGCTCGAAGTGCCGCTATGGCCGTAGGGCGGGCCGCACCGTTCCGGTCCGGGATTCCGCCGGGTCGTCCGGCGAAAGCCAGACGGTAAGCGGCCCGCGCCGGCCGTTGGGGTCTTCATTGCCCATCCCGGGGAACACGAACTTCTTGCCCGCAGGCGTGCCCGCCGGGACCGCCAGCTCGACCGAATCGCGCTCCGGCGTGCTCCCGCGCCCGCCGCACGTCCGGCACCCGGGATCGATCCCCTCGATCCCACCGCAGCAGGGACAGGCTACTAGCCTGGTGAACGCGATCCTCCTCCGGAAGCCCTTCCGCAGCTCCTCTTCAGTAACGTCCACCGTGAGATCGAGCGACCTCCACGCGGCCCACGGGGCGTCGGCCATCCGGTACTGCTCCCCCGTGATCCCCTCGTAGAAGTCGGCCGCCTCGTCGTACTCGTCGAAGAGGAACGCGAGAGTGTACGTCGCCCTGGAAACGCTGTCTTGCACCTCCAGCCTCAGGACGCCCTGCCTTGCCCTGTTGTCCCCTTCGGAGGGGACCTGCTCGACCGACACGGACCGGATCAGCTGAAGGCGAAGCAGCAGCTCGCCGTGCGCCCTGCCGGACCGGACCAGAACACCCTTGGGGACCACCGCCAGGCGGACCGCCGAGTTGCGCGGGAGGACCGGATGGGACCCCAGGAAAAAGGCGGGCTGCCCGCTTCCGCGCTCTCCCGCACCCGGGCCTCTTCGGGCGGCCCTCCGCAGCAGGAAAACGGCGGCCACCGGGATGAAGAGCAGCATCCCGAGATCCGCCGCATGCCTGCTTCCCAGGAACACGGCAGCAGCAACACGCACCCAGACGGCCAGAAGGACAAGGACCAGCACGCTGCGAACAAAGCCCCACCGCGCCAGCAGGTGGCCAAGCGCCCTACCTAGCCGCATCATGCACCTCCTCTGGGGCAGGCTAGTGCAGCCCTTGAAATATGTCAAGTATTACATGCAAACTACCTGCAAGCGGTTGCGTTTGTCCGCTCCAGGACAGCAACCGCTGATCATAGGCGATGGCCCCATGCGGGCAGAACACGGGTTTTCTGGACCTGTCCCGCCTGTAGGCATCCGCCGCCTTGGCGATGGCGCGTACGGCCATCTGGGAAGAAAGGCCGAACCGCTCCCGGATACTGCGGTAGGCCAGCCTGTGGAGCCTGGCCCTGCCGGCGGTGCGGTGCCGGAAGGCGATTTCGGCAACGGCGTTGCAGGCGGCATTGAAACGCCTGATGGTGTCCAGGAGCGCAGCCGCCTGCTCCCCTGCCGGCCGGAGTTTCGCCGTCAAGGTCAGATTCGCTCCTCAATGCTAGCGGAAAGCCGTCAATGCGGGAAAGGAGGAAGCCGCCCTTCCTCCCCGGCTCTAGAGGCCCGGGCTTCCGGGCGGCGGTAGGGGTGAAGGTGGTGTCCGCTGCAACCGTCCTCCTGCTTGCTCTCCTTGCCTGCGGGAGGGGGGCAGACTGCCAGCAGGCCGCGAAGTTTGCGGGCGTTTCCGGCCCGGGGAACCCGGAGGAAGCAGTTGCGGCCGTGTGGAAGGGCATCAGGCTTGTAGCGGCCGGGCGGACGCCCGAAGCGAGGAGGTGGCTTTTTAGGGCGGTGCTGTTACATCCGGACGGACAGGTGGCGGCCGTGGCCAAGGCGTGGCTTGCTCACCT
>VAPR01001002.1_pt1 | contig 15609 bp, 15 predicted proteins | sample 3380701 | NCBI WGS metagenome assembly VAPR01 (sample SAMN11536904, study PRJNA540576) | hot springs metagenome | isolation source: hot spring wet sediment | place: Spain: Lobios | collected 2014-01 | reverse complement strand
TCCCAGAGGGCCCCGAAGGGGTCGGATTCTCGACAGAGGCGAAGCTCATTTCGGTCTGGAACCATTCGGCGCTCGGCGATTCGGAGGAATGCGCCTAGGGGCCGCCGATGCAGGGGTTGCAGAAGACGGAGCGCTTCCCAAAGCGTTGGTTATAGACCTTCGATTTTCCTGGGGATCCGGTACCGCAACCAACTGGGGCGCCCTGGCTTTTGCTCCTGCGGGATGGGATGCGGGCCCTGGAATGTGGCCGGAGCCGCGTTTTCGGCTTTCGGTCCGGATGCCGGGAAGAGGAAGAGGCCGGCGAATCCGTCTGTATCGCAGGCACCTTCCGCTCCTACCACCCCGAGAAGTCGAGACCGACGGAGCAGGTCGGGCAGTCTTCGAGGAACTGCCCCCCGACGAATACGACCTGGAGGTCGACTCAGCCGGCCGGCGGGTGGCGGTGGACCTTCTCGAAGATCTCGAAGTAGACCTGAGATTCTGACAGGGCGAGGCTATCGGCTGCCCTGGATCCGCTCCCAGAAATCGCAGAGCATCCCGGCGAATCTTCGGGGCTTCTCGAAGGGGGCGAAATGAGTGGTGTCTTCGACCTCGCGATATGTCGCTCTCGGGAATTTGTCGACCAAGGCGGAGGCGTCGAGGAACCCGCCTTTGGGAGACCGGGAACCCTGGAACAGCAAAGTGATGCAGTCGACCTTTTCTAGCTTCTGGTAGGCGTCGTGCATTCCTCCGGCGATGTAATTGACTGCTTCTACCTCGGGCGGGCAGGCCAGCTTGACTGCATGCTCTCCTGATTCGGGGGCCGGAACCAGAGCGGTGCTGAGGAAATACTCGAAGACCTCGGGATCCCAAAACGAATAGGGAGGTTTCTTTCCGAGTCGCTCCCGACATTCTTGTACCGACGAAAAGCTCGCCCTGCGCCTTCTGGCCTGACTTACGAGGGGGTTGGCTTCCGGATCGGAAAGCGTCATCCGTTCGGCCACGGGGATTATCGGCTCGAAGAGCGCGGCGGATCTGAACAAGCCCGGTTCAGACGCTGCAGCAAGAGCGATTATGGCGCCTCCCATGGAGTGTCCGACCGCATCTACGGTCTTTGAATGCAGGGATCGGACGATCTCGATCAAGTCTTCTGCCTGTAGCTGCCAGTCGTAGTTGCCGACATCGGGGGCCGGCTTGGAGGAAATTCCCTGGCCTCTGAGGTCGTAGATCAGGTGCGAACAGTTCGGACGACATCCAAGCGCCTCGATGACCGGCAGCCACATACGGCCGGTGAAGCCGTTTGCGTGCACCCAAACGACGACCGTATCAGCCTCGGCCGGCCCGACGTGCCAGGTCGCCAGTTCGGTTCCGTCCGCCGTCTTATGAAATTCGGGACCTCGGACTTCCGGTTCGCTACTCGATGTGCGAGCTTCCATGATCATCGGCCTGTTAGAGCATTTGGGGGGCTATCCTCGTAGGTATGTCGATTATGGGCCCCGAAGGGACTTTTTCCAAAGCGCGCTCGAGAATTCGCTTCCTGGCGCTATTCGGGCTCGCTTTGACGATCGTCCTTGGAGCGGCCCCGGGTCCGCGATTCGTCGACGCCGAGGCGCAAACTGCCGGCGGATCTTCGGGCCCGAACGACGTCGCATCGATCGACAAGGAGCTCGAAGAAGTGTTGGCCGAGCTCGATCGCTTGGGTGTCGAAGAAGAAATCGCCACCGAAGAGTACCTGCGCGCCGAGGACGAGCTGGGAAAGGCCCGCGCCGAGGAAGCCTCGGCTACGGTGGCGGTAGAGGAAGCTCGCCGACACCTTGATATGGCTCGGACAGCTCTAGCCAGACGGATGGCCGCCGCTTACAAGCGCGGCGGCGACTTAACCTTCCGTATGTCCAGGGTTCTAGAGGCGAAAAGCTTCGCCGAAGCCGGCGCGGTTTCGAAGGTGATCTCGCTCGTTCTGCAAGAAGACCAAAAAGCTCTGGTCTCGTGGAGGGAGACCGAGGCTCTCAGAGCCGAGGCGGAGGCCGAGTACGCGAGAGCGACCGAAACGCGGGCGCAGAAGGCGCTCGAAGCGTCGAGGCGTCTCGAGGCGATTCAATCGACCATACGTCAAAAAGAGGCGTACCGCTCCAGTCTGGAGGGGCGCAAAAGAGAACTGCTCGAGGCATACGAACGAGAGCAGAGGCGGCGCGAGGAGGCGGCTGCGTCTGCTTATCTCGGATCGGGAGGAACCCGCTTTCGAGTAACCGGGGCTTCCTCGGAGCGAGTCGCCAGAGCGGTCGAGATAGCTCTCGCTCAGCTAGGCAAGCCGTATCGATACGGCGCGGCGGGTCCGGACTCTTTCGACTGTTCGGGCCTCGTCCTTTATGCCTTTAGTCAAGCCGGCTTCGGCGGAATACCCCACCGGGCGGATCTCCAGTACTTCCTCACCGACAACCATCCGGCCCGAAACGAGCTGCGCCCGGGGGATCTGGTCTTTTTCTCCAGGCCAGGTAACGCCGAAGGAATTCATCACAACGGGATTTACGTGGGAGACGGCATGATGGTGCACGCGCCCCAGACCGGTGATGTCGTCAAGCTTTCCAGCATCGGCCGTTCGGATTATTTTGGCGCCACGCGGCTGGCATGATAGGAAGAGTCGCCTGCCTCAGCGGAGGATAGAACCGAAATGAGCAACGATCCCTACAGACCTTTTGCATCGCAGCCAGCGACGCCGGCGTCTGCCACCCAGCCGGCGACTCCGGCTTCATCCGTCTCCGGAGAGCAGACCTATGCGCCCGCTCCTTCGACTTCTGTTGGTTCTGTGCAGTACCAACAAGCCGTGCAATCTCGTCCTGCTTCCTATGTCGGCGCAGAGCAGGGATTGCTGGTAACCACTACCGATCGAGTGGACGGAAAGAGGATTTCCAACTACCTGGGTGTCGTCGCGGGGGAGGTGGTTCTGGGAACCTCCATCTCCAAAGACATCAAGGGATCGGTGAGAGGCTTTGTGGGAGGAAGGTCTTCTTCGTATGAGAAGGAGGTCCGCTACGCGCGACAGCAGGCTACCCTCGAGATGGTCCAGGTGGCCCAGCAGTTGGGCGCCACTGCGATCGTGGGGGTGTCGTATTCCTATGTGACGGTCAACGCACTGGTGATGGTGGCGGCGACCGGAACGGCGGTAATCCTAGAGGATCTCTGAACGGCCCGCCCTAGTTCAAGGCCGGTTCAAGGCCTCGATATCACCCGGACCCTGTGGTATTGCTTGCCGAACGCTGTGCACTCTTCATCGGACGCCATCCAGATGTCGATCTTTCGTCCTAGCGGACCGCGATCGGCGACGGTGTAAACACCGACGCCTTCGATGGAGATGACGGTACCCAAAGGTAAGAATCCGGGCGAGGTGGCAGCCGTCGAAGTGTTCGGCATCGATCCCGAAGCGGTATTCGACTTCATCGTGTAGCACGTAATCAAGACCATCCCTAAATCGTCGGGATCTCTAGGCGCCTGTTGTCCCGAGGGGGTGGAAGATTTTCTCGAGGACTTCGCGCCCGATTTTGCCGGACCTTCCGGGCTGGTTGTCGGAGACGGCGGAGGACTTACCTCGACGGCTCGAGCCGGCTCCCCCTTTTTGAAGAACATGCCGTAGGTGGCAAGTTCCGGTACGGCTCTCCCCTCTGCGCCACCGATCGGTGGAGCGAGGCCACCGGCGCCTGAGGTGTCTCCTGCTCGGGACGCTCCCTCGGGTGTGGCGAGTGGATATGCAATCGCCACAGCGATGACTATCGACAACTCTATGAGGAGTCGACGACGTCGACTCGATCGGCTAGAGCCCATGGCTCCCAAATCTGCCCGCTTCCACATTGGGCCATACAATACATCACCCACCGCAAGATGTCACGTACATCGTGAAAGAATTCACAAAGCCGCGGACGGTCTCGGGGGACCTCTCGAGGAGAATCGCCCTGTTCGAATGGGCAGAAATAGGAAGGAGGCAAGAGGAAAGATGAGGCCCACCTGCCCTAGACAATTTCTTTCGTCGAAAGAGTAAAAATGAAGCGCACCCACAGAAGAGAATCGCTCTCAGCGAAGAAGGCGAGAGCTGCGGAGATCGCCGCGAGGCTGGCTGAGGAGTATCCCGAAGCCAAGAGCGCTCTTAGGTATCGGAACCCGTTCGAAATGCTCGTGGCCACGGTGCTGTCGGCTCAGTGCACCGACGCCAAGGTCAACGAGGTCACCCCCGCGCTTTTCCAGCGATATCCCGGCCCCGAAGAGCTGGCGGCGGCCAAGCAGGAAGACGTCGAGGAGATCATCCGACCGACGGGATTCTACCGAAACAAAGCGAAGACCCTCATAGCGCTCTCTCAGGCGTTGGTCGACGAATTCGACGGCAAGGTTCCCAAGGAGATGGAGAATCTCACCAAGCTGCCGGGTGTCGGCAGAAAGACCGCGGCCGTGGTCCAGAGCACCGCCCTAAAAGAGGAATTTCCCGACGGACCCGAAGGAATCGCTGTCGACACACACGTTTTTCGCCTGGCCGGACGGCTCGGGCTTTCCTCGGAGAAGACTCCGGAGGGAGTCGAGGTCGATCTCATGAAGGTGTTTCCCCGCAAGGAATGGGGGGATGTGGCTCTCCGCCTGATATTGCACGGACGCAAGATTTGCAAGGCTAGAAAGCCTCTCTGTGGCGACTGCGCGCTGGCCGATCTCTGTCCGTCGGCAGGTTCTTTCGGCTGACAGCGCCTACTTCCGCCGTCGGATCCGTCTTACGACTTTTTTACAGTCGTCTAGCTCTCCTCGCGCATTTCTTAGCGATAGTGAAGAAGGCAGAAACCCCGATCCGGGAACGCCTTGAGAGGAGGTGAGAGAAATGGGCCGTCTGCCTCGCAGGATCATCTTAGCGTCGGTCGCCGTGTTGGCGTTGGCGGGAGTGTTTGCAGCGTCGGCAGCGCTCGCCGAAAACAGGTCGGCCGATGACGCCACCGCTCCAGCCGCAGTCGACGATGCTCAGCCTCGGCCCCCCGGCAGGGGCAAGGGGGAGAGGCTGGCGCAGGCGATCCGCAATACGATGCGGGTGAGTCGCGACATCTATGTCGACGGCCGCACGGTCACGGTAACCACCGACCGGGGAGAACTTGTGTCTGTGGGTGAGGGATCGCTCAAGATCAAGTATCGCGACGGAGCGGAAGCCGACGTGCAGGTCGTCGGAGAAGTGAAAGTCTGCGCTTCTGGGAACCCCAACGCAGGACTCGGTGATCTCCAAACCGGCAAGCCCGTCGGCATCAACAAAGCCACCAACTTGCCGGGAGGCGACCTTACTGTGGTCGTCCAGGTGACCGAAAAGCCTAAAGACGAGCTAAAGGGCTGTAAAGAACTGCTCGAGAGCGTCAAAGAGAAGCTGAAGGCGCCGGCGACGCTTTGAGTCAGGTTCGCCGAAGCGCTACTGAAGACGCTCCGAAGAGGCTCGCCGCATAAGGCGGGCCTCTTCGTGTCTTTGTGACGCTCGCTACACGTAAGACCGGTCTCTTCGAGTCTCAGGCGCCGGGTCTGGTTGCCGGTCTCGGTACGATCGGCAGATAAGCAACGAAGCGGGCGCCTCTAGGTTGGCGTGGTTCGTACCAGAGCGCGCCCCCGTGGGCCTCGGCGAGACCTTTTGCGATCGCCAATCCGAGCCCGACACCCGACACTCTCCGGGTGGAGGACGAGTCTGCCTGGACGAAACGTTCGAAGATCGCCTTTTGCTTTTCCTCGGGAACTCCCGGACCCTCGTCCTCTACGGCTATGCTGAATCCGTCTCTCAGAGGGCCGAGAACGATCCTCACGGTGCCTTCGCCGTATTTGATGGCGTTCGAGACCAGATTCGTGACGATTTGCTCGACTTTGGACTCGTCGGCCTGGATGATCGCATCGTCAACCCTCTCCCTCGACACCTCGATTCGCATGCCCTTTTCCGATGCCTGAGACGAATAGTGCTCTGCGATCCGATCCACAACGTCTGAGAGATCGACCCGTCCGATCTCTAAAACGACGGCGCCTTCCTGAAGGCGGCTCATGTCCAAGAAGTCGTCGATCAGCTTCGAAAGCTTTTCGGCTTGAGTATCGATGATCGAGAGGAATCGTCTTTGTTTATCCTCGGGTAAAGACCCCAGTCCGTCCAGCAAAGAGCTGGTGAAACCGCGGATCGAAGTAAGAGGGGTACGAAGCTCGTGGCTGACGATGCTGAGAAGCTCGCTTTTGGTGCGGTCGAGATCGGTTAGGCGACGCACCGCTTCTCTCTCTGCGGCGAATGCCTCGGCATAACTCAGATAGTGAGAAAATTCCTCGGCTAAGCGCTGCAGAAGACGCATCTCGGCTGAGGTGAGCTCTGCTTCCCCCGGAGCTCTAAGACCCACCACAAAAGACGGCTTTCCGGCAGATGGAACGAATCCGACCCAGAACCCGGGAGGGCTTGCATCTCCTAGCTTCCCGGAGGCAAAGACGGCCACCATGCCTCCGCGCTGTCTTTCATACGGCGCCCCGCGGTTTCCTTGTGAGATCTCCATCAGCCGCTTGGAGGCGTCCCAGGCGGCTCTCTCGATCCATTTGCAGACTTCGGAGGGATCGGGGGTGTCTTGGGCGGATACGCCGGACGCCGCGGTGCTCTCTTGAGTAGGGTATTCGGCAATTGTCGTGAACGGCTTTTTCGTATTCGATCCCGGCGTCGTTCCGGCCGGGGGGAGTTCTGCAGCATCGGCCAGCTCGACGGGCGTGGCCGAAAGGAGGCAAGCTACACCCCATCTGAGTCGAAGACCTCTGGCCAGGGTCTGCAAGCACTCGGCCAGCATCTCGTCCGCTTGCCCGAGTCTTCTAGCCTTGGAAAGCAGTACATTCAAGACCTCGGCGTGGTAAGCCTGCGTTCGGGCCGCCTCGACTATCTCCTGTGACTCTATGGCCAAGCTCAAAAAGGCCGCCACGGCTCTTGTAGCGGAACTGATGAGAGAACTCTCCGGGACGCCCGTGCGAAACTCGGGCCGTTCGCTTCTGAATCCGACGGCCAACAGCCCTTTTGTCCCCATCCGGGTGACGAGGGGCTCGAGGATTACATCCACAAGACGTTCGGCTTCTATCCAATCGTCGATTTCTCCCGGGGATTTGGATCCGGCAGACGTCAGCACGATCCGCTCTCCACCTTGGAGAACCCGGGAGACCGGCGAATAACTCATCTTTTTTGCGAGACCGACCGTGCGGTTGTCGACGCTTCCCAATGCGTCGACGATGCGGTAGGTGTAGTCGAGTTCGGGCACTACGAGCGCGCAAAAGTCGGCCCCAGTGATGCGCGCGGCAAATTCGATCGACCTCGAAGCGATGTCGAGGGTTTTCTCTCCCGAGCTAACCCTTCTTAGAAGCCCTGCGATAGATTCGAGAATCTCGGTCTCGTCTACCGCAATCCGACTCTTAGAGGCTGTATCTAAATCCTCGGAGGGTCGATCCCAGGTCACTTCTGCATCAATTCTCGCGCTCGGGCAAATTTTCGATGAACTCTTCCACAAGCGAGACCAGTTGGGCGCCGGCTTCGATGGGAAGCGTATGCCCGGCGTTCTCGATGATTTCAAGCCTGGAGTTGGGGATCAACTCGTGCATCTCTTCCATGACGTAGAGCGGTGTCATCACGTCATTGCGCCCGGCGATCAGAAGAACCGGAATATCCAGGTCGGGCAGCATCTCGGTTGCGTCCTGATAATCCATCGCTTTGAACATTCTGAGAAGAAGTACCGGATCTGCCGCCCCGAGTCCCTCGAAGTAAGTCCGCATCGCGTCCGCCGTAGCTCGTGGCCCGGCCATCCGGCTCACCTTGCCTATGAGGTAGGGAAGCGGCGTCTGGAATGCCGCCTTCCATATCGTCCTGGTCGGCCCCGAAGCGACTTCCGCCAGGGGTTCTAGTACCGACACGGCCACTCGGGCGATAGGCAGACCGTAAAGATCTCCTAAAGGTCGGCGATGCGGGCCGGCTACCGCTACCAGGCCGTCGACTGCAGCGCGATCGAGTCTTACGGCCTCGAGTGCAACCTGTACTCCAAATGAGTGTCCTACAAGAACTGCCGAGCGAAGCCCGACCTCTTCCATAAGACATAAAAGATCTCTGGCGAAGGAGGGGACCGTTATTTCGGACGGGTTCTTAGGAGCAGAGGAGACCCCGTGTCCGCGGTAATCCCAGAGAACCACGGTTGTCTTATCAGATAGGCCTTCGACGAGCGGATCCCAGTAGGCATGGGCTACGCAGGCAATGCCGTTGCAACAGACGATGGCCGGAAGCCTATCCGAAGCAGACTCGGGAGCATAGGTTTCGTAGACGATGTCGGTACCGTCGAATGATGCGAACATCCCTACGGTTGTGGGGATCTTACCCGGTCCGGTTTCTTCGAATTGGTCCGCGAGATTTTCCATCCGAGCTTTCATCTTTACTTAGCCGACCATGCCGAAAGCTATCGCGACCGACCTCGACGATCTTGTTGCTCGCCGATATCGAGAATCGGTCACGACGGCGCCGACATAAGATCGTTCGGAAACCGAGCTTTTAGGTTTACACGTATCTTCCCACTTCTCGCTTTGTTTGGCGGGGCTTGGCTACCGCCAAGTACCGGCGTCGCTAAACGAGAAGGGAGATCGAGATCGCATAAGCCAGAAAACGGGATGATCGAGACTTTAGGCAATCCTGTCCGGAGGAGGATTTTTGCTCGAAATCGCAACCGTCGACTCAGAAGAGTCCGCCTTAAGACTCGTCGAATCGGTGCGCGAGTCGGCTATGGCCCAGATCGCAACTTCAATGGCCGACCTCGAGCGCGATGTCTCGGAAATTCTCTCCGAGGTCCGCGCAAAGGGGGATCGGGCCCTGCTCGATTACACAAGAAAATTCGATGGTGTAGATCTTGCCGAGGGAGGCATCGAGGTCTCGCCGGCCGACTTGGAGGCGGCGGTTTCTGCGCTTCCTGAGGAACTCCTCTCCGCCTTAGAAAACACCATCGACCAGCTCCGCGAATACTTCGAAAGCCAGTACGCCGCCGTGGCAGGGGAGTTCGAGTTCCGTCGATCCGGAATAGAAGACCGCTTCTTTGTTCGCGCGGTAAAACGGGCCGGCGTCTACGTGCCCGGTGGTCGTTACCGGTATCCGTCGACGGTTTTGATGACCGTAATTCCGGCGGAGGTAGCGGGAGTCGAGGAGGTCGTACTCTGTACGCCTCCGGCGAGAACCGGATTCCTCGATCCCCTGGTGGCTGCAGCGGCGAGGCTGGCAGGAGCGGATCGAGTTTTCATGGTCGGAGGGGTACAGGCGATCGCGGCGATGGCGTATGGAACCGAGACGGTTCCCAGAGTCGATCTAGTCGTCGGCCCGGGAAACGCTTACGTCACCGTCGCCAAAAAACTGGTCTTTGGTGAGGTCGGTATCGATTCGCTGGCAGGGCCTTCAGAACTGGTCGTAGTCGCCGCCGATTCTGCCGATTGGGAATGGGTCGCATCGGACATGTCGGCCCAGGCCGAACACGGCCCTGGAGGTGTGACGATCGCAGCCGTCTTTTCCAGCGAGGCCGCCGAAGCATTGCAGCAACGTCTGAGAGAGGAGATCGAGGCCGACGGAAGGCCGGAACTGGCGCAGAATCTAAAAGCCGGAGGGGCGATCGCGATCTGTGCGGACGAGGACCTCGCGCTGGCGCTGGTCGAGGCCGTAGCTCCCGAGCATGTCCAGATAAGTCTCGGAGACGATGAAAGAAGCGCTGCCTTTGCAGAGCGCATCGGCTCTGCCGGCGCAATATTCGTAGGCGAGGGCACCCCCGTCGCATTGGGGGACTACGTCGCCGGCCCCAGTCACGTCCTGCCCACCGGAGGAGCTGCGAGATTCCAGAGCGGGCTCGGAGTCTATACCTTCCTTCGTTATACGAATTCGGTCCGCGCAGTCGGACTTGCGCCGGAGCTCGAATCGGCGGCCCTGGAGCTGGCGAACTCGGAGGGCATGAGATCGCATCGCCGTTCGATCGAAGCAAGAGGCGCCGCCCGGACGGCGGTAGACGGCCCTACCGCAGAAGGCCCCGATAGATAAGGACAGATGACTCTTTCGCCGCGGCAAAACATCGAGGGTCTGGTTCCGTACCGATCGATAAGACCACCGGCTGCAGTATCGCTCGACGCGAACGAGTCGCCCGCTACCGCCTCCGGCATCAGAAAGCGGATCCTGGAGCGAATGTCGGCGCTGCAGCTGAACCGGTATCCGTCCCGTTCGAGGGCCACAGAAGCGGCGGCGATGCTGGGCGCGCTGTATGGAGTCGGAGAGGCCGAGGTCGTCTTGGGAAATGGATCGAACGAAGTCATCCTCGCGATCCATCTCGCTTTTGGAGGGCCGGGGAGAAAAGCCGTGTACTTCGAGCCGACCTATACGGTCTACAGGACGGCATCGGCCATCGCCGGGACAGAGGCCGTGTCTATCGAAAGAGCCGACGACTTCTCGATTCCTCCATCGGCTGTTGAGGCCGCCGTCCGGGCCGCTCCTTCGATCGTTCATCTGTGCAGCCCCAACAACCCGACTGGAAACGAGGATCCCGACGACTTCGTCTACTCCTTGGCCGAGGCGATTCCCGATGCCTTGATAGTAGTCGACCGCGCCTACGCTTCCTTCGGCGCCGCCGGCCAAGAAGGCGAATTGATCGAAAAACCGAACGTCGTGGTGGTAAAGACATTCTCCAAGGCTGCCGGATTGGCCGGCCTTCGCATCGGCTACGGCCTCGCCGGGGAGGCAATCGCCGCCGCGATCAAAAAAGCTCTCCTTCCTTACAACCTCGACTCGGTCTCGATCGAAGCGATCCTGGTTTGTCTAGAAGAGTTGGAGTCCTTGAAGCGAGCGGAGATCGAACTCGCCGTCGAGCGAGATCGAATCTTTGAGGCTCTACTGCAGCGTGACCGGCTGGCAGCCTTTCCTTCACGAGCGAATTTCGTCTTGTTCGGACCGAAGGGCGCGGGCAAAGCGAAAAGCTCACAGGAGAGTGCGGAAGAGGCCGCTGCGATCACAGCGGCGGCCAGGGCACTCTGGGAGGCATTGCTCGAAGAATCGGTCTTGGTGAGAGACTGCACATCCTGGCCGGGACTTACGGGTTGTCTGCGGGTAAGCGCCGGCTTGCCCGAGGAGACCGACCTTTTCGTCGATGCCCTCGACAAGGCCATTGCTAGGATCGATTTGTGAGCAGGCAGTCTTCCGTTTCTAGAACCACTAAAGAGACGACCATAAAGGTCGCTTTGGATCTCGACGGTCGTGGATTATCCGAGGCTCGAACCGGGATCGGTTTTTTCGATCACATGCTCGAGCAACTAGGGCGTCATTCCGGATTCGACCTTCGAATAGAGGCGACCGGAGACCTTCATGTGGATATGCATCACACCGTCGAAGACTGCGGGATCGCGCTGGGATCCGCCCTGAAGGAAGCTTTGGGCGAGAAAAGAGGGATCAACCGATTCGGATACGCCCTGGTGCCTCTCGATGAGGCGCTGGCCGAGGTAGCGTTGGATCTCAGCGGCAGGCCGTATCTCAGATATCAGGTTTCCCCGGGGATCGGGGATGTAGGCGAGTTCCCGAGCGGACTCGCCGAGGAGTTCATGCGCGCCTTTACGACTTCGGCTCAGATCACCCTTCACGTCTTGCTGCGAGAAGGGCGGGATCCCCACCACTGTCTGGAGTCGATCTTCAAGGCCCTCGGCAGGGCGCTGAGAGAGGCGGCCTCGATCGAGCGTAAAGACGTGGATGAGATTCCTTCGACAAAAGGAGTCCTTTGATCGTCGATTTCGCTTTGCGCCCGAGCATCGCAGTAATCGACTACGGCATGGGCAATTTGCACTCGGCGGTGAAGGGACTGGAAAAAGCGGGTGCTGCCGCCTATGTCGCAAAGGCGCCGTCCGACGCCGAAGACGCAGACGGCTTGGTTCTTCCGGGCGTCGGCAATTTCGGAAGATGCATGGAGAATCTGCGCTCGACTTCATTCGACGGCTTGGTTCTGGATTGGATCGGGGATAAAAAGCCGTTCTTGGGGATATGTCTTGGATTGCAGTTGCTCTATGCATCCAGCGAAGAGGCCGATACCGAAGGGTTGGGACTCATAGACTCTGCCGTGGTGCGCTTGCCCTCAAATGTGCGGGTGCCGCACATGGGTTGGAATACCGTCGAGGCGAGGCGATCCTCGACGGCGCGAACAGGAGATAGCGAAGCCACCGCCGCTCTCGCCTCGGCTGTAGAGGACGGCGCTTACTTCTATTTCGTTCATTCCTACGCCGCTCTCGAGGCGCCTCAGGATGCAGATGTAATTCTGACTACCCACTACGGCGTCGACTTCATCGCAGGGTTCCAGAAGGGGTCGCTGTGGGCTACCCAGTTCCATCCCGAGAAAAGCGGCGCTTCGGGCATCGGGTTGCTCGAGTCGTTCGTGAGATTCTGCATGCCTTCCGGAAGAGTCTCCGAGGAGAGCTGAGGTATTGATAGAGGTCTATGCCGCAGTCGACATACTGGGAGGTCGCTGTGTGCGCCTCAGGAGGGGCGACACATCCGATCCCACCGACTACGGGGATCCGGTCGAGATGGCCGAACGCTGGGTAGAGGAGGGGTGCGACTGGCTGCACGTAGTCGACCTCGACGGCGCCGTGAGGGGCGCGCCGGCGAATATGTCGAAGGTGGCGGCGATCATCGCTACGGCGGCGGCGCCTGTGCAGTTGGGCGGGGGACTTCGAGATGCACGGACTGCCGATGCCGCATTGCAGGCCGGATGCGAAAGGGTTGTGATCGGCTCTGCCGCTCTCGAGGAGCCCGACTGGGTGGTCGAACTCGCCCGGCGACGACCCGGTCGTATAGCCCTCGCCCTCGATCTGGTAGAGGGCGAAGTTGCGATCAAGGGATGGACCGAGCGGTCCGGCCTCGGTCTCGAGGAGGTCGTACGAAAGCTGGACGATGCGCCCTTTGCAGCTCTCATCGTGACCGACATCGCCTCCGACGGAGTCATGCAGGGCATGCGAAGAGAGTTCGTCGAGGGTGTACTCGACGCGATCGACCGGCCGGTGATCGTATCGGGCGGGCTTTCCTCTGTCGATGACGCGGCATCCCTGGCCTCATTAGCCTCCGATCACCCTCGGGGCCGCAACCTGAGAGGAATCATCGTGGGAAGGGCGCTGTATGAGGGGGCGGTTACGATCGCCGAATTGAAATCCGCTCTCAGGAGATCGTGATGCTGGCGACGAGAGTTATTCCGTGTCTCGATGTCGACTCGGGGCGGGTGGTAAAAGGCGTCGAATTCGAGGATATAAAAGACGCGGGGGATCCCGTGGAGTTGGCGTCTTTTTACGATTCCGAAGGCGCCGACGAGCTGGTCTTCCTGGACATCACGGCTTCTTTCGAGGGCCGCAAGGCCACCCTCGAGATGGTATCTAAAGTCGCCGAGTCGGTCTTCATTCCCTTTGCAGTGGGCGGGGGCGTTTCGTCGGTGTCTGACGTCAAAACGCTTCTGAGGGCCGGCGCCGACAAGGTTTCGTTGAATACGGCCGCTGTGGAACATCCCGAAGTACTAGCAGAGGTGGCCGACGCATTCGGATCGCAGTGCGTGGTCCTGGCGATAGATGCGAAGCGACGCCCTTCCGGCGGATGGGAGGTCTTCACTTACGGAGGCCGTCGGCCCACAGGTTTGGATGCGGTCGAGTGGGCCAAGAGGGGCGAGAGCCTCGGCGCCGGTGAGGTGCTGCTTACCTCCATGGACCGAGACGGAACCACCCGGGGCTTCGACATCGAGCTTTTATCCGCCGTCACTTCGGCGGTCGGAATCCCGGTTATCGCAAGCGGAGGGGCCGGCTCTCCGGCCGACATGGCGGCTGCGGTTCTGGAAGGCGGCGCATCGGCGGTGCTGGCGGCGTCGATCTTCCACTACCGGCGCTACAGCATAAAAGAGGTGAAGCGGTATATGGCAGAGGCGGGGATATGCGTGCGCCCGTAGCGACACGAAAGAGGCCCGGAGATGCGTGGCTCGGCAGCGGCCTCGCCCCGGCAAATGCGCACAATTCGGCCGCCGCGGCGATGTCTTCGAACGTAAGATCGGATGGACACCCTGTCGGCTGCTCGTAGGTTTCGGTAAGTGGACAGCGCCTCCGAAGAAACTCTTCCGGTTTCTATCGACACTACGAAGATCTCCGAGATCCGATTCGGCTCGGATGGTCTGGTTCCGGCCGTCATTCAAGACGTCGCCGACGGCGCCGTGCTGATGCTCGCTTACATGGATGAGGAAGCCTTGCGCCGAACGCTTACGACCCGCCGAACCTGGTTTTACTCGAGAAGCCGCCGCGAGTACTGGTGCAAAGGAGAGACCTCGGGAAATCGACAGCACGTCGTCGAGGCCTACTACGACTGCGACGCCGACGCTCTGTTGTTCAAGGTAGAACAGGAAGGCAGCGGCGCCTGCCATACCGGCGAGCGCACTTGCTTTTACCGGTCGTTCTCCGAGCAACCGTGAAGCGATCCAGATGGATATAAGCATCTTTCCCGGCGAGGACAACTTCCGGCGCCTTGCGGACCAATACTCGGTGGTGCCGGTCTGGGCCGACGTTCTGGCGGATTTCGAGACCCCGGTCTCGGCCTACTTGAAACTGGTGGGCGGATCCGAAGGCTTCTTGCTCGAATCGGTGGAAGGCGGCGAACGCTGGGGTCGGTACTCCTTTATAGGTCGCAACCCCAAAATAGTTCTGGAATCCAAAGACGACGAGATTCGGGTTCGCGGCAGCGTCGCGGGATGGTCGCCGGAGGAGGGCGCCGGCCCCCTCGAGACCCTTGCGAGCCTTACGTCGGCCTTTACCAGTCCGACGATCGAAGATCTCCCTCCCCTTCACGGCGGTGTGGTGGGGTACCTCGGATATGACATGGTGCGCTACATCGAGAAGTTGCCCTCCAGCACCGAAGACGATCTCGGAATCGCCGATATGTCGATGTTTCTGACAGAGGAGCTGGTCGTATTCGACCACCTCTTGCAGAAAATTCAAATTGTCGAAAACGTCTTCTCCGAGACCGATCCGATATCCGGGTACAGGCAGGCGAAAGAAAAGATCCACAAAGCCGTAGCCGAGCTCTCACGCCCGCTCAGATACGAGGCGTCTCCGGCTTCGATAGGCGGTTCGATCGAGCGAGCCGAGTCGAACATGACGCCCGAGGAGTATCAAGCAGCGGTCGAGCGCGCCAAGGAGTACATTCTGGCGGGCGATATCTTCCAGGTAGTGCTCAGTCAGCGTTTTGCGATGCCCCTCGAGAGCGATCCCTTCAACGTCTATCGGGCGTTGCGCCTTCTCAATCCGAGTCCTTATATGTACTACCTCGACAACGGAGATATCACCATCGTCGGTTCTTCTCCGGAGATGCTGGTCAGGGTGCGCGACGGCGAGGTAGTGACGCGTCCGATCGCCGGAACTAGAAGGCGAGGCGCCACATCCGAAGAGGACTCCTTCTTGGAGGCCGAACTGCTGGCCGACCCCAAGGAAAGAGCCGAACACGTAATGCTGGTCGATCTGGCTCGAAACGACATAGGCCGGGTCGTCGAGTTCGGAACCGAGCGCGTCGACGAATTGATGATCGTGGAAAGGTACAGCCACGTCATGCACATCGTCTCTTCGGTG
>VAPR01001001.1_pt1 | contig 15633 bp, 15 predicted proteins | sample 3380701 | NCBI WGS metagenome assembly VAPR01 (sample SAMN11536904, study PRJNA540576) | hot springs metagenome | isolation source: hot spring wet sediment | place: Spain: Lobios | collected 2014-01 | reverse complement strand
CCGCCCGACAGCTGCGTGCCCCGCAGGTGGCGCAGCTCCCGCAGGGCCGGGAACAGGCCGTACACCCGGTCCAGGTCCCACGCCCCGCGACGGCCGGAGGCGTACCGGGCCAGCAGCAGGTTCTCCTCCACGGTGAGGTCGGGGAAGATGCGCCGGTCGTCGGGGACGTACGCGATGCCCAGACGGGCTACCTCGAACGGCGGGCGGCCGACCAGCTCGGTGTCGTGGAACCGCACCCGGCCGCCACGCACCTTCACCAGCCCCATCACCGCCCTCAGGGTGGTGGTCTTCCCGGCGCCGTTCCGGCCCAGCAGGGCGACCACCTCGCCGCCCCGCACCTCGAAGTCCACCCCGTGCAGCACCACGGAGCTGCCGTAGCCTGCCACCAGCCCTTCCACCACCAGCACCCTACGCCTCCTCCTCCCCCAGGTACGTCTCCCGCACTTCCCGGTTCTGGCGGATGGCCTCGGGAGGTCCCTCCGCCAGCACGCGCCCGCGGTTCATCACCACCACCCGCTGCGCCAGCCCGAACACCACGTCCATGTCGTGCTCCACCACCAGGAAGGTGACACCCCGTCCCTCCGCGAGCCGCCGCACCAGCTCCAGCAGCCCGGCGCGCTCCAGAGGGTTCAGGCCTGAAGACGGCTCGTCCAGCAGGCACAGCCTCGGCCGGCTGGACAGCGCGATGCCCAGCTCCAGCCGCCGCTGGTCCCCGTGGGCCAGCAACCCCGCGGGGACTTCCGCGCACCCCTCCAGCCCCAGCTCCGCCAGCAGGGCGTCGGCCTCCTGGTAGGCGTGCCGCCACGCCCGCACCGGCCGCAGGGCGTGGCGGGTGGCCTTCTCCCGCGCCAGGATGGCCACGAGAAGGTTGTCCCGCGTGGTGAGCTCCGGGAACACGGTCATGACCTGGAAGGACCGTGCGAGCCCGCGGTGCACGCGGGCGTGCGGAGGCAGGTGCGTGATGTCCTCGCCCCGGAAGGTGATGCGGCCCTCGTCGGGGAGCAGGTAGCCGCTCAGCAGGTTCAGGGCGGTGGTCTTGCCCGCGCCGTTGGGCCCGATGAGCGCCACGCACTCCCCCTCTTCCACGTGCAGGTCCAGTCCGTCCACCGCGGCCAGGTCCCCGAACCGCTTGCGCAGACCCCGGGCCGCCAGCAGGGTCACTGTCACCGCCCCTCCTCGCCCGCGGCCGCCGGCTGCACCCGCGGGGCCCGCAGGGCGAGTCCCTCCAGCGCCGCCACCAGGCCCCCGCGGAAGCCCAGCACCAAGGCCACCACCACCGCGCCCAGCACCAGGGACCAGTGCACGGTGAACCGCACGATCACGTCCTTGGCCACCACCAGGACGAACGCGCCCACCAGGGGTCCTGCGAACGACCGGATCCCGCCCAGCAGGGTGGCCAGCACCGGCTCCGCGGACGCGGTCCAGTGCGCGATGGGCGGGGTGACGGTGTTCTCCAGGGGTGGCAGCAGCGACCCCGCCAGCCCCGCGTAGGCACCCGCCACGGTGAACGCCACCAGCCGCAGGGACCGCACGTCCAGCCCCACGTGGGCGGCCCGCACCTCGCTGTCCCGCACCGCCCGCAGCGCGAGCCCCAGGGGCGAGTGCACCACCCGGTGCATCACCACCACCCCCAACACCGCGGCCGCGAGCACCACATAGTAGTACCGCTCCACGGTGGGCAGGGGGACCGCGAGCCCAAACAGCTCCAGGGGAGCTCGGGGCACTCCCACCAGCCCGTCGTCCCCACCTGTGACCGCGCGCCACTTCCACGCCAGGGAGAAGATCATCATCCCGAAGGCCAGGGTCAGCATGGCGAAGTAGATCCGGGTGTGCCGCACCGAGAGGCAGCCCAGCAGCAGGGCCGCCAGGGCCGCGGCGGCCGTCCCGCCCACCACCCCCGGCAGCAGGGACGGCCACGCCAGCAGGATCCGGGCACACGTGTACGCGCCCACCGCGTAGAACCCCGCCTGCCCGAAGGACAGCAGCCCCGTCTGACCGAACAGCAGGTTGAACCCCACCGCGTTCAGCCCCAACAGCAGGATGTGCACGGTGAGGTACACCACGTAGCGGCTGGCCACCACCGGCAGCAGCACCAGCACCAGCACGAGGCCGGCCAGGGCCCAGCGGCGGGCGGCGTGGTTCATCGGGCGAACAGGCCCTGTGGCCGCACCAGCAGCACCACGGCCATGATGGCGAACACGAAGAACAGCTCGAACTCCGGGAACCACAGGGTCCCGTAGCTGGACAGCACGCCCACCAGCAGGGAGCCCGCGAACGCCCCGCGCAGGTTCCCCAGCCCACCGATCACCGTGATGATGAACGCCTGCACGATCATGGCCGCGCCGATGCCCGGGGCCACGGGCCGCACGGGGGTGGACAGGGCACCGCCCAGGGCCGCCAGGGCGGAGCCCAGCATGAACACGGAGGAGAACACCGTGGGGGTGTGGATGCCCAGCGCCGCCGCCATCTCCCGGTCCGCGGCGGTGGCCCGAACTGCCCGGCCCCACCAGGTGTGGTCGAACAGCAGCCAGAGGCCTCCCCCCACCAGGGCGCCGGTTGCCATCAGGAACGCGTTGTACAGGGGGTAGGGCCGGCCGAACAGCACCGCGCTGCCCTGCAGCCACCCGGGGATGGGGGGGATGCGGAACACGCCACCCCACACGAGCTTGGCCAGGTCGTCCAAGAACAGCACCAGGCCGAAGGTCAGCAGCAGCTGGTAGCTGGGATCCAGCCCGTACAGGGGACGGAGCAGCCCCCGCTCCACCGCAGCGCCCAGCAGGGCCACCGCGGCCATGCTGGCCACCACCGCCACCCCGAAGGGCAGGCCCGCAACCCCGTACAGGGTGTAGCCCAGGTAGGCGCCCAGCATGAACAGGCTGCCGTGCGCGAAGTTCAACACGCCCAGCACGCCGAAGATGATGGTCAGCCCGGCCGAGATCAGCCACAGGTACATGGCCGAGCTCAGCCCGATCAGCCCCTGGTAGGCGAGGACCTCCACGCCCCTCCCCCGCGGGCCCGCGGCGCCTCCTGTGGGCCCGCTACTTGCTCAGCTCCAGGGGCCGGAAGGGCGGCCACCGCCAGTAGTCCTTCGGGTCGAACACCTTCAACTCGCCCAGCACCGCGATGGGGTAGCGCGGGTCCCACACCACCTTCCCCGCGGGCACCGCGTACACGAACTGGTGGTCCTCCGACCGGAACACCCGCACCCCCGCGGGGGTTTCGATGCGCATCCCCTGCAGGGCGGCGATCACCCGCTCCGTCTGCAGGCTGCGGGCCTTCTCCACCGCGGCCTTGGTGATGTAGATGGCGGAGTACGTGGTCTCCGCGGAGTAGTTGGGCATGCGGTTCCACCGCTTGGCGAACCGGCTCACGAAGGACCGGTTGGTCTCCGTGTTGGGCCAGTTGTGGACGTAGCGGGCGGTGGCGTACAGCTTGCCCTGGAAGCGTCCCTCTTTCACCTCCTGGGAGATCCCCTCCAGCACGTCCACAGACCCGCCCATGGCCTGGAACCACACCTTGATGCGGTCAAACACCCCCTGCAGGAGGGCCTGCCGCAGGAGCGTCACCGCCTCTCCCGCCCACGGGGTGGCGATGATCCCGTCGGGGTTGGTGGCCATGACCGCGGCGATGTGGGGCGAGAAGTCCGTGGTGAGGAACGGGGCCCACGCGGCGCCCACGAACTCCACGTCCGGCCGCAGCCGCCGCATCTGCTCCCGGAAGATGGCCCAGGTGGCGTACCCGTACTCGTAGTCCGCCCCGATGGTGGCCCACCGCCGCACGTCCCGCCGGTCCCGGAACAGCCAGGCGGCCACCGCGTCCTGGTAAACGGGGGCGCTCACCCGCACGATCTGCTTGATCTTCTGCTGGGCCACCAGCTCTTCCGTGAGACGGTGGGTGGCCGCGTGGGTGAAGAACTGGATCCGGTCCAGCTCCCGGAGGACCGGACCCAGGGCCATGGCGGACCCGCTGCTGTCCACCCCGTACAGGAAGTGGGCGCCCCACTCGGTGACCAGGAAGCGGGCGTTCCGCACCGCGGTGGCGGGGCGCAGCTCCTCGTCCATGAAGCGCATCTCCAGCCGGCACCCCAGAATCCCGCCCGCGGCGTTGATCTCCTCGATGGCCAGCTGCGCGCCCATCTCGATCTGGCGTCCGTAGTCCGCGTGGGGTCCCGAGGCCGCGCCCTGCACCCCCAGCTTGATGGTGGGCACACCCAACGCACAGGTGGCCGGGCCCGCACCGCTCCACGAGGCCCCTGCCAGGAGGGCCACCACCACCAGCGGAATCCACACCCGCCGCATGCCGATCCCCCCTTTCCGCGCTACGGGCGGATTACGATCCCCGCCTCCCGATTCCCTGCCGCCCCACCCGGTTACGGATAGATCCCACGGGTGTACAGGGCGTCCGCCACCCGCTCGATGGCCCGCACCAGGGCCGCGGTGCGCAGGTCCACCCCCCGGTCCTCCGACACCCGCCACACCTCCCGGAAGCTGCGCACCAGCAGGCGCTCCAGCCGCTGCCGGACTTCCTCCTCCGTCCAGAAGAACGCCTGCAGGTCCTGCACCCACTCGAAGTAGGACACGATCACGCCGCCCGCGTTGGCCAGGATGTCGGGCACCACGAGCACACCCCGGCTGCGCAACACGTCGTCCGCTTCCGGGGTGGTGGGGCCGTTGGCCCCCTCGATGATGACCCGCGCCTGCACCCGGCGCGCGTTGTCGCGGGTGATCTGGCCTTCCAGGGCTGCGGGCACCAGGACGTCGCACGGCACCTCCAGGACCTCCTCCGCCGACACCCGCTGCCCCTGCGGGAAGTCCGCCACCGTCCCCGTGGTGCGCTTGTGCGCCAGAAGCGCTTCAGGGTCGAGGCCTCTCGGGTCGTACACCCCGCCCCGGGAGTCGCTGGCGGCCACCACCACCGCACCCATGCGGGCCAGGCTCAGGGCGGCCACGGACCCCACGTTTCCGAACCCCTGCACCGCCACCCGGGCGCCCTTCAGGCCCAGCCCCACCGCGGCGGCCGCCTCCCGCGCCACCAGGGCGCAACCCAGACCGGTGGCCTCCTCCCGCCCCACGGACCCACCCACGGAGACGGGCTTTCCCGTCACCACCGCGGGGACGGAGTAACCCCGGTGCATGCTGTACGTGTCCATGATCCACGCCATGACCTGCGGGTTCGTGCCCACGTCGGGTGCCGGGATGTCGCTTTCGGGCCCCATGAGGACGCTGATCTCCGTGGCGTACCGGCGCGTCAGGCGCTCCAGCTCGCCCGAGGACAGCTGCTTGGGGTCGCACACCACCCCGCCCTTGGCGCCGCCGTAGGGTAGCCCCGCGATGGCGCACTTCCACGTCATCCACATGGCCAGGGCCCGCACCTCGTTCAGGGTGACGCCCGGGTGGTAGCGGATGCCGCCCTTGGTGGGCCCCAGCACCGTGCTGTGGTGGACGCGGTAGCCGGTGAAGATCCGGACCGAGCCGTCGTCCATCTTCACCGGGAAGTTCACCGTGAGCTCCCGCTTGGGGTAGGCGAGGAACTCGCGGATGCCCCGCTTCAGGGGCACGTACCGTGCCGCCCGGTGGAACTGTTCCAGCGCCATCTCCCAGGGGTCGGAGACGGTGACCGCGGGCTGTGCCATGCGGACTCCCTCCTTTCGACGCCCCGAGCATACCGCCCGACCCGCACCGCGGCCAATCCGTCGCCGGACGGATCAACCGCCGGCGGCCCCAACCCGTCCATCTCCACGGAGGAAAACCCAAAAGGAGGTGGGAACGTGAGACGGTGGCTGGTGCTGGGAGCGGCTCTGGCGGTGCTGGCGGGCGTCGGGGCGGTGCGGGCGGTGCAGGCCGCCCCCGCAGCTCCGTCCGGGCCGGACCGGTGGAGCTGCTGGGATCCCGCCCTGCGCTCGCAGTTCGAGGCGGTGTACGACCGACACCGCACCGCCCTGCGCAACGCCCGGAACCGGGTCGAGGACGAGCGGTACGCCCTGCGCCGGCTGCTTACCTCCCCGCAGGCCAGCCGGGCGCAGGTGGACGCGCAGGCCGGCCGGCTGGCGGAGGCCCTGGGGGCCCTGGCCCGCGCCCGCGCGGCGTTCCTGTGGGAGCTGCGGGAGGCCCTGCCCGCGGACCGGCGCGAGGCGTTCATGCGCTGCGTGGTGGGCCCGCGTGCGGGCTTCGGCCCCATGCGGTGGCGGTGGTAGGGCCCTTCGGACCGCGTCAGGGGCCGGCCGTTAGCCGGGCCCAATCCTCCGGGGTGTCCACGTCCACCGCGGCCTCCGGCACCGGGACGAGGACCGCCTCGTCCCGGTGCCGCTCGATCACCGGCCGGGCGCCCGAGTCGCCCTGTAAACTCAGCAGCTCCCCGAACAGGTCGCGCCGGAACACCGCCGGCACGCCCACGGTCCCTGCGTAGGACGCCGCCACCACCGGCGCCCCCGTGGTGCGGTAGGCCTCCACCAGGCGGCGCAGGTGGTCGCCCGTCACCCGGGGCTGGTCTGCCAGGGTCACCAGCACCGCCGGTGCGTCCGGCAGCGCGCGCAGCCCGCAGCGCAGGGAGCTCGCCAGACCCTGGGCGTGGTCGGGGTTCACCACCACCTGTACCGGTAGGCCCGCCAGCTCCTCCCGCATCCGGTCCGGGTCCGGCCCCACCACCACCACCACCCGGTCGGCCGCCGCCAGAGCCGCCTCCACGGCGCGGCGCAACAGGCTGGACGCCCCCCACCGCAACAGCAGCTTGGGTTTCCCCATCCGCCGGCTGGACCCCGCGGCCAGCACCACCGCGGCCACGGAACGGGCCGGCTGCGAGGGGGCGGTCAACCTGAGGCCGCCACGGGCTCGTGGATGGGCGCCTGTCGGTCCCGCAGGAAGCCGCCCGCGCGCCCGCTGCGCGCGGCCAGCACCTCCGCGAGGATGGCCAGGGCGATCTGCTCGGGCCCCTCGGCCCCGATGTCCAGGCCCACGGGCGCGAACAGCCGCCGGCGCTGCTCCGCAGACAGCACGACCCCGGAGTCCTCCAGCTCCCGGAGGATCTTCTGGGTCCGCTGCCGGGGCCCCAGCACGCCCACGTAGGCGGGGAACGGCTCGTGGGTCAGGAACGAGCGCAGGAGGTCCCGGTCGTGCAGGTAGTTGTGGGTCATCACCACCACACACGTGCGCGCGTCCGGGCGCACAGCCTCCGCGGCCTGCGGGAACTCCGTGTGCACGAACCCGTGAGCTTCCGGGAACCGCTCCCGGTTGAGGAACTTCTCCCGGCGGTCCACCACCACGGCCCGGAACCCCAGCTCCGCGGCCAGCCGTACCAGGGGGATGGCGTCGTGTCCCGCGCCGCACACCACCAGCCTGGGAGGGGGCAGGATGGGCTCCGCCAGCAACTCGTAGCCCTCCGACGCGGCCCGGGTCGGACGCTCCGAGGACAGCGCCCTCCGCCCCAGGTCCACCGCGGCCGCGTCCAGCGCCGCGCTTCCCAGGGTGCCGGCCACCTGCCCGCCGCTGTCCACCACCAGCCGCCACGCGAGGCGATCCGCACCCTCCGGTCCCACCACGGTGACCACCGACAGGGCAGCTTCTTCCTCCACGGCCCGGGCCAGGTAGTCCTCCGGGGACGGCTGGTAGACCCCCACCTTCTCCAGCAGGACGTCGATGACGCCGTTGCACCCCAGCCCCAGCCCCCACACCGCGTCGTCGTCCGCGGTGAGGTCGTAGTGGAGCAGCCGCGGCCGCCCGTCCCGCAGGACCTCCTCCGCCACCACCTGGATGTCCCCCTCCAGACACCCTCCTGACACCGACCCCACGGTGGCCCCGGAGCTCAGAATGAGCAGCCGCGCGCCCTCACGGCGGTAGGTGGATCCCCGCACCCCCACCACGGTCGCCAGCGCCGCCTCCTCCCCCCGGGCGCGCGCCCTGCGCAGCCCGTCCAACACGTCCAGCAGCTCCCGCATCGCTACGACCTCCTCGCGGCCCGGCCCGGCCGCCTCTGGGCCAGCACCCGTTCCAGGTCCTTCAGGCTGTCCGCGTTGTGCGCGGAGGCAAACACGTGGACGTACGGCAGGGCCGCCTGCATCCCCCGCGTCAGGGGCTGGTAGCCGGGGCTGCCGAGCAACGGGTTCAGCCAGATGACCCGGGCGGCCCGCGTCCGGATCTCCTGCATGGCCTTGCGGAGGACGTCCACCTCCCCCGTGTCCCACCCGTCGCTCACGATCAGGACCACGGTGTGACGGTCCAGCAGCCCTCCGTAGCGGTCCAGGAACTGCCGCAGGCTGGTGCCGATTTTGGTGCCGCCGGACCAGTTGGGGACCGCCTGGCTCAGGCGGTCCAGGGCGCCCCGCAGCGACCGGCTCCGCAGCTGCTCCGTCACCCGGGTCAGGGAGGTGCTGAACACGAAGGACTCCACCCTCCCGAGGGCCTCCTGCAGCGCGTACACGAACTGGATCAAGAACCGGCTGTACACGTCCATGGACCCGGACACGTCGCACAGCAGCACCACCCGGTGCTTGCGGACCTTCCGCCGCTGGAACGCGAGCTCGGGGAACTCCCCTCCCCAGCGCAGGTGCAGCCGCAGGGTCCGCCGCATGTCCAGCAGGTGGCTGCGCCGCGCCCGCCGCCGCCTGCGGCTCCACCGGGTGGCGATGCGGCGGGCGATGGCCACCACCAGCCGCGCGATCACGTCCAGCTCGTCTTCCCGGAAGCTGGAGAAGTCCTTCCGGCTCAACACCTCCACCGGGCTGTAGCCGGGGACTTCCTGCTCTCCGTGGGCGTCCTCCTCCGCCCACCCCCGGACGGAAGGCGCTCCCATGCTCGACGCCTCCACCTGCGGCTGCGCTTCCGCCCGGTCCTGGGGCGCCTCGCGCTCCGGGCCAGCCCGCGCGCCCCAGTACGCGTCGAACAGGGCGTCGAACACCGCCAGGTCCTCGCGGCGGTGGGGCAGGGTGGTACGCAGGGCCAGCCGGAAGGCCTCCCGGTCCAGCAGGTTGACCGCCCGCAGGGCCCGAAGGGCGTCCGCGGTCTCCCCAGGGCCGCACAGCACCCCGCGGGCCCGCAGCCGCCGGCTGAACTCCACCACGTGTTCCGTGAGGCTGCCCAGCTCCGGCCGCATGGCCTCGCCCGGCGGCTACCCCCTCGCCAGCCGCTCCAGCCGGTCCAGGGCGGCCTGCAGGGACTGGCCGTCCCGCTGGGCGTCCGCGATGACCGCCAGGACCCGGTCCAGCCACGGCCCCCGGGCCACCCGCTGGTCCTCGTGGTGCTTGAACAGGCACCCCAGGGTGCGCTCCACCGCCTCCCGGTCCAGGTGGTCCCGGTGCAGCCGCAGCAGGGCCGCGCTCCAGTCCAGGGTCTCCGCCACCCCCGGGACCTTCTGCAGGTCCAGGGCGCGCACCGCGTGCAGGAAGGCGGCGATCTGCTCCGCCAGCTGCCGGGAGATCCCCGGCACCTTGCGGAGCACGATGGCCAGCTCTTTCTCGAAGCTGGGGTAGTCAATCCACAGGTACAGACACCTCCGCCGAAGCGCGTCCGACAGCTCCCGGGTCCGGTTGCTGGTCAGGACCACGTACGGCACGTGCTGGGCCCGGATGGTGCCGATCTCCGGGATGGTGATCTGCCAGTCGCTCAGCAGCTCCAGCAGGAACGCCTCGAACTCCTCGTCCACCCGGTCGATCTCGTCCACCAGGAGCACCGGCGCCCGGGGGTGGGTGATGGCCTGCAGGAGGGGGCGGCGGAGGAGGAACGGCTCGGAGAAGATGGTCTGCTCCTTTTCCTCCGGGCTCCGGCCGCTGCCCTCCTCCAGGCGGATCCGGAGCATCTGCTTCTGGTAGTTCCACTCGTACAGGGCGGTGTTCACGTCCAGCCCCTCGTAGCACTGGAGCCGGATCAGGTCCGTGTCCAGGGCTCGGGCCATGACCTTGGCGATCTCCGTCTTGCCCACCCCCGCGGCGCCTTCCACCAGCAGGGGCTTGTGCAGCTCGATGGACAGGTAGATGGCGGTGGCGATCTCCCGGTCCGCGATGTACCCTTCCTGCGCCAGGGCGGCCAGGATCTGCTCGACGTCACCCAGGGTCGGGCGCGACACGCTGCGGTCTCCCATGTCCGTATTCTACACAACGCGCCACGGGAGCCCTGGCTTCCCGCCTCACCGGCGGCGGAACAGCGGCGCCCACTCCTCCCGGGCCCGCCGGTAGGTGTCCTCGTCGTAGTCCTCCATGACCATCACCCGCAGCCGCTCCGCGTCGCGGATGGGAGGGTAGACCCCGGGCAGGAGGACGAACTCCCCGGCCTGCGCCAGGGCCAGCAGGGCGGCCCTGGACATCAGGGTGTCCACGAACAGCCGCGCGGCCTGCGGGTGGGGGGCGCGGCTGGCCACGGCGGCGTGGTGTGCCTCCGCCAGCATGGGATCCAGGCGCACGTAGTCGATGGGCGCCCCCTGCCGTCCGAAGAGGTGCACGTAGGAGAGCAGCGCGATGCCCAGCCCGTACTCCCCCGCCACCACCTTGCTGGGAATCGTCAGGATGGACTCCTCCAACCCGCCCACCTGGGCCGCAAGGCGCTCCACGAACCCGCGCCAGCCCCCTCCCAGCACGCGGCGCAGGTTGAGCAGCCACTGCGCACTCCCCAGGTTCAGGGTGGGGTCCGCGAGCACCAGGCGGCCCCGCCAGCGGGGATCCAGAAGGTCCGAATAGCTCCGCGGGGCGTCTGTGGGCCGCACCAGGCGGGAGTTGAACAACGCGGTGTACAGGTTCAGCCGGTACGGCGGGGAGAGCACGCCCTCCCGGTCTCGCCCGGTGGCGGGGAACGGCTCGTAGGCAGGGGAAGCGTACGACGCGAAGGCTCCCTGCTGCTTGAGGATCCGCATCACGGGGCTGGGCGCGATCACCGCGTCGAACAGAGCCCGCCCCGCCCGCAACTCAGCCAGGGCGCGGTCCACGAGGCGGTCCGGGGGCGCTCTCCAGTACTCCACCGGCACCCCGAACCGCCCCTCGTAGATCTTGGCCAGGACCTCGAAGTTGTCCGCGGGCATGGTGCCGTACACCACCACCCGCCCCTCCCGACGGGCGGTGAGGACCCGCGGATCCTCCTGTGCAAGGCCCGTCCCGGCCCCCGCGGCCAGCAGGAGCAGGACCGCCCACGCCCTCCACCTCACGGCCGTCCCCCCAAGACCACCCTGGCCCGCGTGCCCGCGGCTGCGAGACGCTCTAGACCGCCCCAACAATCGCTGGCGCGATTTTTGGGGACCCCGGCCGTCTGCGGCAAGCTATGTCTTTCACGAACACGCTCCTAGTACCGCGTCAGGTAGCGGTCCACCTCCCAGCTGTGCACCTGGGCGATGTACTCCCGCCACTCCTGCCGCTTGGCCTTCAGCAGGTCGCCGACCACGTGAGACCCCAGGGCCTCGCACACCACCTCGTCCGCCTTGAAGGCGTCGATGGCCTCGCCCAGGTTGCGCGGGAGCACCCGGATGTCCAGGGCCTCCAGCTCGTCCTCCGTCATGGCGTAGATGTTGCGGTTCAGGGGCGGGCCAGGGTCCACCTTCCGCTCCATCCCGTCCAGTCCTGCGGCCAGCATCACCGCGAAGGCCAGGTACGGGTTGCAGGAGGGGTCCGGCATCCGCAGCTCCACCCGGGTGGCCTGGCCCCGCGCCGCGGGGACCCGGACCAGGGGTGAGCGGTTGCGCTCCGCCCACGCGATGTACACGGGTGCCTCGTAGCCGGGAACCAGCCGTTTGTACGAGTTCACCAGGGGGTTGGTGACCAGGGCCATGCCCCGGGCGTGCTCCAGCAGCCCGCCGATGTAGTGCAGGCACACGGGGCTGAGCCCGTACGGGCCCGCCGGGTCGTCGAAGGCGTTGCGGCCGTCCCGGAACAGGGACTGGTGGGTGTGCATGCCGGACCCGTTGATGCCCGCGATGGGCTTCGGCATGAAGGTGGCGTGCAGCCCGTGCTGGCGGGCGATGGTGCGGACCACGAACCGGAAGGTGACTACGTTGTCCGCGGTGCGCAGCACGTCCGCGTACTTGAAGTCGATCTCGTGCTGGCCGTGCGCCACCTCGTGGTGGCCTGCCTCGATCTCAAACCCCATGGCGCTCAGGGCCGTGATCATGTCCGCCCGGGCCTCCTCCCCCCGGTCGATGGGTGCCAGGTCGAAGTAGCCTGCCTCGTCGTGGGTGGTGAGGACCGGCTGCCCCTGGGGGTCCGTGGGGAACAGGAAGAACTCGCACTCGGGCCCCGCCATCATGGTGTAGCCCTTCTCCGCCGCCCGCCGGACCATGCGCTTCAGCACGTAGCGGGGGTCGCCTGGGAAGGGGTCGCCGTCCGGGGTGTACACGTCGCAGATCAGGCGCGCGGTGACCGCCTGGGCATCCTTCCACGGGAACAGGGCGAAGGTGTCCGGGTCCGGGACCAGGACCATGTCGGACTCCTCGATGCGGACGAAGCCCTCGATGGAGGACCCGTCAAACATGATCCCCTCCTGGAGGGCCCGCTCCAGCATCTCCACGGGGATCTCCACGTTCTTCAGGGTCCCGAAGATGTCCGTGAACTGCAGCCGCACGAAGCGGACGTTCAGCGCCTCCGCCTTCTCCAACACCTGCTGTTTGTCCATGGGCCTCCTCGCCGGGGGAACTCGGCACGTACTGTAGCACGCCCGGGCTAGGGGGACAACGTCCCGGGACCCCCGCCCGCCAGGTCCGCCACCAGGCGCACCAGGGCGGAGTGGTCCAGGTCACCCCACCCGCGGGCCACCAGGGCCCCCAGCAGCTCGTGCACCAGGGCAGTCCCCAGGAGCGGCACGCCCGCACTGCGCGCGGTCTCCAGGGCGATGCGCAGGTCCTTGTGGTGCAGCCGCGCCCGGAAGCCCGGCTGGTGGTTGCCGTCCAGCATGCGCTGTCCGTGGACCTCCAGGATGCGGCTGCCCGCGAACCCTCCGAGGAGAGCCTGCCGGACCCGGGAGGGGTCCACCCCGTTCCGCTCCGCCAGCACCAACGCCTCCGCCACCGCCTGGATGGTGAGGGCCACCACCACCTGGTTGCAGGCCTTGCACACCTGCCCTGAGCCCACGGGGCCGACGTGCACCACGTTCTTGCCGAGCACGTCGAAGATCGGCCGGACCCGCTGGAACACCTGCGGGTCCCCGCCCACCATGATGGACAGCGTGCCCTCCTCCGCCCCCCGCTGGCCTCCGCTCACCGGCGCGTCCAGCATCTCCACCCCCCGCTGCGCCAGCCGCGCCGCCATGGACCGGGTGGCCACCGGCGAGATGGTGCTCATGTCCACCAGCACCGAGCCCGGTCGCAGCCCTTCCACCAGTCCGTCCGGCCCGAAGGTCACCAGCTCCACGTCCGGCGTGTCCGGCAGCATGGTGATGACCACCTCGGACCGCTCCGCCACGCCCCGGGGCGAGCCGCCGTCCACGGCCCCCAAGGCCACCAGCTCCTCCACCGCGGGCCGGCTGCGGTTGTGCACCGTGACCGCGTAGCCGGCCCGCAGCAGGTTGCGGGCCATGGGTTTCCCCATGATGCCCAAGCCCACGAATCCCACGCGCACCCCTTTCCCCTCCTTCACGCCTCACCGCCCGCCGGCTGCTGCGCGGCGGAAGCCCATCTCCTCGATCCAGCGCAGGCCCTCCTCCGTCCGGCCCGCGGGCCGGTACTCCAGCCCCACGAACCCCTGGTAGCCTGCCCGGTCTAGCTCCCGCAGCACGTACGGGTAGTGGATCTCCCCCGTGCCCGGCTCGTGCCGGTCCGGTGCGTCCGCGATCTGCACGTGCCCGACCCGCCCGACCAGGCGTCGGAGGGTGGGGACCAGGTTTCCCTCCGCCCGCTGCATGTGGTAGACGTCGCACTGCAGGCAGGCGTTGGCCACAGCCACCTCCTCCAGAAGCCGCTCCCCCACCGCGGTGGTGGGCACCAGGAACCCGGGCACGTCGTAGGGGTTCACGGGCTCCACCAACAGGGTCAGGCCCGCGGAATCCAGCAGCCGCGCGGCGAAGCGCAGGTTGTCCACGAGACACCGCCACTGCTCGGCTTCCGGCACGCCCTCCACCCGGCGCCCCACCAGGGCGTTCAGCCGCCGGCAGCCCCAACGGCGGGCCAGGTCCACCGCCTGCCTCACCCCTTGCCGGAACTCCTCCCGGCGGGCCGGGTCGGCGGCGATGCCGCGGTCACCCGCCTGCCAGTCTCCTGCGGGCAGGTTGAACAGCACCAGCTGCAGCCGGGTGTCCCGTAACGCGTGCGCCACGTCCTCGGGCGAGGCCTCCGCGAACTGGAACTCCACGTGCGAAAAGCCTGCCCGGGACGCCGCCTCGAACCGGTCCAGGAACCCGTGCTCGCCGAAGAGCAGGGTGAGGTTTGCGCTGAAGCGCGGCACCCCCTACCTCCCCTCGGGGCCGTCCGGGTCTCCCACCAGGCCGCGGAGGCGCTCCGCCAGCTGGCCCACGGTAAACGGCCGGGACAGGTGCGGGAGCCCCAGCTGAGCCGCCCTGGAGCGGTCCACCTGTCCTCCCACGGTCAGCACCGCCACACCGCTGCGGGCCAGCGCGCTCAGCTCCACGTCCTCCGCCACGGCCAGGTCTGCCACCACCACCCGCGGCCGCACGCCCCTCGAGAGCCGCCGGCGGGCGGCGGTGAAGTCGGGGACAGCCACCACCTGGTATCCTTCTTCCTGCAGCTGGGCTGCAACCAGCGCCCGCAGCCGCGCGTCGGGCAACACCACCAGCACCTCGCCCGGCACCGGCCGGTAGTTCGCCGGCGCGGCTCGGATTCCTGCAGGAAGGAGGAGGACGTAGAGGTACCGCCGCCTGGGACGTTCGGGCCTGGAGGTTTCCGTGGTGGGGATCGGGTGCAACAACTTCGGCCGTGCCCTGGACGCGGAGGGCACCGAGCGGGTGGTGCGGGCAGCCTTGGACTGCGGGGTGAACTTCTTCGACACCGCGGACAGCTACGGCCAGGGTCGGTCGGAGGAGTACCTGGGGCGGGCGCTGCGGGGGCGGCGCCACGAGGCGATCATCGCCACCAAGGTGGGCTGGGAGCTGGGGCCCGGTCCCAACCAGCGGGGTGCGTCCCGGGCCCGGATCCTGGCGGGCATCGAGGCCAGCCTGCGCAAGCTAGCTACCGACTACGTGGACCTGTACCAGATCCACCGGTGGGACCCGCACACGCCCCTGGAGGAGACCCTGGAAGCCCTCCACGACGTGGTGCGCCAGGGCAAGGCCCGGTACGTGGGCTGCTCCAACTTCGCCGCCTGGCAGCTGGTGTGGTCCCTGTGGCTGTGTGACCGGCGGGGGTGGACGAGCTTCGTGACGGTCCAGCCGGAGTACAGCCTGCTGAACCGGGAGGTGGAGCGGGAGCTGCTCCCTGCCTGCCAGGCCTTCGGCGTGGGGGTCATCCCCTACTTCCCCCTGGCCGCCGGCATGCTCACCGGGAAGTACCGGGAGCAGGAGCCCCCGCCGCCCGGGACCCGGTTCGCGCAGCTGGAGCACATGCGCCACCGCTTCGCCACGCCCCGCAACTTCGAGATCGTCCGCCGCCTGGAGGCTTGGGTCCGGGAACGCGACCGCACCCTGGCGGAGCTGGCCATCGCGTGGCTTCTGGCGCGCCCCGGCGTGTGCACGGTGATCGCCGGGGCCACCAGCCCCGAGCAGGTGCAGGCCAACGCCCGGG
>VAPR01001000.1_pt1 | contig 15646 bp, 16 predicted proteins | sample 3380701 | NCBI WGS metagenome assembly VAPR01 (sample SAMN11536904, study PRJNA540576) | hot springs metagenome | isolation source: hot spring wet sediment | place: Spain: Lobios | collected 2014-01 | reverse complement strand
ACTCGCGCCGCCTGCGGCAGGACGATCCGCTGCAGGGCCTGCCGGTATGACATGCCGATGGAGTAGGCAGCTTCCCACTGCCCCTTCGGAATGGACAGGATGGCGGCCCGCACGATTTCGGAGCCATACGCACCTACGCTCAGCGAGAAACCGATGACAGCGGACGGGTACGGGTCAATCGTCAAGCCGATGCTGGGCAGACCGTAAAAGATGATGAACAGCTGCACCAACAGCGGTGTTCCCCGGATCAGCGAAACATAGGCGCGGGCTGTCGCCTGCAGCGGCTTGATGCTTGAGATGCGTGCCAGCGCCGTCAAGATGGCGATGAACAGGCCGATAAAAAAGGAAAGGACGGAGAGGCTGAGCGAAAATGTTAAGGCTCCTTTCACCAAAGGGAGAAAGGAGCTTTGTGCGATCTCAACCAACCGGTCCAATCGCTCGGGATTGTCAAACAGGTTACTTGGAAACATCGGCACCAAACCATTTCTCGGAGATTTTCAGGTACGTGCCGTCCTTTTGCATATCATCCAGCGCCTTGTTGAATGCTTCTACCAGCTCTGTGCTGCCTTTGCGGAACATGAAGCCGTTTTGAGCCGCATCAGGGTGCTTGGCGACAATCTTGATCGGAGCATCCGGTTTTTGCTTCAGGAAGTCAAGTACGGACAAGCCGTCGTTGATGGTGACGTCTACGCGCTTGGAAGCAAGCAGGTCAATCGCCTGGTTGAAGCCTTCCACAGCCACGATTTCCGCGCCGTTCTGCTTCGCGATGTCAGTCAGATTGCTGGTCAGCGTTTGCGCCGCTTTCAGTCCTTTGATGTCTGCAAAATCTTTAACCGTTGTATTGTCCTTATGAGTGGTCAAAACAGCAGTAGAAACGGTATACGGCTTGGAGAAGTCGTATTTTTCCTGACGGTCGGGTCGAATGCCAACCTGGTTGGCGATTACGTCAAAACGCTTCGCGTCCAAACCGGCAAACATCGCATCCCATTGAGTTTCCATGAAAACGGGCTCCACGCCAAGGCGCTTGGCTACTTCGGTTACGACTTCCACATCGAAGCCGGTCAGCTTGCCGGACTGATCGTGGAAGGTAAACGGAGCGTAAGTACCCTCTGTACCGATTTTCAACTTTCCTTCTGCCTTTACTTGTTCCAACAGGTTTTGCGCTTTTTGTTCCGCTGGAGCAGGAGCGGGAGCACTTGGCTGCGCCTGGTTGTTGGCAGCGCCGCAGCCGACAATTCCTAGTAATACAGTAGAGATTAGAGCTGAGAATAAACCTTTTTTCATGATGAATCCCCCACTAAACCGATGTGATTTAATGAAATCATACTAATGGGCTTTGCCGGTTTTGTCAACAAGCGAAAAAACTTTTTCCTGACAGCGGTCATGTGTTATTCGACCAACCCCAGCTTTCCGCGTCATTCTTTTGGTTGATTCGGTCCTTGGCGATCTGCAGGTGTACGATCGCCATTTCCGTATCCGATGATTCTGACATATCCTTTTCCAGTAACCGTATGGCTTCTTCTAGTAATTGATTGATCTGCGTTTCGGGTTGTCTATTCATACTGTATGACTCCTTCACCGTTTTTTCCACGTTTATCATTCCCCAATCAAGGCTGGCTATTCCGAAGAGCATCACGCCCTTCTAAAAATGCTGCCTATTTGATATGCTGAAGGACAGTCAGAGGTAGAAAAGGAGATTGCAAACGCATGTTAAACGACTGGCTTATGTATACAGATGCAAGCGGTACAGAGCGGGAGCACACGGCCTGGCATGAGGTGCTGAGGGAGATCGCCCAGCTCAACGGAACCACGCATACGCTCGTACACGCCGCTTTTGGTGAACACGGGGATCTGGTCGTGGCCGGCGGGGATCACGGCATGGTGCTGGTTCAGTGGAAGGAGCATGAACCGGAAGAGCGGCATTACGTATTGGCGGCGAGCGGGCAAACGGCAGTCATGAAGACACTTACCATAGAAGGGGCGGAGGTTGCTTTTCCGGCCAATTGGTGCGTGCCGCTGGAAAAAGCGATTCCCTTGTGCGGGGATATCCTTCGCACGTGCGAGATGGGACCGACGGAGGAATTGGTCTGGCTGCCGATTTCGATATAGAAATTCAGGCAAAGAGCACTGCGAAAGGATAGGAGAGTCACTGACTGTATAGAAACATGCTTCTTCCACTACAGCCACTTTCCAAACACCTAAAAGACGGAATCGGATGAGATATCGCCTTTTTTAAAAAAATGATAAAATTCAAGGAAATATTCGAAAGTGGACAATAGGAGGAAAACATCGTGGAAATGTCGCCGCTCTTGACGTCCATTTTTATCATGGGCGTGATTATCGGGATCGGCTTCCTGATCGGTAAGAGGATTCCCCTGACAGATCATAGCCGTCAACTTATGGTCATGATCATCGTGAACGTGGCGATGCCATGCATTATTTTGGACGGAATTTTTTCCAATGCCATCGACCAAAAGCTGCTGCAGCAAATTCTCGTCGTATTTTTGATCGCGATGGCGACCAGCTGTTTGGGAATCGTGCTCGGTTATCTCGGGGCGCGGACAATGGAACTGCCTGAGAAAAAAAGAAGAGAAATGGCCATTCTCTCCGGATTGGGCAATACCGGATTTATCGGTCTTCCTCTGTGCGCCGCGCTGTTCGGGCCAAAAGGGGCGCTGCTTGCCGCCGTGTTTGATGCTGGGATGGATACGGTGCTGTGGACCGTCGGGGTGATGCTGCTGCAAGAGCGAATGACGTTTTCGTTTCGCGGCCTGAAATCCATGATCAACATTCCGATGATCGCGATCGCGGTCGGATTGATGCTTGCTGTTGCCAATGTGACCCCGCCTGAGGCCGTGAAGCAGTTGACCGGTACCCTGTCCAAACTGGCTTCCCCGATGGCCATGATGTACATCGGCATGCTGATTCCAGCCCTGCTCCAAAACAAACGGCGGGTCCCGCTGCCGCTTCTGGGTATGCCGATCGTGGTGAAGCTGTTTGTCTTTCCGCTGGTGACGGCGGTGCTTCTTTCGGTGCTTGCGATTGACAGTGAAATTACCCGGATTGTCATGATACAGGTAGCCATGCCGACCATTGCCGTAGCGTCCATCCTGTTTGCCCGCTACGCCGGTGACGAGGAGATGGGGGCGATGACCACCGTCTTTTCCACCCTGATCGCCTTGTTGACCATTCCTGCGGTCGTTCTGGTAGGCAGCATGATCATTCACCATACTCCCTGAAAAAATGTTGCAGATGTTGTCAGAAAGTCGATCCCCTTGAAGTCTATGGAGAGAGTCGACTTTTACGCGAGGTGTTTTTGAGTGGAACGCTTACAGGAAACGGTGGAAAACGCTCTTGAAACGAACGAATCAGATGACAGTCATCTGGTACAGCAGGCGCAAGCGGGGGACAGGGAGGCGTTTGGCGAATTGATTCGCCGTCATCGTGCCAGAATCTACGGGTATGCCCGGACTATCGCGCACGAATCTTTTCTCGCGGAAGATATCGTTCAGGATGCGATGATTCGCGCCTTTCTGCACCTGGGGACGCTGACGGACAGCAGACGCTTTTTGCCCTGGCTGCACCGCATCGTTCGCAACCAGGCATACACGAAGCTGAAAGGCAGATCGCAGAAAAAGGAGCTGGCCTTTTCCGAGTTGGCATCAAGATCTGGGGAGACGGAGGATTGGACAAATCTGGACAACATCCTGCTTCGCCTGTCCCGTTCCGTGTCGCAGCACCAGCAGGAAGAGTGGCTGGTACGACAGGAGCTGCTGGATACGATTACGGGGATGCTCCGCTGCTTAAATCGCAGGGAGCGGCAGGTATTTGAAGCGCACTTCTTTGATCATTGGTCGCCCCAGGAAATCGCCAGGCTGTTCAGCCTGTCATCGGCTAATGTCTATCAGATTTTGTCCCGTTCCCGAAAAAAGCTGGTCCAGGAAAAAATACGCGTATCGGTCGACCACATCTTACGGAATCGAAGGGATTGGGGATCGATGAGCAAACGGGTATTGAAAACGCCAGGCATATTCACCATGCAGCCGAATACGTGGACGACTTGCGCTGCTGCCATGCACGGACTGTTGGAGTACACGGACAGGAAGCTCTCCCTGCCGATGGTGATGGGGCTCGGCGGATTATCGTTTCGGTTGAATATCGTTGAGCAGGATGTGCACATCGCGGGGCCAACCATGTTTTCGTTTGGCGAGATCCTGTCGCGGGGATTGAAAAACATGGGCTTTCGTACCCGAATGGTTGGCGGCATAGCAGAGGCGGAACCAGGGCCAAATCTGAACCTGATTGATCCCGGCTTGGCCAGCATGCAAGCGAGACAAAAACGCCAACTGCACGAAGCCCTGTCGGATGCGCTTGCGTTGATTCATCGCTCCATTGATCGCGGTTATCCAGTCATGGCCTGGGACTTGTACATTCCGGAGTTTGCCGTCATCTACGGCTACAACGATGAAAAGCGGGAGCTGGTCGCGGGGGACAACTGCGGCCATAGCCAGCCGGTTCCCTACGAACATCTGGGCCGAGGCATTCTGGAGGAACTGTTTGTACTGGCGATTGACGAGGCGATAGAGACGGACGAACGGAAGATGCTGACCGACGCGCTCAGGATGATCCTCGATCATTACCACGGCCAGGAACCACGTGCGCCGCGCTGCGTCAACGGCCTGAATGCGTATGACACGTGGAGCGACGCTTATCGCGGCGGTACCGTGGAACCCAACGGAAACGCCTACAATCTGGCTGTTGTGCAGGATGCCCGTCGCCATGCGGCAGAGTTTCTGCAAGAAGTGGGCACCAGCTGGCACGAGGGGTCCGGGAAACTGGAGGCAATCCGTCCACTCAGTCTGGAAGCAGCCGCGCATTATCGTGCCGTCGCCGAGACGTTTGCCCAACTGTGCCGCCTGTTTCCCTTCCCGGCTGGAGGAGAGCCCAACGAACCTGGCCAAGCGGAACGCGCCATTCAACTTCTGGAGACTGCGAAGAAGCATGAGCAGGAGGGTGTCGCAGTGCTGGAGAGGATGTACGTTGAGCTTGCGACCCATGAATAACGATGGTACACAACTGACGCAATCAAAAAACAAGTCCGATGACGGGCTTGTTTTTTTCATTCTGGTTTCAGCGGTTCGAGACTGCCAGGGAAGTATGGAGATAGTAGGCAAAATGTTCCTCCACGAGCTGATTTACGTCCTCCATGGACAATTCAAGGCCGCTATCGTATTCCCGAATATATTGTTCCGCCCGATTCAGCAGAGCTTTTTCCTGCTCGTTCGATGTACCGGCGTAGCGCATCCGGATCTGGTGCAACCTGGTGTAGAAGATTTTCTGCATGTTCTCTTCACTCCCTATCTGCATGATCCTGTTGAATATTCCTTCCCCGGTCAGTCGAATCCTTTCTCGCAAATTTTGTTCTTTTGCCGAATCGTGTCTATATTGATCACATAAAAAAAAGAGACTCGCCAATACGAGCCCCTTGAACCAGACGTATGTAAGCAGGCACACAGATCAACCGCTTATGGCTGCTTCGTTCCCGACCTGACCAGGTTCGCAGCGTTTCTGTTACCCAGATCAAGTATACCATTGTGGCAGGGCCGGGGAAAGTGTTAATTTACACCAGATCAGCCAGGACACCGTTCCACAGAGCAATGCGGGACTGAAGGGAGCGGACCGCTGTTTCCTCTGCTTCGGCAATCCGCTTGGGATCATGGTTGCACAAGTGGTTCAACAGTTTTTCCGCTAATGGTCCGTGCTCATCCCCGTCCAGCTCGATGTGGCGGTTCAGGTAGTACACCAGGCGGTCGATTGCCTGATCTCGCTGTTCCAATTCATTGACGAGCACCTGGAACATGTCCGGGATGATGTCTTCCCGACCGTAGAAAAAGGCAGCGCAGACTTGATGCGTTTCACCGTTTTGCGCCAATTCCAGCGTCATCTGGACGAAGCGGGCGACCGAATCTGGTACTTCCGCAGCGCTCAGAGCGTCTGAGAGCGTGCTGCCTGCTTCCAGTTCAGCAAGGAAGCGATTGATCGGTCCCGTGTCTGCACCGCACTGTTCCATCGCCTCCAGGTAGAGGTGGAAGTGGCTGATGTAGCCGCCGCGGCCGTCTTCATCCGTCTCTTCGCCAAGCACGATTTCATTGATAAAGCGGGCGTACTGGGCGTTCCGGGACGGCATCCACGGTACAGTGGTGCAGGTCAAATCCAGCTGCAGCCGTTTCAACAGGCTCATGAAGTCCCAGACGGCAAACACGTGATGCTGCATGAACACCTTCACTTTTTCCGGTGTATCGATGGCGTTGTAAACGGGATGCTGCAGCAGTTCCTCTCGTACCGCTTCCAGTTGCTTGGTATCTATGCTCATGATGGATATTCCCTCCTGCAAGATGTATATCGCCATTATTATGGCACAGATCAGCGGGAAAACCAAAAGCAGAGAACTTTCTGACTATTGAAGTTTAAAAGTATTGAAAAGAACGGAGGTAAATTTTACAATCAAATTACGTGAAAATTTGTAAAAAACAGTGCAATGTAGGGGCGAGTCTATGAAACTATCAACGATGTTAAAGGGGATGGGTGCAGTGGTGATCGTGCTGTCGATCATCACCATGGCAAGTGTATTCATGCTTCGGCAAAGCTTCAACGAACAACGGGAGGCGGTGGCCAGGCAGGCGGAGTTCAGGCAGCTGGGACTTGAGCTGATGAATGCATCCATCTATTTGACGAATGAAGCACAGAAGTACACCATATTTGGTGAAATGATTCACCTCGACAATTACAACCGGGAAGCAAAAGAAACGAAGACGCGGGAAAAAGTGCTGGAGAGACTAAGAGAACTGAAAGCTCCCCAGGATGAGTTGGAGTTGATCAAGCAGGCGATTGACCGCTCCAATGAACTGGCCAGGCAGGAGCAGGAAGCGTTTGAGGCGGTGGCTGCCAGAGATTTGCCGAAGGCGCGCTTGCTGATGTTCGGCAGTACGTATCAGGCGAAGCAAAAAATGGTGATGGACCCGATCATGCAGTTCCAGGAGAAGATGAACACACGTGCAAAGAGTGAAGCGGATGCAGCGATCAGGAAGTTCCACGTAAACGAGTGGATTGCCAATGCACTTATCCTCATTCTAATCGTTTTGGTGTTGTGCACCTTCCTAATGCTTTCTCGCAAAGTGATCAAACCTCTTCAGCGAGTCACTGCCGTCGCGAACCAGGTGGCCGAAGGGAACTTGCAGGTGGCTGCTCTGGAGAGTAAAAATCACGACGAAATCAGCATCTTGTCCGAAGCAGTCAACAAAATGGTACATAATCTTCGCCATGTGATCGAGCGGGTGGCACAATCCGGGGAACAGGTTGCTGCCTCGTCTCAGCAGCTCTCTGCGAGCATCGAGCAGTCGGCTGCCACCACCACCCAAATCGCCAGAACCATGCAGGAGATGGCACAAGGGGCGGATTCCCAGGCAAGGGGAGCGGAAGCGGGAGCAGAGTCCCTGACAGAGCTTGCAGCCGGAATCCAGCGTGTCGCAGAAACCTCCTCCGTTGTTTCCGAGGTGTCTCAGCAGACTGCGAGAGAAGCGGAACAGGGCAATGAATCCATCGAACGAGCGGTGCAACAGATCGGATTCATCAGCCATTCCGTTCAAAACCTCACTTCCGTCGTGCAGATACTGGCCGAACGGTCAGAAGAAATTGGACAAATTGTCGAAGTGATTAACAGCATTTCCGCCCAAACCAACCTGCTGGCTCTCAATGCAGCGATCGAAGCCGCACGGGCGGGAGAACACGGCAGAGGCTTTGCCGTGGTCGCCGATGAGGTGCGCAAGCTGGCGGAACAGTCTCAGGCGTCAGCTCGTCAGATTGCCGAACTGATTCACCACATTCAGACGGATACGGCACGCGCCATGGCGGTGATGACAGAAGGAACGAAAGAAGTAGAAGCCGGTCGCAGTGTGGTAGAAGAAGCCGGACTGGCCTTCCGGCGCATCCTGAAAGCGGCGCAGCAGGCAGCTGCTCAGATTCAGGAGGTATCAGCTGCTTCCGTACAGATGACGGTAGGCTCGCAGCAGGCCGCCAGCGCTGTGCAAGAGATGACGCAAATCGCGGTGCGGACGGCCGATCACTCACGGATGGTGTGCGGCATGTCCGAAGATCAGTTGGCGACCATGCAGGAGTTATCGGCAACGGCCGAGTCGCTCAGTGACATGGCCCAGGAGTTAAGCGACACCATCAAGAAATTTACCTTGTGATGCGAGGGGCGAATGCTTTCTCCCGAACCGGGGGAAAGCTTTTTGTATCTACTGAAACATTTGGCCGGTTCAGGTAGTCTTATCTTGTAAAGAGGCAAATCTTTCATGCATATGGAGGTAAAACATATGAAATTGAGAAAAGCATTGGCTTTGTCCATCGCCCTGCAACTGCTGTTAGCCCTTCCGGCCGGTGCCGCTACTGCCGCCATTCCAAAAGCTCCGTCCAGTGTGGCGATTACAGTGAACGGGCATGCGACTCCATTCAAGCATCCATCGCTGGTGGTGCAGGGTCGCACGTATGTATCAGCAGACGACCTGGCCGCGATCCTACACGGCACCGTGCAGAAAAACGGTGAAGTCATCACCTTGCAGGTAAAGGGAAAGCAGGTTTCCTTCAAACTGAATAAAAATGAAGTGATGATCGCCAAGGAGTGGAAGAAAACGGATCAGGGCGCTGTCCTCCGCAACCACGTGGTGTATCTGCCGCTGCGGTGGGTGGTGGAATCGAACGGTTTGCAAGTAAAATGGGACCCGATTGCAAAGGAGGTAAACATCCTGGTGCCAAGCGAGTTTGAGGGAATCAAGGTGGTTTCGAAGGATGACTTGACGAAGGAAGAGCAGGACTTTGTCACAGGAGTAAAGAAAACCAAAGGGATTCACAAAAAAGGCAACCTGTATGTGATTGCCCGTGGTGAATCGCCTAACCCTGGCTATGGTCTTAGCATCGTTGGCACGGAGCAAAGCTGGGAGCAGTTGAAGGTGTACGTCAAAATGACGAAGCCTGAACCAGGTCTGATGTACCCGCAGGTCATTGCCTATCCGTACGTGATGGCGCGCATCGAGCTGCCGCCGTATACCACCGTCAGCTTTATCAATGCGGATACGAAAAAATTGCTCTTTGAAGAATAAGAGCGGTATGCTATAGTGGAAGATATGGAAATTTCCTAGGGATTGGGAGGTGCAAGGTACATGATCGGCTCCGTTCAAGCGTGGTTTGTCGTAGAAATCACCAGTATGACACATGCGTTTTTTCGCCAAGGGGGTAGTCTGCCCTTTTACAGTCATACAACTGAACGGAACGATGAATAGGCGTACCATGCATCCATAGAGTCATAACGTGATGCCGCAGGTAGGTGCCTGCGGCTTTTTTGCGTCCACATATCCCAAGGAGAGATGAGACATGATCGTAGCAGCAACTCAACGTGTACAAAAATCATACGGTGCCGATCCGGTTCTGACGGACGTCACCATGGAAATAAAAGCAGGAGAACGTGCCGGCATCGTCGGACCGAATGGTGCGGGCAAGACCACACTGTTCAAGCTGCTCGCCGGACTGGAACAACCGGATCAGGGTGAGATACATCGGGCGCGGGGAACCGTCTGGGCGTATTTGCCACAGCGTCCGCACTACCCAGCGGAATGGACGGCACGTGACGTAATTGCCAGTGCGTTTGTGAAAACGCGGGAGATACAGGAAGAGATGGGACAGGTCGAGCGGCAGTTGGGAGAATCAGATCTGCAGGAAGACGTGCTGGAGAAATGGATGAACCGGTACCAATGGCTGCAGCAGGAATTCGAACGGCTGGACGGGTACCAGTGGGAAGCGCGGATGGCGCAGGTAACCGATGGTCTGGGTCTTTCTGTGAATCTATTGGACACCCCGTTTTCGCAGCTCAGCGGAGGCGAACAGACGAAGGCAGGGCTGGCCAAACTTCTCTGTGAAGAGAGCGATGTATTGCTTCTTGACGAACCGACCAACCATTTGGACGTGGAGGCGATGGAATGGCTTGAGCGCTATTTGCGTGAGTACCGGGGAACCGTTCTGGTGATCTCCCATGATCGCTACTTTTTGGACGCGGTCGCTACATCCATCTATCACGTGGACGGTGGCGAGGTGGAGTATTACCACGGCAACTACAGCACCTTCGTCAAGGAGCGGGAAGAGCGGCTGCTCCGCCAGTTTGCCGAATTTCAGGAGCAGCAGAAGAAAATCAAGAAGATGCAGGAGGCAATCAAGCGGCTAAAGGAGTGGGGGAACCGCTCCAATCCGCCGAACGAAGCCTTCCACCGACGGGCAAAAAGCATGGAAAAAGCGCTGGCCCGCATTGAGCGAATCGAGCGGCCACGACTGGAAGCGGAGCGAATGGGTCTCGTTTTTCAAAAAACGGAGCGCAGCGGCGAAGAAGTGCTGGTGGCGGAGGACGTCTGCAAAGCGTATGGATCGAAGACGCTGTTCCGCGGGGCATCCCTCCTGCTTCGCTACGGGGAACGAAAGGCTTTGCTTGGTCCAAACGGCTGCGGCAAGTCCACCCTGTTAAAAATGCTCTTGGGAGAGACGGAGCCTGACGCCGGTGTGGTGAAGATCGGTCCCAGTGTGAGAGTGGGTTACCTCTCCCAGCAAGCGCTTGAGGGGGACCCGGAGCGGCGCGTCATTGACGTGTTTCGTGAGGCCGCATCGATTCCCGAGGGGGAAGCGCGTCACCGACTGGCCAAATTTCTGTTTTATGGAGAACAGGTATTCAAGCGGGTCGGACAGCTGAGCGGCGGGGAGCGGATGCGATTGCGCCTCGCACAATTGATGCATCAGAGAATCAACTTGCTGGTTCTGGACGAACCGACCAATCACCTGGACATCGAGGCCAGGGAGACGCTGGAGGAAGCGCTCGCCGAGTTTCAGGGTTCGCTGTTTATCGTTTCCCATGACCGTTACTTCCTGCAGAAAATGGTGGACGGCGTCTTCTGGGTGGAGGACGGACAGCTGGTGCACGACGTAGGCAGCTACGACGAAGCGCGGGATAAGCATAGGAAACGGCGCAGCGGAGGCGGTGAGCGGCAATCGAGGATGCCTGTCGTGGAAATCGAAGTGCCGCAAGCGCCGCCAGCTCCGCCTGCAAAACCGGCGAAAAAGGTGAACGCCTTCAAACTGGCGAAGTTGGAACAGGAGATCGCGGCACGGGAAGCACGGCAGAACGAACTGCGGGCGCTCCTCGCAGGTACGGAAACCGATTATTCGGTGCTGATGGGCTGGCAGCAGGAACTGGAAGAGGGAGAAAGAGAGCTGGAGGCGCTCTATGAGAATTGGGGCGAACTGCAGGAGCTGTAGAAAAAACAAGGGGGCCATTCTATGAACGACAGGGAACTGAAACGAATTGCAAACCGCATTCTGTATTTGCCGGCAGATCACACAACGGATCGACCGATTCTCGCGGCCATTTCCGGATCGGAGCGAACACTCCTGATGGATGCCGGCAATTCTCCCGCGCATGCAGCCTTGTTTTTGGAGAAACTTGCAGCGCATGACCTGCCGAGAATTGATTTGCGGATGATCACCCATTGGCACTGGGACCATATTTTCGGCATGTCTTGCCTGAACGTGCCGACGATTGCCCACACGGAGACGAAAAGACAGATGGAAACCATGCTGGATTGGGAATGGACAGATGAAGCTTTGGATGACAGGGTACGGCAGGGCATCGAGATCCCTTTCTGTGCTGACATGATCAAAAAGGAGTTTTTAGACGCGAGGGACATCAACGTCGTCCTCCCAACCATTTTGTTTGAGCAAAAACTGGAGATCGATTTGGGCGGGGTAACTTGTGTGATCGAACATGTTGGCGGGGATCATGCCCATGATTCCTGCGTGCTGTATGTAAAAGAGGAAAAGACGCTTTTCCTGGGGGATTGCATGGGACCTGCTATCTACTGCCCGGAGCGGTACTACACAGGCGCGAACCTGCTTCCTCTGCTGTCCAAGCTGGAGAGTTACGACGCAGAGACGTACGTATCCTCGCACGGCGGGCCCATGACCCGCAGCGAAATGGAGACAGAGATGCATGAGATGCGCACCTTGGTTGAGTCCACGCGTGAGCATCGTGGAAGGAAAGAGGATATGATCCCGGACCTAGTTGAAAAATGGGGCAGGGAATTGCGTGAGGACTACTATCCGTTTATGGATTGGTTTATCACGGGTTACAAGCTGGAATCCGAAAAGTAATGGGGAAACCCCTGCTCAATCTGTTCTCGTATCATTGAAGCAGGGGTTTTTTTCTCAGCTTCAGGGGATCAGAGCGGAATTTTGATTTGTGTTCGACGCATATCCGGTGTTCCCTCATAATTGGACACGTTCTCTTCCAACGTAGTCGTATTGACAGTGGTAAGCAGTTTTACCTTCTGCTGCGGATTTACAGGTGGAAACTCGTAACGGAAAGAGAAGGATTCGGTCGATTCACGAATCGGATAAACGTGATTGCTGGGAAGACGTGTGCCCTTCTCGTCCTCAATCATCAAAAATTGCAATTGTTGAAAAGGATCCTGTACCTGGTAGTGAACAACGGTTTTATCGCTCATAAAATCTACGCGGGTCACCAAGGCACCACCGTTCTCTTTTGGCAGCGAAATCGGATAAGCTCCTTGCAAGTCGTATCGGAATTCCTGACTCGTTGATTCTTTTACGGTGTATCCAAAACCGGGAATCAGGTTCAGAAAAGAATTTCGTTTTGGCGAAATCAAGAATCTGAGCTGATAGCGGTAGGTTTGCTCATCCACTTTATCCGAGTAGCGAAGGCCCCCGTCTATGAGTGTCATATGCTCATCCATTCCGGTGAAATCCAGTTTTGTTAGCTTCTCCGTTGGACCACTCGCCAAGACCACCAGATCGGTCCCGGATTGCGACACCTGTACTTCTTCAACGGAAATCTTCAGACCGTTCCATTCCAGTTTCACCTGCGGGTGGATGGTACGTTGTGCCTCTTTTAGCCGTTGCATCAGTGTGACTGGAAGTTGCCACTTCCATTTGCCGCTGCCGCCGATGACTCCAACACTGGGTGCTTCCAGTTCGAGATCAAACGAATCAGGCAGAGGCGCTCTGGGAAAGATGGACAAAATGCCTGCGTAGAGATGGTCGCCGATTTTAACCGGTTCGTTCCCGATGGAATAATCAAGGATGACATCATTGATCATGGTTGGCCCATTGATGTGGGGCCTCCGATAATGCATCTCTGACCAAACATCCTTTTCCGCAGGAATTTTGACCGTATATCCCAAGGACAGCATGGACCCGTCGTAAAAAAGGTCTGTAAATGTCACGGTTACGCCTTGATCCGTTCTGCTTTCATTCATCCGGGTGGTCAGGCCCTTAAACCTTGATAAATACCTCCTGCGTGATGTCTTCTGCAGCGTTTCGGTCTTTTACAATCAAATAAATGAGATGCAGAACCCTCCTTCCGTATTTCTCCATGATCATTTCCAGATTTGCTTCACGTGTAAGCTGTAAATGCAACTCCAGCTCTGTCAGTGTCATCAACTCCTCCGTCTCATCCATGAATACTGATCCAGCAGATGACCTATTTGTCACACCTGTGCAATAAAAAAACCTCCTGATCTTGCGAGATCAGGAGGGCGAAGCATTCCTTACTGGCTTGTAGGCTGCGGCAGATAGCGATATCGACTGCGAAACATCAGGAGGATGAGCGCCATCAGTGCCGCTCCCAACAGAAACGGTCCGCTGTGATGCCACTGATAAATGGCTCCGCCGACGAGCGGCCCGAGGATTCGGCCGAGGCTGTCCATGGAGCTCATCGCTCCGGTAGTCACTCCCTGGCCCTGGGTGGTGCGCTGCGTGATCATCGCAGTTGCTGTTGCCCGGATCATGCCCTGGCCCGCTCCAAACAGCGACAGATTCAGCGCAAAGCTCCAGAAGCTGTCCGAATAGAGAATCGCCAGAAAGCCGACGGCATAGAGAAAAAGTCCGGTAGAAAGCACCCTGACCTCGCCCAGCCGCTTCACCATTTTGCCGATCAGACCCCCTTGCACGAAGGCGGAGATAATGCCCATCACCAAAAACATGTAACCTAGATCTTTTGACGTAAATCCGTACAAGTCGTTTATGTACAAGGCAAAAGTTGTTTCCAGACCGGCAAAGGAAAACGAGACGATAAACAGCAGACTGTACAAGAGCGACAGAGACCCGAACAACGCGACAAGCGGATTGCCCCGTTTCTCCCTGTGATACTCCGCCCGTTTTTCCGGCGGCAAACTCTCCGGCAGCGCGAACAAGACGACGAGCAGTGTGAGAAACGCAACCCCGCCAGAGGCGAAAAACGGATAGGTGAACTGGTAGGTGCTAAGCAATCCCCCGATCACCGGGCCGAACACGAAGCTCAGTCCGATCCCCGCCCCGATAATGCCCATCCCCTTGGCCCGTTCGGAGGGAGGAAACAGGTCGGCAACCATGGCGCTCACGGTAGGAATCGCGGCAGCGGAGACGATTCCTGCGAGAATGCGATACGTCAGCATTTCCGCGTAGCTGGTGGCCAGGCCGAACAGGATAAAGGTGACGGAAAAACCGAGCAGCCCGAACGAGATGAGCGGTTTTCGTCCGATCCGGTCGGAAAGTGCCCCCCAAATCGGCGCGAAGAGAAACTGCATAATGTTGTAGCTCGCGAATAAAATTCCGATTTCCAGAGAGGAAGCCCCCACCTTTTCGGCGAAGAAGGGAAGAATCGGGATGATAATGCCAAAGCCTAGCATCATAAGGAATGCAATCAAGAATAAGAGGGCAAGATGCTTCTTATTCACACGAAAAACCTCTTTCAGCCTAAGAATTGTTTTGCTGTTTTCCACCTTACGGGAAGCGGCGGCGGAAGTCAAGCGGCCAGGACGCGACGGGGAAAAGCATCCCGTGCTATAATAGAGCGTCCGAAGTTGACAGCAAGCAAAGAAAGAGTTGAGGTGCATGGACCAATGTCTACCGCGATGATGTACTATCTGGCCTGGCAGGAGGATGACTGGCTGGACGAAATTCTCGACCGGTTCCGCCACGTAAACGCGCTGGTTCCCACCCCCAAGACGTTTCAGCAGATAAAAGAGCAGCGAAACGAACTGGATCGGGTCGTGATCGTGTTGAACGCGGCTTACGAGCAGGAGAAATGCAGAGAGTTTCTGCAAATGCTGGAGGACGACGAACGGTTGTCTTCTGACCCGCTGTACATCGTCGGCCTGAAGCCGGAGGAGGAGGAGAACTGGCAGAAGGCTCATCCTCACGCCCGCATCATTGTGATTACCGGATTCGCGGTCGAGTTTGACTATGATTCCGTCCTCGCCCTTATGGAGGCGGATTTGGAGGGAGCGCGTTGAGCGAAAAACAGGATCAGTTTGATCTGAAGGAATTTCTCAAACGCTTCGGGATCTTCATCTACACGGGGGACCCTGAAGGGGATCTCTTGCTGATTGAAGATGAGATTCGTGAGCTGCTCCATCTCGGTTTGATTGAAAAAGAGGAATTCATGCAGGCACTGGTGGCGCTTAAAGAGCGCGCTTCCAGGCTGGACCGAAAATAGCGAAGAGGGTGGGTGTCCACCCTCTTTTTTATTTGGCCGGGTTCCGCGGCAGTTCTCCAT
>VAPR01000998.1_pt1 | contig 15689 bp, 16 predicted proteins | sample 3380701 | NCBI WGS metagenome assembly VAPR01 (sample SAMN11536904, study PRJNA540576) | hot springs metagenome | isolation source: hot spring wet sediment | place: Spain: Lobios | collected 2014-01 | reverse complement strand
CGCGCCATGGAGGGCTCCCACCCCGCCACGAAGGCGAAGGCCAGCACGGCGCCGAGGGCGCCGAGCGCCCGCACGCTCCGCCTCAGCCGACGCAACGCCACGTACGCGGCCGCGGCCACCGTGGTGAGCTGTGCGCCGGAAGCGACGAGCAGGTGCGCGAGGCCGCTTGCTCGAAACGCATCCCGGATCTCGGGGTCCTGCACCGGCACTCCCAGCACGACGCCCGCCAGCACCGCGCCGTACGGATCGCGGAGCGTGCGGCGGTACACGTCCGCGAGCGCATGACGCACCCCACTAGCCAGCTGCAGCAGCCTGTACGCTTCCCCCGGCACCACGACCTTCACCCGGTCTGCGGCGAGCACCGCCACCACGCGGTGTCGATACCAGAACCGCGCCGGGTCCGGCTCGCCAGGGTTCCTCGGCGTCGGAAGGGGCAGCAGGCGACCGGACACCTGCACCCGGTCTCCGAGGCCCACGCGCACGCGCCCTCGCACCAGGAGCCGGAGGGTTCCCGCCGGGGCCGCATCAAGCCTGCTGACCTGCAGCACGAACCGGGCGCCATCGGTGAGCGCGTGCCCCTCCGCCACCACCTTGCGGCCCGGCCGCTGGGAGAGCAAAAGCAGTTCCGGCACTGCGGCCGCACGGCCTCCCGCCGCCAGGCCGGCGGCCGCGGCGGCCCCGACCAGCAGCACGCCCGCTACCCGAGCTCTTCCCATGGCGCACACGCCGAGCACCGCAAGCCCCAGGGCCAACGCCCCGGCGCGGTGCGCACTGGCCACCCCCTCCACGCCCGCGGCCGCACCCGCGGCGAAGGCCAGGGAACACCACAGGAGGGGTCTGCGCACGTGCACCTCGCCACAACGCGTCCACGGAGTGAACGCGGGCGGCGGGGGTTTTGGCGATCGAGGCTGCCTAAGTGCGCTGGCGGATCTCCTCGAGGGCCTGACCGAGGAAGCTTTCTAGAGGGACCGTTCCCAGTTCGCCCCGGGTCCTGTGGCGCACGGACACCGACGCGGACTGCTGCTCCCGATCCCCCACCACCAGCATGTAAGGGACCCTGGCCAGTTGGGCGTCTCGGATCTTCTTCGTTACCTTCTCCGACCTCAGATCCGCCTCCGCCCGAAGCCCCGCGGCCCGGAGCCGGTCCCGTACCTCCCGGGCGTACGGGGCGTGCCGGTCCGCCACGGGGAGGACGCGCACCTGCTCGGGCGCCAGCCAGAGCGGGAAGGTGCCCGCGTAGTGCTCGATGAGGATTCCGAGGAAGCGTTCCAGGGAGCCCAGCAGCGCCCGGTGGATCATGACGGGCCGGTGGGGCCGGTTGTCCTCCCCCGCGTACTCCAGCCCGAAGCGCTCGGGCAGCACGAAGTCCAGCTGGATGGTGGTGAGCTGCCACCTGCGGCCGAGAGCGTCGTGGAAGTGCACGTCGATCTTCGGGCCGTAGAAGTTGGCCTCGCCGGGTGCGGGCGTGTACGCCACGCCCTGTCGGCGCAGGGCTGCCTCCAGCGCAGCCTCCGCCCGCTCCCAGACCTGCGGATCCCCGGCGTACTTTTCCGGAGTGGCGGGGTCCCGCAGGGAGAGCATCACCTCGTAGGACGAGAAGCCGAAGGCCCGGTGCACCGCGAACGCGAGATCCAGGAGGCTAGAGATCTCGTCCTCGATCTGGTCTGGCGCGCAGAAGATGTGGGCGTCGTCCTGCGTGATCATGCGGACGCGCAGAAGGCCGTGCAGCACCCCGGACCGCTCGTACCGGTACACCGTGCCGAACTCCGCGAGCCGGACCGGTAGCTCCCGGTAGCTCCGGGTGCGGGACGCGTACACGGCGATGTGGAAGGGGCAGTTCATGGGCTTCACCAGGTACCGCTGGCCCTCCACCTCAATGCCCGCGAACATGTTGTCCCGGTACCAGCTCAAGTGGCCGCTGCGCGCCCACAGCTCCTCCCTCGCCACGTGCGGGGTGTACACCCATTCGTACCCCCGGCGGTCCAGCTCCTCCCGGAGGAACTCTTCGATGCACCGACGGACCACCGCGCCCCGCGGGTGCCACAGCACGAGCCCGGGCCCGATGCTCTCTTCGATGCTGAACAACTCCAACTCCCGCCCCAGCCGCCGGTGGTCCCTGCGCTTCGCCTCCTCCAGCCGCTCCAGATACGCCTCCAGCTGCGCGGGGTCCGGGAAAGAGATCCCGTACACCCGTTGCAGCATCTCGCGGCGCTCGTCCCCGCGCCAGTACGCGCCGCTGGCGCCCAGCACCTTGACGGCCCGGATCAGGCCGGTGCGCGGCAGGTGGGGCCCGCGGCACATGTCCCAGAAGCCGTTCTGCCGGTAGAAGGACACTCGCTCGTCCGGGATCCCTTCCAGCAGCTCCAGCTTGTACCGCTCCCCCGCCTCCTGGTACCGGCGCACGGCCTCCGCGCGCGGCAGTTCCACCCGCTCGATGATCTGGTCCCGCGCCGCGAGCTCCCGCATCCGCTCCTCGATCCTCTGTAGGTCCTCCGGCGCGAGGGGCCGGCCCACGTCGATGTCGTAGTAAAAACCGTCCTCGATGGGCGGACCGATGGCCAGCTTGGCCTCCGGGAACAGCTCCTTCACCGCCTGGGCCAGCAGGTGTGCGGAGGAATGCCAGAACACCGCGCGGCCCTGGGGGTCCTCGAACCGCAAAAACCGAACCGTCGCGTCGCGTTCCAGCCGCGCGGAGAGGTCCGTGGGCACCCCGTCCACCAGCGCCGCCAGCACCTCCGACTCTCCCCGCGCCCGCGCGACTTCCGCCAGGGCGGTCCCGCGGGGCACCCGCAGCTCAGATCCGTCGGGGAACCGGATGAAGATCTCGTCCACACACACCTCCCGAAAAAGCCTGCGCGCCCCATCCGTTGGGACGGGACGCGCCCGCGGTTCCACCCAGCTTCCGGCGCACATTCGCCGCGCCGGCCCTCCGGTGGCTGTAAAGGGCTCCCCTCGGGCCTTCCCAAATCGGCTCGGCCCGCGGCTCTGAGGAGGTACCGCGTCCGAGAGTCTGCGGGCTTACACCTCACTCCCGCTCTCTGCAACAGCCCCACGCACGCGGCGTGCCCTCTTCCTCGCCTCGCGAGCTCCACCGTAACCGCCAGGCCCGGTTGGTGTCAAATGCCCTTTTTGGCATCAGAGTTGCTCCCAGACATCGAGGAGAGGTTTTTTCGTTTACATGACCTACGCGAGACAGGCCAGTCCCAAGCGCGGGCCGCGCCGCCCTCGCCGCAGGTACGAGGACCTCGTGCACTCCATCCAGGGGATCGTGTGGGAGGCGGACGCCCGCACGTTCCACTTCACGTACGTGAGCCCCCAGGCTGAGCGCCTGCTGGGCTACCCGGTGGCCCGGTGGCTCGAGGAGCCGGACTTCTGGGTCCGCCACCTGCACCCAGAGGATCGCTCCCGGGCGGTGAGCTTCTGCCGGGCCGCGACGGAGCGGTGCGAGGACCACGAGTTCGAGTACCGGATGATCGCCGCGGACGGGCGGGTGGTGTGGCTGCACGACGTGGTCACCGTCGTGAAGAAGAATGGGCGGCCGCTGCAGCTTCGGGGCGTCATGGTGGACGTCACGGACCGTCGCGCGGCTCAAGCCGAGCGCGAACGCTTGCTCGAACGGGTTCGGCTCCAGGCCCAGCTCATGGAGCGGGTCCTGCGCGCCAGCGAGCGCCTGAACACGAAGCTCTCCCCTGGGGAGGCCGCCCGCGCCGTGGGTCTCGGGATCCTGGAGGTGGCGGGCACGGACCGAGCCGCGCTGCTGTTGCCCTCGCGTCGCGGCCCGCCGACGCTGGTGTGGCAGGCGGGGGTCGAGGAGGGGCAATTGGAAGCGGTGGTCCGCCTGCTTTGCGTCGGCTCCGCAACCTCAGAGCCCCTCGTGAGCGCCGCGCCGTCTGGCGGCGCTGTGGCGGCCTGGCCTGCGGTGTACGAGGGTCAGGTGGTGGCGTACCTGGTGGCGTTGCGGGCCACCGAGGGGTGGACGGACGAGGAGTGCGAGGCGATGCGGGCCTTTGCCCGCCAGGCGGCGCTGTCCCTGAACAACGCCCAACTCCTGGAGCAGGCCCGGCGGCGGGCAGCCCAACAGGAGGCGCTTCGACAGCTCGCTACGGCCCTCGCCCGGGCACACACCGAGGATGAGGTGTGCAGGTCCGTGGTGGCGGCTGCGCGTTCCATCCTGGGCGTGCAGGCGGTGGGCGTGTATCTGCTGGACGTTGAGACCGGGGACCGGGTGCTGCGGGCCCAGGTGGGCTGGCCACAGCTCCCGGTGGGCCACCGGATCCCGCCGGGAGCGGGGACCAGCGACCGGGCGGTGCGCACGGGCCGCACCGTCTACACCCCGGACGTCCGGCAGGACCCTGCCCACATCCCCGGGGCGCCGGACGCGCGTTCGGAGTTGGACGTACCGATCCGGGCACACGGTGCGGTAGTGGGTGTACTGGTGGTGGAGCACCAGGAGGTGGCGGGATTTGATCCGGAGGAAGTGGTCGTGCTGGAGGCCACCGCGAACCTGGTGGGGATCGCGCTGGAGCGGGCCCGGCTGCTGGAAGAAACCCGGGCGCGAGCGGACCGGTTGGCTGCCCTGCTGGAGTTAGGTGCCGCCCTGCGGTCTGCGCGCGACCCCGAGGAGATGTACCTGGTGGTCCTACGCGAGGTGGCGGCGCGCTGCCGGGCGCCCCGGGCCGCCTTGGCCCTGATGGCGCCGGGTCAAGCGCCTGCGGTGGTGGCCCGGCTGGGGGAGGCCGCCCCGGACCCGTCCGGGGGCAGCGTCCTCCTACCCTTCGCAGACCTCAAAAGACCGCTCCTGGTCAGCGAGTGGCCGCTTGGGGGCGAGCGGGGGTCGACCGCCGTCGTCCCGCTGGCGACCGAGCAGGAGTCGGTGGGGCTGCTGCTGGTGGGCCGCGAGGCCGGGGAGCCCTCGTTCACTCCTCGAGAGCTGGAGCTGTTGCACTCCATGGCGCAGGTGGCGGCTAACGCGATCCGGCGGGCGCAGCTCGTCTACGCCCTTGAGCATGCGTACGTGGATGTGGTGCTGGCCCTGGCACGGGCCATGGACGCCCGGGACACCGACACCGCCAATCACAGCGAGCGGATCGCGGCCTGGGCGGAACGCACCGCCCGAGCCCTGGGCTGCCCGGAGGAGCAGGTGCGCCAGGTCCGCTGGGCGGCCCTGTTGCACGACATCGGCAAGGTCGGAGTGCCGGACCACATCCTGCGCAAGCCGGGCCCTCTCACGGAGGCCGAGTGGGAGGTGATCCGCCGCCATCCGTCCATCGGCGAGGAGATCCTCAAGCCCGTGGCAGCCCTGCGGGAGGTGGCTCACATCGTCCGCCACCACCAGGAGCGGTGGGACGGAACCGGCTACCCCGACGGCCTCGCGGGAGAGGACATCCCCCTCGGCGCCCGCATCATCGCCGTGGTGGACAGCTACGGAGCCATCACGGACCACAGGCCTTACCGGCGCGCCCGCACGCACCAGGAGGCAGTCGAGGAGCTAAAGCGCTGCGCGGGGAGCCAGTTCGACCCGCGGGTGGTGGAGGCGTTCCTCCAGGTCCTGGAGGAAGAAGTGGCGGCCGCCGGCCGCCCCTAACTCTCTCACTGGACCAGCCGCCGCCGCAGCAACAGGAGTGGCGCAGGCAAGAGGAGGGCGGCCGCCACCACCAGCCACAGCGCCTCACCCAACGCGGCCGAGGGGTCTCCCAGGGCAAGGGCGCGGGTCGCCCGCACCATGTGCACGAGCGGTGTAAACCACACGACGGTCTGGACCCACCCCGGCAGGCCCTCCAAGGGGAAGAAGATCCCGCTGAACATGAACATGGGCGTGATCCACAGCGCAAAGTAATACGGGAACAAATCGATGGAGGGCGTCACCGCCGTGAAGCTCAATGCCACCGCCGAAAACACCACGCCGCCCACAAAGAAGACCCCGGGCAGCGCCACGGCCCAGGGCGATCGCACGGCTCCGAACAGCGCCACCACCGTCAAGTAGGCGGTGCCGAACAGGACGCTGCGGGTGGCGCCCCAGAGCACCTCCCCCAGGGCCACGTCCTCGGCCGACAGGGGGGTCGTCACTACGGCGTCGTACGACCGGTTATAGGTGAACTGCACGTAGGCGTTGTACGTGCACTCGAAGGTCGCGCCGAACATGGCCGCGGACGCCGCGAGGCCCGTGGCTACGAAGGCCACGTAGGGCAACCCCTGGACTTCCCGCAGGTAGGCGCCGAGGCCGAACCCCAGGGCCAACAGGTACAGCACCGGCTCCAGGAAGTTCTCGGGCACGGTGAAGGCGAACACCTTGCGGAACACCAGCAGGTTCCTGTACCAGAACCGAAGGGCTCCGACCACGGAGACATCCATCACTCCCGAAGCCTCCTCCCCGTAAGTCTCAAGAAGACGTCCTCCAGGGTGGCGCGCCGCAGGCTGACACTTTCCAGCGGAAGGCCGAGGCTCCGCACCCGATGGACCAGCTCCTCGCCGTCCCGCGTGTGCAGGAGCACGCGGTCCCCCACCACCTCGCAGCCCTCCGCCAGCGCTCCGATCCGCTCCGCCACGATCCGCGCGACCCCATCGGCCGCCTGCACCTCCACCACCTCCCTGCCCACGTAGCGCTGCACCAGTTCCCGCGGAGCCCCCTCAACCACGATCCGCCCGCGGTCCACCACGGCCACCCGGTCACACAGTTGCTCCGCCTCCTCCATGTAGTGCGTGGTAATGATCTGGGTGACGCCTCGACGCCTCAGGTGCCTCAGCCGGTCCCACACGGCGTGCCGGGCCTGGGGGTCCAGGCCGGTGGTGGGTTCGTCCAGGACCAGCAGCTCCGGATCCGCCAAAAGCGCTCGCGCGATCATCAGCCGCCGCTGCATTCCCCCGGACAGCTTCGGGACCCTCTCCTCCGCCCTCGCCTCCAGCTCCGCGAAAACCAATAGCTCTTCTGTCCTGCGCCGCGCCTGTTGTCCCTGGATCCCGAAGTAGCGGGCGTACACCAGGAGGTTCTCCCGGACCGTGAGCGCCTCGTCCAGGGTCACCCCCTGGTGCACCACACCCAGCCGGCGTTTGATGTCGCGGGCCTGGCGCCGCACATCCAGGCCGAATACCTGCAGGACTCCAGCCGTGGGCCGGGCGGTGCAGCAGATCATGCGCATCAGGGTGGTCTTGCCCGCGCCGTTGGGGCCGAGGAAGCCGTAGCACTCACCCGGGCGCACCGTGAACGACACGCCATCCACGGCCGTCACCGCGCCGAACCGCTTCACCAGATCTCGGGCCACCACCACAGCCACATGGCGGAAGATTCGCAGGACCCGCCACAAGCTCCTGGAGGGGCTTGCGCTCGCTCCCGCGGGGCGATACCTTCGGCAGAAAGCGCGGCCTGGCGCCGCCTCCTGTACCCGGAGGTGCCCACATGTCGCACGAGCTGTACCCGCAGCCCACCCCCGAGCTCGTCCGCAAGCGCCGCGAGCTGACCCCGGACACCCTGGAGACTTTCCGCCGCTTCTCCCAGCAGGTGTTCGCAGACGGGGCGCTTTCCGGCAAGACCAAGCAGCTCATCGCGGTGGCTGTGGCGCACGTCACCCAGTGCCCCTACTGCATCCGAAGCCACACCCGGCTCGCCCGGCAGGCGGGGGCCACGCCGGAGGAGATCATGGAGGCCATATGGGTAGCGGCGGAGATGCGGGCGGGGGCTGCTTACGCCCACGCTCTGCTGGCTCTGGATACCCTGGAGGAAGGGCCCGAGGCGCCTGCGTGAAGTTCTCGCCCCGCGGGCGTCAATCCATCCGCAGGGGTTAACCCGCCCCCGCCATCCCTGTGCTGTCCGGGAAGTCTACCGGCTGCGCGACCTCGGGACGGACACCGTCCGCATGTCCGCGCCCACCTGGAGATCCCCATGATGCTCGGGTCGGGTCCCTTCTCCGGTCGCATCGGGTAAGCTCCGGAGGGGGCAGTACGCGTTGACCCAGACGGCGAGCTGCTCCCGGGCCCAGCTCGCCCACGCTTCGTCTCCGTACTCCGCACGCCGCATGGCGGAAAAGATTCTCAGGTCATCGCCCGTGCGTGCGGCAAAAGCGAACAGCAGCGGGCACGGGAACTGCACGCAGAGAGCGCAGTTCTCCACCCGGTGCCAGGCTGCGCACGATCGCACAGGACACGGGCTGTGGCCGAGGACCTGGGGGTGGCCCACGCAGGTAAAAGGCAGGGCTTCGTACCACCCGCACCCCTCCCAGTACGTCCCGCAGACGCCCGCGTAATCCTCCGGCCTTCGCACACCCTTCGGCTCCACCTCACCACCCTCGGCAAAAGGGTATGGAGCGCCCGGCCTGGACCGCCATCCGTTCCCCGCCCGATTCCGGGCTGTGCTATCCTGGGGGCGCAATGCTCCGGGCGGAGCTGGCGGTGTTGGTGCTGGGCCTGGTCTTCTCGGGTCCGCTCGCGCGGCTCTCCTGCACGTCCGTGGCCCGGGAAGCTCAGGCTGCGATGCACGCCCACCCCTTCGAGCTCACGAGCTCAGCCGCTCGGCCCTCGCCCGTTCGGTCGGTGGATGGGGAAGCGATCTCCGGCAGAGTCTGGCTCTGCGCCAAAGGTCCCCTCGAACCTCTGGGCACCTCCGTCCGCGGGCTGGTGGTGGCGGACCCCCGGGCGCCCTTTCAGTACCGACTCTCAGAGCACGGCCTCGCGCCGTCTGACCCCGATCCTTCGTATTGCTCTGTAGACGTAGACCCCCTGACCCCACCTCCCAGGGCCACCTGACCTGGCCGTTCGTCCTTCTCTAGGGCCGAGCCCGTTCGGGAGGTATTCATGAGGCGAACTGGTTTCGGACTGCTTGTCATACCCCTGCTCGTGGCTTCTGGCTGCGCCCGGGCGGAGTCCCTCCGAGGGCAGGCGCTGGATCCTCCCCGGCCGGTTCCGGAATTGGTGGCGCGGGACCACTGGGGTGGGACCTTCCGCTTCGCGGAGCAGCGGGGCCGCGTGGTCCTCCTGTTCTTCGGGTACACCACCTGCCCCGACGTGTGTCCCGCCACCCTGGCCCGCTGGAAGAAGGTGCGGGAGAAGCTCGGCAGCGCAGCGGATCGGGTCCGGTTTGTCTTCGTGACCGTGGACCCCGAACGCGACACGCCCGCGAAGGTGAAGGAGTACCTGGAGCTGTTCAGCTCCCAGTTTGTGGGCCTCGTGGGCCGCGAGGGGGACCTGATGCCCCTGTACCGGTTCTTTGGAGTGCTCTACGAGAAGGTGCCCGTGCCGGGGAGCGCCGCGGGCTACCTCGTGAACCACACGGCCGCAGTGCCCGTGGTCGATCCTCAGGGGCGCTGGCGGCTGCGCCTGAGCCAGGAAACGTCGGTGGAGGACTACGTCCACGACGTGAGGGTTCTGCTGCGAGCAGCCCCTTAGACGGGATCAACCAAGCGAAGGGAGGTGTGGCAGCGATGAGGAACGCGATGCCCGGGATGGCGCTGGGGGTGGCGCTGTTGTTGGGCGCCGCTGTGGCCAGCACTGCAGCATCCCTGAAAGTGGAGCACCCCTGGGCCCGGCCCGCGCCCCGAGGGGGGAACAGCGCGGTGTACATGGAGATCCACAACGCGCAAGCGGAGGCGGATCGCCTGGTGGCCGCAGGGACAGACGTGGCGGGGGCGGTGGAGCTGCACGAGACCCGCATGGAGGGCGGGATGCACCGGATGCAGCCGGTTGCGTTCATCGAAGTGCCCGCCCGGGGTAAGGTGGAGCTCAAACCCGGTGGGCTGCACGTGATGCTGCTCCGCCTGAACACCCCCCTCCGGGTGGGAGATCGCTTCCCCTTGATCCTGCGATTTGAGCGGGCCGGCCGGCTTACAGTGGAGGTGGAGGTCCGGGAGCATGCAGGCAGAGGAGGTGGACACAACTGAAGGGTCGGCGCCATCCCCCCGGCTGGCCTCTCCTGCTGCTGAGCCTCGCCGGGGTTGTGCTGAGCGGCTACCTGTGGTTTGGTACCGGCGGGGCGGAGCTCCGGCTCTGCCCCGCCGGGAGCGGATGCCAGGTGGTCCAGCAGAGCCGCTACGCCACTTTGCTCGGCGTGCCCCTTCCGGTGTATGGCATGGCCTACTACGGCACCCTGTTGCTCCTCGCCACGTGGGGGACGGACCCTAGCCGGCGCTGGCAGCTGGCTTTTGCCGTGTCCACAGTGGGGGCAACGGCCTCTGTGGTCTTTTTGGGAATCCAGGGTCTCGTGCTGCGGAGTTTCTGCTCCCTCTGTACTCTCTCCGCCCTGCTCTCCCTGACCACCTTCGGGCTTGGCTGGGTGTACGGGCGCCGGGGCGTGCCCTGGCCCGCTGCGGCGTTGCCAGCCGTGGCGACCGTCGTCTTCCTGGTGGGGGGCTACGGATTCGCGGAACGGCAGGCGGCGACCAGCGCCTACGCGGAGGGCCTGGCCCGACACCTGACCGCATCGGGAGCCAAATTCTTCGGCGCCTACTGGTGTCCTCACTGCGTTGATCAGAAGCGCATGTTCGGCCCCTCCGCGCGTTATCTGCCCTACGTGGAGTGCGACCCCAGGTCCCCCGAGGCGAGGCCCTCGGAGTGCGAGCGGGCGGGTGTACGCGCATACCCGACCTGGATCATCGGGGGACGCAAGTACGAGGGTGTGCTCTCCCTCGAGGATCTCGCCATTCTGTCGGGCTACCGGCCGCCGTGAGGCTCGCGGTCTACTTCGCCGTTCTCGGCTGGGTCCTGGTCGCGGCCTCACCCGCCCGGGGTCAGGTGCGCTGTCTTTCCTCCTTCCCGGCACCCGGGAGCCACCTGGAAGAAGCCCCGAACCGCGTGATCCTGTGGATGAGCGAGCCGGTGGCTCTGCCCCTGAGCAGGTTTCAGGTCACGGACCCGCACGGGCGGCGGTTCGACGGACCTCCTCAAGTGTCCGCGGACGGCTTGAGGGTGGAAATTCCCCTCCAGCCCCTTCCCCGGGGTGTCTTCGTGGTGCACTACAGCGCGGCCTCCATCCTGACGGGACACGTCAGCGCCGGGCTGTTCACCTTCGGCGTCCGAACCCCCCCACCGCGGCCGGAAGCGTCCGCCGGGGTGTGGGCGCTCCGGGCTGCGGGAGCGATCTTGACCCTCGGCGCCGTCGCGACCGGGTCTTCCGGAGGTGCGGCACTGGCCACCGCCACGGCTGTGGCCGAGTGGGTGCACACGGCTTCCTCGGCCATGTCCGTCCCCCTCTCCACTCTGGTTCGCAGCAGCCTTGCAGGCGTTCTGCTGGGCGGCACGCAGCCCGGCTGGGCTTCCCTCCTGGCCACGGCCACTACCGCCGTGTGGCTGATCCCCACCCTGCCCTCTGCAAATTTGGTGCGCACCGTGGCCGCCCTCTGGGTGCTGTTCGTGCTACCCCTGGTGGCGGCCGCCGGCGGGCCCCTGAGCCTGGTGGCCACCAGCCACGCGCCCGCTTTGCTCCTCATGATGGGCGTCTACGGCGTTGCGGGGCTGCTGGCCGCCCTCGCTCTTCCCGTGTTCGGGGTGCGGATCCAGGAGCCCCGGTGGACGCGCTTGGTTCTCGGGGTGCTCCTGGCCGCAGCCTGGGCGCTCCGATCGGCGAGAGGCCTGGGTGAGTTTTTCACCGCCTGGACAGCTCTCAGCCTGGGGTGTGCTGTGGCGTACGCGTGGGGCGAACGTCGAGCTCGCCAGATCGCTCGGGGCTGACGGTGGACTCGGCGGTTTTGTCAGCGCTCCTGGTCCTTCTGGCAGCTTCCGGACTCGTTTACTCCTCGCGGTCCCGCTCGAGGCCCTTGGGCCTGGTGAGCGCGCTGATCCTCGCCACCGCCGCGTTGCTCGCGAACCAGGCGCAGAGGTCTCCCCGCCTCCCGGAGCAAAACCCCTACCCGCGCACCGCAGAATCCCTGCGCGTAGGCGAGGCACTGTATCGGGCACACTGCGCCGTGTGCCACGGATCCGAGGGGAGGGGGGATGGACCTGCCGCCGCAGCCTTGAGGCCGCGTCCGGCGGACCTGCGGCGCACCGCTCGCCTCGCCGACGGCATGGTGTTCCTGCGCATCACGGAAGGTCTAGCGGGCACAGCCATGCCCGCGTTCCGCGACATCCTCACCGAGGAGGAACGCTGGCACGTGGTGAACTACCTGCGCCACCTCACGGAGCGGCCGTGATTGCCTTCGAATCCCTGCCCTTCCTCCACGGATCGCTCCCCGGTCGCTCTGGGTCGGTTCTGGCCTGGGTTGTGCTGATGGCGGGGCTGCTGCTCGTGGCCCATGGCCTCCGCGCCGGCGTGCGTACCCAGGAGGGCCGTGCCTTCCTCCTGGCCGGCCTTCTGGCGGCCCTGCTGAGCGGCGCCGCGGTGGCGCGGGCGGTTGCAGATGCCTCAAGGGCGGTCCCCGCCCGCAACCCCATCGCACCCTCACCGGAGTCTCTGGCGAAGGGTGAGCTCCTGTACCGGATGCACTGCCAGATTTGCCACGGCCCGTACGGCGCCGGTGATGGCCCGGCGGCGTCGTCCTCCATGCGTCCGGCGGATCTTCGGGTGCACGTGCCCATGCACCCGGATGGCGCCCTGTTCGCGTGGATCAGCTCCGGCGTGCCGGGAACCGCGATGCCCGGTTTTGCGAACCAACTGACGGAGGAGGAACGATGGCACGTGATCAACTACCTGCGCCTGCTGGCGCTCGGAGCTCGTTGATCCGCCAGCGTGACGATCCCCCGGGACCGTGGCCCGTTGCGGGGCGCGCACTGGCGTCCTCCGCCCTCCTGGCTGCGCTCGCGTGGACCTCTGCGGCCCTGGCCCACGCGCGGCTGGTGCGCGCAGACCCCGCCCCGGGGGCCGTGCTCCGCACTCCGCCCCGGCTGGTGCGCGCGGTGTTCAACGAGGAGCTGTCTCAGCGGGGAAGCGCCATCGCGGTGGTGGACGGCCGGGGGGCCCGGGTGGACGACGGCCGCGGAGGGCTGGACCTGAACGACCTGGAGCGCCGCACGCTCGTCGCGCGCTTGCGCCCGGTGGGGCCCGGACGCTACACGGTGCGGTGGCAGGCCACGTCCGCGGACGACGGGTACGTGGCCCGCGGGCGATACACCTTCACGGTGAGGCCGTGAGGATCTGGACGGCCCTGCTCGCCTGCGTGGTCTGGCTGGCCTTCCCGGCCCCCGCCCTCGCCCACGGGGTGCTGCAGAGTTCCTCCCCCGCCCATGGAGCGAACCTCGAGTCCCCTCCCACGGAGGTCGTGCTCTCCTTCAGCGAGCCGGTTCACCCGCAGGCCAGCTCTGCGGAGGTCCTGGACAGCCAGGGCCGGGTGGTCTCGCGAAGCTACGGGTTGACTCCGGACGGCAGAACCCTGCGGGTGCGCTTGGGGCAGCTCCCCCGCGGCGCGTACACGGTGCGTTGGAAAGTCACAAGCCGCGTGGACGGGCATGCCACGAGCGGCCTGATCAGCTTCGGGGTCGGCGTCGCGCCGACTCTTGGTGGCCCCGTGGTGGAAGGGCCTCCCTGGTGGGAGGTGGCCGTGCGCTGGCTGGGGTACCTCTCCGCCCTCACCCTGGCGGGCACTCTGACGTTCGCGGCGCTGGTGGTGCCTGCGGCGGGCGTTGCACAACACGCAACCCGGCTGCGTCCCTTGCTCAACGTCTCTGCGCTTGCCGTCGCCGTCCTGGCGGTGGTCGACCTCGTCGTGCGTGCCGCGTGGCTGCGTCCTCCGGGGCAGACGCTGCTCGATGCAACGCGCGTACTCGCCACCTCATCGCCGGACGGGACGTCCCTCCTGCTACGGGTGGGTTCCGCGGCGCTGGCGGCAGGCCTCAGCAGGAGAAGCCGTCTGAGTCTGATGCTCCTGCCGGCAGCCACGGTCCTGCTGAGCCCCACCGTTGCCTCCCACGCCTGGGGTTCAGGCCCCCTCGCGGTGGCCTCCAACTGGTTACACCTCGCGGCGGCTTCGGTGTGGGTGGGCGGCCTGCCGGCTCTGGCGATCCTGTCACGGCTCAGCAACCCTCAGGAGGTGCAGGCCACCGCCCGCACCTTCTCACACCTGGCGGGGATTGCCCTGGCCGTGGTGGTGGCGACGGGTCTGTACGCCAGCATCCTTCACGTGCCCGGCTGGTCGGCCCTGGTGCAAACGGATTACGGACGTTCGCTCGTCCTCAAGGTAGCCCTGGTGGCCGTCGTGGTGGTCCTGGGAGCGGCGAACCGCTACCGGCTCCTGCCCCGCCTCGCCTCTGCCCGAACCTTGCGGAGGTTCAGTTTTACGATCCGGCTAGAGCTGGCGGCCGCGGCCTTGGTCCTCCTGGCCGCCGCGCGGCTCGCCGTTACACCGCCGGCCCGCACCGTGGAAGCTGCGTCCCGGGTGCGCGGCTTGAGCTTGGCGGCCCGAGCGGGGGCAGTTTCGGTGACCCTGGCGGTGCAGCCCGCCGCACCCGGGTGGAACTGGTTTTCCCTCGCGCTCACGGACGCCCGAGGGCAGCCCGTGGTCGTGGACCGTGCGTTGATCCGGGTGCGAAAGCTGGACGAGGAGATCGCCGCCAGCACCCTCGTGCTCGAGCCTCAGGGGGCGGGCAATTACGCCGCCGGGTCCGCCCACATGGGCCTGCCCGGGTTCTGGGAGCTGGAACTGGTGCTGCGGCGCCGGGGCGAACCCGACTCTGAGGTCTGGTTTCCCCTGCGGGTGGGTGACTTCCAGCTGCGTTCCGATCTCGAGGCCTTCCGGCTGCTCCGGCGGGCTCAGGAGTCCGTGGACCGCCTGCGCACGTGGAGGGAGACGGAGCAAATCACAGACGGTGCGGGCAACCTCGTGGTGACCCGCTACACCTACGAGCGGCCTGATCGGATGGCGTTCGAGGTTTTGGGTGGGATGCGAGGCGTACTGGTGGGGAGCGACCGATACCTGTGGACCGGCACTGCCTGGCGGCGGGACAAGTTGCCGGAGCCGTTCCGCGCTCGCGGCCCGGCTCTGTACATGCAGAACCCCCTCCGCGCGGGCCTGGGCCGGCGGGAGCCCTGCCCGGAAGGCACCTGCCGCGTGGTGCTGTGGGACGCTCCCGACGGCCTCACGTCCTTCGCCGCGTGGGTGGGCGAACGCACCGCGCGGGTCTACAAACTGCTCATGTGGGCACCCGGCCACGTGATGACCAGCGTGCTAGAAGATTTCAACGCTCCAGTCCGGGTCCGCGCACCAGCTCTTCGCACGCCCTGAGGGGACTTTTAGGCTGAATGGCCGCCGCGCGCGGCCCGAGGATCGGCTGCCGTGACGTGCAGCTCGTCCTGCCGGCGGCGTGCTGCGGGTGTTACCGCTTGGAGTACTGGAACCCGCGACGGGCGCGCTTGCGGCCGTACTTCTTGCGCTCCTTGGCCCGGGGATCCCGGGTGAGCAGTCCGTGCTGCCGCAGCACCGGCCGCAGGGACGGGTCCACGGCCAACAGCGCGCGGGCGATTCCGTGGCGCACGGCGTCCGCCTGGCCTGAGATCCCCCCGCCCCTCACGTTCACGTGGACGTCAAACCGGCCGTCCGCGTTGGCCACCTTCAGGGGTTCCAGGACCCGGTAGCGGCGCCACGCGCCGGGGAAGTACTGCTCCAGGGGTCGGCCGTTCACGAGCACCTGGCCGGAGCCCGGGCGGAGGATCACTCGTGCGCTCGCCTCCTTCCGGCGCCCGGTGGCTTGGGGAAGGGTCAGGGTGCTCATGGGTCCTCCGCTACAGGTCTAGGGGTTTGGGTTGCTGGGCCGCGTGCGGGTGCTCCGGACCGCGG
>VAPR01000996.1_pt1 | contig 15707 bp, 9 predicted proteins | sample 3380701 | NCBI WGS metagenome assembly VAPR01 (sample SAMN11536904, study PRJNA540576) | hot springs metagenome | isolation source: hot spring wet sediment | place: Spain: Lobios | collected 2014-01 | reverse complement strand
GGTGTATTCACCAGAATTTCACTGGCGACCGCTCTTCCACCTCCGAGCTTGGGCAGCAGGCGCTGGGAAATGATGCCCACGAGAACGGAAGCGAGCTGTGTTCTTACCTGCGGCTGCTGGTTGCCAGGGAATACGTCGATGATCCGATCGATGGTCTGAGGGGCATCCGAGGTGTGCAGCGTGGCAAACACGAGGTGTCCCGTCTCAGCTGCCGTAATCGCGGTGCTGATCGTTTCCAGATCCCGCATCTCTCCCACGAGGATGACGTCCGGGTCCTGACGTAGCGATGCCCGCAGACCACTTGCAAAGTCCTTGGTGTCATAACCGATTTCTCTCTGGTTGACTATGGACAACTGATGCTTGTGCAGATACTCGATCGGATCTTCCAAGGTGATGATGTGTTTTCGCATCGTTCGATTGATGTAGTCGATCATGGCCGCCAATGAAGTGGATTTCCCGCTTCCAGTCGGCCCCGTCACCAGCAGAAGGCCCTGCGGCTTGTGACAAAACTTCGTCAGGATATCTGGCATGCCTAGAGACTCAATCGAAGGAATGGTGGTGGGAATCACCCTGGCAACGAGTCCGATACACCCTCGTTGATGATAGGCGTTGATACGAAAGCGTGAAACCCCCGGCAGTCCATATGAAAAGTCCAATTCCCCTTTCTCCTGGAATTTCCCATACATGTTCTCTCCGATCAATTCACGCGCCATCATTTCCGCGTCTGCAGGTAAAAGGGCGGGCACATCAAGTCTTTTCAATTCCCCGTCAATCCGAAACACCGGAGATGTCCCCACAGAGATATGAAGGTCGGAAGCACCCTTGTCGTATGCGTACTTCAGCAATTTCTTAATGTCAATTCCGGACATAATCCCTATTCCCTCTCTCATGCCATTCCAAACAACCTAATGGCCAACCGTGATACGATATAGTTCATCCATCGTTGTGATGCCTTGCTTGACTTTTAACAAACCGTCGTCAAACAGAAGGATCATTCCATTCTTCATCGCGTGCTTCCTGTATTCGTTGGATGGCAGGTTTTGGGTCAGCATGTGCCGCAGTTTATCATCCATTTTAAATACTTCATGGACTGCAATTCTGCCTCGGTACCCGGTCAGCATGCAGCTGCCGCACCCAGTCCCTCTCCAAAGCGTTTCCACTCTCAAGCCTCTCTGGGCGAAAATGGCCTTTTCCTGTTCAGTGGCCTGATATTCCTGTCTGCAGTCCTTGCAGATTCGTCGAACGAGGCGCTGTGCAATAACACCGTTAATCGCTGATGCGATAAGAAATGGCGGGATCCCCATATCAGCCAACCGTGTAATACTGCTAACTGCATCGTTCGTGTGAAGCGTACTAAACACCGTATGCCCAGTTAACGCTGCACGAATGGCAATTTCGGCGGTTTCCACATCGCGAATTTCGCCCACCATGATGATGTCAGGGTCCTGGCGCAGAATGGACCGAAGTGCAGAAGCGAAGGTCATCCCGATATTTTCATTTACTTGCACCTGGTTGATTCCATCCAGCTGATATTCGACCGGATCTTCTACCGTAATGATATTGGCTTCTTCCCTGTTCAATTCATTCAGCATGGCATAAAGCGTGGTTGATTTGCCGCTTCCTGTGGGCCCTGTCACCAAAACAGTACCGTTCGGCATTTGTATCAGCTCTTTGAGCATGCCCAGATTTCGTTTGGACAGACCCAGCTTGTCTAGCTCCACTAAAGCATTGGTGAGGTCGAGCAGTCGAAGCACGATCTTTTCACCGTAAATGGTGGGGAGAGTGGAGACGCGGACATCTATATCCTTAAAGTCCATTTGCAACTGAATACGGCCATCCTGTGGAATCCGGCGCTCGGCGATGTTCAGATTGGACATGATTTTCAGACGTGCTGTCAGCATCCCCTGCATGTGTCTGGGCAGGACGCGTTCGGTTTTCATCACGCCGTCGATACGATACCGCACACGGATGCCGTCTTCCATCGGCTCGATGTGGATGTCACTGGCTCTCAGTTGAATGGCTTGTTCAAACATCTGATTCACCAGACGGACGATTGGCGAGTCATCGTCCAGAATCTTTGCGTCCTCCAGCTCTTCCGTGCCCGCGATGCCTTCCATCAGCTCCTGAACGGAGCCCTGCATGCTGTACATGCGGGAGATGGCACGCTGAATCTCGTCCCGGCTCGCTATCACGACATTTATGACAAACCCCGTGCTTATGCGGAGTTCGTCGATCGCAAAATAATCCAGCGGATCAACCATCGCAACAGTCAGTTTGTTTTCCTCTTTTTTCAGCGGGATCAACGAGTATCGTTTGGCCATCTCTTCCGGAACGATGGAAGCAAGGGAAGGATCCAGCCGATAGCGGAACAGGCTGACGTGGGGGATGCCTAATTGAAACTCCAGGATTTCAATCAGTTGTTGCTCTGTGATGTATCCGCTTTGCAACAGGTGGTCGCCAAGTTTCAATTTTGATTTTTTCTGATCCACGAGCGCTTCCTGAAGCTGCTCAGCTGTGATGATTCCACTCTCGACCAGGATGTCGCCAAGTCTTTTTCGTGCCATCCTCCAACCCCCTTTCCAAACTAATGCGCATGTCAGTTTTGATAGATAATCCCGTTGTCGACGCGTACCTCACCGGTTGAATCGACAGTTGCCGGGTTCTCTTCTACCGGGATCTCCGGTATATCAGGAGGCGACATGTTGCTGTTCGCTGCCGGTTCCTCCCATTCAGTCGTATTTTCGGAAGGAACAGGTGGTTGCGAATCATTGTGATTGACAATCCCCGCAGGTTCTTCCTTTTCTTCCATGACAGGCCCAACCGCTATAATGTTGTGAAGCGGTTTGTAGTAATTATAAGAGACCTTCTTTTTCACAATTGTGCCGTTCTTCTCCCTCCATGTCTGATAGACCAAGACAACATGGCCATCGCTGCCTTTTCGATGAATGATCTCCTGATTCGGTGCCAGATCGGGATCTACTCTGACGATGGTATTGGGGGGAATGGACTTTTCAGTTTCCGTGGCAATCGTCACTTCGGGAAGATCCTGTTTCACTCCAAAAAGAGCGACTCTGATCCTGTTATCCTGCATGGCCGCGTGAATAAATACGGGGCCGTCTGTATGATTGTGAAAACGCAAATCCAAACCGTTATCGTTTACTTGCGCTTCCAGTCCCAACTCCGTAAAATCCACGGGGCGCTGAGTTGCATGACGTTCGATTACAGGCATCTGGCTTTTCAAAAGAGCGTAATAAAGAGCCGAAGCCACCTGTGTTGCTCCCCCCGCCCATTGCTCTTGTCCTTCTACACCCGAAACCACCTCTACAGGTGAATATCCTCTCTCAACGGTATAGGGGCCTGTGCGATCAACGAAGGAAAACACTTCACCAGGAAACACAATGGCTCCATTCAAATAATCAACCGCTTTACGTGCATTTTCCAGCCTGCCCATGATTTCCCGATTTACGCTCAGCTCGCGATCCGCCAAAAAAGTATTGATATCCGCCAAATCCTTGGCAATCATTGTCGGTACGTCTTGCTGCACCGTCACATTCAGTTCCACGCGTGTTGCATCCAGCCTTGTGGAAAGAAACTCTTCGAAGGAAGCAACGGATCTGTCGATATCGATCCGATACCCAATCACCTCCGGGAGGATCCTAATGGTCTTACCAGACACTTCCGCAGAGGCCGATACTGCAGGACGATCGATCTCTTTGCCGATCTCATCCAGCTGTTTGGACAATTCCGCCCGATTGAAAGAAACTTGGATCGGCGCATTCTCCTGTTCATCCAATTCAAATGCTTCCTGAACTGCCCGATCGACGTCGTACGTAATCTCCAGACTGGTTCGGTCTATGGAAAAGCTGCGCCCGTCGAGTACAAAATGGATTTCTCTTCCTGCGCTCGCTTTGATTGCATCCTGAAGCTTGCTTGCCGCTTCTTCTGCGGTAAGGCCACCGACAGGTATACCTGCAATACGAAGGTTTCGGTGAAGCGTTTGATTCCAAAACGAGTGGTCGGTCCATTGTGAGACTGCATACAGCGAGACCATGGTGAACAGGATCAGCTGGACAAAAAAGATGGAGAAGTAAAGCCAGTTTCGACTGTTTTGCAGAGCTTGAATCATAGAAATCGTTTCACCGCCTCATTTGCCTGAATTACCGTCAGTCCCCGTCGTCTACAAAATTCCATTCAAGGTCATCAAGCTGCTCTTCATCACCGAAAGGCTCATCAGTTGCGGTCGGCAATGGCGGGTTTTCCTCATCCAGTTCGTCATCGTCAAAGTTGTATACAATTTGATCCTCATCTTCCATGTGGTCAGCAAGAGTTGTCGGCTTGACTGATATTTTTGTCGAGTAACCTTCCGTGTTGATTTCGCTATGTACGGCTGGTTCGTCCTGAAGGAAGTCGTCCTTGATGTCGTCATCCAATGACATAACAGGAGGATCTGAATGGGAAATCGCTTCCAGTGACACCGAAACCTCATCCTGCCATTCTTTTTCAATAGAAGGAGGGAGTTCATCGGCTATCATTGAATCGTTAGCCGCCATAATCGGAATTGATGCAGGAGGGATACTCCGAGTGGGAACGAAGACTTCTTCCCTTCCTGACCTCACTGCGGTTATTCCCGTGAAAATCATGGCCAGCAGGGCGAGAATAAGAAGAGAAAGCCAAAGGCCAAGGTAAGAGATCATAACAGGAGAAAGAGCTCCTGTTGCAAAACTTCCCGTTACGAGAACCCAGAAAACACGTGAATGATGTTTCCCGGTTTTATGTAAAATCAACAGAATCAGACAGAAAGAAAGTCCTGTATACATCCCCAAAAAAATCAGGTATTCACGCAACTCCATTGAGTCCCCCCCGAAAACGCACAAAAACTGTGATAAAAGACCTATTTCACGGAATACAGCTCCGAGAGTAATATTCTACCTGAATCGACAAAACTCCTTTTCTCTTATATTTCCAAATCAAATTTCATAGGATAATTTACCAAAGTAATGTAGAATAGGTGACAGGATGCTACAGGAGGAAAATAGGATGAAAGTACTAGATAACGAAAAAGGGCTCACTTTGGTAGAAGTGATTGCCTCCCTCTTGATTTTCTCCCTCGCCCTCCTCTTGCTGAGCAACTACCTTGTCAGAAACTATGAAATAACAGGTAATCAAACGATCAGACAGGTAGGCATGAATCTGGCCAGGCAAACGATCGAGGAGTGGAAGAATGGCAAGGGAAGAATTGATGACAGCATTACCTTTGACACGATGTCTTCCCAACTGAAAACAACATATGAGAACAATCTGCTTGACTATTCCGATCTGGTCGGTTTGATAGATAAAAACCATGGCCGATTCGAATGGAATCCCATCCGCATCAACGATCGGAACTATGATACAGAAGTCCAGATTAGCAAAATCGCTTCCGACCCTACCGACACGTCCAATCCTCTGATTTTAATCCGAGTGGTCGTCAGTTCTGGAGGAGCGGAAATGGCCAGACTGGAAACGCTCATGCCTGATCCCGCGTTCGGATAGGAGAATGACTGATGAGAACAAAGGTACCATTCACACGATTAAATCTCTTCCGTGACCAGCGCGGGGTTACGCTAATAGAACTGTTGGCATCCATATTCATCTTTTTGGCGATCTTGATTCCGCTAACGACCGTTTACGTAAAGGGAGTCGAAATCTACCATGAAACCACACTGAAAAATCAACTTCTCAACGAAACGGATTTTGTGGTGGGCGATGTAATGCGGTCAATCCAGGAAGCGTCGTATTTTGACCTCGCACCAGCAGATTCCGATACGGTGTCGGAAGATTATCACAAGCGTGATCAATTACGGCAAATCATTGAACATCCGCATGTTGGACTTACAGTTCCGGCGATGAAGCAGGTTTCAACCGGCATGATGCTCTATAAACGTGAGCTTCGCTATGACTCGAAATCGGGCAGTACCCGGTCCATCCTTACGCGTGAAACGCGCTATTTTCAAAACCCTTCGAATGCTTCAACGGTATTCAATCTGTTTCCACGCCATCAAACATCCTTCTACACAGACGGTCTGTTTGTAATTCCTGATGACAGACGGGTGATTCTCTATTTGATCATGGCATTACCGGAAGACGCCCAACATCGTCCCTTGAACAGCCCGGCAGCGATATTGGCATCATTGGACGCAAGTGAAGAAAATCGAGAGTATATTCGCGTCATTCGGACAGAGATTGACGTCAGCAACATACGAGAAGGGTGGTAGCATGCATCTCATCAGGAACGAAAAAGGCGGCGCCCTCGTGATTGTATTTTTTATCCTTGTTCTCTTTACGGTGCTTGGCTACGGCTTGGCCAGCACTACCATGCAAAGCGTGAAGCAGCGAACGTTTGCGGAGGATGAGGTGCAGGGAAAACTGCTTGCCGAGGCGGGATTGGTCTATTTCAAAGAATACCTGGAGACAAGCCTCTCGGCGAAATTCAATGAATACTCCCGTTCGTTGGATGATCCCAATCCTGTAACAGCCACGACAGAAGATGTCCTAAGACTAGTGGAATCGATTGCGTCTACGGATCAAAATGGTGAATCGGATGTATTTCAGCGAGTTACAATCCCCGGTCTGAACGGGAGTTTTGCGATTCATTATGAAGTAGCGAATCGCATACCCCGAGCGGAAGGCAGCTTAAGCCAACCCTATGTACTGAAATTGAACGTTTCCGTGCTGGGCATTCCCAATCGTGCTGAGAATTTGCGGCAGGTTCGTTTGAATGCGACCGTTTACATCAATACGATTCCTGCCCCGTTTCACTATGCGGTCAGTACGCCGGGAGAACTGCGGCTGTTTGGAGGCAGCAATATAATCGGGAATGTTGCTGCAAAATCTCTGGTAACAAGCACCAATTACCGATACAGTACCCCTAACGGAAGCAATCCTGTTTGGGATACTGACGGTCATTCCGCCAATCATCCTTATATCGAAGGGGAGCTTCTTATCCCGGATCGCGGCAGCATTACATTCATTGATTCTCCCCCTGACAATGAACCAACCGAAATACTGGATGTACGCCGAAAAGAAGTCACTGATGTGGATGAACATTTTACACCCCGCACCTTTTCAGGGGGTACTGCCTCAGAGACAAACAGCTATCTATTGAGTGCCAATCCTGACACACCCTATATTCCGGGTTTTGAGGCACCCACGGTCTCGACGCAAAACTTCCCTGATCTGTCTCTCTTTTCCGATATGGACGTAGGAAATTTTGTCAGGAGTCGCATAAAAGCTGCGGGACAAGCAACAACTGGTTTTCAGGTAGATGAAGATCATTCCATCCAGTTTGAAGAGCCTGCATACAATGAAGGTTTCCAAACAGTCTCCGCCCCCAAGGAAACAACTACGTTGGTTATTCGTTCTCCTTATGCGGGTGCCCCTGCCACTGTTAACCTGACAGCACGGTTGACGGGAAACTCACTCCCAGAGGTCAGGACTTTGTATATCGGAGGGGCATTTGATCCCAGTGATGAGGATGAAAAGGGAGTGGCATCAGTCGAGATGGGCAGATATGGGTCGTTCCTCGATCCTGCCAATCGAAACGGAGATCCCTTTACCTTCAACGGCACGATTTACATCAAAGGAAGTCTGGATATTGTCGGGGACATCAATATCAACGGCACGATCTATGTGGACGGTAACGTAGTGATCCGGGAGATTGAGAACATTGGGAGCAATAATCTCGTCATCATTGCTTCAGGCACGATCAGCCTGACTGATCGATATGCCGGTGAAACCAATTTCAACAATCCCGGTACCATCTCTGCTTTCCTTTACTCGGGAAAAGCCATGCAGATCTACTCGATCAATTCCCATAACCGTATTCGAGGCGGCATTGCGACAGGTAGAAATGGATACATCGAATTAAACACGAAGCGAGAGACAACGGGAGACATGCCAACAAGAATGGCACTCTCTTTTCATCGTCGCATTTTTGAAGCCGCAACCCCAGGTCTTCCACCTGGAGATCGCTTTCACATCGACATTTACGACAGGGACTATCCGCAGGTGGGTAACGTAATAATCGAGTGAGAACAGAAAAAAAGCTGACACTGTTTGACAGTCGTCAGCTTTTTTACGCAATCGGCAGCTACTGAAGCGTACTTGAAGCAACTACCGTAATGGGTCGCCATTCGGAAAATTCATCCGTAATCGTTTCTACTACCTCATACACGCCGTTTTTGTTTTTCTTCTTAATGTCCACGGCTATTCTTACATCAATTCTCATGATAATTTGCTTCGTCTTCGAGTTGGATGTTTTCAGGTTCAACACTTTCTCAAAGGACGTTCTTTGCAAATCCTGTCCTTGAATGGAGTACGTCTTCCCGTCGATGGAGTAACTCGCATGTAGAATGCGAATATCGGTTGTCGCCAGGTCGAGTGCCCTGAAGGAGTACCCGACCGTTACCTCCGTCGCCCGATTTTCTTGCGATTGATTGGTGTGAGTGATATACAGGTACGGAGATGAATTGTACTTATCGTCATCCCCATGATCCTCCTCAATCGGGGCTTTCATCAGCACTACCCTCGTAGCAGCCAGTTCGTCCGAAAGCTGTGCGGAGTTAACCGCCTTGATTGTCACGGCCGTATCGATCAGCTTGCCATCGGCATTCTTGTGGAACGGTACGGAAATGAACGCCACTTCGTTGCTTGGATCCACGGAGAATCCATGACCAGGGTCGGAGGCAGCATACGTCCACTTGGTCAGAGCGGTTATCGTAGACAGGTCGGGCGTAATCATAATGATGCCGTTTTGTCCGGAAACTGCGGCAAACTCTGCCTCGAAAGCCGGAAGCATCAGACCTGATATGGTCGTCTGATCCACATTGATCTCGTGTTGATCACTGTAATCACCGTCCCGGTTGAAATCCTGCAACATGGCTACCACGAATGGCGTTGGACCGGAGTATAAAGGCACATTCCTAGCAACATTGCCATCGCTGAATGGATTCCAAACGGTGGAAGACGTGATATTGCCCGCATCTTTTTGATACAGCCAGCCATATTTCACATCGTCCATCACTTTTGTCAACGGGACAGCGGTCAACGTTCCTTTCTGTGTCAGACCTTCCCGAATCCCTGTAACATTAAATCGGGTGATCGGATTGAAAATCAGGCTGTTTTCTGCATGATCCGATTCCTGACCATAAGCGGTTTTTGCCGTTGCGACGATACGAACTGGCCCCACAAATGGCCCACCATATGTCATCTGGTTATGCGAGATGTTCACCGTATAGGTTGCCTTTGTTTGCCCATTCCCGAGATTCGTTGTTATCGGACCGGAAATATCTGTTTGGCTCACCCGTTGATCCTCGATACGGAAATCCAGTGTGATCGGGCCTTCATGTGAGCCATAGATGACTTCCACGGTGACCACACCCTGATCCGGATACATTTGTTCCCAACCGGATATTGTCCCATCCTGATTCCGGACGGAAAGCGATACCTCAGGTTTGCCAGTAACAGTCACCAGGCACGTGTCCGTATAACCGCCATCCTCTGTTGTGACGGTAATGATCGCCGTCCCTGTTCCTACTGCCTGCACACGTCCTGTGGAATCAACCGTCGCTACGCGTGTGTCGCTAGATTTCCAGCGAACGTTTTTATTGTCAGCGTCTGCCGGTGTTACGGTGGCAATCAGTCTTTCAGAATCGCGAGCGGGATCATCTGCTTTCAATACAAGCTGCTCTTTGTTTAATGTGACGCCCTTCACGGGGGTATACACTTTTACCGTCAGATTGTTAAAGGAATCGTTACCCTCCGTTTGATTGACATCCGTATAGGCAAGCTTCGCCTGATCCAGTGTATACAAGCCGCTCCGGGATGCCTTCAACGTAAGTGTGAACGTCTTTTTCTGAGCCTTGAAAACATCTCCTGCTCTCCGATACGTGATGTCTCCCAACTTGCCTGTTATGCTGATCTGTCCACTCACTGGGCCAGAAGACCTCCAGTTTTCGGATGAGCTTTCCACTGTCAAGCCTTCTGGAAACTGTTCCGAAAACAGGAGATTCTTGATCACCAATTGATTATTGTCAAGATCATATACATACCCTTTGAAGACACCATAGTACCCGGTCTCTGTCTGATTCTTGTTTTTCATGACCGTCTTCTCGATCACTTCAAAACGGCCGAAGTTTACGATGGGAGCTTCGGTTGAATTCCCTTTTAACACGCTGTCCTCAATAACAGGCAGAATAATGGTTGCTTTTTGATGCGCCAAATAGGCCAATCCTTCCGCAATCTCATCCTTCAAACTGTTGCCGGTGTGTGTATCAATCGTGCCATTTACGGAAACGGGCAGATGGTACCCTTCCTTCAACAGCTTCAAGAATCCAGCCCTGTCATTTTTGGACGTCCATGCTATTGGTCCAAAATTCCCTTTGTACTTCTCTACCAGCGAATATTCTGAGCCAATCTCGTAATCTACATGTGGCATCCACAACGGACGCAGCCCGGACATTTTCAATTCATCCATGTTGATGTCGCGAGGTTCGATGCTGTATTCGAGCATAAAGGGCTCATTCTTGCTTACAGTATTGTCGGGATCGAGCAATTTCCTGGAAAGCACGAGGTTTGGCGACACCTGCTCCACAGTGATCGTTCGTTCGGCGAAGACTTTGGCACCGGTGGAATCCTCCAGTTCAATTTTTACGTGGATGGTCCCCCCTTGAGCCTTCGTGTTGGGCGCAGAGTAAATGACGGTGGAACCGTTACTGACCCGATCATTGTTGTATGCCAACTGTCCATCGACGTAAATCTTGGTTTTCAGCAGAAAATCCTTTAGATCGTAGTCATGCGGGGTAAACACAATATCGACCATCTTGTCTGTGCTGCGGATTTTGGCTCCGTCCACAGGAGAGACCACCTGAAGCATTGGCGCATGATTGGAACCGATGAAGGCGCGGTACATGGTATTGACAAAGAGTCTTTGCTCTTCATCCGGGAAACCGCCAAATCCGCTTGTGATATGACCTGTACCGGAGTAAGTAACGTTCCCTTTTGAGTACGTGTAATAGTGATTCCAGCTGTCATGGACGTCCCGGTTACCTCCTGCGATGTTATACCAGGAGATCACCTCCGGATCTTCCAGATCAAGCGTATAATATTGGTTATGCGTCAAGGCAATAGAGATATCGTTGTCCAGGATGAACGGGAACTGGGTCAGCAGTCCCTCATTGATTTTGTTTGTGTTACTCGAGGGTGTTGGCGCCCCCAATCCCAGGTTGTGCATGGGCGGCTTTTGTCCCGTATCATCCATGAAATATTGGACCCACTTGTTGTTCGTACGGTAAATGGTATCGTGCGTAAACATGACACTCTGACCAGTGTTGATGAATGTCTGGACCGCTTGGGCCGCCTTGTCGGAAATCGCCGTTTCGTTATACACGTCTCGAAATCCGAAAATCAGCATGTCATACGTGCCGTTCAATTTTTGATAGAGATTGCTGTTAAACTGGTCGATATGCGCGACTTCGATCTGAATGCGATAATCAGGCGTATCGAGATAAGAGGAATTGATACGATCATTCAGATTTGTCTTGACACTTTTGTCATCCTTTGTGACCTGAAGCACTTTGACAAGCACTTTTTCATCCTGGAAACGGAAGGCCCCGGTCTGATACTCACTAAGGCCGGTTTGTTCATCGACGATTTCGAGCTTCCAGTAACGAACACCGGAAAAACCGGTTGGAAGAAGGTACGTGAGATTTCCAGTTTGACCGGTCACCTGTACGGTTTTGACCAGTTCTTCGGGTACATACCTTTTGTCAAAATTGGCATCCATATAGAGATTCGCTGTGAGTGGCCGTGAAGCAAACAGGTGTTTATTGAGCATTTGGAAGGAAAAGGAAATCTCCTGACCCGCATGATAGACCGTGTTCGTCAGAGGATACTCGTCAGGCTTATCTGCAAGATCGATGCGAGGACGTTTGCTTCCTGTGGAAAATGCATCCAGCATTACGTTTTTCGCTTGTTCGCCCGATGTGACAAATACAACGTTGCTTTTTTGATTCGTCCGGTACGATTGAAAGTTGCTTTTTAATTTCACACCAGACTGCTTGACTGTGTCCTCATGCAAAATCACCAGTTGGCCTTTGTCGATGAATTCCCGCTTTATCTCTTGCGCTTTCAGATTGGTAATGTCATTCATGACGGAAAGGGTGTTGTGAGCCAGTGTCCTTGACTTCTGGTCACTCATGTCTTCCATATGGTTGTAGCTTACTCCCGCCGATGAATACCTGCCGGAACCAATATAGACGACATCATAATTTCCTGCAAGGTCTTCACGCTGCGCAACGAATGTTTTCATACTTACGGTTTTCAAGGAAAAAGACGATAGATTGCCGAGTGCGCTTGACAGATCGGAGTGCCCTCCTCCTGTCACCTCCAAAATCCGAATCTTGTATGGATACTGGGAAGCCCATGCAAGATTGGCTTGCACACACGAACCAAATGCAAGTTGTATGACTAGCACGATCAGAAACAAGTATCGGATGGTTTGCATTGCCACCAGCTCCTCTTAGCCAAGACAAAAGTCATAGTTTCATAGATATTCCTCTACTAATATTACCACGATTTTCCCAGGTGAAAACCAAAAACCCTTGCCGATTCGACAAGGGTTGATCACTTTTCGGTACAATACAGGTACTATTTCACCATCTGCACCCATTTCACGTAATTCTCCAGATACTCCAACACGCCAGCCTGCACCTGCCACGCGTACGACTCGGCATTGGCGGTCTTCTTGCCGGTGATTGCCTCCTGCATTTTGGCCTGCGCGGTGACGGCCTGGTTCATGCCATTGACCATTCCGGTAAAGAGCGGCTTCCACTCCTCCGGCACCTGGACGGCACGGCTCTCCTCCAAAAAGCGGCGATGCTTTTCTTTCAGCGCTGCTTCCCCATCCGTGGAAGCTGCAGCAGACTGGGTGGCGTTTACCACGTTGGCTGATTGGGCGGCCAGGCTGCGAGCCATTTCCAGGCCTGTAAGGAAAAAGGCGTTCAGGTCAGGTGCTTTTGATGCGCCTTCCGCCTGGTTGACCGTGACGTCCTTGTTGAGGCCGGGGAAAGTCATTTCCTTCACAAAGACGTCTTGCCCCCTCGCCTTCAATCCGCTGGCAAAGCCGAGAATGGCGTCGCGGGTAGGGGCAGCCGCTGCGAAGATGTACATCTTATCCTCTCCGCGATAGAGAAGATGGGGGATTCCCTGTTTGGCGAACGGGGCTACCGCCGCTTCCGCCGGGGCATCCAGTTGAAATGCCCCGGCCTGGGCCATGAACATGGTTTGTTCCGGGAGCTGGAGCGTGTTGCTGCTGGTCGCCGGTTGTGACTGACTGGCGGGTTGGGCGGCTCCGTCCCCGGATGTGGCGGGTCGCTGTCCCAGCTCCTGTGCCGTCAAGCTTTGCATGGTGCCCGTGAGCACGCTCTTGTACGACTGGGACAGCTGCTCCTGGGTAAACACGGTCAATACCAGAAATCCGAACAAGAGTCCGATCGTAACGGCACTTCCGGTGGTGACCAGCGTCTTCAGCGCCGGGGTTTTCAACCAGTTGGATCCAAAAAATCGCCGACGCGGCAATTGATCCTCTAGATCTTCGTCTTCTTCCGTTTCCGTCATGTACGCGGGAACGGATGATTCAGTCAAGGGTTCACGTTTGCTCGACTGGGATGTCGTTCCGCGCAGCTGAAGCATCCGCTCAAATGCGTCCTCCTCTTTTGGCCCCGTCTTCACAGGCGATACTGGCACCTCTGGCCTGATCGCCTGCACGATGGGTGGCGGGGAAGAAATCGTCACTTTCGGTTGTACGACCTTCTCTATCTTCTCACCATTCAGCTTGACCGTTACCCGGCTGTTTTTTTGCCCGCTCACGTAAAGCCCTCCTCACACTAACTGGTAGTACTAGCTTACGATGAGGAGGGACGGGTTATGACAGGCAGATGGTCGTCTTTACCGGACAGGTATCGGAAGTCTTGCTTCGGATATGTCGTAATGAGTGGTGATATAATCCAGTTCCAGGATCAATCGGGAAGGTCTCTTTTCTTCTTGGACAATCTCCAGCTTACTGGAAAACATCCCCTTTTCATTTTTATCCCAGGATATGTTTTCCCACAGCGAGTTCTCATCTACATCGTAGTGGTTCCCTTGCTCGTCTTTTACGAGCCAATAACCGGGATAACCGCCCGATACCGATCCTTCCACAGAAAGCAAGCCGATTCGGTCACCACGCTCGTCTGTCTTTACGGAATAATTCGTGAATGTAAAGCGATGATTCTTGTACTTGAAGGTTACGGGATTCTTTTTCAATTCTGCCGGGTCGAATGTGACTGTAACCCTCGGCTGTTCAGCGATCTCTAATCCATCGAGTACGATTACATGTTTTTTGGATGGATCCATACGCACGAAACCGTATTGATACGCTTCCTTCTCGCCTCGCTCCATGACCGAGTCCGATTTCCAAATAATCGGCGCCTTCCGCCCTTTCAACTCCTGCGAGCTGGCGATGATGTTGCCATGCTCATCCTCGATGTGGAATAAGACTGCGCCGAAATGATCATATCCGTACCGCTGCTTCATGACCCGCGCTCTTGCTTCCGGCGTCCACTCCACTTCAAAGTCGAACAGAGTTGCCGTTGGAGAATGGGTAATACTTTTCATCGTCACGACGGCACCTGGCTCTGTCACGTATTTGCGATCGACGGGAATCGTGACGGTTGCAGCAGCCGCTTTCTTCAAGTCAACGGGTACCGAGAGCTTCCAATCGCCTTTCTCTGCACCGATTTCTTTGATATTCATGTTAACGGTGATGTCATTGGATCTTGGTGCATGATCAATCTTGAACACAAGGTCGGCATACGGAGCATGAGGGTAAACAGCGACTACATTTGAACCGATCCAACCGTTATCGTCTTTCAAATAGAAGGTAGAATTCTTCCACTCATTCATCTTGTTGTACAGATATTCCTCGGTAAAAATACTGGCTGCATCAAGCAACTTCCCGTCTTTTTCCAAAGCCACCGTCATGACTACGCGAGCCGGGTCAGCCAGCACTTCCAGCACTTTCAATGTAATGCCTTGGTCCGTCACAGCGTAATTGGCTTCCTGTGAAAATCCCTGTTTCGCAGCTGTTTGCAAGCCTTGGTCGACTGTTGGCCTATCAAAAAACGACTTCAAATATGCGGCAAACGCCGGCGATATATATGCTCCCGCAGTAACTGCCAGTAGGCATACAGCCGCCGCTGCAAGCGACATCGTCTGCAGTTTGCGCAACACCGTTTTTCGCTCACGTGTCACTCGGCCATTTTTTTCGGAAAGACGTTCCTCGATTCTCTCCCACATCGCTTCAAAGTCAGGGCGAACATGCTGATCCTGCTGAAACATTTGCTCAAGAAATTCCTTTCTTTTCACAAAGTTCCCTCCCTTACAAAAAGTGTCACATCCTCCTGGTTCACCTGTTTGCGCAGCAGTTGGATGGCCTTATGGCAGCGTGATTTCACCGTCCCAAGCGGAATTCGCATGATCACAGCCACCTCTTCGTTTTTCAGTTGGTGGAAGTACTTCAGCACGATCACCGCCCGCAAATGTCCCGGCAGTTTTGCCAGCATCCTTGCCAATTCATGTGTCTGCTGCTTGGCTTCAAACGCATCGTCCACACATTGGGGGTCAATCATCTG
>VAPR01000993.1_pt1 | contig 15732 bp, 15 predicted proteins | sample 3380701 | NCBI WGS metagenome assembly VAPR01 (sample SAMN11536904, study PRJNA540576) | hot springs metagenome | isolation source: hot spring wet sediment | place: Spain: Lobios | collected 2014-01 | reverse complement strand
TGCGGTCGCCCATGGTCATGGCCTCCACCTGGTCGTGGGTCACGTACACGGTGGTGGTCTGCAGCCGCGCGTGCAGCTTTTTGAGCTCCGCCCGCGTCTGGACCCGCAAGGCGGCGTCCAGGTTGCTGAGGGGCTCGTCCATGAGGAACACCTGCGGCTCCCGCACGATGGCTCGGCCCACCGCCACCCGCTGCCGCTGGCCTCCCGACAGCTGCCGCGGCTTGCGGTCCAGCAGGTTCTCGATCCCCAGCATGGCCGCAGCCTCCCGCACCCGCCGGTCGATCTCCGCCCGCGGGTACTTCCGCAACCGCAGCCCGAAAGCCATGTTGTCGTACACGGTCATGTGCGGGTACAGGGCGTAGTTCTGGAAGACCATGGCGATGTCGCGGTCCTTGGGCGGGACGTCGTTCACCAGCCGATCCCCGATGTACACGTTCCCCTCCGTGACTTCCTCAAGCCCCGCGATGAGCCTCAGGCACGTGGTCTTCCCGCATCCGGAGGGGCCCACCAGGACCGTGAACTGACGGTCCGGGATCTCCAGGGTTACGCGGTTCACCGCCACCACGTTCCCGAACCGCTTGGTCACATTCTCCAGGTACACCCGCGCCATCCGGCTCCGCCTCCTCCCCCCGGACGGCCTGTGGCCCCGGGCATCCGCTAGGCGCCCGCGAGCCGCCGCTTGAGCTCGTCGATGACGGCCACCGGGGTGGGATCGACCTCGTTCAGATATGCAAGATACACGCTCACCAGATCCCCGAACAAGACGAGGGACATCACCCGGGCGAGCGGGTGCTCCCCCCGCGCCAGCACCTCGTGGTACCCGGCGGCGGCGCCGAGGCTTACTTCCCGGGTGACCTCCAGCCGCCGCACGAGCCGCGGGGGGTCGTCGGGGTCCCGCAGGACCACCACCTGGAGCAGCCCCTCCGGCTGGCCTCGGAGCGCCCACCCCACGGTCTCGTTGTGATTGAGCTCTGGGAACACGTTCCACGTGGCGTACACCTTGCTGTTTTCGTTCAGCTGGGTCTTCCACCGCAGGGCCACGGGCTCTACCAAGCGAGAGGCGGCGTACACCACCGGCAGGCGGCCGATCAGGGCTCGGGCCAGCTCCTTCGCCGGGTTCTCCGCGGCAGGCCGCCCTGGACCCCACTCCGACGCCAGTCCCCGGAGCAACCGACCGGCCTCGGCGACCCCCTCGCCCAACCCGTCAACCCAGCCCGCCCGGTCGGCAAGACCCAGCATGGGCCCCAGGAGCAGGCCGAGGGCGGCGCGGGGAGGAAAGCCGGTGGGGATCCGGACGATAGGCGTCCCGAACTCGGTTGCCCGCTGCACCAGCTGGCCGCCGGAGCTCACCACCACGCACCGGCTACCGGCGGCGCGCACCGCCTCGTACGCGGTCAGCGTCTCCTCCGTGTTGCCGGAGTACGAGCACACCAACGCCACGGTACCCGCTCCGACCCACGCGGGCGGCGCATAGTCCTTCACCACCGTCACCGGGAAATGCCCCCGGTCGTACAAAAGCCCCCTCAACAGGTCTCCGCCAATCCCAGAGCCACCCATCCCGAGGACCAGCAGGTGGCGGGGCTCACCCCACCCGGACAGGTCCAGGTCCTGCCCGAGCGCAAACCCTTGCTCCAGGAAGTCCCCAAGCCGCAGTACGAGGCCCATCATGTCCTGCGGGTCGAGGCTCCGTAGCCTCGCCGGGTCGTCTAACACGTACGTCACGATCTCTAGCTTCGGGACCCGGGGCGCGGAGCCCTCCTCGTGTGGTCCGGTACGCAAGGGGACGGTAAACTGCCGTTGCATGGCCGCGTGCGTGCTCGTCGCTTTGACCCGCCCGGAGGAGGCCGAGGCGGCCCTGGCGTTGGCCCGGCCGCTCGCCCGTGCCTGGAAGGTCCCGGCGGTCCTGCTGTGCGCGCTCGTGGTCCCGCCGGAGGAGCCGCTGAGCGGTGCGGCCACCTCGGCCCAGGCCACGCGGGAGGGGTTGGAGCGCAGGGTGCGGGACGGACCACCAGATCCCGACGTCCGTGTTGTAGTGCGGGCTGGTCGGGACGCCTGGGAGGAGGTGCAAGCTGCCGCGGCGGAGTTGGGGGCGGAGCTGCTGCTGGTTCTGCGCGACGGTGAGGAGGCGCTCGGCCACCCCCTGGACGACGTCCTGCGACAGGCGCCCTGTGACCTCGTGCTCACCCCTCCCCTGCCCCCGGACGCGTTCGCCCGTGTGCTCGTCGGGGTACGGGGCGGCCCCAACGCCGAGCTGGCAATCCGGGTGGCCCAGGCGCTCACCGCTCCGGTGGGAGGGGAGGTGACCGGACTCCACGTCTTTCGGGAAGACATCTCCGAGCGGGACCGGTGGCGGGAGGAACGGCCCTACCTGGTGGTGATGCAGCAGGCGGAGGGGGCGGTCCGCAAGCGGATCGCCGCCGGCAGCGCCTCGGAGGTGATCGCGCAGCAGGCGCCGCAGTACACCGCGGTGGTGGTGGGCGCCACCGCAGACCCGACTCGCCCGGCTGTCCAGCCCGCCCTGCGCTCTCTGGAGCGGCTCGTGGTGGTGCGCAGCGCCCAGTCGGTACACTCGTGGTTGCGGCAGCACGCCACGGCCCCGGCCCGCTGGTCGCGTACGGAAGTGGAGAAGTGGTTCGCGGAGAACACCTTCCACGCCCGCGAGTTCGAAGACCTGGACCGGCTGGTGGAGCTCAAGCGCCGCCGTGGATGGACCATCAGCCTGGGGCTCCCGACCCTCAACGAGGAGGAGACGGTAGGGGACGTGATCCGCATTCTGCGGGACGCCCTCTTGGTCCAGGTGCCCCTGCTGGACGAGATCGTGCTCATCGACAGCGACTCCACCGACCGAACGCGGGAGATCGCGCAGGCAGAAGGGATCCCCGTCTACCGACACCCGGAGGTACTGCCCCACCTGGGCTCCTACCGGGGGAAGGGGGAGGCCCTGTGGAAGAGTTTGTACGTGCTGCGGGGTGACCTGGTGGTGTGGGTGGACACCGACATCCGGAACATGCACCCCAAGTTCGTGTACGGCCTGGTGGGGCCGCTTTTGCGGGAAGAGCGCATCTTGTTCGTCAAAGGGTACTACCGGAGACCTGTGCAGATCGGCGACCGGATGTACGAAACGGGCGGAGGCCGCGTGACGGAGCTGGTGGCGCGCCCTCTCCTGAACCTGTTCTTCCCGGAGCTGTCGGGGCTCATCCAGCCTCTGGCGGGCGAGTACGCGGGCCGGCGGGAAGCGCTGGAGCAGATCCCGTTCTTTACCGGCTACGGGGTCGAGACGGGCATGCTCATCGACCTGCTGAACCGGTTCGGCCTCGGGGCCATCGGGCAGGTGGACCTGGAGCAGCGGGTGCACCGCAACCAGTCGCTCCAGAGCCTGTCCCTCATGGCGTTCCAGATCGCGCAGGTGGTGGCGCGCCGCCTGGAGGATCGCCTGGGCACTCCGCTTTTGGACCAGGCGGCGCGCACCCTGAAGTTGATCCGGCACGAGGCCGGGCAGCTCTCCCTCGAGGAGCGGGAGGTGGTGGAAGCGGAGCGTCCCCCGATGGCCACCGTGCCGGAGTACCGGGCGCGGCGCGCGGCCGCGGTGGCACGGGGGTAGGATGGCGCAGCCCGCCCGCGGATCCACCGACCCGCTGGAGGTGCTGAGCGGGCGCCTGGACCCCACCACGGTCCCCTTCACCGACCGGGGCAGCCGGATCCTGGTGTTTCGGGAACCGGGCCAGAGCCGCCTTTACGTCCGCCTGTGCGAACGGTGGCCGAAGCTGGAATACACGGAGGGTAGCTACCGGGTCCGGCCTCCCATCGTCAAACAGCTGGAGCTCCTCGACGGCGAAGGCCACCCCCTCCGCTGGGAGCTCGTGCCATACCCTCACAAGCTGGTGTTCAGGACCCCCGCGGGGACCTTTGAGATGTGCTTTGCCACCCCGGAGCTACTGGCCCTTCGACCACCGCCGGGCCGGTGGGGCCTTCGCTTCGTGGTCCGCGCGGACGATGTGCGACTAGACCGCCGCGGCGGCCGAGCGCGAGGGGTACGCAACCTGGCGTACACCACCAACGCCCCTCTTCTGCGGAACGAGCTGAGCAGCACTCAAAGCGGCCAGTGGCGCGTGCTGCTCGTGGCGGATCACCACCCGAACCCGTTGCTGACGCTGAACATCACCCCGCGCCTCGGGTTCGACCGCAGCATCCACCCCGAGGGGGTGTTCGATGCCAGCGAACAGCGGTGGCGGGCCTGGTTTGCTCGGGTTCCTCCGGTGGCCCCTGAGCTGCGGCCCACCTACCTGTACGCCTGGTACCTCATGCGGGCCAGCCTCATCGCCAGCCGCTACTACGTCACACGGGAGGCCATGGTCCCCTCCAAGGTGCAGTACGCGGGCCTGTGGCAGTGGGACGCCTTCTTCCACGCCCTGGCGTACCGCCACGTGGACCCGCAGCTGGCCCACGACCAGTTCCGCGTCCTCTTTGACCACCAACGGCAGGATGGCATGGTGCCCGACTGCGTGTTTGACGAGGGCGTGGTGGAGCGCATGGGCTACCCGGTGGACGCCGTGGTGACGAAGCCACCGGTGGCGGGCTGGGCCCTGTGGCGGGTGTACGAGGCCACCCGCGACCTGGATTTCCTCGACGAGATGTACGAGCCCGTCGTGCGGTGGCAGCGCTGGTGGCTGGAACACTGTGACTCAGACCGAGATGGGGTGTGCCAGTACGACCACCCGTTCTCCTCGGGGCTGGACGACAGCCCCCTCTGGGACCACGGGATGCCTGTGGAGTCCCCGGACCTCAACACGTATCTGTGCCTGCAGGCGGAGGCGCTGGCCCGGATGGCGCACGCCCTCGCACGGCCGGAGGAAGCCGCCGCCTGGCGTGCGCAGGCGGACCAGCTGTGCCAGGCGCTCGTGGACCATCTGTACGACCCGGCCTCCGGCCTGTTCTGGGCTCAGCGGATGACCGAGGAAGGCCACGAACGCGTCCCTGCCCTGACCGTGGCGAGCCTTCTGCCGCTGCTCACCGGCCGCCTCCCGCCCTCGGTGCGCGCCGGACTACTGGACCGGATGGCCGACCCGGAGCTGTTTTGGATCGCCTACCCGGTCCCCACCGTCGCCCGGTCGGATCCTGCGTACGACCCCGACCGCATGTGGCGGGGGCCCGTATGGGTGAACGTGAACTACCTCCTGGTGGACGGTCTGGTGCGGTGCGGGCAGCACGCCCGCGCGCGGGAGCTGTGCGACCGCACGCTGGAGCTGGTGGCCCGCAACGCGGACATCCGGGAATACTACAACCCCGAGACCGGTACCCCTGGGCCCCGGGCGGCCCCCGGCTTCGGATGGTCCGCGGCCCTGTTCATCGACCTGGCGGTACGGCGCAGCAGGGGTGAGATCTGATGGACGTCCTGCGGCAACTCCTCCTCGACCTCGCCTCACCCGCCGCGGTGGTGGCGGCCCTGCGCACCGCGGCCGCGCTGAGCCTGATCGTGGCCGCCGCGGCTGCGGTCACCACCCTCTCCCGCCGCGCCCTGGACCGGGCCCTCAGCCCAGCGCCCGGCGTGCGGGACTACGAAGCCCGCCTGGCCCGCGCCAAGACCCTCGCCTCCTTGCTCCACAGCGTGGTCCGCTACGCCGTGTACTTCATTGCCGTGGTGATGATCCTCCGCCAGCTGAACGTGGACGCCACCGCGCTGCTCGCGAGCGCGGGGGTCGCGGGCATCGCGGTGGGGTTCGGGGCTCAGAGCCTGGTGCGGGACAGCATCGCCGGGTTCTTCCTGCTGCTGGACGGTGCCATCCAGGTCGGGGACGTCATCTCCGTGGGCGGCGAGACCGGTCGCGTGGAGCAGATCACGCTCCGCAACACGCAGATCCGGAGGTACACGGGGGAACTGGTGACCATCCCGAACGGTGAGATCACCCGCTTCGCCAACCTGAGCCGGGGCTTTTTGCGGGCGCTGGTGGTGGTGACGGTTCCGCAGGACGCAGACCTCCACCTCGCGCACGAGGTCCTGTCCCGCGCCGCGGCCCAGTGGGCCCAGGACCGCGCGGGGTGGGTGGCGGGGCCGGTGGAGGTGGAGCCGCTCGTGGAGTGGTCTGCAGCTGGAGCCAGCCTCCGGGTGGCCGTGCCGGTGCGCCCTGCGTACCGGCTGGAGGCGGAAGCGGAGCTGCGGTGGCACGTAAAGGACGCCCTGGGCCAGGCAGGGGTGGCGGTCCAGGCCCTGTCGCCCTCCGCCTGGCCCATGTGACGGAGGTGGGGTCGTGGCCGCGTGGGACGCCAAAAGCCGGGAACGGGTACTGGGAATCGTGCTGGCCGGCGGGCGGGGGGAGCGCTTGCACCCGCTCACCCGGGACCGGAGCAAGCCCGCGGTACCCTTCGGAGGCAAGTACCGGATCGTAGATTTTGTCCTCAGCAACTTGATTAACTCCAACGTGTTCTCCCTGTACATCATCGTGCAGTACAAGTCCCAGTCCCTCATCGACCACCTCCGGCGCACCTGGCGGGCCAGCGGACTGCACGAGGACCACTTCGTGCTGGTCGTCCCGCCTCAGCTGCGCTGGGGAGACTCGTGGTACCGGGGCACCGCGGACGCCGTGTACCAGAACCTGAACCTGTTGCGGGATTACGGTCCCACCCTGGTGGCCGTGTTCGGCGCGGACCATATCTACCGCATGGACATCTCCCAGATGGTGGCCTTCCATCGCGACCGCGAGGCGGACGTCACCGTGGCCGCCCTCCCCGTCCCCGTGGAGGAGGCGAGCCGCATGGGCGTCCTGGAGGTGGACGAGGACAGCCGGGTGGTCGGCTTCGAGGAGAAACCGCCCCGGCCCCGGGGGCTCACCCACAGGCCTGGCTACGCCCTGGCGTCCATGGGCAACTACCTATTCAACGCCAAGTTGCTGGTGGACGCCCTCGTGGAGGACGCCCAACGGGACTCCGAGCACGACTTCGGCCGCAGCATCCTACCGGGACTCGTCCCGGGCCACCGCGTCTTCGCGTACGACTTCCTCACCAACCGGATCCCGGGGACCAAACCCTACGAGGAGGTGGGCTACTGGCGCGACGTGGGAACCCTGTGGAGCTATTGGCAGGCCCACATGGACCTCCTCGGCCCCCAGCCGCGCTTTGACCTGTCCAACCACTTGTGGCCCATCAAGGGTGCGCCGTACGCGGGGCCCTCCGCCCGGGTGGTTTCCGGAGAGGTCCGGGACGCCCTGTTGGGCGAGGGTTCCGTGATCCACGGCGGCCGGGTGGTGCGCTCTGTCCTGGGGCGCGAGGTCCAGGTGGAGGAGGACGCGGAGGTCGAGGAATCGGTGGTCATGGACTACTGCGTGGTCCGGCGCGGGGCGCGCCTGCGCCGGGCTATCGTGGACCGCTTCAACACTCTGGAGCCCGGCACCACCATGGGCTTCGACCCGGAGGAGGACGCTCGCCGGTACCACGTGGACCCCTCAGGCCTCGTGGTGCTGGGCCGGGGCGCCACCCGGGCCCTGTGAGGGATTCATTGACAGATTTCGATTCATAGCCTAGCCTGGGGAGCGTGGTGCAGGTTCCGAGCTCGCTCCCTCGCGCGCGTAAGCTGCCCCAGCGCGCCCGCGGGCCCCAGGTGGAGGCCCAGGTGCTGGAGCCGGCCGCCCGGACCACGGCTGCCCGGCACGCCGCCTTGGGCGAGCCCGCCCGCCTCGCCCTGGTGCGGCTGCTCGCGCGGCACGGGAGCCTGTGCGTATGCGAGCTGCACGCCGCACTTCCCCTCGCCCAGCCCACGGTCTCCCACCACTTGAAGGTCCTGCGGGAGGCGGGGCTGGTGGAGGCGGAGCGGCGGGGGACGTGGGTGTACTACAGGCTCTGCCGGGAGCCCCTCAAGCGGCTCGTGGTCGAGCTCCTGGAGTTGCTGTAGCCCTGGGAGGGACCGTGGAGATCCGCCCCGCCAGGTCCGAAGACCTCGCCGCCATCCTCGCCCTCCTGGAGCTCTGCAGGCTCCCCACCGCGGGAGTGCCACAGCACTTGGACACGTTCTTCGTGGCGGTAGAAGGAGCGCGGGTGGTGGGCAGCGCCGGTTTGGAGGTCCACGGCCAGGTGGCCTTGCTCCGGTCTGTGGCCACGGAGCCCGCGCACCGCGGGCAGGGTGTGGCCCGGCGACTGTGCGCGGAGGCCCTGCGCGAGGCCGCGCGGCGCGGGGCGCGGTCCTGCTTCCTCCTCACGGAGACCGCCGCGGACTACTTCGCGCGGTACTTCGGCTTCCAGCGCGTTCCGCGGTCCGCCGCGGACCCCCGCCTCCTGGCCTCGGAGGAGTTCCAGGGCGCCTGCCCGGAGGGGGCGCACCTGATGGCCCGCACGCTGGAAGTCATCGAATAACTTCGATGAATTGGGAGGGCTGAGCGTGACCGCTTTTGAGGCAAAGGTCAAGCAAGCTGTGCGGGAACGCTACGCGCGGGCAGCCCGTACGGGCGCGGCCTGCGGCTGCGCGCCACCCGCGGAGGTGGACGTAGCGGGGGTCGTGGCCCCTTCCCTGGGGTGCGGGACTCCCCTGGCGCACGCGCAGCTGGCCGTCGGCGAGGTGGTGGTGGACCTGGGCAGCGGCGCGGGCCTGGACTGCCTGCGGGCGGCGAAGCAGGTGGGGCCGCGGGGGCAGGTGGTGGGGGTGGACATGACGCCCGAGATGGTGGAGCGGGCGCGGGCGAACGCCGCCGCCCTCGGCCTCGAGGGCTGCCGGTTTCTGGTGGCCGAGGTGGAATCCCTGCCCCTGCCAGACGGGTTCGCGGACGTGGTGGTGAGCAACTGCGTCCTGAACCTCGTGCCGGACAAAGCCCGCGCCATCCGTGAGGCCTACCGGGTGCTGAAACCTGGCGGCCGGTTGGTGGTCTCCGACGTGGTGGCCCGCGTGCCCCTGCCGCCCGACCTCCGGGCTGACCTCGACGCGTGGAGCGCCTGCGTGGGCGGTGCGGTGCCCCTCCCCGACTTCCTGGACTTGCTCAGCCGGGCGGGGTTCCTGGACGTGGAGGTGGTGGCTTCGGAGGACGCGTGCTGCGGACAGGCATCCCCCGTACAGAGCGTCACCGTCCGCGCGCGCAGACCCCGCTGAGGCGGTCACGGCCGCTGTTACAATCGCGTTGATGCAGCCCCTGGTGGGCCTGATCATGGGCTCTCGGTCGGACTGGGAGACGCTGCGCCATGCGGCGGAGGTCCTGGATCAGCTGGGGGTGCCGTACGAGGTGCGGGTGGTCTCCGCCCACAGAACGCCCGACCTTTTGTACGAGTACGCAGGAAGCGCAGAGGCCCGCGGGCTTGAGGTGATCATCGCAGGGGCCGGAGGTGCCGCGCACCTGCCCGGGATGACCGCCGCCAAGACGCTCCTGCCCGTGCTGGGGGTCCCCGTGGAGTCCCAGGCTCTGCGAGGCCTGGACTCCCTGCTGTCCATGGTGCAGATGCCCGCTGGAGTTCCGGTGGGGACCCTGGCCATCGGGCGCGCGGGGGCCGTGAACGCGGCTTTGCTGGCGGCCAGCATCCTGGGGAACAGGCACCCGCAGGTGCGGGAGGCGCTACGCCGGTACCGTGCCGCGCAAACTCAGGCGGTGCTCGAGCAGCCGGACCCCAGGGAAGGCCCGTGAAGCTCGGCGTCCTGGGTGGCGGGCAGCTCGGCCGGATGCTGGCCTTGGCGGGCCTGCCGCTCGGCCTTAAGTTCTTGTTCCTGGACCCGCAAGCCCGGCCGTGTGCCGCGGACGTGGGCCAACACCTCCAAGCAGCCTACGACGACGAAGTAGCCCTGGCGCGGCTCGCTCGAGAGGCGGACCGGGCGACGTACGAGTTCGAGAACGTCCCCGCACGCGCGCTCCAGTGGCTTGCCCGACACCTACCCGTGTACCCGCCGCCCAGGGCGCTGCAGGTATGCCAGGACCGCGCCGCGGAGAAGACGTTCCTGCGGCGGATCGGCGTCCCCACGGCAGAGTTCGCAGCCGCGGACACCCCCGGGGACCTGGAACAGGCGGTGGAGCGCGTGGGCTTACCCGCCGTGGTGAAGACCCGACGGATGGGGTACGACGGGAAAGCGCAGCGCGTGGTCCGGCGGTGGGAAGAGCTCCCTGCGGCGTGGGAAGAGCTGGGGGCGGTCCCGGTGGTGGTGGAAGCCCTCGTGCCCTTCCGCCGCGAGCTATCGGTGATCGCGGTGCGCGGGTTGGATGGCGCGACCCTAAGTTACCCCGTGGTGCAGAACCACCACGAGGATGGGATCCTGCGGGTTTCCCTGGCGCCGGCTCCCGGGCTTTCGTCCGGCCTGGCGGCACAGGCTCAGGCTTACGTCCACCAGGCCCTGGAGGCCCTGGACTACGTGGGGGTCCTGTGCCTTGAGCTGTTCGAGGTGGAAGGTGGGCTCCTCGGGAACGAGATGGCACCGCGGGTGCACAACTCCGGACACTGGACCCTGGAGGGTGCCCGGACGAGCCAGTTCGCCAACCACGTGCGCGCGGTGACGGGCCTGCCCTTGGGGGATGCGACCCCCCGGGGGTGCTGCGCCATGGTCAACTTGATCGGCGAACGGCCGGATTTCTCCTCGGTGCTGCGGGTACCCGGAGCGCACCTGCACTGGTACGGCAAGGAGCTCAGGCCCGGCCGGAAGGTGGGCCACGTCACGGTGTGCGCGGACAGCTGGGGATCCCTGGCCGAGCGCCTGGAGGCGCTTCAGGCCCGCGGGCTGAGGGTCCCGGGGTTGGGAGTCCTCGCCGGAAACGCAGAGTCGCGGTAGACTCCGCGGAGAGGGACTTTGCGGGTGAGTCGGCGACGCTTCGAGCGGCTGGTGGAGGAGGCGCTCCGCCAGATCCCGGACGACCTCCGGCGGGCGCTGACAACGTGCACGTGGCCGTGGAGGACTGGCCCACCTCGGAGCAGCTGGCGTCTGTGGGCCTGCCGGAGGACGGGGTGCTGTTCGGCCTGTACGAGGGCACGCCCCTCGTGGAGCGGGGGATCGAACCGCCGTTGCTGCCGGACCGCATCACACTGTTCCAGGGGCCCCTGGAGGAAGCCTGCGAGACCGAAGAGGAGCTGCGCGAGGAGATCCGCAGGACCCTGGTGCACGAGCTGGGCCACTACTTCGGCCTGGACGAGGACCGTCTGGAGGAGCTGGGGTACGGCTAGCGGACTGTTAACCCTCAGCGAGGCGCTCCTCCAGCAGCTCCACCACCGCCCGGGCGATGCCCTCCTTGCCCTCGGCCACCCGCAGTACCTCGCCGTCCGGGCCCACGAAGTAGCCGCGGTGCACCCCCCGGTCGATGTCCGCCAGGTCGTTGGCCACCATGACGTCCGCGCGGTTGCGCCGCAAGGACTCGTGGGCAAGCCGGACCAGCTCCTCGGTAGACTTCCCCACCTCCAGCTTGAACCCCACGAGAAACGTGCGCGGGCTCAGCTCCTTGACCAGCTGAATCGCCTTGGGGGTCGGCACCAGCCGGAGAACCCACACCTCCTCAGAGCCCACCTTCTCCTGCCGCACCGACTCCGGCACGAAGTCCAGCACCGCCATGGGGTGGACCACCGCGTCGTAGCCCGTGGGCAGCTCCTCCTGGAACACGTGCACCAGGTCGTCCACGGTCTCCACGGGCACCAGCCGCAGGTGGTCGCGACCCCGGGCGCGGATCTGAGGGAGCTGCGCGCCGCGACCGTACACGTATGTGACCGACGCACCGGCCCGCACCGCGAGCTCCGCGATGAGGGCCCCCGTGCGGCCGGATCCCTTGTTGCTGAGGAACCGCACCGCGTCGAGCGGGGCCCGGGTGGGCCCGGAGGTGATCAGGATACGCTTCCCGCGTAGCGGCATCTCCTCTATCCTAGCGCGGTCGCGCAGCGGCCCGATGCGCGGAGCAAGATCCGGGCCACTCTGCCCGAAGGCGGGCCCGTCCCGTTTATCATCCCCCGGCGATCCCGCCCGCGTTGACGCCCCCGGGGGCCGATCCTACAATGCAACCGGATTTTCCCTGGGTGGGGGTGTCGAGGAAGGCGCATGAGCACGAACCCGCAGGGCACGGTGGAGGCGGGACAGATCGTCGAGGGCGTGGTCGCCAAGATCACCAACTACGGGGCCTTCGTGGACCTCCCGGACGGCCGCAGCGGCTTGGTGCACATCTCGGAGATCGCAGACACCTTCGTCCGCGACATCCGGGAGTACCTGCGGGAGGGACAGACGGTCCGGGTCAAGGTCCTCGGCCTCAACGAGCGCGGCAAGCTGGACCTGTCGGTGAAACAAGCTCTCAGCCCGGAGGAGCGGGCGAACCGCCAGAAGCAGCGCACCACCTTCGAGGAGAAGCTCAAGGCGTTCCTGCGCCAGAGTGAGGAGCGCCTGCTGGACCTCAAGCGCAACACCGAGGCGAAGCGGGGCGGAGGTCGCCGCCGCCGCTAGAGCACCCGGAGCACGGCCGCAACGCGCTCAAAGGTCTCCCACACCAGCTCCTGGCGCGCAAGGCTGCGGGATTCCTCCCGGATCCCCGGTCGGTCCTCCAGCTCCCGCAGGGCCACGCGCAAGGACGCGAGCAGCCGGGAGATCTCCTGGAGCACGGGATGCCCCGGGGCGGCGGGCAGGAGGGCACCTACCCGGTCCAGCGCCTCTTGCTCCGCCCGCCGGGCCATCCGGTCCAGATCCGCGGCCGCCAAGCGGCTGAAGGCCACGAGACCGCGCCGCTCGGCCACCGCCTCCGCCATGAGCTGCTGCAGTTGTGCCACCACCTGGGCCTCGTCCACGGGTCACACCCTCCCTTCCCTCCGCAGGCCCGCTCCGCGAAGCTGCAGCCGGTACAGCTTGGCGTACACGCCTCCCCGCTCAAGCAGCTCCGCGTGGGTTCCTTCCTCCACCAGCCGACCCCGGTGCAGCACCAGGATCCGGTCCACGTTCTGCACCGTGGACAGCCGGTGCGCGATCACGATGGACGTCCGGCCCCGCAGGACCCGGTCCATGGCCTCCAGGATCCACCGCTCCGTCTCCGCGTCCACGCTGCTCGTGGCCTCGTCCAGCAACAGGAGGACCTGGGGGTTGTACGCCAGTGCCCGGGCGAAGGCGATGAGCTGCCGCTGCCCCATGGACAGGCGCACCCCGCGCTCACCCACCTCCGTGCGGTAGCCGTCCGGCAGCCGCTCGATGAAGCGGTCCGCCCCGACGAAGCGCGCCACCTCCCGCACCCGTTCGGGAGAGATCTCCGGGTCCCACAGGCGGATGTTGTCCTCCACCGTCCCGGAGAAAAGGAACACGTCCTGAAGCACAAGGCCGATGTGGCGCCGGAGGTCCTGTTGGCGGACGGAGCGCACGTCCACCCCATCCAGGAGCACCCGGCCGCGCTGGGGGTCGTAGAACCGGCACAGCAAATTCAGCACGGAGCTCTTCCCCGCGCCCGTGGGGCCCACCAGGGCCACCCGCTCCCCGGGAGCCACCCGGAAGGAGACGCCCCTCAGCGCCCATCCCGCACCGTTCCGACCACCGGCCCCCTCCGGGTCGTAGGCGAACCACACGTCATCGAACACCACTTCACCCCGCACCCGCTCCAGGGGCACGGGTCGTTCGGGGTCGTGGACCGTCACCGGCTCGTCCAGCAGGCTGAAGATACGCTCGCTGCTCGCGAGCGCCTGCTGCAGCAGGTTGAACTTCTCCGCCAGCTCCCGGATGGGGTCGAAGAAGCGCTCTGCGTACTGCACCATGGCCACCAGCACGCCCAGGGTGGTCCAGCCCCGCACCACCTGGCCTCCCCCGTACCAGAGCAACAACGCCACCGCCACAGTCCCCAGCACCTGGACCGACGGGAAGAACTCTGCCATGTTCGACAGGGACTCCAGGTGGGCCTTCAGGTAGTCGCGGTTCAGCGCGTCGAACCGCTGCAGGCTGCGGGTTTCCTGGGTGAACAGCTGAACGACCGGCATGCCCGTGATGTGCTCGTTCAGGTACGCGTTGATGCGCGCCAGGCGCGTCCGCACCGCGCGGTACGCCTCCAGGGCTCGGCGTCGGAACTGTTCGGTGACCGCGTACACCAGGGGCAGCACGCTCAGCGCCACCAGGGCCAGCCGCCAGTCCAGCCACAGCATCGCCGCCACGATGCCCACCAGGGTCAGCACATCCCCGAACACCGCCACCACCCCGGAGGTGAGTAGCTCGTTCAGACTGTCCACGTCGTTGGTGACCCGGGTCACCAGGCGCCCCACGGCGTTCCGGTGGTAAAAGCTCAAGGGCAGGCGCTGGAGGTGCCTGAACAGGTCCATGCGCAAATCCGCCATGGCTCGCTGGCCCACCACCTGCATGACCACGTTCTGCGTCCAGCGGGCGCCGAACCCGACCAGGACCACCCCGAGGTACGCCGCGGCGAGCGCACCCAGCCCGCGGAAGTCCGGCCCGCCTCCGGCAGGCGCGATGTACCGGTCGATGGCGATCCGGTACAGCTGGGGTCCAGCCAGCTCCGTGGCGGACGCCACCACGAGGAGGGCGACCGCAACCAGCAGTCGGGCGCGGTGAGGCCGCACGTAGCCCACAAGCCGCCGCACCACCCGGGGGTCGGCCCTTCCGGAGAGCGCCTCTTCCTCGTACGGGTGGCCAGTCACGGTGCCTCCTGCTCCAGCGCCTCGCGCAGGCGCTGCTGCTCGTAGAGCTCCGCGTACAGACCGCCGCGGGCCAGCAGCTCCTCGTGCGTTCCCTGCTCCACCACCTGCCCCTGGTCTAGCACCACGATCCAGTCGGCGTCCTGGATGGTGGAGATGCGGTGGGAGACGACCACCGCGGTGCGGGACTGGAGCACCCAGCGCAGTCCCCGCAGAATCTCCTCTTCCGTCTGGGTGTCCACGCTGCTCAGCGCGTCATCGAGGACCAAGATCCGCGGGTTCCGGGCCAGCGCCCGAGCCAGCGCCGTCCGCTGCCGCTGTCCGCCCGACAGGGTCACCCCTCGCTCCCCCACCACGGTCCCGTAGCCCTGCGGCAGCTGGACCACGTCCTTGGCGATCCGGGCGACTTCCGCGGCCTCCAGCGCCCGTTCGCCGTCCCCCCCGAAGGCGATGTTCGCGAGGAGGGTGTCGCTGAACAGGAAGGGGTCCTGCGGCACGAACCCCACGGCCCCCCGCACCGTGCGCAACGGCAGGCGCCGCAGGTCCACCCCATCCAGCAGCACGCGGCCGCGGGTGGGGTCCAACAGGCGCGGGATGAGGTTCACCAGGGTGGTCTTGCCGGATCCCGTCGGCCCCACCACCGCCACCGTTGCGCCCGCAGGGATCCGCAAGTTCACGTCCCGGAGCACCGGGACGCCGTCGTACGAGAACCACACGCCCTGGAACTCCACCTCCCCGCGCACCGCCGGCAGGTGCACGGGGTCCTCGGGGTCTGCGATCCGCGGCCGGGCGTTCAGCACCTCTTCCAGCCGCCCCATGGACGCCCGGCCCTGCTGCCACAGGTTGAGGACCCAGCCGGCGGCGATCATGGGGAAGCTCAGGCGCGCCAGGTAGTAGGAGAACTGCACCAGCTGCCCCACCGTGAGCTGGCCCGCGGCTACCCCTCGACCGCCCTCCCACAGGAGGACGACCGCGGCCAGTCCCAGGACGAACCCGATGGCAGGCCACACCGCCCCCTGCACCCGGGCCAGCCGCACGTTGGCCGCGGCCACGGCTTCCACCGCGTCGCGCAAGCGTCCCAGCTCCGCCTGCTCCCGGGTGAAGGCCTTCACCACGCGGATGCCGCTGAAGGTCTCCTGGGCCCGGGTGGAGAGGTCGCTGAAGCGCTCCTGCGCGGTCTCAAACCGCCGG
>VAPR01000992.1_pt1 | contig 15749 bp, 12 predicted proteins | sample 3380701 | NCBI WGS metagenome assembly VAPR01 (sample SAMN11536904, study PRJNA540576) | hot springs metagenome | isolation source: hot spring wet sediment | place: Spain: Lobios | collected 2014-01 | reverse complement strand
AGCCGGACGTGCGTTTGTGCATCGAAAAAATCGTTTTTCGCCGGCGGACGTCCGTACACTAACACAAGAGCGGGGGGCGTTAGCCCCCCGTGGTCGTGAGGCTGCTTGCACCGGGCAAACGTAGTCGCTGTGCGAAAATCGCTCGCCGTTGCAGATACGTTTTTCGGCAGCACGGCGGGCTGACGCCCGCCGCTCTTGTCAAGGTACGTTCGTTCGCCAAACATAAAGCGAATCGTCCTGCAAGTGCGTTTCCCCAACCACGGCGGGCTAACGCCCGCCGCTCTTGTCAAGGTGCGTTCGTTCGCCGAACACGAAGCGAATCATCCTGCAAGCGCGTTTCTCCAACCACGGCGGGCTGACGCCCGCCGCTCTTGAGCCGGACGTGCGTATGTGCACTGCCAATGTCGCTTTATGCAGCGAACAAACGTCGTGCAAACAAGAGCGGGGGGCGTAAGCCCCCCGTGGTTGTGCCATGAATCGCGTTAGCGACGTAATGTCGCTTTCGTCACGGCTCTGTCGCGTGTGCAACCAGGAACGGGGGACCGTTAGCCCCTGTGGCTGCCAGTTGCATGGCGTGCAAGTTGCATCGCTATTCGACAAAGCGTTCCTGCTTTACGCCGCAGACCCGAACGCAGGCAGACAATTATTAGCCCTGTGCGGCGCTTCGCCGTCGGTCGGCAGGTTAGCTCGTTTTCTTCTTGCCGCCAGCCTTGAATTCGTCCAGACTCACCGAGCCGTCGCCGTTTTTATCGAGCTTGGTGAATCGCTTATCCAGCTTGGCTGCTTTTTCTTTGAGCTTGGGGCGATAGTCCACAATTTTGCGAAACTCGTCGAGGGAGAGTTTGCCATCGTTATTGGTGTCGAGCTTTTTGAAAACCTGCTCCAGTTTGTTGGCCTTTTTCGCCGGCTTTTTGTTAGCATCTGCTGCCCAGAGAGGGCAACTTATGGCGATGGTTGCCGCCACTACTGCCGTCAGCAATCGCTTCATGGCCAGCTCCTTGTTTGCGGTTACGGTGCCGGCTGGTTGTTTGCCTAGCCAGCACCAGCACACCTATTGAGTTCGTTTCGGCTCTGTGCGTGCCTTAACCTCATAAACACCGATTCGGCTTCTGGGTTCCGTTTTTCGGAAGCTGGAGCATGCAAGGACAAGCCGCAACCGACGTCGGGCGTATGTCCCACCCAGAGCGGCAATCAGGGAAGTGGTAAACGTTGTTGCGGGTTAGTTGCTGCGGTTGGCGACCACCTGACCCTTCACATGGACGACCAGTTCACGCAGGCCGTAGTCGTCTAACCAGAGGTGAATCTGACCAGCGAATTCGTGTCCTGCCACGCCGGTTTTGACGACACAGGGCAGGATGAGCCGCTGACCTGGATAAATCGTCGCGAGGTCGAGATGCTTCGCCCGGAAGCGGCAATTGAGGTTTCAGCAGTGGCCGATGCCCACCAGTCGCACCGTGTGCCAGGTCGGGTTCACGACCGCAACATAGACCGTTACAGTTTTGTCGGGCGGCACCTCACCCAGCTCGATTTGCTCCTGTTCCAGATAGGCTCCCGGCTGATCGAGGTCACGCACAAAGTAATAACCAGCCAGTGCGAAGCTCGTCAGTCCCAGGGTCAGACAGCAAAAAGCGAGGAAATCGAGGAACCGTGACATGGCTCAGACCTCCCCGACCTGGACGTGGAAGAGAATGCCGACACCAGAATCCCCCGCCTTGCAATTGCTCCGTAGTCGGTAGTTGTTCACCCGCAGTTCAGTCTAATCCGGAGCTGTGCGGATGTCGAGATAGTGCTCGTGAACGCGGCAGGGTCTCGCGCACAATCTCTGGACGAATGTTTCGGAGAGCGGGTGCGCTGGGAAATGCTGAAGGCTTCGTCGTGCAGCATTAGCGATGCTGGGACTCGTGTGCCAACTGTGGTCGGAGATAGACACCAACTTCGCCGTGCAGCATTAGCGATACGGGGACAGCTCCGTGTACCGTCGGCGTAACGTTATCCCGCCATTCCGGCCGACCCGAACGAGGACAATCGAGCGAGGTTGAAGGAAGCCGGCCCGGGGTTTACAATGAGGGTGATGAAACGTTGTGTGATTACGCAAGCGATGCTGGATCGCATTCCCCCCGAACGCCGGCGTGCCTGGATTGCCTACCGTCTCAAACGGGCCGGTTTTAGCCTCCAGCGCACCTATGAGGTGGAATATCGGGCGGATTTGCAACTGTATGTTTTTGTGCAAACGGAAAGCCATCCGTATCTGCGTCAGCCACCCCGCGAACCGATCAGTCTGGAGGGCCTGCGCAAGTGGTTGCAGGAACTGGGCATTCGCGGTGATGGGGTACGCCTGACCGGAGAAGGGGGCATTCGCGGTGAGCCGTCGCTCAATTGAATGCTCCGTCGCTTTCAGAGGTCCGGGCGGCGTCTGGCCAGCCCGAAAGCGCGGCAGCAGGTAAGCCGGCCCGGCAGAAGTCGCAGGGAGGCGACTGAACGGTGCGAATCGCTCTGGTGCATGACTGGCTGGTGAGTTACCGCGGTGGCGAACGGGTGCTGGCAGAGTTGTGCCGACTCTTTCCCCAGGCCGACCTGTTTACGCTGTTTTATCGTCCTGGCAGCACCGTGCCGATCATCGAACAGCGTCATATTCGGAAAAGCTGGCTCGGCTATCTGCCGAAGGTGGAACGCTATTATCGCTGGTTATTACCGCTGTTGCCGCTGGCAGTGCGGACGCTGCGGGTGGGTGGTTACGACCTGGTGATCAGTTCCAGCCACGCGGTCGCCAAAGCTGCCGCCATTTCTCCGAAAGCGGTGCATGTTTGTTATTGCCATACGCCGATGCGCTATGTCTGGCATTTACGGCGGGAGTATTTTCCTGAGATCGAAAGCAGCGAAGCAAGTGCTGCCACCACGCCGAGACACCGACACGATGTGTTCAGAGAATCTCAGGCGGGCGGGTTCCATCGGTCGGCGGTCAAAATGCCGCGCTGGCTTTTTCGACTGCGCGAGCATGTACTGGACCTGCTGCAGGACTGGGATCGGCGAACCGCTGAACAGGTGGATTATTTCCTGGCCAACAGTCGCACCGTGCAACAGCGCATCCGCGAGTGTTACGGCCGCGAAAGCCAGGTCATCTATCCGCCAGTGGATACCGATTTTTTCCGACCCGCTTCGGTGTCGCGGCGTGAGTATTACCTGGTGGTATCAGCGCTGGTGCCGTATAAGCGTGTGGATCTGGCAGTGCAAGCCTGCACGCAATTAGGCCGGCATTTGCTGGTTATCGGCAGCGGTAGCGAGGAGCGGCGGCTGCGAGAACTGGCCGGGCCGACAGTGCATTTCGCCGGCTGGCTGCCGGACAGCCTGGTACGCGAACATCTGCAGCGGTGCCGCGCTTTGATTTTTCCGGGCGAGGAAGATTTCGGCATCGTTCCCGTGGAGGCGCAAGCGTGCGGCACGCCGGTCATTGCCCTGGGAAAAGGTGGGGCCACCGAGACAGTGATCCCGCCCGAACACAGCTCGCGACCAACCGGCTTGTGGTTCCACCAGGCCTCCGTAGAATCGTTAGCCGATGCGATTTTGCGCTTTGAACGGGAAAGCCAACTCTTTCGCCCCGAAGCCTGCCGCCAGAACGCGCTGCGTTTCGATCGGACACATTTCCGGAGAGAAATAGTCGCCTTTTTGCGGCAGGTGCTGCCGGATTTGCCTCTGGCTGCGTGGGAGTCAGATCGGCAGGCGGCATAATCAGCACGCTTGCCACCGCCCATGCGGTCTTCCGCCACGGTAACCAGGGACTCCAAACATTGAGCCGCCGTTGCTAAGCCGGCGTACTGAGACTGTCCCGTGCACAGCCTGCATCGGTTTTGCCACAATTCGGAGTTCTATGCGTAAAATACAACGAGTAGGGGCGAGTGCCTGGGACGGCTCCTGAAAGAATGGCGGTGAGGGCAGGAATCGGGGCGATCCAACCGGAGACGGCGAGCGTCAGCCTGCCGGCTCAAAACGAGTCCTTATCATGGCCAGGATCGGCCACCGGGAAACATGCCCCGAACTCCATTGGCCACCGAGTTGCGAGTGGCTGAGAGTTTTCGTAACCGATCGGGCCGTCGGGTTAGCAGTGGTGTTCGCATTCCATTTGCCCGCTGCGCTGGTGGTATGGTTTCTGCGAGAGGCCATCCACTATTTGCGCCCTTCGTTCCGGCGCCGGGTGCCGAAACTTTGCACCTGGTTGGCAAATGCAATTGCGTGGCTTACCGGGGAATTGCCGCTATGAATGCTGCCGCTTCGTCTGATCAACCAGAAGCGAACCGGTCTGGCTTGCCGGAAGGGACTGGGCCAGTTCGTGGCGACGCTGGTGTGCCGATGGCCGCGGAACAAGTTTTGCCGCCACAGGAAGCCACCGTGCCGTTCTTTGCGGACGCTGAGGCGGAAGCGAGGGAGGTCTCGGAACCGGGTGCGGTGCCCCAGGAAGGTGCCGTCGATCCGTTGTTCATAGGCGAATACCGGGTCGCTGCCCGACTGGGCAAGGGCGGAATGTCGGCCGTGTATCTGGGTTGGCATGGCGATATGCGACGCCGCGTGGCGCTCAAATTACTGCGTCAGCCCCGCGCCGGCGTTGCGGTGACAAACATGCTCGCCGAAGTTCAGGCCACCGCGCGGTTGCAACATCCCAACGTCGTCCAGCTGTATCACGTGCTGGAATATGAGAATCGGCTGTGCCTAGTGCTGGAATATGTGGATGGCGGAACGTTGAGCCAGCGCCTGGCACAGGAAGCAGCTCTGGATTTCACTGCAATAGCCCGGATCATGCTCGCCCTGGCTCAGGCAGTGCAGTATGCTCACGAAGCGGGAGTGCTGCATCTGGATTTGAAACCCGGGAACGTATTGTTGACTGCTGACGGCCGGCCCAAGATTGCCGATTTCGGTCTGGCCCGGTTGCAGGGATTTTCCGATAATCCACCCGAACTGGCGGGTACGCCGCCTTACATGGCCCCTGAACAAACCTGGGCAGGCGGGACGTTGGGCGTCTGGACGGATGTGTATGGGCTGGGAACGATTTTATACCAGCTGCTGACGGGTCAGCCGCCGGTTTCCGGTGGCAGCCTGGCACAAGTTTTTGAGGCGGTGCGAAGCGGTGCGATTGTGCCCATCGGCCAGCTCAACCCGCAAGCACCGGCTGGACTGGTGGCCATCTGCCAGAAGTGTCTGCATCTGTCGCCAGGCGATCGCTACAGTTCGGCAGCAGCGTTGGCCGGCGACCTGCAACGTTTTCTCGCCGGCGAAGCGGTGCAGGTGCCGGTTCAGGAAATGGCTTACCGTTTCCGTTTGTGGCTGCGTCATCCAGCCCGAATGCACGACGCCGCTCTGGTGATGACCCTGGTCAGCGGGGCGTTTATTTTGTGGTGTTTGCTGGGCCTTCTGCTGCTGGCCACCGAAGTTTTGGAGCCGCCGCAATACCAGTCCCTGCTCCTCCATATTCTGACGTGGCTCTGTGGCGGCTACTTGCCGGGACTGGCGCTGGGAATCTTTGTTTCGGGGCATCGGTTGTGGGCCATCTGGGGCAGCGCCTGTTTGAGTGGGGCTGGATTGTTGCTCATGCTCGGCCACCTGCTCGGCCTGGTGAGCAGCGACTACACCATGGGAGGGCTGGTTCCCGACCGGAGTGTTTTACTGGTGGCGAATCTCCTCGTAACCTGTTTGTTCGGACTGGTGTTTGTCATGCAGTTGCTCGCGCTGCACGCCTGGTACGCCCTGTACGGCCGATCGGCAATCCGCAAAATACGTTGACATACTGGCGCTTGCCCTGGCTTTGTGTTTTGCGATAATTTTGGGAAATCCATGCGGATGCACGCTGCAACATTTTCGTTTGCCTGAATAGCCACGAACCACATGCTCGCATTAGCCGGCAAGAACCGAGGAGAAATTGCGATATGACGCCAGGCAACCGACCCCAGGTTCGGGACATGCGAACGGAGGCGATTCTGGGGAACATACAGCCGGAGATTGCCGAGGCGAAACTGGCGGAACGCTGGCCGTCGGTTACGGCTTATCTGGGGGGAGCGCCGGCGCGGCTCGGCGCTAGCATCCAGCTGGCAGCGCGGCAGGTGATTCGCTCGGCCTTACGGTTACCGACCGGGCTGAGCATCATTGCCATGCTGGTGGCACTTCCGATCGCGACGGTCATGGCTTTGCTGGCCTGGTTGTTGCTGGCGCCGTTTTTCTTTCTGCGGATCATGCCTGTAACGGCCACGCGCTACGTCCTGACCAATCGAGCCATTCGCATTCTGAAAGGCTGGTCGGGTCGGCCGGTACGGGAACTGGCCTTAAGGGATATCGCCACCGAACCGGGCGGCGATTTTCCGCGCCTGGCCGTGCAGGTGGTGCCCGGCTCGGAACAGGAATTCTATCAGGCGGCCGACCTCGAAATTCGCTCCCAGAGCCAGGAAGTGTTGGTGCTGCGCGGCGTGAAAGAGTACGAGCAATTTCGCCGCGCTATCGAAAACGCCTGGTTCGCCTGGGGACGCACACAGATGCCCACAGAGCAAATTCATCCCGCCTCCGAACTGGACGCGAAAAAATCTTGACCCACCGTGCACCCGCTAACCCATGCCGGGCGGACACTCTCCGATTCGGGGATTCCCCGACGAGCTGACGCCCGTCACTTTTCAGCGATGCCCGGCGGACTGATGACCGATACCGCAATCCACAGCAGACCGCCGCGATCGAAGGGAAGTGGTTTGATGGGCCACTTGCCCACCTGATGACCGATACCGTGACCCACTGCGGAATACCGCCCACCGCTCCTGGAAATTCCGCTCGGATGAGGGGCACCTTCCTGCCATCCAAGCAAGGCCATTCCCTCCTGTCCCGCAAAAGGAGCCTGCCATGACGCTGCGCTACGCCACATTTACTGCGGTGAGCTTTGTCTGTGCACTGACGGTGAGCCAGGCCAACTGGCCGAGCTTTCGTGGCCCCTATGGAAATGGCCACGTGCCTGCCAATGCCCGGCCACCGTTGCGCTGGTCGGTCAAGGAAAATGTCGCCTGGAAGGTCGAACTGCCGGGGCCTGGCAATGCCACTCCGGTTGTCTGGCAGGACCGTATTTTCCTGCCGCAATCGCTCGACGCTGACGGCCATCAACGCGCCCTGCTTTGCCTCGACCGCAACACCGGCAAGGAATTGTGGCGGCAGGTGGTGCAATATCCGGATAAGGAGCCTACTCACCGCGACAATCCGTACTGCTCTGCAACTCCGGCTACGGATGGGAAGCGCGTGGTCGTTTCGTTTGGCTCCGCGGGGGTTTATTGTTACGACTTCGCGGGGAAACTTCTCTGGCGTTACGACACCGGAAAAATTCATCAGATTTGGGGCAACGCCGCCTCCCCGGTCATTCACGACGACCTGGTGTTTCTCAATTGTGGTCCGGGAGAACGCACGTTCCTGGTAGCGTTGAGCCTGACCGACGGCAAAGAGGTGTGGAAAGTGGATATTCCCGGTGGAAAATATGGCGAGAAACCTTCCGATTGGCTTGGTTCCTGGGCCACGCCGGCAATCTTGAAAACGGACGATCGCGTGCTGGTTATTGCTGCCTGGCCGGACTTCCTCGCCGCCTACGAACCCAGAACCGGCAAGGAAGTCTGGCGCTGCGAAGGGTTGGGGAAGCTGGTTTACACCTCGCCGGTGGTTTCGCCCGAAGTGGTGGTGGTCAGTTGCGGCTACGGTGGCCCGGCACTGGCGGTTCGGCCGGAAGGGCAGGGCAATATCACTGCCAATCGCCTCTGGCGAACCGAGCAGCGTAATCCTCAGCGGATCGGTAGCGGCGTGCTCGTCGGCGACTATTTCTTCCAACCCAATGCCAGCCCGGGCTCGTTGCATTGCTTAGAATGGCGCAGTGGCAAGGTGCTGTGGACTGAACGGCTTGGTGAACCTTTCTGGGGCAGTGCCGTCTATGCTGCCGGACGATTGTACATGACCGACAAGCGCGGCGTAACCTACGTGGTAGCGGCAAGCCCGAAGTTTGAATTGCTGGCGAAAAATGAACTCGATGGCGAAACCACCCACGCCACGCCGGTCATCGTGGATGATCTCGTGTTGATCCGCACCTGGAAACATCTATGGTGTCTGCGTGAGCCAAAGCGCTGACAATATTCGCCCCGTTCAGGTAACGGATACTTCAGAGACAGCAGGCAGTATCCATGCAGCAATGGCAGACCGGCCAGCGAATTGGCAATCGCCGGCAACGGATCCTTCCCCGCCACCGCAAGCGCAGGGCTGGCGTGAGCGGTTAGTCTGGCCGCTGTCTTTACTGAGCGGATTGCTGCTCTGGCTCGCTTATTTTCCTGCGGATTGGGGCTGGCTGGCCTGGTTCGCACTGGTGCCGTGGTTGTGGCTACTTCGCATCGGGCGTGGTCGTGTACTGCTTTCGAGTTTCGCCGGTGGGATGCTGTTCGGCCTGCTGGCCGTGCAATGGGTACGGCTGGCCCATCCGACCATGTATTTCGCCTGGTTCGGGTTGGCTCTGTTGCTGGCGTTGCACTGGTGGCTTTTTGCAGTCGGTGTGCGCTGGCTGGTGACCCGGCAAGGTTGGCCTTTGCCGCTTGCTGCCCCGCTAGTCTGGACGGTTTGCGAATTCGTAAGGGCCCGCCTCGACATTGGATTTTCCTGGTATTTTCTGGCGCATACCCAGCACCATCTCCTGCCCTATCTGGGACTGGTGCCGGTAACGGGAGCTTACGGCATCAGCGCACTGGTCATGCTGGTCAACGCAGTGATCGCCGAGTTTCTCGTAAGGTGGCACCGACGCGGTCAGTGCTGTCCGGCATCCATGACGGCGACGGTAGCCCTGTCGAATCGTGCTCTGTTCTGGTGGAGCCTGCTGGCTGTCGGCTTATTGCTTGTGAATCCGTTACTGGCCCGGCACTGGCAAAAGGGGTTCCCACCGTTCGGCGTGGCACGCATTGTCATTGTTCAGCCCAACGAACCGCAGGAGATACGCAATGAGCCCTCCGAGGAACGGTGGCAAAAGTTTCTGGATTCGTTCAAAGAGCTGGTGATGCAGGTTCACGCACACTTGCGGCATGACCCGCAGGTAAAGCTGGTGGTCTGGCCGGAGACCTCCATGCCCTACACCTGGGTGCGTGTGGAGAAGGTGACCGCTGACCCGGCTTCGACGAACACGCCTGTTGCTCGTCCCTGGGACTTGTTCACCCCGGAAAAGTTCGAGAAGGTCCGGGAGGAAGAAAGGGAGACGTTAGCCACGATTCGGGAACTGGCTCGACTGCTGCCGGTTCCGCAGGTGCACGGTGTCAACACCCGACTTTATTTCGTGGATGATACGGGAACACCATCCCAGCCGGGTGCGATTCGGTATCGGCTGGTGCGGTACAATTCGGCCTTGCTCGTGGATAGCCAGGGCAATGTCCTCGGCCGTTACGACAAGATGTATTGCATTCCTTTTGGTGAATACGTCCCCCTGCGAGATATTTTTCCGTGGATGGAATGGTTGTCGCCTTATAGCGACGAGTATTCCATCTTGCCTGGCACCCAGGCGAAGCCCCTGGCGGTGGTCACGAAAGGAGGCATCAGGTTCGCCGTGCTGATCTGTTACGAAGATACGGTACCGCACCTGCCCCGACAGTTTTTTGCCCAGACGACTCCCGATTTTTTCGTGAACCTGAGCAACGACGGCTGGTTTCACGGCTCGGAGGAACATGAACAACACCTGGCGATTGCTCGTTTCCGCGCGGCCGAAACTCGCCGGGCCCTGGTGCGTAGCGTCAACATGGGCATTTCGGCGGTGATTGACGGTGACGGTTCGATACTGGCGTTGCCGAAGGAGAACTGGCGAGCCAGTAAAGCGTGCGCTGCCGTCTTTGTTGCCGATGTCCCCCAATATGCCGGCCTGACCATTTACGTTCGCTGGGGAGACTGGTTTTGCTGGAGCTGCGTCGCCGGGCTGAGTTTGTCCTTATTGGTGTCCGCAGGCCGGCACTTCATCCTCCATCGGCGTTCAAGCGGCGATTCTACCCGCAGCGCTTGATGTCAATCCAGGGCAGCAGGTTCGGGATAAAACGACCGATACACCAGCTGGTCGCGTTCCGCTTCGTGTTGCAGAATGGCGCGGAGCAATTGCTGCAGGCGAGACTTGTTGTCCGCGAGGTGGTTTCGCTGTCGGCGAATTTGCCGGCAGGTGCGTTCCAGTTCCTGCATCAGAAGCTGATGCTGGCGTTGCCATTGTTCCAGTTCCCGCCGCAGATACGGAGCGCGGTCGGTGATTTCCTGAACGAAGCTCTGTGGCTCGACCCGGCGATAATAGTTGCAAACATCGCGGTGCAGGGCGTGCAACTTCCGTTTGAGTTCTTCGGCACTTTGCTGGTTGGGAGGCTGGGCCAGCAGTTGCTCGAGCGTCTCGGCATCCTGTCGTAACCGACGATACGCGGTTTCCAGTGGGCCGGAACGTGCAGGAATCATCTTCCATCCTCCCAGTAGCGAATCTGGTTCGGCCCGGCGACGCTTGACCGATTTTATTCTAGCAAGGTTTCACCCAGCGGCAGCGAACTCGACTTCAAATTCGCTAATAGTGCGGCTTCGCTTTCACAAGGTTTGCTGATAATGGAAAGTGGCGAGGCCAGCCCCATTCGGAGACTGCGCAAGCCAGGAAACCTGGCTGCATCCAGACCAGCTCTCAGCTCGCGGAAACGAGTTGATTCGAGCGTTACTGCAGTTTGTGTCAGCTGAAGCGGTAACCCATTTTGCTGCCGAACAGCGGTCGGATGGCAACGGAATTTCCTGAAGGGCGTGAGATTTATCGAAAGCGCTGAGTCCTGGCGAGGATCAGCCCTCGAGCAGCTGCACTTCGCCGGTGTTGCCGTTGACGCGGAGCCGTTGACCGGTGCGAAAGCGTTGACAGGCGTCCGGAATGCCGACCACGGCGGGCAACCCGAACTCGCGGGCGACAATGGCACCGTGCGAGAGCACTCCGCCGGTTTCCATGACCAAAGCGCTGGCCTGGAGGAAGAGCGGCACCCACGCCGGATCGGTAGATGGGCACACCAGGACGTAGCCCTGCTGTGTGCCAGACGAACGCGGTTCCCGCAACACCAGAGCCGGGCCTTCTCCCACGCCGGGCGAAACGGCGATGCCCTGAACGGTATCCGCTCCGCTGACCTGAATCGGTCGGCCCAGGGCTTCGAGATCATCGCTGAAAAGAACGGTCGGCACCTCCAGGGTCAGGGCAATTTGCCGCTCCCGTCGGCGTTGCCGGATCGCCTGACGCACCTGGTGCCAGGACGGATCGGCGGCTGAAATATGCTGGTCGCCTACCGCGAAACTATTTTGCGGTATCACCGCAGCGGGGTCCGCTGAGCGGACAGGCAAACCGATCAGGCGTTCGATTTCCTCGGGCGTCAGATAGAAGATACCGTCGCCAAGATGCCAGCGGCGTCCCAATTCCACCAGGCATTGCCGCAGGATACTGTAACCCAGAAGCAGATAATGCCGGCTGGTTTCGCGCAGGGCCGCAAACTCGCGGACACGTTCCACCAGTTGTCGGAGCGTGTCGAGATCGGCAGCTGATTGCCGCAATTTTTCCGCCAGCCTCTGCCAGCTGCGTTCGAACTGGGCCTGATTGTCGGAGCAGAAATTCGCCAGTTCTTTTTGTTGTCCAGCGGTGTCTGAGGCAACGGGGGGCACCGGGAAGGTTTGGTCGTTTGCGGAAAGTGAATCGCCAGGCTGGAGACGAGCGAGCAGGGTGTGGGGAGTTTCTTCCCATCGTGGTTGGGCCAATTCCATCTCCAATTCGCCGCGATGACCGAACCGCTGGACAAATTCCGTCAGCGACCACTTTCCTTGCCTGAGTTTTTCCAGCCCGCTGGCCACATCCGCTTCTGCATCGGGTCGAACGCCGACGAGCAACTGTCGTACCGCGTTGGCGGCTTCCGGGGCGGGGAGCGTTTTGCGGAGCATCTGTTCCAGCGAACCGAGTAACTGGCCGAGAACCACGGTCGGTTGTAAGGCCTGCCGGGCGAAGCCGATCAGCGTGGCATTTTCCCAGTGGCGAAACCGCTCCCACACCGCCCGATCGGACAAACCACGCAGAGATTCGCGGCGAGCCGATTCGGCGGCACGAGCAAACTCCGGATAGATTTCCCGTCGCAGCAACTCCGGCAACTCACCGGCCAGACGGTGCAGCCGTAGCGTTTGCCGCAGCATCTTCCAGAAAGTCCACGGCAAATAAAGCCAGAAGCGCCAGCCCAGCCGCGACCAGTCGGGTTGGGGACGCGGATACAGTGCCCGCGTCGGCTCCGCTTTCAGACTCGCAAACGGATACCAGAAAGGAAAATGGCGGAAGTAACACCAGGGCTCCCGACTGAGGTTCACGTAGGGCCGACCAGCCACCAGGTCGAGAAAGCCCAGCTCATCCAGCCGAGGATCGGGATCGAAACCGACGTCGCGCAGTAACTGGCCATAACCGCCACGCCCACTCATAAACCGCTGCAGCACCGCCCAGGTCATCGGCGTGGGAACGGTGAGCGATTCGGCCAGATTGTAGCGAGCCCACACGGTACCGCGAGGCTCGGCCAGTTGCCGCAACCGCGTTATTTCCGCCCGGCGGTAACTCTCCCGCTCCCACGCGGAAACAGTGGTAATGGGGCGGGCTTGCAGTAACCAGAACCTGCCGGCAGCCAAGGCCCACTCTATGTCGCGGGGCTCGCCGTAATACTGTTCCACTTGCAACGCCAGCCGTGTCAGCTCCGACAATTGTTCGGGAGTCAGGCAGGGTTGTGACCGCAGTGATTCGGGGACGGTTTCCAGACCGTTTCGCCGAACACAGCAGGATTTGTCGGCGATTTGCTGCTCCACTACCTCACCATCCTGCCGACGCACACGGTAGCGATCGGGCATAACCTTACCGCTGACCACACCCTCACCGAGACCCCAGGCAGCTTCGATGAGCACATGCTCGCCCGTGGTGTCCGTCGGATCGCGGGTAAACAGAACACCGGCCACTTCCGCTTCGATGAGCTGCTGAACAACCACGGCCATGGGCCAATGACCAGGCGGCAAAGACGAGGCCAGCACATCGCAGTTACGCACAGCCGGTGAATCGCAGCCAGGCACAGCCGGATCACTCTGCGATGCCTTGATGCTGGATACTGCCGGGTGGTTTACGCTGCCTGGCTCGGTCAGGCGAACCGACCGGTAAACCTGAGCACGCTCCGATGCCGCGGACGCCCAGCAACGCAAAATCGCCTGGACTAAGGCCTCCAGCCCTTCGACGCCGAGGATCGTTTCCTGCTGTCCGGCAAAACTGGCGTCGTGGCTATCTTCCGCCACCGCCGACGACCGTACTGCTACCGCTCCGCCGCCCAATCGCCCATACGCCGATGCCACCAATGCACGTAAAGCCGGGGGTAAATCCTGCGGCTGAGTTTCTGCGGTAGCCGAGCCGGACCAGCGTGCCGTATTTTCCGAAGCAGTTTCGAGCGCCCACGCTTGCCGCCAGGCATTCGTGGTCAGCACAAAAAATGGCGGTACCGGAAAGCCAGCCCTGGCCAGCTCGAGTAAGCTGGCCCCTTTACCGCCGACCAATTCGACATCAGCCAGCGATTCTCCGGCAAAGACCAGCAGGTCTTCGGTCATTGCTCCGGCCATGCCATGCTCGATGCGTGATTCCGGCGGGAAATACGTCTGCTTTATTCTTCGCCGATACAGACCAGCTTACGGCCAACGCCGAGATAAATGCGTCCGCGATGGAGCACGGGGCTGGAATAAACATCCGCAAGAGGTGCGTCCGAGACCAGGTCGTCGAGTCGCCAGCGCAACTGACCCGTAGCAGCGTCGAACGAATAGACGGTACCGCGAACGGAGACGGCAACGACAGCGTCCGCAGCCAGGGCGGGGCATGCAATCACGGCGGCGTCGAGTTGTTGCCGCCAGACAATTTGTCCAGTCTCAGCATCGAGGCAGAACAGCCAGCCGTCTTTGGAGCCGAAATACGCTTTGCCCCCCTGCACCGCTGGCGTGCTGAACACCGGGCCGCATTGTTGAAAGTACCAGAGTCTCCGGCCGGTAGCGGCATCGAGAGCCAAAAGGCCGCCCCGTTCTGTTGCCGACTCGACGTTGATCTTGCCCGTACCCAGCGGCACCAGAATTTTGCCCTCGGCCCAGACCAGCGACGCGCTGACAGGCAGGGGAGTCTCGATTCGCCAGAGTGTTCGTCCATCGCTCAGCTGAAACGCACCGACAAAGGGCGTCTGGGTTGTCGGCGAGTCGCCCAGGAGAGAACCGCAATACACCGTCCCATCCACGACCAGAGGGCTGCCGTCCACATGCCAGTGCGGTATTTTCCAGGCGACTGTGACATCGCTCGCGGAAAGATTTTCGCTCACGGCCAGCAGTCCGTCTTCGCCCGCCCCGACAACCACGGTCGGATTTGCTCCGTCACCATGCTGGCCGGTTTCCACCAGCGCGGGTGTGGACTCGACGTGACTGCGTGTCGGGTATTGCCACAGTAGCCGTCCACTCCCGGCTTCCAAACACAGGAGCCGGCAATCGCGATCCTGATGGTAGCCTTCGCCGATATACAGCCGACCAGCCCGCACCGTAGCCGAAGCGAAAATCGGTTTCAGCGTGCCTTCGGCATCAAACCGCCAGAGCACAGTGCCGGGCGGCAAAGTTTCTCCCGTGTCGGACAAGCGTGGGGCGATATTGACACACACCAGGTAGCCGCGGGTTTGCCCCTGGATTTCGTGCAACACTCCGCAATAGGCGCAATCGCCGAGCACTGTGGGCGTGCTATGGACGTAAAATCGTCCCCGTCCGAAGCCGAGATTGCAACGCCACAATACTTTCGGCCGCTGTGGTGCGGGCGAATCGCTTACCCGACCAGTTCGGTACGGCCCGCCACGATACTGCAACCAATCTTCCGCTGCGGGAACCTGAGTCGGCACTGCGGGGGTAGGAGCTTGGCGTTCCCGCTCTTCCAGCCAGACTAATCCCAGGCCACACAGCAGCATCGCCCCAAGGATGACCTGTCCGGTTCGCCAGTGCGTGATAGGGAAGTTCGAGCTAAGAGTCCTGCGTGCAGCCAGATGCAGCAGGCCCACCGCACTGCCCACGGTCAGCGGCGTCATTTGATCCCAGGCAGAGCCGTATCGTTGCCAGGCCCACACGCCCCAGCCGATCCCGACCAGCAACAGCGTGGCCAACGCCCACCACTCCAGGCGCACCGGACGCTGCACGCCGCTGCTCATCACCGAACCGCTCGCATCGGTGGCAGATGCGCGACCGTCATGGTACCGACGAGCGGAAATCGTACCGAGCAGAAAACCCACCGCGAAGAGAATCACCGTCGGCCACCACCAGTACCGCGGCGCCAGCCACCACGCCGACGGATACCACCAGCCCAGCAGCGTCTGTGTCAGAACCAGCGTGGATTGCACCAGCAGAACGTAAACCAGCAACCGATACTGTCTCCAGACGGCCAGCAACACGCCGGGAAATAACAGCGACACCAGCGGGGCCAGTAATCCAGCCAGCGGCGGTAACAAAATGACCGCCAGGGGATGTCGCCCACCATAAGCGTGGGCATTATCGCCCTTCCCTACGGTGTCCGCACGCGAGCTAAGACCGGCGGGCGTCAGCCCACCGTGATTCACATAATCAAGAGCGGCGGGCGTCAGCCCACCGTGGTGCCCACAATCGAGAGCGGCGGGCGTCAGCCCGCCGTGGCTCCTGCAATCAGGATCGGCATGCGTCATCCCGCC
>VAPR01000991.1_pt1 | contig 15752 bp, 28 predicted proteins | sample 3380701 | NCBI WGS metagenome assembly VAPR01 (sample SAMN11536904, study PRJNA540576) | hot springs metagenome | isolation source: hot spring wet sediment | place: Spain: Lobios | collected 2014-01 | reverse complement strand
TTAGGCATCGGCAGCTCCGGTGCTGGCGGTGGTGATGTTGAACCTCCTGGCGTTGGTGGTTCTTCTGTGGTCGTTCCCGGTGTTGGATTATTTTCTAATTCTGGAGGAACTGTATTTGAAGGAACTGGGGTTTCAACTGGTTTATTTTGCGGCCGATCTCCCCCGGTTTCTTGCCCAGGCGTCGGCATATACCCCTCCGGGTCATGGGGCATATTATCAATGGGGTCCGCGCCTTCTAAGGAAATTCCTCCTGTATTGTCCTGGTTAACAGGAACACTTGGGATATTTTGAAGATTTGTATCACGCAGCTGCGAAGGGTCAAACGTTGGCTTGGGGATTAGTTTCCCTGTACTGCCATCAAAGACCGGGAATGTTGGTTCTTTGATCGGCTGTGCTGGCGGTTCAACCTTTCCTAATCGCTTGTCTATTTCATCACCGATACGCGGCACAAGTTCGTCACCAAATATTTTGGCAACCTCCGGCCAGTTCGGCGGTGGTGGTAACTTCCCAGCAACCGCGCTGCCGATCTTATCGGCAATCTGATCCCAACCAGGACAGTTAAGCAGCTCACAACCGATGCAACCGTCTCCCCCGGTTGGCGGCGGCGTTGTTCCGTCTCCCCCTTCTTCTGGATAACTTTCTGCCGCGATCTCGCCGTTCGGCGTGACCGTTCCATCTTGATTAATTGTGTATTCGTAGGGATTACCTTGTTCATCTTTTACAATCGCTTTTAAAGGGTAAGCAGTAGGTTCATAGCCCAATATCCCGTCTGTTGAAAAAATGTATTCTTCTTTTAACTCGCCTGTGTAACCATCCTTAAGCTGTATTCGCATGTAATAGCCACCATCCGGCGCGTTAGGCTCATACGTTGTTTCATAAGGGCCATCCCCTACACCCATACCATTGTAGTCATATGGCACAGGCGTAAATTGTCCATTTTGCATGGTGCCGAGAGTCCATTCTGACTCAATATCTCCGGTCGGATCATCATAATCGTATCGAATATGGTGACCATTGAAGAATTCCCACGTAAAATTCAACGGACTGTTCGGCATGCTGTTAGCTAAAGGGACATACACTTTCCCTGTTCCATCAGCATTGCCGTTATAGATTTCGCTTCCGTTCCCATCTTGGACAGTCACGTTTGAACCAGGTAAGCCTGTATCTAAATTCATGCCATCGTTATCAATGACAGGTGGTTTTACATAGGGTGGTTTCACGGTTTGGGTGGGTGGTACTTGTCCACCGTTGGTATATTCACTCACTTTCACTAACCTTTTATCTTTCATCTGGACAAGGAACTCCACTTTTGCTACTCCGTCGCTGTTGTATAAAAAAGGAGTAAATTTCATTTCGTTGAAAGCACCGTCACCATTAATATCAAAAAACGCAGGTGTAACAGCTCTATCCGATTTCTGTCCATTACTGAAGATTCTTCTGACGATAATGGTCTGCTCATTATCTCGATTTAACTCAGCAACAACCGTTAATTTCGTTCCAGTATCTTTTTGCTCTACATTTTCGATCGTTATCGTCGCTGCAAACACAGGTGAAACAAATAACAAACTCAGTAAAATGCTTAATGTGACAAGTTTTATTTGTTTAATGAATCTCACCCCTTCCCTACTAAAAAAACGTGCTTATAGCACGTCTTTTCAGTTAAACTAAGCTGTACGTTTGGACATACCTCTCTTGATTGCGGAAACAATGATTCCGTAAATCCAAGGGGAAATGGCAAACGCTAGACCTAGCAAAAGGAATGGCCAGAAGTTTGAAGCAAGAGAAATCGCACTGTTAAACAGGTCACCCGGCGTAAATCCTACTGTAGTCGTTAAGTTTAATGCACTGCTACTCATGTTAAATTCCTCCTCAGGAAATTAGATTTTTCTATGTGTTTGTAGCATTACTACCAATCATCATCGGAATCTTCCCAATCTTCTGAATCATCTTTTTGCGCCTTTTTAAATACGTCTATCACCATATTGATAACGTATCCAGCTGCAATAATCGCGCATAAGATCAAAAGAACTGGAAGTCCTAAATAAAGAATAGAGCCAAGGTAATTTTCAAAGGTCTTAAACAAAACAGGATCAGCGAAGATATTGACCTTTGGCAGCGTTCCAGCTTCTTGCAAGGTTATCACCTAACCTTTGCTCATTGCTTGTTTAACAGCTGCGATAACTACTTTCAAAACCATACCGGCTGCTATAATCCCTACAACGATTAACCCAAACGGCATCACGCTATAGACAATGTTCTGAAACACTTTCCAGAAGAAAGCCCAGTCGATCAGACTTGAAAAATTCACTTGTCACCCCTCCAGAAGTACAGAACTGAAAATATCAGCGTTGCCGATAGGATGAAGCCAAACCCTACTTTTTGGATGTTATCCTCTTGGAGTAAATGAAAAAGCAGATCATCAACCATTACGCCCACTACTCCATGACATCAATTTTCTTTTCAAGGAAAAGGTTAGGGTTACAATGATACCGATAACAGCAGCCATGTAAGCTAATTCTTTGGCGATTTCGATTCCGGCCATTTCCTCACCTTCCCCATACTGCCTTGAACAGCCATCTTAATAGATGATTCGAGAGCACACACAGCAACAAGAAACTCACCAATAATTCACCTGTTGTTGCCGTTTGAATAATTCGAAGTTCACCAGTAACGCCACCATGTGTTGCCTGGATAATCTCGAACTTCGGTTCGTGCTTGGCAACCTCTTTGCCGATCAACTCGGCTACATACTGCCAATCAATCTCATCCACCGTAGTAGAATCTGATGTGCTTTCCTCAGCTGGCGTTGTTCCTGGGTCTGTTGGTTGTTCTCCACTTGTAGATGTTGGATTTTCTTCCACTTTTGGACAACTCCTTTGATTCTTTTCACATAGTACGAAAGGCTAAACTCAGCGTCAACGTCAATTTTTTTAAGTCTTTAAAACATGTCACCTTTCGCATTTTGGATCGCAAATTTTTTATTTTTATCTAACGGTGTGGCTTTTTAAAGATGATACAATCATCTGTTTATTATCTCCGCGCCGACCGGCCTACACGGTGGCAAATACATCACTCGCCACACTTGCCGGAAGTGGCAGCCGTTTTGTTACACGTCCCTCTGGATTCAGAATCTCCAGGACAACTTGTTCGCTATCTATATCACGGAAGATAGAGCGACCTTCCTTTGAGATTTTTTCTTTTCGTACAGAGATTGCGTAACCATTTTCCAAAGAAATTGTTTTTGTCATGTCTATTCCTCCCTATTTGAACAAAAATAAAAAGGCACAGCTTTTTAGCCGCGCCTAAAAAATGGGAATTACATCAAAAAAAGTAAAACCCAAAATTGACAGACCAATAGTGTAGGTAATACCATAGTTGAGAATAGCTGTTTCCCCAAAAACAACTATTCGTACAGACCTAACGGGGCGCAATCCGTTATGGTCTATTTTAATGGTATTATACCGAACATTAGTTCGCAAGACTATTGATCTACTTGATTTTTTTTCCATAATCTAATTGGTTCTTTTTTTCACAAACCATAATAACCCTATGTTTAGCCTACCGTAAACACTAACTTTTCGTAAGAAATCCAAAATGTAACTATTCTACAGCATTCGACATTTCTATTTGTTGGAATATCAGGCTTTTTCGCTTCTGCTTGTCGAAAAATTTTTTTCTCAAAAAAACGCTTTAAAAGAAGATGTTAAATTGATTACTTTATTAGTGCGTTACTATACTAACGAGCCAAATATCCGATCTATGAACTTGAATATTTCGTGAAGCCAGCTGGACAAAGGGTGGCAGCACGCGAACGATATGCGTTCGCGCCCCGGTATATATAATAGATTCTTGTAGAATCTTTAAAACATTACACCCTTTTATTTAATAACTATTTTGTAAAACTATCTATCATCGAGCTGATTTCGGTAAGATCGAATCTCTGACAACAAATTCTCCCGTTCGTCCATAAGTGCTTTAAGCCACTTTAACGCCAACGGCAGCTTCATAATGTGATTCGTAGTCTTGATGTACCCTCCCTCAATTGACTCTCTGATACCTTTTAGATCGTCCTCGCTTACCATCCCTTGAGTGATTGAATCACCCTCTCGTTCGGGCTTTCTGATTAATTTTCGGATGCCTTCCCCAACCGTTTTTCCTGAGCTATCAATTAAGTCCCAGTCCTCGGAGCTTAATGTTAACGATACTTTTCTTGTGATCCCTTGCGCCTTCCGCCCTGCACCTTCTCTTTTGCCGCCTCGTGTCATAGTTATCACTCCGTTTGATTTAAGTTACCTTTATCATAATCCGCGTTGCCAATTTTGAAAAGAGTAACCTTTATCAGACGAAGCGATTTATTTCCCTACACAAAGTGTTAAATGAATTTTTATACACAACTGAGTCCGATATTAAAAGATTATGTAAACAAGATGGATTTAAAAAACCTTGTTATTATTGAGTTCCTGGCGATCTTCATAAAATTTTGACTATGCAGGTTTTATGCAACCGCCAAGGAACGTTGATATTATCGCTTTTTACATTATTTTACATTGTATAAAATTATGCATAAAATGATAGAATGATCTTGGAGTTTATGAAGGGTCAACGACTTTGCCGAGCCGATCTAACCATACCTTACGTGTTCTGAATGTCTTGGTACATTTAAACACTGCACGGTACTGGTAGATTATTGAACCTTCATAAGCTCTTTTTTGTATCTCCTGGATACTATCCTCTACTAATTTGCAGTTTGAACGCAGCTTCTTCTCCAACTGCTTGAAATATAACCACGCGATTTCATCCACACCCCCCACCCCCTTTCAGCGTCGTTCTTGGCGCGTTTTTGGGTGTAGATAGGTGGAAATATACCCCTTGTTAGAAAATGGCTATAAAGTGCCTTTCTGGGGTTTAGCCCGTAGTAACGACCATCGTTCTTGAGTAACGAGTATCGTTCCCTGCCATTTCTGCCCGGACGCCGGCCCGGCATCCCCCCCTTTCTATTTCGTCACGTAATCAAACTTTTCGTCGGATGGTAACTTTATACCGCCTTCGCTCAGAAAAAACGCTGAGAGAGTGGTCTGAGGTTTAGCCCTTTGTTTTGTTTCTTAATTGGTGGTAGAGTTCTGCAAGCTCAGGGTCATCTAATATTGTTCCTTTGGATTTCTCTTTTTCTAGCTGCTGGTTTTGTTCTTGTTGCTTTTCTCTCTCCAGCTGCTCTTGTACTGATGCAGGTAACTTGTCTTCTTTTATTCCGTTTGTTGAGTTTGTCGATATGGAAGGCGTGAATCCTTTTTTAAGCATATTTGTTACATATCCAACAACACTTTGTATTGACGGTTTTTTAAGCGTTTCTTCAATAGCCTGTATGATTGTTTCTTCATCTGCTAATTCAAGCCATTTAGTTATGGTTGTCTGATTTACTTGTATTTGTTTTTGTAAACAAAATTTCAAAATAGGATTATCAGATTCAACAACAACATTATTTTCAACTGCGTTGTTGTTGTTATTTTCTTTTGTTAAGTTTTCTTTTGTTAAATTCTTTTGTTTGGGTAAACGCTGTTTACTAGGGTGGTAAACATCATTTACTAGGGGTAGTAAATCCTGTTTACCAGGGTGGTTAACGTCATTTACTAGGTGGTTAACCTTGTTTACTACCTCCGCAGGTCTGTATATGGTGTAAAGATTATTGTCATTTTCAATAATCGTTCTATTTTTAACCTTATAGCGTGCTTCCTTAACAACAAGTCCCTTTTCGATCAAAGCTGCTACTGCTTGAATGGCTTTAGGTCTACTCATACTGCCTTTCTGAGCAATCGTTTTGTAGCTTGGGAAAGCTGTGTCTGTTTGAGAATTAGCATAAGATCGCAAAACTATATACGCCATTTTCTCGTAAATATCCAGGTCAGCTTGGTCTAAAATTTCATTTGGTACAATAAAAACTCTTAGGGTATCTCTTATTTGTTCTCTTGCCATCTATTTACTCTCCCTTTTCTGGATGCAAAAAAGCCTTGTTCCACCTAAAAATATAGGTAAACAAGGCTTGAAAACTCTATGTCAAAACTAGGTTTATCCGTTGAAATACATACGTTTATCCTGTAAAATAAACAGTAGTAAAACTTCAGATGAAACTTAGGTTTCACGATAGAGCTAACAGTCAACCTGATTACCGAGTTCCAGTCGGTGGTCAGAATCAAGGGGGTTGGGGAATCCGCCTTGATCTGTTGGCTCTTTTTATTCCGTTTTTTTACCAACATATCAAAAATTTTCTATACTATCAATGTAAAGTTACTAGATTGGTAGCGAAACGACCTTCTAAAATGCGTTCTAAGGCGTTTTTGGGATAGGGGGTAGAGTGATTGTATCCACCTGTTTGACTAACGTTTTTTAGAAGGCTTTTTTTCTATCAGTTTATCTAATCCATAAGTAACTGATTTGATAGATGTAAGCGTACCTTTTGAGTAGCTGTAAAATTCTAATGTTACTACTTGTTCCTGCTTATGTGTTTTTTTCGAACGGTAACTATCTAAGATGTGTAATGTTCTTTTTCCAGACAGTATTGGCTTTAATTTCATAGCATTTGCAACCAGGACAAAATCAAATGTATTTCCTTCGTTGGTCAACAAGGCATAGCTGCCATCTGCTAACTTGGCGTGCAATACGATCTGCGTTCCAGCATCTATACTGTAGTCAATCTCATATCGTTTGCCATGGGCAACCGTGTAACGCTGGTAGCTGCCGTTTACTTTCCTCATGTCCTGAATAGAAAAGTCTTCAATTTTATTGATATTGATTGATGCAGCAAATGCGGTATTCCCACACATTAACGTAACAGCAGCCGTGATGAATAATAGAATTTTTTTCACTGTTTTCACTTCCAGAACTCATACCATTTTTTTTGCTTCTTTTGTTCTTCTTGTGCAGCTGCAATTAATTTACGTGTTTCTTGCATTTCACGCAAGGCGTTCATGAACTGTTGATCACGCCTATTAATTGCTTTTTCTATGTATTCATCACGTTCTTTAAGCTGTTCCAATAACGCTTGGTTGAACGCTGTTTGTTGTTGGACGTACTCGTCGAGCTTCTTTTCTAGCGTTTGATAACGATCTTCCGAACGCTCCGAAAGCTCATTTTCAACAGGAACGATACTCGTTACTGATGTATTGTCCACATTGATTTTTTGTAGTGTTATCAAGGCTTGAACGGCGTTCTCCATGCTCATTTTATTATCCAAAAACTCTTTTAGCTTCCGTAACGCTACCAGGTCACTTTCTTTGTAAGCGCGGCGGTCATGTTCGTCTCTCAGAAAGTGATATCCTGCCCTTTCTAAAGCAAGCGACCATTTGCGTAATGCACTGGTTGATATTCCTAATGAATCGGCAACTTCATTCGCCCAATATGTTCTTTCAAAGGCGTTACTCATATCGTTCACCACCTCGTTACTACATTCGATAACGGATAATGAAAACCCTGTATGCAGTCCGAGAGGAACGATTTAACATTATTCTTTAGGTGTTGGCCATTTAAGTTCCATATAAACAAAGCCAACCAATGAAATAATAATGCCAATAAATAAAATCAAATAGATTGACATAATATCAAATCAGCTCCTCTTATTTGCGTTCGAGAATGATACGTTATGGTAACTCTACCGTTTTTTCATCAATCTTCTTTTCATACTTTTCCATACCCCAACCTACCACATAACATAATCCAATAAAAAATATTGCACCCAAAACGACATATAAACTAATAGGGTAAAAATCCATAAAAAGCATATATGAACCAAAACCAAAAAACACCAACGCCCCTAAAACTAAACACAAAAACAAGATTAAAGCTAAACCTTTATGTATACGTTCCATCAAATAACACCTTCATTTCTAATTAATGAAAAATAACTAAAGCAGTAACTACCAAAAAACAGCCTATAACATAACCTAAAGCAATTCGGAACTTTTTTAAGTCACCAGCATTGTAATAAACAAGGCCAGCAACCACAAACCCCATCATTCCTAAAGAAGCAGCCATACCCAACATGACCAAAATCAAATCAACAGGCATTTTCATTCCCCTCCAAGGAGTCCGATAACCCCCTATTTAACATAATGAGCAAAATGTTAAATTACACAAGCTTCCATATCCGTTGTGTTAAGACTTACACATATCCCTTGCACTCGATCAATTCCAATCTTTTCTCCTGTTCTTGCAGCCGCTCTATCTCCTGCACCATTTCCCGCCACATCGCTTCGATGTTATCTCCATCGAAAACGCTGTTTATCTTGAGAAATTGGCAAAACCATGATGGATCAGAATTTTTTATTTCTTGCCATCTTGATTCGTCCACACGTACCCCTCCCATTCATCTAAATAACTATTGTGTTAACGCTTCATCCTCCATGAAGTATCCGTAAAAACTACATTTCTCGATCGGTTCTACTGCTATAAACGTTCTTTCGTGTTGTCTAGGAATGTGGCAACTTCTCTTGAACGGGCAATCACAAGCACCTTTCCTTTCATTCGTATGTGGTCTGCATTCGCTTTCCAAATCGCACCCATTTTTATTTCTGTGGCAGGACTTCCCTAGAAAATCACCAAAACATTCTTTCAAGTCTGCCCCTCCCTCATATCTGAATACACATTAAGTAAAATAATAGAATTGCATATGTAAACTTAAATCCTCATTCACCCCTAATAGATTTACAATCCAAGCATTCACCTGAAAGGTATCCTTTCAAGAAAACATCCGTAGTTAGCCATATTTGCTTAGAGCAACTTTTGCATTCAAACAAATGGCGACCGCCATGAGGTTTATTCACCGGCTTTTTAATAAGCCCATTCTCTAACCAAGCATTATAATATGGAATTGCCCAAGACAGAACTGTAATCAGATCGGCTTCCTTCCAGTCTTTCTCTGACATATCTGGACGAGCTTTAGCTAAAAAAGCAACTACCTCTTCTCGACTTAAATTTCCCATGATAACCTCCTTCATTGAGTCCGATAACATTCATTACGTAGCTTTCAATCATACGGTCTATATTTTTTTTTCAATTCATCTGCTTCTTGTTTTCGATCTTCTACGTCCGATCTGAGAAACAATTTTGTGTTCTTGTCATCTTTAATTGGGACCAGTTTTCCCCGGTGTACCAGGGAGTTTAAAGTCTGCCGACTTACTCCCAGGTACTCTATTACTTCTGAGGAAAACATCACTTGTTGTTTAATAAAATTCGCTAACTCTTCTTTGCTCTCGAATTGGTACATTTTCAACCACCTTTTCGATTTTTATATATAAAGATTAATGTTCCGACTGCAATGATAATGGCTGCGGTGTTTAGGATGATAGAAAGGGTAGTCATGGCGTTGCCCTCCTTTACCGTTTTGTATAATGAGGGTATGATATACATAAGATGATAGGGAGGGAGTGAACAAGCCAAGCGCTTGTCCACTGCCCCGTTGCCGAACCCATTCGTGTGCGAGACGGATGGGTTTTTACTTTTTTTCGGCGTTTTTCTTAGCTGTTTTCCAGTTGATAATAGCAGTTACGACATTTAGTACACCTGCTATCACCATCAAAATAGCTGTCCCCATCAACTTATCCTCCTTTCGGAGTGTGTTTACCACACCCTCTGATAATATAGTAACATATCTACTGACGTAAGTAAATAGATATAATGAAATAACCTTCCTGTTTTGGAAGGTTATTCTACTTCGAGTTTTACATGTTTGTATCCCGATTGTAGTAATGTTTTTTTGATCATGTGAGCGATTGGTATTAATGTAGTTTGCGCCATTTCATGCCATTTACCGAACCGAAAAGCGTAGACCTTTATCACTCTTTTTCATCCTTTCCTTTCAATTTATCCAATGCATCGTTCACCAGGCGTTCATAGTAGGCAGCGAGTAGAGTTTGTCCATTTTTACGTGCTTTTTCAAGAAGTTCACTGTATCTTGCGTATTTAACTGCTGGTGATAAAGCAGTAGCCCAATTGTCATCGTTTCTTTTTGCCCTGGCTAATAAAACAGCCTGTGTCGCAATCATTAACACACTTCCTCTCGGCCGGATTGAATATCTTCCACGTACTGCAGGTATTTTTCTAGGGTTTGTTTCGTCATTTCTTCGCGTTTTAATGTGTAATATGTAAACTTGCCAACATTCACCTGTCTGGCTTCAAACTCTTGTTTCTTCTTCCAATGTAGGCAACTGCCGGGAACAAGGATATATCCTAAACCATTCGCTAATTTTTCAGCCATTTTCAACATTTGGTCATGGTGAAACGTAGCGACCATTTTGGCGTATTTTTGAGCTGGAATACTTGGGAAGTGATAAAGCAGCTGTCGCGGGTCTTTGATCTTTCTTTGTGGAACAATAGATAAAGTTGTCATGCTGGTTCTTCCTCCCCTAATACATAACCTGGTTGAATGATCTGCTGACTATCAAAGTGTATTCCTAAACGTCTTAAAGCCTGTTCGTGGAAGGCTTCGAGATTCTCCCAAAAGTCTTTTTTAGCTCTTTCTGTAGATGGCATAGGAAAGCCCCTAACCATCCGGTACGTATGAAATAAGTTAAGTGAATGGATTTGTTTGATTTTTCTTGCTGGAAGAAAGCGACTGTGCAGAAACTTACCGAAATTACTTTCACCGTTTCCGGCCTGATAATCGTAATACTCCAGCCGGATTCCTTTGTTACCGCATTTCACTACGTTTATGAGAACCTCGGTTAGCTGCCGGATGCGCCGATCTAGATTTGAAAAGTTAGGCGCGACCATTATTTGAACGCTGTTCATTTTTCGGCAGTAGTTGAGCAGCTGCGTTGCCATGATATTATCTGAGCTGCTGAATTGCCGACCGTCAAAATTGGTTTGTGATTCGTCCCATACAATCACGCTGCCGTGAGCATCGGCAACATCATACCAATCTTGATATTTTGCCATTTCCTGTGCTCCGCGAAGTCCGTAATTGCTAAACAGCTTTATAGCCCCTCCACGGGCTTCTACGCTATTTTTATAGTAGTGGGCCAACATAGAAGCTGTTGTCGTTTTACCAGCCCCTAGAAGCCCCTGTACGCCGATAAAATGCGCCATATAAACAGACGTCCTTTCTTTTTACAATTGGCTTACGTCATCCCAAACAATTGAACCTTTGCGCCTTCCGCGAGAATCAACTTTGACTTTTCCAGTTCGCAAACCTCCAGGAGTGGCTTCCACCACGTTCATTTCCATAAGTGCACTACTTCTACCACGACCACGACCAGAACGTTTATTACCTGGTTTAGCTGCTTTAACCGAACGGGTTAAAAGGCTATAAATCCAAGGTGAGATTGCAAAAGCTAGACCAAGTAAAAGAAAGGGTCAAAAATTTGATGCTAACGACATGGTACTCTGGAAAAGATCAGTGGTACTAAATCCTACAGTCGTATTAAGATTTAAGCTATTCATTGATCAAGCAGCTCCCTTTCCTACAAGATTTTTCAGTTTATCTAAATACAATCTTGCTTCGTTTGTTAATGTTTCGATTTCCTCATGGCTAGAAGCTTCGTCAATCTCGTTTATTTTGGTTTCCAGACGCTCAAAAACAAAATTTATGAAATCATGCATGACCATTCCCCCAATCTATGTTTTTAGGCCTTTCTTAAAACCAGCAAACCAAATGTTTACATTGGATAGGTATTGATCAATGGAGACAAGGGCTTGCTTTTCTTCTTCTGAGAAATGCTGTTCGTGATTTTGTTGTAACACCTTCAGAAATTCTTGTATTACCTGGGCATCTTTTTGATAGGCTTCGCAGATTTCCTTCTGCTTTTTCTTTGCTATGAAATTCACTTCTGATCTCTCCGTTTATTTTGCTGGTTGGATCTTCTTCAACTGTCCGTCATTGGTCATTAGAATAGGTTTTGGTGGTTTTGGCACAAGTGCTTCAATGGTGTCTAGGAAGAACTCAGGATCGGCGATATGTTCTTTAAATTCGATAATCTGCTTAATCACATCTTTATAAGGGTTTCCGTTGGGATGCAGCAGCTTATTGTCGCCTAGTGACTGGAGATAAAGAATGGCTCTGACCTGTTCCTCACGTAAAGGCGCAGCATTAGGGCGCATAAACTCCAATACTTGCTTTACGTCACTGACATGCTGGACGTTAGGAAATAAGTCATCTGAAATAACTTCCTGCAGTTTGTGTGCTGTACTCATGTGCTTTCCTCCCTTACGTTACAATGCCGATGATAGATACTAGGACTAAAGCAATAAACAAACCCATTTTCGCCAAGTCCGGCTTATGTTCTTCAATAGGTTTTTGATACTGTGCAATCTGACGAATGATTGTGTTTCTCTCCACTCTGGCTAGGTGTTCCGTAGCTTCAATGATTCTTGTTGGTGCCTGGAATACAAACACTCTTCCTTGCTTGGACAAAGAAAGGGATAAATCCGGTTTAGGGAATACTTTGTTTCCAGCGCGCACAATTTCCTCATTTTCGGAGTCTACTTCAGCGATCTCTACCGTCTGTTTTTCCGAATCAAAAATGACAATCCGATCACAAATTCTCAAACTTTCCTGTTCTTCTTTATGTAGAAATTCAAAGGGATTTTTCATGGACATATCCTCTCCTACTTACGCAATTTTTTAGAGATAAAACCATAGAGGAGTAACGATGGTATCACGACACTGACAATACCAGCTGCTCCGCCTGCGCCGATCTGAAAGAAATATTGAAAGACAAGAGATGTATCTGTTTCCAAAGTAATAACCACCCTTCTAATTTGTTTTCATTACCACCACTTCACGCCCTGTTTAAACTCCATATACATGGCGAAAATTCGTTTACATATCCAGATCGTAAGAACGATAGAAGCACCAGCTAGAATTGATTTCACAACGGTTATCCAGGTAGAACCAAGCAAACCAATAGGGGCTAACCAGGCGTTTACGTTAATCCCCTGTGCAACCAATGTTCCCACGCTGCTTAATTTGGATTGAATGAGCTGGAGGAATGATTCAGGAAAGGAAAAGATGTTATCTATCAAGTTTTTAAACGGATTGTATTGGTCCATTTCCTTTCCTACCCCCTGGAACTAATGATCTTGATAATCGCATACGCAAAAAATATCCATACAGCCCACAAACAAAGTGTCGCTAGGCTATTCAGCTGCAGAATGCCGAACGCTGGTTGAACATGATCAAATACCGTTTGATACCGTGCTGGCAACTGTGCAGCTCCCCCCGAATATGTCAAAGAGATAATGGTCGAAAAGAATCCGTGCATGACGGAAACAAAGAATTTCACTAGCTCCCATAAGGTATCTATCAGCAGCATGACCAGGACAGCTAATTTATAGAGAAAATAGAAAATTGTTCCGCAAATGATAAGAATTGGCTCAAATAGGAACAAAAAAAATTGCTTTAATCCTTCGAACAGACCGGAAAAGAGATAGGCAAGCACATCAAACAACTTGCCGAACGCATCCCCTAGTAAGCCAAATAAATACCTGGCGAAATCGGCTATCATCGGCGTCTACTCCGTACTTTTGCCGCCATCACCGATCTGCGTAGCAGCAGCATAATTTCATCTGCTAATGCGACTATTGTTAAACACACCAACGGTACTAAGATCAATGAAAGATAATCAAAAGCGTCCATGAACGCGTTCTCCATAGCGTTACTTATCCTCCCTCAATGCGATTCGTATATCTCGCTTGATGTCTCGTTCTTTTTTCGTTTCTCCCTCTTGTTTCCCGACTGTTACGGATTTCGTGATGACTCTATAAATGAATGGTGCTAAGAAAAAAGCTAATCCAACCAAAAGGAACGGCCAAAAGTTACTTGCCAGGCTTACGCTGGATTGAAACAGATCGGATGCCGATGCAATATTGTTTGATACTTGTAAATTAGGTATATCGGCAGCCGGGGCCACTTCTCTTGTCGTTGCCGTGCCATGAACCCCATACTTACTATTTACAATGGAAACCGACAGATCAACAGTATCACCCGCGTTTAGATTATTTACCGTGATTTCATTGGCTGTTGTATCAATGGTGGACGTCGTTTTTGGTGGTTCTCCTGCAGCCATACTCACTGAAGCTGTTTGATTGTGAGTTACCGTGATAACCACTCGATACTTTTCGGCTGTAGGCTCTACATCCCATGTAAATTTTAAATACTCTCTTTTTTTCTCTATCGTTCGTAAGTTTCTGATTTGCGCAGGCTTTTTTGTTTGGACGCTTATAATAGGACTTGCTGTTTTCCCATACGCATTTTCAGCAACAATCCAATATTGATAAGTTTTTCCCGAAGTTAAATTACTATCTGTGTACGTTGTGGCGCCCCCTAAAAATGTCTTTATGGCTGCTCCATCTCGATACAGTTTTATGGTATCCGCATCCTTTGCGCCAAAGCTAAAGGCTGCACTGGTATCCTCGACCGTTTGAAGTTGTATTTGTACATTGGAAGGCGGCGTTGGTTGCGGCGTGCTTACTTCAATGATCGAGCTTGCTGTATATCCGTAGCTATTCGAAGCAACAGTATGGTATTTATAGATTTTGTTTGGCTGGATAGTGGTATCTGTGTAGCTTTCTGCGCTTCCACTTAATTGTGTAAGCAACTCACCATCCCGATACAGCTTAATGATGTCGGCGTCAATTGCGCCAATGGTGAGCTCCACTTCTCGATAAGTTACATTTTTGCTTTGAATATATACCCCGGATGGCGGAGGAGGTGGATCTGCTGTTGTTACATCAATGATTGAACTTGCCGTAGAGCCGTGAACATTTGTAGCAACAATATAATAGCTGTACTTCGTTGATGCATTTCTACCTGTGTCAGTGTAACTAGTGGAGGTTCCCGATACTGTCGCAATCAGTTGCGCATCTCGATAAACCTTGATCGAATCGGCACTTGTTGCACCAAACAGTAATTGAACGGATTGATGAGTTACGCTGCCAGTCCTTATGGATACATTGGTTGGAACCGGTGGTGCTGGCGTTGTTACGGTCACACTGTTTCCAGCAGAATAATTCAAGCTAGAATCTACCGTTTTCAAGATAAATGTATAGTTAGTTGAAGGGGAAAGCCCTGTAACTGTATATGTGGTTTCTGGTGAACTTACCGAATTTACAAAGGAAGAATCTTTGTATATATCTACCTTTGAAAAATCAGCATCGGTCGGGTTTGTCCAACTTAGTTTCACCGATGTTGTTGAGATCGGAGTAGCAACCAAGTTGGTTACTTCTCCCGGTGGTGTAGTTTCTCGTGCCCCGCGCAAATCAACCTCGTAGACAATCACTCCACCACTACCACCGTAAAACGCGACTTTTTTTATCTTTTTTGTAGTTGAAATTGGCGCGGTATACTCTGTTCTTGAACCAATACCGCGTTGTGAGAGCGTTTGAGTGCTGTTATCTTCGTAAGTGAGGGTATAGTACAGGTCCCCATAGGCAGCTGCAAAGTAGATTTGATCAACTGTAACCGCCGGATTAAAACTGTAGAAAGCACTTTTATAGTCATCAACAACGATGCTAGTTGACATATCTGAATCGGTTAGGTTTAATGTCTGGCTTGTAGTCCCTGAGCCTGACGTTGACTGTACAGTCATAGACTTGCCTTTTAATAAACCGTTGGTATATGGACTAAGAGCAAAGGAAACAGATGAAAAGCTTACTAGCAAACAAGTAGCAAACAAAACGCTCAGTAACCATTTCTTGATACTCAAACCTTTTTCACTCCTTAACCGTTAGGCATCGGCAGCTCCGGTGCTGGCGGTGGTGATGTT
>VAPR01000990.1_pt1 | contig 15764 bp, 13 predicted proteins | sample 3380701 | NCBI WGS metagenome assembly VAPR01 (sample SAMN11536904, study PRJNA540576) | hot springs metagenome | isolation source: hot spring wet sediment | place: Spain: Lobios | collected 2014-01 | reverse complement strand
TGTCCGTTGGATTGATGGGGTCGTAATGGATATCACAGCAACCATTACCGCCGAAGCGGAGCGGGAGCAACTCACCACCTTGCTGAGAACCTTGGTGGAACACTTGCCCGAGGGCATCGTTTTGCTGAATTCTTCTTGGCAAGTGGTGACCAGCAACGAAAAGGCACGGGAAATGCTCCTCACTTTAGGCTATCAAGAAGGTGCCCCTTTGGCAATTCTGGGTGACCGCCCTGTGACAGACTTCCGTTCCTCGAAGCTCAACCCTTGGCACCAGTTAAAAGCCAGCGACCGCACTTACGAAGTTGCTCTTTTCTCTCTCCCCGACCAACACTGGTTGCTTATTCTGCGCGACATCACCATAGAAAGAGCCATCCGACAACGGTTGGAGATGCAAGAGCGCTTAGCCGCTATCGGGGAGTTGGCAGCAGGGTTGGTCCATGATTTCAACAACAGTCTCTCCGGGATCTTGGGAAGCGTCGAGTTACTTGCAATGCGATCGGACCTCCCTCCGGAGGTGCGAGAGTTCGTAGAGACGGTCATGCGCTGTGGGGAACGCTCCGCTGCCCTCATTCGGAAAATTTTGGATTTCAGCAAGCGCACAGTCTCGGAGCAGCGCCCTATAGACTTCAAAGCCTTCTTGCACGAGTGCCTCCAATTCCTGCGCCGATTGTTGCCGGAAAGCATCCAATTGGTTGTGGATGTCTCGGAGGGCGAATACATCGTCTGTGCAGACATAGTCCAAATGCAGCAAGCCATCACCAACTTGGTCATCAACGCCCGAGACGCAATGCCAAACGGGGGCGAACTGCAGATCAAGTTGCGTCGGGTGCACTTTGGTGCGGAACACGAACTGCCTCTCCCATCTATGTCCCTTGGCGATTGGGTTTTGCTGACCATCTCAGACACAGGCGTCGGTATTCCCCCGGAGCACCTCCCTCACATTTTTGAGCCTTTCTTTACCACAAAGCCTCACGGAACTGGATTAGGGTTAGCTCAAGTTTACGGGATTGTTTCTCAACACGGCGGTTTCATTGATGTGCAAAGCGAAGTAGGGAAAGGCACCACCTTTGTCCTCTACCTCCCCGCCGCAGCGGGCAAAGCGGAAACACCTGTTGAACCTGAACGAGCTGAAGTGCCCAGAGGCAATGGGGAATTGATCCTGATGGTGGAAGACGATGATGGAGTGCGCTTGGTGATGCAACGCATGCTGGAACGACTCAACTACACGGTCCTCGAAGCGGAGAACGGTTTGGAAGCCCTGAACCTGTATGAGCGCTACCGGGATCAAATCGCCTTGGTGCTCACGGACTTGGTCATGCCAGAGATGAGTGGGGACCGATTGATCAGCGAACTGCGCCGCCGCAACCCACAAGTAAAGGTGGTGTTGATGACAGGTTACCTGCTTAGTGAGGACCAGCAATTTTTGCAAATTCCCAACATCGTGGGCTGGTTGCAAAAGCCACCGAATTTCTCCACCCTTGCTAAAACCCTTGCCCACGCCCTGCGTTCGCCGCAAGCAGCAATGTAGCCCTTGTCGCCCAGCATGAGGTTGTTTTGCCGAGGAAAGCATCCGACGGATCCCAAGCACGCCTGGTTTTGCTGATGGGCGAGACCTGCTGCCTAACTTCCGCTGTCCACTGCAGCATTGGCTGTCAACGGTATAAAGCGGCGGTTCTTTTGAAGCCAACGGATGACTCGCAGCGCTGCCACCTCTTTTGCCTTGGCTTCCACCATCAGGTCAAAGGGAAACGGCACAGTGTCCAAAAGTTGGCGCAAGTCCTTCGCCCGCACCATCAGGTCATGGGCGCCATCAACCGCATTGGGTTTCTGCGACGAAATGTGCACCTTGGGAAAACTATCCCACAAAGCCTTTGCCCGATGCAACCACGCTTGAATGTTGGGCGTGGGGTTGAGTTGATGGTGATGCCAATCAAAAACGGGTGGAATCCCAATCTCTTCGCAAACCGCTACGATATCTGCAAAGTTAAAAGACCGTTCATCGTTCTCCAACACAAGTCGACCCCGATGCTCCGCTGGTAAGCATCGGACTGTCTCCACCAAACGCCTCAAACTCGCAACTTTGTCACCATAAGCGCCACCAGCGTGCACCACAACCTTGTGGCTCTTGTCAGCACCTAAAGCGCCCAACACTTGGCACGAGTAAATCACTTCAGCAACCGCGCGCCGACGAATGCGTGGGTCTGGAGCATTTAGCACCGTGTATTGTCCTGGGTGCAAGGAGAAACGAAAGCCCAGCGGCAAAAAAGTTTTTCCAATCGCCCGTAACCGTTCCCCAAACATGCTCTGCCAGTCGAAGCGGAAGTTTTCATGGGAAGCGAAAGGGATTAGCGATGAACCAATGCGGAAAAGGCGCATCCGTTCGTGCCTTTGCATCCAACGAAGGATGCGCTCCATATCATCCAAGTTTTCGTGCACGGCTTTCTGAAGCCGTTCAAACGATAAGTTCGCCAACCGAAAGGTGCGGTTAGTTGTCCACGACTGGCGAAACATCACGCACGGAAAACCGACAAACCGGACCAATAGGTATCACCTTTCAGCGCAAGGAAGGTTGCGGGCGAGCGATTTCTATAACCTCAGGGGCAGGTTCAGCGAAAGCTTGATCAAGGATTTGCTGGGCGACCGTTTCAGGCGATAGGGCGCGGCGAGGAGGACCTCCGAACACTGACCACAAGTTGGTTGCTACTTCAGGTAGTCGGACTAAAATCAGGCTCACCCCTTGCCCCCGAAGTTCTCGGCGCGCTACCTGCAGCAACTCTTCTAAGCCGGCTTTGCTAACAGCGTAAGCGCTGAGCCCTTGCACACGCACCAGTTGCGGATAAACGCCCAAAAAGAGTGCCCGTGCCCCTTGGCGAAACTGGGCGTGTTTGAGCACCAACCACGCCCCAACGAGGTTAGCGTTGAGCACTTGCTGCCACTCAGCTAAGGACATTTGACGAACGGGTGCTCGAACAACTGCCCCTGCAGCGTAAACCAAAAAATCCAAATCCCCAACTTGCGCCATTAGGTGCTGCACGGCTTGCTCGTCCCCTAAGTCAGCGGACACAGCATTCGCCTCTAAAGTTTGGGCTAACTCGCTCAGGAGCCCTTCGTTGCGTCCCGAGAGCCAAAGTTGGCTCACGCGTTCCCTCAGAGCTTTCGCCAAAGCCATCCCGATGCCTCCCGTTGCACCAATCACCAACGCAGTCACAAAAATCACCTCGCTATGGCTTTCACTATCGGGTTATGTTCCCTTGGCAATTGACGGGATCGGTTGCTCCGCTTCTTTTAAAGCCTCTAAACCCAATTCCCAAAGGATCGCCAAAGCCACGCGCATACCTGAAAGGGCTACAGCGGTCGTGGATTGACCGGGGAAGATGCTGTCACCGACCAACCAAACCCTCGGCAGGATGCGAGGGGGAACGGTGCGAAAGAGAGAAGTCTGTGGAAACCCACCCACCCAACCAAAAGGACGACGAGTAAAGTGTTGAAAGGTCACAGGAGTGCCTGCCTGTTGGAAAACGATCGCCTCGCGCAAAGACGGTAGCACACGCTCAACAGCACGCAACACCCGTTCCGTGTAAATGCTTTTCAACCGTTCGTAACTGTCTCGTCCTTCCTGCTTCGCTTGCCACCAAGGAAGCAAGCGAGTGTGGGTGCTAATGGTCAAAGCGCAATAACCTGCGGGCGTTCTGGTAGCGTCCGAAGGTGAACTGAAAGACAAAAACACGCTGTTGCCTTCCCCTAACGGTTCGGCAGCAACGATTTGGTGGTGCAAAGGTAAGTCTACCGGCAACGCCGAAGCATCTATGCCTAAGTAGAGCATGAACGCTCCCCAACCGTCCTCAGGGTAGGGAGGCAGTCGCTTGAGCCATCGGGGAGCACGCTCTCCCAAGAGTTGAGCAATAGAAAAAGGAGTTACATTTGCTACAACCAAGTTTGCTCGCCAAAAATCACCGCTCTCCGTTTCCACAAAGATGGACTGCTCGCGCTCTATCACGATTCGCTTTACAACTTGTCCCAACAAAACAGCACCACCGTAGTGGTTCACTGCTTCGGCGAGGGTGGCAGCGAGGGTGCCAATACCGCCTTCAAAGTGCACCACGCCTTGCCGGGGCAAGTCCAAAGCGGCTGCACCGTAGAGGGCATTGGCTTGGTGAGAGAGGCATTGAGCGGAGATCAGCAGTTGGGCATCCACAAATAGCCGCAACACGGGGTTGTCAGGAGGCAAGTGAGTGCAAACAGGACGAAAAGCGTCGGGCAATAAAAACACCCTTGAGGGTTGCTCCCGAACAAAAGCCCATAAAAGTTTGGCTAACTCGATCCACTCCTGATGACCTTTCGGCAACCAAGGGGGGAGAGCACTTGCCAGCGACCACATCGCCTGCGCTGCGCGCTCCTGCCACTGCCAAAAAGTTTCGGCATGCATGCCAAACTTTTGCCGACGCTCTTCAATCCACTTCTGCCCATTGCCCCATCGGATAACAGAAACCGCGTTGGGCAAGTGAACGACCATAGCGGGTTCTACTGGGTGCGCTTTCCAAGAAAGCCCCAACCAATCAGCTAATCGGCTCATTGGTCCATTAGGAGCGAATCCACCCGCAAGGGTTGCTCCCGCATCAAAGCGGAAACCGTTTGCTTCAAAAGTGCTGGCACAACCACCAAGGTTGTGCGTTGCTTCCAACACAGTGACCGAAAGTCCCGCTTTTGCCAGCAACGCTGCAGCGGTCAAACCGCCAACACCAGCACCAATGACAATCACGCGCACGGTCACTGTTCCTCCTGCGGTGTTGTTTCCAAGAGGCGTCGGGTTTGCTTCTGTCGGTATGCGAACAGGATTGGCAGCCCAGCCCACATCAACAATCCCAGAAAGGCTTTGAAAGGATTCCAAGAGAGGGCTGCATTGATCTCGTCAGTGATGCGAGTTTGCTGTGGGCTGATAGGCTCAAAGGAGTGGTGATGTCGCCAAAAACGAAAAGGTCCAACCAACTGCTCATCTGTGAACGATGTCGCACCAAGGTGGGTGATTTTTGCCACCCAGCGAAGAGGAAGGAAGCCAAACCAAACCACGAAAGCGATTTCGCTGCCTTCTTCCAACCTTTGCGGGGTTTGGAGAAGGTGCAAGCGAGCAAAGGAAGGGGTGAGCAGCGCAAGGTTTTTGGGACAGAAATGAAACTGCACAACCTGCTCAATAGGTGCCTGCACGCAAAAAGAATGGACAAACTTCATCGCTTTCGCCTCATGGCTGCCTCCCGCAGCCAACACGCTACTCAGAATCCGGCAAAGGCTTGAACGAGGCTAAGAATGCCCAAACCTGCCAATGCAATTCGCCAACCTACGGACAATTGGGGCAGCGCAAAGGTAGCAACGAGACAAACAGTTCCTGTCAAGCTGCGTAGCCAGCGTTGGGTTGGTGATAGGTTTGGTTGCCAAGACACGGGCAATCTTCCCCCTTGGGAAAAGGTGAGGGGCAAAGGGAGGTCCCTTTGCCCCTGTCGGCGATGGCGATTAGCTACTTCTCAGGCGGCAAGATCACCTTGTCAATCACATGGATAACCCCGTTGCTGGCCTTGACATCCGCCTTGATCACCTTTGCGTCGTTGACGAAGATGTCCTTGTCCTTGAAGGTGACGGTGATCTTGGCGCCCTTCAACAGGGTTTCCACTTGGGTGCCGCTCTTGAGTTTGCGGACATCTGCAGACAAGTAGTTACCCGAAACGACATGGTAGAGCAAGATGGACCGAAGTTTCTCTTTGTTTTCGGGCTTGAGCAGTTCTTCCAAGGTGCCCTTGGGCAACTTGGCAAAGGCTTCATCGGTAGGGGCGAAGACAGTGAAGGGTCCTTTGCCCTTCAAGGCATCTACCAGTTCAGCGGCTTGCAGGGCCTTGACCAAAGTCTTGAATTGCCCTGCTTCCACCGCAACGGTAGGGATATCTTTGGGGGTCTCCTTTTTAGTCTCGCCCCCATAGTGATGATCAGCTACAGCGAGACCGAAAGCGACTGCTACAACAGCGCCTGTCAGCAAAGCTGCCCACAGGCGTTTCATGCAACATCCCTCCTTATGTTGGTTTTTTGTTACGGCTCACTTTTCAGGAAAGGGAGTGTGGGGTGAACAGGGCTCAACCCCACACTGCAGCGATGCAACAGCGAGACCTCAGGGGTTAGGCGGCAAGATCACCTTGTCGATGACATGGATGACGGCATTGTTTGCCAAAAGGTTCGGTCGGACCACTTTCGCTCCGTTAATGAACAGGTGTCCTTCTCTATGAGCAACTGAGAGGCGCTTGCCTTTCAACAGGGTGTTCAGGGGAGAACCGTTTTTGAGCCGGCGCAAATGGGTGGAAAGGCATTGTCCTTCCACCATGTGGTAAAGCAAGAGGGTGCGAAGACGCTCTTTGCTTTCTATCCACGCTGAAGAACCCTTCGACAGTTTGGCAAAAGCATCGTCTGTTGGGGCAAACAGGGTGATCGGACCTTTGCCCTCAAGGAGTTCTATCAGCCCTGTTGTCTCAAGGGCTTTGAGCAGGGTGTTGAGTTGTCCCGCTTTCCGCATCACAGTGGTGACGGGCTCCAACTTGACTTCGTCTATGGTCCCACCACCGCTGCAAGTGTCTTCAGCGAACAGATGTCCTCCTATTGTTCCGATAGCGACAACCAAGAACAGAGTTCGGATTAGTCTCATTGGGAGCTATTCACCTCCTGCGCCGTTGGAAGGGGGTGCGGGGCATCCAATCCATCAACCCCGCACCCTTATGGCAAAGTGGCGCAGCGCTGGGGCTCTCTCTTAAATGCCGGGTGGCAAGATAACGGCATCAATCACATGGATGACCCCGTTATCGGCTTCTACGTCCACTTGAACGACTTTGGCTCCGTCTACATACACTTCGTCGCCCTTGAAAGTCACAGTGATGGATTCGCCGCTGAGAGTAGGAACTTTGGCACCATCGGGCAATTGCTTGACATCTGCTGAAAGGTATTTGCCCGAGACAACATGGTAAGTGAGGATTTTAACCAGTTTGTCCTTGTTCTCAGGCTTGAGGAGTTCGTCCACAGTTCCGGGGGGCAACTTAGCAAAGGCATCGTCGGTGGGGGCAAAGACGGTGAAGGGACCAGGTTGCTTGAGGGCGTCCACCAAACCGGCAGCTTGCACAGCGGCTACCAGCGTCTTGAAGTTACCAGCCTGCACAGCGACCTCTACGATATCTGCCATAGCACAACACCCTCCTTCGTCGTTTGTTTGGCTTTGCTACATTTGCTTCCTTAACGAGCAGAAAGACGACCCAACAAGAAAACCGTTGCGATGGCAATAATGTGGACGATCCACCAACCGATTCTCAGGAAGCGAAAGGGCTCCGGCAACTGCATTGTTTCACCTCCTTTATCCTCAGCTGCCTCTGACAGGCGTAAAATGCCTATCAGAGGAAGGAAAAGGAGACGAAGCGTGAAACCGCTTCGTGCCGGGGCCCCTCGTTGAGGGTGTTGTGCGGCAGGCAACGAGGGGAGGATTCCTGCCGAATCCAGCCACACCACCAGCACCACCACAACCTGCTATTGCTTGACCCGTCTGCTGGCAATGTGACCGCTTCTATTATGAGCACAAAACCTCAATGTGTCAAGCTGTGAAAGTTGATCTTCATCAATTCACAAGACGGTATGGGGATTTTGCTTGGGGCGAAAGGGGGCTTTGATTGAATCATCTGCTTTCGCCCTCTATTGCAAGGCTTGGGTGGTGCTCTGCCAAAACAGCCCTTTGCCTTAAGGCTCTGGGAGGCTTTCTTCATTCGGAATTTAGCCGCCAAGTAGGTTTAGAACTGCAACGCCCCCAATTCCAAGTAGAACCGACCGCGCGAGCGTGACCAGTTCAGAGAGAGGTCCAAGCCATCGCTCAAGTGATAGATCAAGCGAAAGCCATAATCGGTGTAATGAAAACCTCTGTAGGACTGTTGGGACAACTCCAAGACAACTTGCCATGTCTGGCTGGGCATGTAGTAAGCGTAAAGGCTATAGTAGTTCCCGCCCCCTCGCAGGTTTAGAGAGCCCATGCTGTAGACCTGCCATCGGGTTTGGGGGCGCAAGAAAAGGGAAAGGGAGAGCATTTCAGCGGTTGTTCCTCCACCGCCCCAGACCCCTCTACCCTTGTCCAGTGTGTAGGAGAGGGACAAATTGCCGGAGCGCCCGATAGGTCGTCCCATCATAGCGTTAAACTGCCAAGGGATCTCCCACTTCCCTCCCCACTGCAGCAACGACAGCCCAAACTGGGAAGAAATTTGCGTTTGCTTTCCCAGCCGCAACAAAGGGAAGCTAAAGTTGCTATCCACGCTCCAACCGAAGGCTTTGCCCCATCCCCCAGGCTGCCACACTACGCCACCTGAAAGGGCGTAGGAAATGCCCGATTTGCCCAACGGTTTGGCGGGCAAGTAGGTGTAAGCGTGAAGCCCATGGGAAAGCCCCTGCCCTTCTGGTTTGCGCAAGTTGAGTTCTATCCCGATCCCGCTATTGCCCAGACTGCCATGATACCCCATTCGCACGAACAGGTCCCTATGGCGTGGGTAGTCCAAAAAGAGGTTAAAGCGCCCACTGCTACCCAACCGATGAAAATGCTGCCATCTCAGTCCCCAATCTGAGCGGGTGAACTGCTCCAGCAAGAACCCGCCTTCAATCTCCCCTCGCTTGCCCAACACATATTGCTCCTCCAATGAGAGAGCAAAACCTTGACGGTAGGCACTAAACCCTTTCCCTCCGAAGTATTGCAGTCGAACAGCTCCCATACCCCGAAGGTCTGCCCGATAGTAAATAGGCGTGTCAAGTTGGAAGCCACTGTAAGCAGTCACATTGACCCCTTGAAGCCCAAAAGGTGTGCCAATTCCGCTCCCAAAGGAACTGGCGAAAGCGTAGCCGCTTTTAGCCTCCACATACAGGGGAAGGGCAAATACTTTTTGCCCCTTGGCGTAAATTTGGGCTCGGCGGATAACTAACCGCTCGTTAGGGGCAGGATAAAGAGCGAGGGACTTGCCCCGCACCCAGTTTAGGTCTATGTCTTCAGGCGCTGGGGGTTCACTGAGCCCAAGGGCGTCCTCGTCTTTCCCTTCTGTCAAAGCCCACCCCTTGACCACGATGCGCTTGGCTTCAGGCACCACCTTGATCAAAACGCCAATCTGCCGCTCAATGTCCGCAAGGAAGCGGTCTCCTTCCAAGCGAGTCTGACCGTTGGTGACAACCACATGGTTTTGTCCCGGTTGCCCTTCTGCAACAATGACCTTTGAATTCAACCACAAGTCCAATCGCACATCGCTTTGGATTTCCCAACCTTTGTAAACCAACCGCACTTTCCCGCTGCCAGCAACAAAACCAACTTGAGGAGCGTAAGCGATGTAATCGCCCTCCATCAACAGCATTTGGGCTTCCCGAGTGGCTTCTACGCCGGGGGGAAGCAACTGCACCTCTACTGTCTGACGGGAGGTGCCGAAGAAAGCAGTTACGACGGTGATCCCGGGCACCAAACCAGACCGCAACTTCACCCGAGCGATCCCTTGCCTCAAGACCGCCTGCGGCTCAATCACCGTGCCTTCCAGCGAACTGGTGAAGTAAACGATAGTGCCGTCTGGCACCGAAGGGTCATCTACCCGGACAAGGATCTCACAGGTGCTTTTTCCATCCGCTGGGATTTGGGGAGGCGACGCCGTGAGAAGGAAAGTGAAGCGCTGGGTTGAGGGAACTTGCCCCAACAAGTGACCTACTACTGTCAGGACTAACCATAGGACAAACCTGTTCCAACCATGTCGCATTGCTAAGCCCCTCGCTTGCCTATTGGTTTGAGGTCGCATTTCCTTTTTGCCCTGTTTGCCTCACAGGGAAACCGAAGAAATTTTGCCATACCCCCTTCTTCTACTGCTCTGGGCGCTTGGTAAGTCCCTCCGCAGGGTTCCCTGACCGTTCCCAAGCAACCAGTTCCGCTTCATAATGCCCAGCGGCAAACTAAACGCAGCAAAGGAGTGAAAAAGGGGATGGTTCGTCGTTCACCAAAACCTTCATCAACCACTGCTGCTCCAACCCTGCTTTGGGGTGGTCGGTTCAAAAAACCGCTCAGCGAGGAAGCCTTGCAATTCTCTTCCAGTTTCAACACTGACAAACGCCTCTGGCAGCAAGATATCCTTGGTTCCATTGCTCATGCCCGAATGCTTGGCGAGTGTGGAGTCCTGCCACTGGAAGAGGTCAAAACAATCATCACGGGATTGGTGGGGCTCTACCGTGACATAGAGGCGGGACGAGAACCCTTGGAGGGTCCCGATGAAGACATCCACAGTTTCGTGGAGCGAAAGCTCCGGGAACGAATTGGCGAAGTGGCAGGCAAGTTGCACACCGCTCGCAGCCGCAATGACCAAGTGGCGACGGATTTTCGCCTCTGGTGTCGTCAAGCTATCTCGGCGCTGACAGAGCAACTGTTAGCGCTTCAGCACGCTTTGTTGGAACAAGCCGAACAGCACATAGACACTTTGCTGCCGGGCATGACGCATCTTCAGCATGCCCAACCCGTTCGGTTAGCCCATCACCTGCTGGCCCACTTTTGGGCGTTCCAACGAGATATTGAGCGGCTTCAAGATTTGCTACCAAGAGTGAATGTTTCGCCCCTCGGCGCGGCAGCGTTGGCGGGGGCAGGGTTGCCTATTGACCCACAGCGAACAGCGGAGTTGCTGGGTTTTGCCCGGGTTGCTCCCAACAGCATGGATGCGGTCAGCGACCGCGATTTCGCTGCGGAATTGGTCTTTGGGTGCGCTCTCATCATGACCCACCTATCCCGCCTTGCTGAAGAACTGATCTTGTGGAGCACCCCTGAGTTTGGCTTCGTGACTTTGGATGACGAGTGGTGCACGGGCTCTTCCATCATGCCCCAGAAACGCAACCCCGACATGGCAGAGTTAGTGCGGGGCAAAACGGGACAAGTGATCGGCAACCTTGTGCACCTGTTGGTGATGCTCAAAGGGTTGCCCCTCACCTATAACCGTGACCTGCAAGAAGACAAAGGAGCTGTGTTTGCTGCAGTGGACACAACCCTTGCTTCCCTTTCTGTTATAGCAAAAGTGATTGCTACAGCGACTTTCAACAAAGAGAGGATGCGCCAAGCGCTCAAAGGCGATTTCTCTACCGCTACCGACCTTGCCGACTACTTAGTGCGCAAAGGTATTCCCTTCCGCACCGCCCACCACATTGTTGGTCAAATCGTGCTGCATCTAAGCGAACAAGGAAAAGGCTTGGAGGAAGCAACTCTGGACGATTTGCGACAATTCAGCGACGCCTTTGAAGAAGACGCTTTGCGGTTGGTGCACCCAGAACAAAGCGTGGAGCAGCGAAAGGAGTTAGCAGGGACAGCGAAAGCATCCGTGCGGCGCCAGTTGCAAAAGGCAAGGAAAGAATGGCAGAAGGCGAAAAGACGATTAGCTGCCCTCCCCGCTAATCCTCTGCACCTCCTACAAGGAAAAGTTTCGGCTAAGGGAAGGCAAGCTCTCCCTTTGCGGAAGGAGGGAAAGTGATGGGCGCTGTGTCAACGAGGCCATGGATAGACCCTTCTGCAACTTGGGCGGGCATTGTGGACACTATAGAACAGCAAGTTTTGCCTCAAGTTCAGCAGCGAGGGGCTAATTTCTTGGTGACCCTCTGCACAACACCGAGAAAGATGAGGCAAGAGGTTGTGGAATATACTCCCCATCGTTTTCCCCTTTCAATAAAGGTCGTGATCGCCCGTTTGGGGGTTCTTCTTCATGGAGAGGGATGGATCGCTGTGGGAGGGACAGTCGCAAGGGCAGAGGGACCGACAAGTTACTGGTTCCCGTCAAATGCGCCTTCCATCCTGCATGGTAGTTTGGAAGCAACAATCCCCTTAAGCGAATGGTTGGTATGCGATTTGACCCAATTTGGAGTTCTGATAGTGCGGTGTCGGGTAACCCCCAAAGCCCACTACGAGGGACCCCTTCATGTCCTCTTAGACCCAGAACTCCCCGCATTGCTTCTTGAGAGCCTATGGGGGGAGCAGCCTCTTACCAAAAGGCGATTGATGGCTTTCTGGAGCCTTTTGGCGAGGGCGAGACCTGCCTTGCCAACTTTCTTGGAGTGGCTACCAAGACACTTTGCCGAGATTCCCACCTACCTTCAACAGGCGTTGCAACAACTCCACCACGCATACATGCATCCTATTCGGCTCCGTGACATTGCTCGGTGGAGCTACACCAATCCGTCCCACTTGTGTCGTTTGTTTCACCGGTGGATTGGCATGTCCCCTTTGGCTTACCTTACCCGACTGCGCATGGGTGCGGCTTGGCAATTGTTGGTAGAAACTTCTCTGCCCATCTCTATCGTCGCTTGGATGGTTGGGTATAGGAACCTTCGGTGTTTCCTAAGGCATTTTGAGAAAAACTTTGGACTCAAGCCCAGCCAAACCCGAACAACGATCAGTCCCTTGTATCACCGCCTCTTTGGAGTTCCGCCCTATTTAGAGGCTTGGAGGGGATGAATATGCCTCTGCCAACGGTGCCAATGACTGGTTGGGATGCCACTTGGCCCGCGCTTCGGGACCTTATCACTGAGCGTTTGCTTCCCTCTGTGGAGCGTTGGGGAAACAAATTGTGGGTTCCTGAGGAAGTCTCAGTGCCCAAACTACACAGCCTTGCTTTTTGTGCCCTCGGTGAGATGAGGGTGGAAGCGGAAGAACAACCCTACCCTTCTCGTGCCCCAACTTTTTTGTTTTTGGTGGATGGGGAAGGTTTTGTGCTCGTCCGAAACACTTGGTTTCATTTGCTTGCGGGGAAGGGCGTGTTCGTTCCTCAAGAATGCCCCCTTTTCCCTCACGGACAGTTAGGCACCGAAGTGCCTTCAAGTCATTGGCTTTGGATCGCTATCCACTCATTTGGAGCTGCTGTCCACCAGTGCCAACTAACCGCTCAAGCCCACCTTCATGGACCCGTCTACATCATTGTGGATCGTCGGGTGCCAAAGTTGTTCCGGGAATGGGAAACAGAGACCTTCGTTAGGGGAAAGGAGAACTCCCTCGTCAGTCAAGGGCTCTTGTCAGGTTTTTTGGAACTGTTGAGGGAAGCGACAGGACTACCTTTGATCACTTGGGCAGAACTGACAGCCTCCTTACCCGAACTGCCCTCAGAACTCTACTGCGCTGTCGACTATATCATGCGGGCATATGATAAGCCCTTGCGGATGAAGCAGTTAGCCCGCTTCTGTCAGAAAAGTCCGTCCCAACTTTGGCACCTATTCTACCGCTATTTAGGCACGTCCCCATCAGCTTATGTGAATCATGTCCGTTTGAAAGCCGCCCGGCAATTGCTCACGGAAACGAAGCTGCCTCCCAAAGTTGTTAGTCGGCTGGTGGGCTACGCTAACTACCGTCACTTTTCCGCCCACTTTCGGCGGCATTTTGGCATTGATCCCACTGACGGAATACCTCCAATCCTACCAGACGCAAAAATTTACCTGCTTATCAACAAAATTGCGGTGTAGGTTCGAAACACCCTTGCACTGCTTATAGCATCAGGAAGCCAGGATGCAAAAATTTTGTAACTAAAAACGCAATTTTGTCTTTACAATGCCCCCTTTCCCACTTACCCTTTCGGCTCAGAGGAGCAAATTCCGCAATGCGGAGATGACAGGCGTAGGGCGAGTCTTTGGGCTTTTGCAACTGCGCAACAAAAGTGCTTGGAGGTGACACAACCATGGTGCGACGGAGTGGCTTCACTCTCATTGAGTTGCTGGTAGTGATCGCGATTATTGCGATCCTGGCTGCCATCCTGTTCCCCGTGTTCAGCCAAGCGCGGGAGAAGGCTCGTCAGGCTGCGTGTCTCAACAACGCAAAGAACATGGGGATGGCAACAATGATGTATGTTCAGGATCAAGACGAAACATTCCCTCCTGTCCGTTTCGGAGCGGGGCGCCCTTGTGCAGAGTTGGGAGGAGGGGCACCCACTTACACCAGTTGGCGCATGCTGATCCAACCTTATCAACGGAACTGGCAGATCTTTGACTGTGCCACTATTCCCGGTCAACTTTGCAGCGAGGAGTATAGGGAAGCAGGACAGTCCTATCCACGATACTTGGACTATCAACTGAACGGCTCCCAGTTCTGCGGAAGTTCATGGCGGCGGTGGGTGACTTGGCAGTTGGCGATCCTGCCTATGCCTGCATCGCTCATCTTCATCCAAGAGGGTGCGCTCCAGTGTGCTCCCGACACAGGAACTTGGTGCAACTGGATCTTCCGACGGGAGACAGCTCGGCACAACGGTGGGAAGAACTGGACTTTTGCCGATGGACACTCTAAGTGGATGAAACCCCAAAACACAACCTCCCCTACCAACATGTGGATTCAGTTTAGGCGCAATCGCGACGATCGGTTAGATCCCGGTTCCCCCTACGACTTCACCTGTGCGGACAATTACGAGTTGCCGTAGGTTGAAGAAGAAGGAGAGAGCAAGGGTAAGTGTTGGAATTCGGCGCTTACCCTTGCTCTGCGCCAGCGTGAAAGCAGAGTGAGGAGGTGCTAAGGATGCAACGGGAAGTTCCAACCTGGCTGGCGGTAGTCGCTATCTTGATCGTGATAGTTATCGCCGCAGCCATCTACATCTGGCGAGAAAGAGCAACACCACCGCTACCTCCACTGCCTATGAAGGAGAAATTGAAAGCCCCCGGAGGACCCCAAACGGGACCTGTTCCGCCGATGCAACAGGGATTCCCGCAAAGTGCTCCCCGCTAAGCCGACAAGAACCTCCTTTGACCAAGCGCCATAGGTCAATCCCCACCTTCTCCCTGCAGGGGGTGGGGATTGATTTTTTTGTAGCGCCGGTTCCCCTCCGCTAAACTCAGTTGCTCCGCCTTTTGGAAGGGCTTTGGGAGGCAAAGTAACGAGTTAGTTCCCCCACCGCATGCCGAAAGGCATAGATTGTGCGTCGCACATCATAGCGCGCTTGCACTTCTTGTGTTTCCGCTTGCGCCAAGGCTAACTGAGCGTTGATGACATCCAGCAAACTCGCAGCACCCGCTTTGTAGGCTTCTTCCGTGAGCCGAGCTGTTTCGCTGGCTTCTTTAACTGCGGCTTGGGCTGCGCTAAGCCGCTGCAATGCGTTCTCCCAGTTGGTGTAGGCTTGTTGGACTTGCAGCCGCACAGTATCCAGCGTTCGCCGAAGGTTTAGTGCAGCTTGCTCCTCCTGCAACTTGGCTTGCTCCAATTCTGCTCGGACGCGACCGCCGTCAAAGATGGGGTAACTGACAATCAAGTTCACTGCCCACTCCTTGTCTGTAATGCGGGTGGTGCTGGGATAGCGATTGTAGGAGCCGCTAATGTTGACGATAGGCAAGGTGTTGATGCGTGCCAACTGCTTTAGGGCATTGGCACTCTCCTGTTGCCATTCTGCTTCCCGAACTTCTGGACGCTGCCGTAGCGCTTGCGCTAAAGCTTCGGTCAAGGGCGGCGGGTTAAAGGGTTCGTCAGCAGGTTCCGCCACATCAAAAACGAAGTCATCACTAACCCCCATAAGGTTGCGCAAAGTAAGCAAAGCCAATCGCTCTTGGTTCTGCGCCGCCAGCAACTCCACTTCGGCGTTGCGCACCTGCACTTGAGCACGCAACACATCTAACTTGGCAGCAGTGCCCGCTTTATAACCGGCTTCTGCGGCTTCCAACAGCCGCTTCGCTCGCTCTAACACCTGCTCCTGTAACTTCACCAAGGCTCGCGCCCGCAGCACTTCCAAATATTGCTGGGCAACTTGCAGCGC